>OAWW01000004.1_pt1 | contig 320705 bp, 235 predicted proteins | sample 1517191 | NCBI WGS metagenome assembly OAWW01 (sample SAMEA2580253, study PRJEB22360) | human gut metagenome | biome: human gut; feature: human-associated habitat; material: faeces | place: Denmark | collected 2008/2010 | reverse complement strand
GTTTTCGTAAAGTGAAATATTTAATGTTACGAAAAAGTGATGCGGCAAAGTTACGCGTTACAGGTATTCACAAGGGAGAGCATGTATTCCGAGGCGTGCCGGATGTTCTCGACATACTTTGCCTTACGCCGCCCGTCCTCCTCGCCCGGCAGCAGGTCGGCGGAGCCGCTTATCGTGGTCAGCGGGGAACGCAGGTCGTGGGCGATGGCAAGCATCATGTCCTTCTTGGATTGCAGGAGCTGTCGGTTGGTATCGTCGGAGATTTCCAGCTCCTTCTGGTAGCGGTATTTGCATTTCAGGTCCCGGTGTATGATAAAATACAGGACAATGGCGAGCAGCGAGATGGAAATGGCCAGGACGGATACCGTATGGAACGACCGGTCGCTCTCCACCACGAACCGGCGGTAGCGTTCTTCTATCCGGAAGGCCGTTTCCGACTCCAGTTCCTGGACGATGCCGCGCAGCCGCCCGTTCAGCCGGGTATTGTTCTCATACAGCAGGTCCATCTGGAGCAACAGGCGCTCTTCCTCGGCCTTCTGGATATCCGTCACCTCCCGGCTTAGGGAACGGAGCATGCCGGTGGCCGACGCGCCTTGTCTCTCTTGTCTCTTTTCTCCGGATCTTTTTTCCGTCTTTTCCCGCTGCTCCAGATAGGCCGATTTCTTTTCTTTCCGCTTGAAGAGCCTGGACCATAGGCTGGCCGGGGCCGGTTTCCGAACGGTATCCGCAGATGCGACAGGCGGGGCGGCGGTCTGCCGGACATGGGAGACGATGGTCGGAATTTTCCGGCTGACGATTTCGCCGACCCTCTGCAGGTGGTCGAATGTCTGCGTGACGCTGTCCAGCAGTTGCTCTTTTTGTTCAAGGAGCAGGCAGAGCGAATCGATGCGGGCCTGTCCGGAGGAGGAACGGATATGCGGTCCCAGTTCTTGAAGGGTACGGCAGACCTCCGTGCGTTTGTCCCGGTAGCCTGCTAGGTCTTCCTCGTCCCAGACGCTGACGGTCTCTGCCCGGGTGGCGAGCTCCAGCAGTCCGGCATAGACCTGTTCTGCCAGGTTGCGGACATGGAGCAGCTCCGCCTCGCTCGCCTGCAGGTAGCCTCGCTTTATTTGTTCATCCCGGAAAAGACGGACAGTGAACACGAGCAGGGAGATTAGTACGAGATATCCTATGAATATTTTGACTCTCAGCCACATTAATTCTTATTTTTACATATTAATATTCTACTAGGGTGTTCAGCTCTATGTTCTAATTTTTATCAAATTTTGATGTTATCATTTCTATAGGTCGCTGAAAAAAACAGATTTATTAGCTCAAAGCAGCGGTAGTAGTAAATTTCTGTTTTAATGTAAAATAAATACTAAAACATTTTACATTTCTAAAAAATAATAATTTACATCCTGGTTTGATGTTAAAATCAGAGTGAAAATGAAACATCATAATATCTTATCATCAATTATTCAATTCTTATAAATTTAATCTTAATATAAATAAATTTTTCCCACTCGGCATCTACGTCCGGTTCAGGAGATGCTTCTTTCAACAAAGCTGTCCTTACGTCGCGCATCAGCAGGACATCCAGTTCATTATTCCTATTTTTATTGTCAGTTTCCATTGTTGTTGGTGTTTTTATTTTCTAACAATTTTCTTCTTTTTTAGTCCTTTTTTATAATTAACATCAAAATCCTTGCGGATGATAGCCAGCCTCTTCATAATATATTTCCTTACCCCACTGGTACTTATATCCAATACCGCCGCCACCTCCTTATAACTTTTCTTATGCAAATAACATTACTCAAGGACAAGACGAGTTTGGCCGGGCATGCTGTGTATCAACTCCAAGATGCGGTCAAGCCGGGCGTCATATTCATTCCATCCGGGAAGTTCCAATTCCCCGCCTTTCCGATACATTTCCGTATAAGCATTCATCACTTGTTCATTGTCGGAGATGGTCAAAGCAATAATTGTGCACACACAAGAACAGGTAGGAATCGACACGTTCTTTTCTCAACAGAAGTATATTCTTCTCATAACCGGCTGAAAACCTCGCTTACGAGGTCTTTGATTTGTTCAACGTTTCCTACGATGTATGTGGCATATAGATAAAGCCGTTTATAATTCTTTTTAAATATAGATTCAAAAAGAATATCCTTTTCCCATCTATTCATTCATGTTTATTTATTCAACTGCACACCTCGAAAAATAGAATAGTCGCTATTTTTTGCCTTCTTCTTGTCTCGTAATATATTCTTTAGGCGTAATATTATGCAACTTTTTAAAGATTCTAAAAAATGAAGCACGCGAATTAAAACCACTAAGCTCCATCAAAACTTGCAACGTGTATTTGTTATGCATGCCTTGGCTAACAAGTTTTTTGAACTCAATTACCCGATAATCATTGATGTAGTCATAATAACTATGTTGCAGATGGACATTGAACAAATAGGACAAGTTGTTTGAAGAAACTCCGAGCCGAGCGGCCAAGTCTCCAATCCGCAAGTTGGGATTGATATATAGTTTTTCATTCTCCATCATCAGTTTCAATGCTTTGGCCAGACGCTTACATTCTTCATCAGGCAAACGTCCAGCTTTGTATTTCTCCGATACAGGCTGAGGCACATCTTTTTCTAATGGTTCCACCTTGTTTTTTTCGGGCAGAAAGATAACCGAATCACAAGAAACGCCTTCGTCTGTCTTTCTCCGGAAACGGTAATAAAGGAAGAAAGCAATGCCCAATACCATCGCACAAGCTGCTGCTATTCCTACAATTCTCCATATAGGGACACGTACATGAATTGCCAACATCCTCTCGCTGCCCGGTACTCCCGTCCGACGTATTTTAAAGAGGTGTTTACCCGGTGAAAGATTGTAAAGATTCACTTCTGACCGGCCAATCAAGTGTTGCCAGCCTTTATTCGTATTGTCCAAGCAGTATTCATAATTCATATATGCAGGAGAGGTGAAAGTGAAGTCGGAAAAACCTATCTGCACATTGTTTTGTGTAGAAGCGAGTTCGATGAAATAGTTTCCTCCGGGATGTTCCACAAGTAGTGAATCCATCGGAACACCGTTGACATTAATCGTGGATATAGCTATCTGATAAGCAGCTCCGTTCTTCTGCTTCAAACTGCCTTTTGGCAATTCAACCAGACCTTTGGAATTACCAAACCATAAATTGCCCTCCTTGTCCATAAATGACGGGCAGGGCAGAAATATGGGATCAGGGATGCCATCTACAAAAGTATAGGGCACAAAGGTTTCCTTTTTGTCATACCGGAAAAGCCCGTCGCTAGTCCCTATCCACATCCAGCCTTCCTGATCTTCGGTGATAGTCATGATTTCTTTCCCATCCAATGCAGTATCGGTAGGTATCCTCCGGAAGCATTTCATAGAGATGTCAGATGTGAACAGATTAGTTTTATAGGGGATGAAATAAAGTGTATGGGACGCATCTTCATAAATTGCCATCATCTTCTCTGAAGCCGGAAATCCTTTAGGAAATACATTAGCACGTATCACCAGCTTATCTGCATCCAGAATACAAACACCGTTTTCGGTACAAATCCAACCTTTGCCGGTAGAATCGAAAAATACATAATAAACATTCCCCTCGGGCAAATGTGAATTGGTATGCATGAAATGTTTCACCAATTTTCTTTCCTTATCATAACAATACAAGCCGTTAGAAGTGGCCATCCACAAACGGTCTGTTTGGTCGGAAGTAATACAAAAGACATGTCCGTCAAGGAAAGGTTGGCGAATGTTTGGTTCAAAGTCTGATAACTGGCAGGTGGAAGGATCGAAGACATACATGCCCCCACCATAAGTTCCTATATATAGTTTATCATGAAACACATAGCTGCAAAGCACTTGATTAGAGCGCATTTCCTTTGGAGCACCGAACCTCAATACGGTTTGCCTGCGTTCATCCACAAAGAAAAGTCCACTACGTGTTCCCAGCATTTTACCAAACGGCAAAATATTGAAGGTACGTATGGGTATATCTACGGTAGAAAAGTAAGGGGTCTGATAGACTGAAAAAAGCCTACTTTGGTAAACCGTATAGTCCAATCCCAGTTGATAGGTGCCCACCCATATTAACCCATCACGGTCCACTAGTAAGGAATAGACAGCATTGGTGCGGATACCGCTTACCGCTTCGGGTGAATAAATAAACGATCGAACAATACGGTGCTGCGATGTTGAAATGAAATGCGCGCCGTTACCATCCGTTGCCACGTAAAGTAAATCTCGTTCATCAGAAGAAAGAGACATGATAACGTTACATCCCACATTCACATAGGGGCTGAAAGTCTGTGTCTGTTTATCAAAACAATAGATGCCTTCTTTCATAGTACCAATATAGATATGTGCCCCGATGCCTGTCAGACAACGATAAGAAACATCCTCTACTTCGTCGGCTAACGTGTTGCGATAATAACAGATTTTCCGGCTGGATAAGTCCATCGAATAAAGTCCTTTATGAGTCAGCATCCACAGGGTGCGCTCCACGTCCAAATACAAGGCCATAATATTGTTGGCTGCGGAAAGGATATTGTCATCCAGTAAGACAGTCTCTACTCTCCCTCCAGAAATTATGTATAATCCTTCTCCGCTTGCCACATACAGTGTCGAATCAGCCTCGCAAACCAACGAACGCACACCTTTCCGGATGGTTTCAGAAAGTAACGGTTCAAGCCGGTCTCCTTCAACACGGAAAAGTCCAGTTTCGTTTCCTATCAAAATATGTCCGTCCAAAGTTTCCATAATCGTGTTCACCCACTTGCTTTTTGCATTGAAGCCGTAAATAGGATAATGCTTGACGTGTACTCCGTCAAAGCGTACCACCGATGTCGGAGTTCCTAGCCACACATATCCATGGGTATCTTTATAGATGGCAGTGATAGTCAGTTCGGTCAGCCCTTCCTTGCCTGTCAATCCCTGGAAATGGTAAGGTTGCGCTTTCTCCGGAAGCAAGGTGGCAAAGAGCAGTGCCAGTATTTGTGCAATCAAATTTTTCATAATGTATTCGTGATAGATTCACAAATATATATTAAAATTTTTTATTCCTTGCACGAAAATAGGGAAATCTCTACCTACCCTCACGTTCTTTCATTTGCGGCTTTGAACTTTATCATATATCTAAAAAATCAATCGGCAGATATACTTCTCTTAATTTTAAGATAGTTTCCTGCCCCTAAGCATTTAAGTTCTTTCCCTTTCCGCCCATCTGTATAACACCTCTGTAGATATACGCCCCTGCAGAAACGCGATTTATTAAGCTTTATCGCCCCCTTACTCACTTGTGGCATCGCACCTCCAATCGTCCACGTTCATAGAGTATCGGATGATCAGCTCCGTTGACCTGTAAGGTGGCCGGACGACTCGGACATCCGAAGGTGGCATGCATACGGGGCTGGCCGTCAATGTGGATGTTCCACCGGCCTTTCTCGGCTTTCCAAGCGACAAAGAGCTTGGAGAGGGAGGAGAAGTAGGATGTTTCGCCCCGGCGCAACGCGCTGCCATAGGCCACAAACACGTCTTCCGAACGGGCAGGGTCACCGTCCTCCGGGTAGCTCACGGCAAACAGGTAGGCATCGGTGCTCCAGCCATCGGCTTCTATCCAGGAGTTGTTGTGCATCAGCCGCCCGTCGGCCAGCTGGTTGATGTAGAGGTCGGTCACCTTGCTCTTGTAGGTGACGCGCAGCCCTATCCAGTCCTTGCCTTCGCGGCGTTCCATTTGGGGCAGCTCGCGCTGGGAGGCACTGTCTTTCAGGATGATGGCTGTCAAACCCTTCACCCGGTCGAACTTGCCGGGCAAGTGGAAAGAGTAGTACGAATCCTCGCCTTTCAGGTCTTCGTCGGGTGTCTTGACTTCTTCCCACCAGAGGTCTTCAGGATAATCGTGCACGAAATCGGAAAGAGCCAGCAAGCGGGGGTAAAGTGGGCGGATGACCACCGAGGAAGCCCCGTTGGTGACGGTGGCGTCGGTCCCGTTCTTCTTCCACGTCCCGTTGGGGTGCCACAGCCATTGGAACTCTCCGTATTCATGAGTCTTGAGGTCATCGATGATATAAATCACGTTGTCCATCCACAAGAAATGGCGGAAGTTGCGGCTGAACTGGTCGGAATAGGGGCCGGTGCCGTTGGCCAGCACATAGCGCAGGCGACCGGCATCTGTAAGGTAGTGCAGGCTGCCGGGCAGCATGGAGCCGTGGTACTGCTGTTCGCGGTTCTGCCCTTTGCCGTTGAACAGCACCACGTTGTGCGCCTGGCTTTGGAAGAAATAGTCGCGGTAAGCCGGGTTGGGATACCAGCAGTTGCCGGCATCCTTGAGAATGTCCACCCCTTTGTGGAAAAGGATGAACGAATTGGCATCGGCGTGCGAGTGGTTCCACGTATGACCGGACTTGACGGCCAGCATCGTGGCATCCTTTTGCCAAGAAGTGCGCATCGTGGCCCAGCCGAAGTCGGCGAAGAGTTGCGAGCAGGCCATGTCAGGCTCGTCGGGTGCTTGTTTCAGCGAGGGCATGTAGAGGAAGCCGAGGGGACGGTCGAGGAAAAAGCCGTCGCGGTGCTGCCCGCCTTGCACCTGCGCCATGTACCACAGGCCTGTCCGGCTCTTCATGCCCAGTGCGTCAAGCAGCATGAGCGAGCTTTCGGCAGAGACGTTCTTGTGGCTGTCGCCGAAGTTCAGGCTGTAGAGCATGCCGGTGCGCGGATAGCAGACATGGGCAAAGTAGTCGGCCACTTGGTTTAGCTGGGGAATGTCGGGCTGTGCTTGCCCGGGGCAGGCGTTCTTCCATGCCAAGCGGAAGAGGAGGGCTTCTTGGATGCCGAAGTTGGCGTAGTTCAGGCTTTCGTACATGCCGCCGGAACGGTCGAAGCTCTTGGGCTTTTGCTGAAGCACGTCGCCCGCAAAGTCAAACCATTCGGGCAGGTATTCGTTCAGCACTTTGGCTGCCTCGCGGGCCTCGGGCACTTCCGTTTGCAGGCTCAAGGCCAGCAACCCGCCCATGCAGGCGCAGGAAGTCCACCAGTTGTGTCCCATGGAGTTGAGGGAATGGATGCGGGTAGGTTCCAGCAGCCAGTCCCCCATGCTTGGCTCCACGCCGAGGCGGTATAGCCCTTGGGTGATCTCCTTGCGCTCGTCGCGGGAAAGGATGTTGTAGATGGCATCGTAGGCAATGGCCGCCAAGCGGCAACGGTGGCTGACATTCAGGTCGGCGCGCCACACCGGCTTGCGCGCGAGCATCTCCGAGCTGCTCCACGCCCGGTCCTTGATGACGTCCAGCAGGATGGCCTTCTGCTTGTTAGCATAGCGTTTGTCGCCGGTCATAAGGTAGGCCAGCGAGAGGTATTCCGATTCGTCCAGCCTGTTGCCGCCCTCCAGGGCCTTGTCTGCCCGTTGCTTGATGGCCTCCCAGCCGGCCTTGCGGGCAGGTTCGTCCTTCATGAGTTGTTTGGCCTGCTCAATGCGCTGGGGCGTATAAAGCAGGTAGGGATGGCGAGGCGTTTGTGCCGAAAGGGACAAGGCGGCAGTCATCCACGCAAGCAATGCGGCAAAAAAGATTCGTTTCATGTCATCAACAATTTTTAATTCTTCATTTATTTTCCATTTTACGGAGCCTTACCAGTGCTTCGATGTAATAGTAGTCGGCATAAATGATGGATGCGTCTATCTCGGAACCGGCCGGCCAGTGCCCCGTGGAATGCAACAGGAAGGATGGCTTGCTTGCCCGGCTCTGATATTTCTCCGAACTGAGGCTGGTCAACATTTCTATGGCCGCCTGCTTATACTTGGTTCCGGTTTCATCGGGCAGGAAAGATGACAATTCCAGCAGGGCAGATGTCGTGACTGCAGCCGCCGAAGCATCGCGCGGCGCATTGGGAATGTCAGGCGCGTCGAAATCCCAATAAGGTATTTTATCCTCCGGCAAGCGTTCCAGATAGGCATCGGCCACTTTTTGCACAAAGTTCAGATAACGGGCGTCCTTCGTCTCGCGGTACATCAGGGTGTAGCCATAGATGGCCCAAGCCTGTCCACGTGCCCATGTAGAACTGTCGGCATAACCTTGGTGGGTGACGCCGCGCAGGAATTCTCCGGAAATAGAGTCGTAGACCGCCACATGGTAGCACGTGTAGTCCGGGCGGAACTGGTGTTCCATGGTGCGGTCGGCGTGCGAGACGGCTATATCGGCCAGATAAGGGTTGCCGCCGTTCTTCGCTGCCCATAAAAGGAGTTCGAGGTTCATCATATTGTCCATGATGGTATTGTACCCTCCGAACATCTTCACGTTGCGAGGCCACGAAAGGAGAGTGCCGGCACGAGGACGAAACAGGGTAGCCAGCGTATCGGCGGCATTCAGGAGCATCTGTTTGTATTCGGGATTGCCGGTCAACCGGTAACCGTTGCCATAGCTACAGAACAAAAGAAATCCCAAATCGTGGTCGTAAGCAGGCTGCTTGGCCAAAAAGCCCAAAGCAGCAGTGAACTTTTCTGCCTCTGTCCGGATCTGTACATCGCCGGTGGCCTCATAATCGTACCATAGAATGCCTGGCCAAAAACCGCTGCACCATTCCGTTTCTGAAGCTTTCCGGCAGTTCCAGTGTGCCTCGCCCTTCAGTATGTTACGGGGTATCAAAGTATAGTCTATTTGTCCCTCTTCCCCACGCAGTTCTGCCAAGGTACGCGTCACCTGGTGGTGGCAATATTCCAATGACCGGTCTACGCGGAATGAATTGTCATTGGTACCTGCGCAAGCTGAAAGGAAAAGCAAGCCTATGCCTGCCAAATACATATTAGTCTTTTTCATTTCATTGCAAATGAGTTATCTTTTTTGTTTATGTTTATTTGGTGAAGAAGTTAGAGATTTTATCAGCCGACAGACCGGCTTCAGAAGGTAAATATAGATAATGGCTTTATTCTTTTTTACTTCTCTAACTTCAATTACTTCTTTACCTTTATTTTCTATACCTTTTATTTATATACCTGAAAACATCTTCTTACCTTATCGAAAACCTTCTTGCCTATGTATACCTTCTTACGACTGGAGTTCTTCTACGCTTTCAAGCGAGCTCCCTAACCAATTTTACTTTGAAATACGTATGAAAGGCGTGGAAAACTCAAACGCTACACCTGCTTTTTATGTTAGTTAACTTTTTGATTCTTCATTTTTAACTTTTTATATTTCTTGGCCTCTGCCTCTGTCAGCGGAACAAAACGGATGGCCGCACCGCCACGGGGCTCCAAGGTGAAAGAAAGGCTTTGTGCGGCATCCACTACAAAATAGTCACATTTTACTTGCGTCCGTGTTTTCACCTTGCTGCCACCATCGGTGTAGATGTGGGCCAAATACTTATGGTCACGGTCGAGAAAAGAGAGGTTGACGGTTTCTTTCCCGCCTTCGTTGTTGGTCAGCACACCCACGAACCATTCCGTACCTTTACGCCGTGCCATCACGATACCTTTGCCGGGTGTGCCCGACAGAACACGAGAATCATCGAACACCGTCTGTAAGTGCTCAAACCATTCTATCTCGGGCTCACCTTGGTAAAGTTCGGGCTTGTCGTACCAAAAGAGGGTCTGCAACGGGCTATAAAATACCAGCGAAGCCGCCAACTGGTGGGCGTGTGTGTTCTGCAGCCTCGGGTCGTAATAACAGATGGTGTAGTCGGCTGCCCCGTTAATCATGCGGGTAAAAGGCAGGATGGTGTTGTGCGTAGCATCAGGAAATTCCTCGTTGCCGCAAATGCCTTCCTGGGTGAGTAGATTAGGATAAGTGCGACTGAAGCCCGACGGGCGGAACTCGTCGTGTATGTTCATCATCAGATGGTTATCGGCGGCAAGGCGAACCAAGTCATGCAACCAGGTGGCCCAGCGGTGGCTGGCATATTGCACGAACCCCGACTTTACGCCCACCACGCCCCATTGCCTCAACAGGGGGAACAGTTCGCGTGCCTGTTTCATCAAAGCATGTTGATTGACATAAAGCCACACGCCTACGCCTTTCTCGCGACCATAGCAGATGACGCGTTCCATATCCAAATGGGGTACTACCTGGGTAGCATCGCCGTCATGCGAAGTGCAGGGCATGTACCACTGCCAGTCGAAAAGCATGTAGGGGATGTTGTGCGCGGCGCAGAAGTCGATGGTAGACAGTCCGGCTTCGGTCGAAATGCCCGCGCGCATAATCTTGCCCGGTTTTACCCATTCCGCCGCATCAGGAACGGCACAAGGAGGATTAAGATTGAGGACGATGTCGTTGTGATCCAACAAGTCACCCGCACGGTCAGCGGCCATGACGATTTTCCAGGGTGTGGCAAAGTAGGTCACCGCGTCCACCGGACTATACATCACCGAAGTCAGTGTGTGCGGTTTTCTTTCCGAGGCAAGGTATTTCGTCAGGCACCAGTCCTCCACATCGGCATCGAGCAGAGCCACCCATGTGCCGTCAGGCAAATCGAGCGTCAAGGCACGCTCGGCTGGATGCTTGATGTCATCCACAGACAAATGTTCGAACCTGTCTTGCGCCCATTGCTGTGCCCACGCCATAGTACCGGCCGGAAATGTGTATTCTGTCAAGTCCCCCGTTACCTTATGGAAGATAGCCTTCGGATGTTCGGGCAAGAAATAGCGGAAAGCGATGCCCTCATTATAGGCACGCACCTCTATGTTCATCCGGTATTGCGACCCGTCTTTCTTCGAGAGATAAAACGTGGCCGCATTGTAAAGGTCGCGTACCGTGCTCCGTTCGCCGTAAAGCGGATGCCATTCGCTATCCGTCATTTCTGTCCGCGACACTGAATCCGCTTCCAGATTATCCATCCAACAGACAGGTTGCTTGAGGTCGCGCACACCTAAAGCCATTTCCCACACGCGGTTGTCCATCTGTAGGCCGGCGCGCGATTCTTCAATCACGGTACGCCCTTTGTAAGCCACGGTGTAATACAATTCATTTACGCTTTCTCGCGTCTGTTTTTGCCAAAATGTCACAGTGTGCGAACCGTCCGGCGACGAGATTTTCAATTTCTTTCCTTGGGCGGCAATGCACGAAACCGCAACCATCCAAGCGCAAAACAAAAGTCCGATTCTTTTCATTGTAGTCATATATTAATGTTCATAATTTCATTTCCGATGCAAAAGTTTATGTATCCTATATTATTTTTTTAGGGAATAGAATAGACTATTGCGAACATTTATAAAAAGTTTGTTCATGGGCGAATATAGAATGTCCGCTCCACGGGCTCTGCTGTCTGCACCACACCGTCCAGTCCATATTGCCATGCTACCACAGTCACCTTTACGGGGAACCTTGTGCGAGGCGGTATCGGAGTAAACACCACCTGTCCGTTTTTCACTTCCGCCGGCCCCTCCTTTATATAATAGGACACAGGCCGGCCGCAGTCCGAAACAGCTTCCGGTTTCACTATCTCCGTTCCCAGCTTCACATCGGGTATGTCGGGGAAGAGAATATGCTGGCGGCGGCCTTCTGTATGCCGATAAGGGATATCGAAACTCAGTTCCTGCACCGCGCTCTTCCGCTCCTTGTCGCCATCGAAAGAGGCCAGCAAGGTGATGCCCGTTGTGCGACGGCGATTGTACATTCCCATCCGATAGAAACTGACACGGAATGTAGTATCGTCTACCTGTTCCACCGGACCACAAATGCGGGTGATTTTCGGCTGTGTTACGCCAGCTTTCTCCACTATTGTGCGGTACGTACTGTCCGTGTGTACCGCTTTCATACGAAACGTCAGTCCGTCGGCTTCAGGACGGAAACGGGCAGTTATCCGTACGTGCGCATTTTCATCATAACTCAAAAGCTTGCCTTCCTGCACAAAACTCACATACGACGGTTCCTTGTTCTGTTCGTCTCGATAAATGGTTTCAGTCAGTTCAGCCATCTCGCGGTCGAAATACCAAAAGGCGTCATGCGGGTCTCCTTTGTACTGTGCGTAAGGGGCGGGCTTCACACGCCGGGGAGGAGTCACGCTGGAAGCATTGCGCATCTCGCCGGTCGCACCGTCGCCTCGCACCCATCGCTGGGCAAGCCAGCCGTCGCGGGGATTGACAGCTTTCAATTCAACGGACTTCCCCTCTTCTGCGTCGTCCGCTGTGAGGTATGTTTCAGTCAGACGTGCCGCAAGCACTTTCTTCAGGAACAGCGCGATATAAGCCGCCGTGCGGTCGGACACATCGAAATGCCCCCGACCTGCATCGCAGAGAAAAGAGATGCAGCTTTGGGGATACATCATTCGGAAAGCCAGTGCCGGCCGCACCCGTGCTTCCCACCATTCGTACTCGCCCTCAATCATCAGTCCGGGGATGCCGTCAATGTTCCGCATCCTCCCCCATTCCAAGTTAGCGCGTCCATAGCCGCATAGATTAGTACGCGGTGCGTCACCGTGATAAGAGATGACAGCCAGTGTGCGTTCAGGGTTCCAAGCCGCAAAGTTCCAGGGATACGTGGCCATGGCCGAGTGCCCCAACGGCACAATCGGTACCCTGCCCAGTTCCCCGTAGCCGCTGACTTCAGCCAAATCGTCCAGTGCGCGCAACAAGGCATCATTGCAACCGGTAGCCACATCCCAAGGTTGGTTGAGTATCGGGGTAATCCATACCAAAGCGATGCCTGCTTCCTTCATCCTTTGCCTGAACAGGACATTCTCAAATAGCGTTTCCTCGCACATGTTATGCTGTCCTACCACCACAGCTTTCACCCGTTGGCAGTCTTCAGGTATCCAAAGGAAAGCCGTAGGGTGTCCTCCCGTTTCGTCCGAAACCATGGACGGTATCTCTACCGACCATTGCCATTCGGCAGCTTGTCCCTTCATGTTCAACATCAGGAGTGCCACCAATACAAAAAACAGTCTTATTTCCTTTTTCATTGTCAATTTTTAAAAATTAGCGAATGAGCAATAAAAGAGTTAGAGAAAGTATCAGCCCACTTTCAGGCAGGCTTCAGGAGGTAAAGCTTGATAGTGGCTTTACCTTTTTTACTTCTCGTTATTCTTTCCCCAGCCAAACAACAACATCGTTGCGGCGTGATTCGGGGGTCACTTTTAATTTCAAGAGCTTACCTTGGCGGATGCTTCCCTCCACAATGGCCTCGCGGGGAGCATGCAGCTTGAAGTCAACATCCCAGTCGTCGGGCAGGCCTGCGCCGATGTAGATTTTGTCGCCGTAACACTGCATCACCATCTCCTGCAAGCCAATCATGCCGCTGCCTCCCCAGTTGTGGTCGGGCACCCAGTCGTAGCCTGGCCCCCACCAAGTGGGGAAGCGGCGGCCGGAGTCGCCCATCTTCTTCAGCGTGTATTCGGCTGCTTCCTTACGCAGCCCGAGGCGGGCACAGAAAATGGCACTTTGTTCCCAGCTCTGGTAGCCCTTCTGCTTGGGCACGTCGGCTCCGTAATGCCACGTATCGCGGGCCACATCCAGCTCGGGGGTGTCGATGTGGTGCAGCCCCCAGGGAAAGACGGTGTAGAGTTGCGGGTATTCCGTGTTGTTGATGCGCTCCCAAGACTGGGCAGGCGCGAAGGTCTTCCGGCCTTCTTGGAGGCGGTAATGCGTCCCCTGCGGGATGCGTTGCCTCAGTCCTTCCAGGTAGGTGCGGTCGCCCTCGGGCAACAAGCTGTCCGGCAGCTCCAGCAGGGCATCCGTCAGGCAGCGCATGGCCGTCACGGTGGTGGTGGGATTGGTGGCCATCTTGTAAGTTTCGAGAGCGGTACCAGGATAGATAACCAGCTTTCCCTGTCCGTCAAGGCGTTTGGGCGTGCGCAACGAGCTGAGATATTGGTAATGTTCATCGTAAAAACGTAGGCAACTCAGCATGAGGGGCAGCCCGGGCGTGGGATCCAGCCGGGCATAACGGTAGGCCTCCACCATCATCATGCAGAACTCGAACACCGTATCCCACTGGTATTCCACCCAATTGTTGTATTGCATGCCTGGGTCGTAGCCTATCGGTCGTTTCCAGCCGTATTCAAAGCCAACGGGTAGTCCGAAGTTCTCTATCTGTTCGGTGAACGACGCGCCGCCGTGCCCCCAATAGTGACGGGTGCGCAGCTCAGCGTTGGTTAGCAGGTTGATGTAGAAGTCGAACTGGGGCTTCATCATGTCCGTGTCGCCACTCTTCAGCAGAGGCCAGTAGAGCAAACGCTGGTTTTGCGCGGTGAAGCTGCCGCCTCCCCACTTGCGGAAGTCGGGCGAGAAGCGGATGCGCGGGTCGGTGAACTGCGGGTCGACGGTGAACAAACCGCCGTTGAACTTGGTGGGGTAGCTGCCATAGGCATTGCAGGCCAGCTGGTAACGGAACACCTGGTAGTTGCGCCCGACCTGCCACCGCCGGTCGCCCGCGTCGGGGCGGTCGGGGTTGACACGGATGTAGCTGCGGTCCCAGAAGTCTTTCCACCAGCGCAGCGATTCTTTCTTGCGTTGCTTCTCCCGGCCGGCGTTGTCGGTCTCCAGCCGGGCCACGGCCTCCGCCCATTCACGGTCGGTCACGTCACGAGCCGTGTGCAGGGCCACTTGGATGTGGTGCTTGTTGCGCGGTGCGGCAGACTTCAGTTGCCAGCCCCGGAAGGGCGTGGAGGCATATTGACCGTTGGTCGTGCCGCACGGCACCATGCGGTCACCACTCATCCGCCCGCCGTACACCAATCCTTCGATGGGATTCCACAACTGCTCCTTCACTGCTTCGAGTTGCTGCTGGCGCACGGCCAGGTCGAAGGCTGTCTCGCCTTGGTTGCGGTGGCGGAACACAATGCCGTTGCCGTCGAACCCCAACGTGTCAGGCTGCATGACGGCCGTCACGGGCGCACCCTTGTAGGTGCGGCACGATTCCTTCTCCCCTTCCTCCAACCGGCGTGGTTCGCTGCGCCAGTTCTCGTAGGTGGCATAGGTCGTGAACTGGCGGTTGCCCTCCAGGTCAATGTGAACCATCGGGCGGAACACGTCGGCCCACACCCGCAAGGTCACTTCCTCACTCCCTTTCCGGCTGCGGATTTCCACTTCGCCTTCTTCCAGCCTCAGTTCTTGCCGAAAAGTATCGGGGTCGTCCAAGACGTTGGGCGAGACTGACACCCGGATGCGCCCCAGCTTGGGGAAGGTATTCAGCTCATCGAACGTGCCGCTGCGACTCAGGTAGATGAGCAGGTTGCCATCCTCTACCCAAACGTTCATGCCCACATCGCCCCCACCACAAGGCATTGATTCCAAGGCGCTGGCCGAAGGGCTGTTCCACACTACGTTGTACTGTGACAACCCGTCGGCATGCAGCGGGTTGCTGAAGAGGCCCAGCAGGCACGAGGCCAGCAGGGCTGTTCGGATTCTTCGATTCATGTCCGTTCTCATCGAAAGTTATTTTACCAATCTTATCTTATAACTATACGTATACGTCTTGTCCAGCAGGCGGTACTCGTCGTGCGGCAGCATGCCCCAACTGTTGTCGCCGCCCAGGCCGCGCTGCTTTAAGTCGACGTGCAGGAAGACGTTCTTGCGGGGCACGACGTTGACCTGGTGCTGCAGCTTGCGCGTCAGCCCCGGGTCGAGGTCTTCCGGCGCGAAGTGCAAGGCGGAGAAGGCAATGGGCTGCAGGCCAGTGACTTCCAAGCCCGTACCGTTCGCATCGCGCAGGGTGAGCCAGCGCACATCGGTCTTGTTGCCTGTTTCTTGCGGACGGATATAGGGGAAATATTGTCCATCCACCGTGTCCTCGTAGTGTCCGAGGAAGCTGGCGGTGTGGCGGTCGGGATAGTTCTCCCAGGGGCCGCGGCCGTACCAGGCCAGATGGTCATAGTCCTTCTTCAGCTCCATGCGCATGCCGAAGCGCGGCAGTTCGGGCAAACGTTTGCCTTGGAGGTCGATGGAGGCGGTGATGGTCACCGAGCCATCGTTGCCAATCAGGTAGTCCACGGTGTAGGGCACGTCGATGTCGGTCAGCACCCACTCCATGCGGACGAGCAAGCCTTGGACGGTCTTGTCACCCACTTGGATGCTTTTCAACGTCTTGTTGACATGGGCGGTGCGCCACACGCCGGCCAACGAGGGTAGGTGGTTGCCGAAGTCGTTGTCCACCGGCGCCCGCCAGAAAGACGGTTCGGGATATTGAGCCAAAGGACATACGCCGCCGATGGCATAGTGCCAGAACAAGCCTTTCTCCAGGTCGAACTTGCCAGTTACCTCTCCCGCTCGGAAGACTAGCGTGCCGTCCTTCACCTCGTAGACCAGCGTGCCGTCTTGGGCAACCTTGCCTTGAAACGGTTGGGCGAAGTAGTTGCCCTCGCCTATCTTCAGCTGTTCACGGGCTACTTCGTGGCGGGCAGGCAGCAGGTAGTTGGCTTCGCGAGTATAAGCATAGAGGTTGAGGTAGTATTCATGTCCGTCGGTAGGAATGTCGGACAGAACGAGGCGCACGTCTTGTGATTGGTGTGGCTTCGCGTTGGCCGTGAAAGTGCCCTCGGCCACCGGCTCGCCATCGCGCAGCAGGATCCAGCTGAAGTCAAAGTCATTGAGGTCGGTGAAGTCGTAAAGGTTGCGTACCGTTACCAACCCCTTGGCCAAGTCTTTGGCTTCGAAGCTGATGTATTGGTACACCTTCTTCACCTCCCAAGCCTGCGGCTTGGGTTGTCCGTTGGCGGCAAAGATACCGTCGGTACCTGTGTTCCACTCGCCAGGCTTGTCTTCCAACCAGTGGTAGCTGCTCAGCCCGCCGTTGTACATCCAGTAGGTGCGCCCGTCCTGCACATCGGTTTTTACCTTGAAGCCTTGGTCCATGAAGTCCCAAATAAATCCCCCCTGCAGGTTGGGCGCGGCGAGGATGATGTTCCACAAGTCCTGCAGGTTACCGTTGCTGTTGCCTTGGGCGTGGGCGTATTCACACATGATGTATGGTCGGGTCTTCCCACTTTGGGCATAATCCTTCATGCGCCCTACGGGCGGGTACATGGGGCAAACCACGTCGGTGTTCCAGTCTTCCCATGCCTGCTCGAACTGCACGAAGCGTCCGGGGTCGTAGGTTTTCAGCCGCTTGTATTCGTCGTGGAATACCTTGCCGTTGCCGCACTCGTTGCCCAGGGACCAGCCGATGATGCAGGCGTGGTTCTTGTCGCGCTCTACCATGCGGCTTATCCGGTCGGCATGGGCGGCATACCATTCAGGGCGATAGGCCGGGTGGGGAATGGTGTCCTTGAAGTAAGGTACGGAGCCCATGCCGTGCGTCTCGATGTTGGCCTCGTCCACCACGTAGAACCCGTAGCGGTCACACAGCCGGTAGAACAGCGGCAGGTCGGGGTAGTGGCAGGTGCGAATGGCGTTAATGTTGAACGCCTTCATGCGGCGCAGGTCGTCCTCGATGATTGCCCGTGTCTGCACGTGACCGAGAGAGTCGTTGTGCTCGTGGCGATTTACACCTTTTATATAGATAGGCACGCCGTTCACCAACAGGCGCGAGCCTTTGATTTCGATGCGGCGGAAGCCCACCTTATGCGCCACGACCGTGGGCGGCAGGCCGTCCTCGGTGCGGAGCGTGAGGATGCAGTCGTAGAGGTAAGGTGTCTCGGCAGTCCAGGGACGCACGTTGCGCACCATTCCCTCAAACGAAAGGGTGGCCGCCTCCCCCTGGGTGTCGAACGACTGGTCGCGCTTTAGGACCGCCTTGCCGTCAGCATCCCGCAGTTCAAAGGTCAGCGTACCTTTGGCAGGGGCATCGCTTCGGAAGGAGCGCAGGTTCACCGTGGCGTTCAGCTGCCCGTGGCGGTAGCCATCATCCAGCCCGGCGCGGAGAAAGAAGTCCCATACGGTGGTCGCCGGATAGGCCGTGAGCGTCACGTCGCGTTCGATGCCGCTCAGCCGCCAGAAGTCCTGGTCTTCCATGTAGCTGCCGTCGTGCCAGCGGTACACCTGCACGGCCAGCAGGTTCCGGCCCGCCTTCAGGTAGCGGGTCACGTTGAACTCCGCCGGGGTCTTCGAGGCTTTGGTCATGCCCACCTGCTGCCCGTTGACGTAGATGCGGGCATAGCCGCTGATGGAACCGAAGCCCAACACCACCTCGCGTCCCTGCCAGGCAGTGGGTACGGTGAAGGTGGTCCGGTAGGTACCCACGGGGTTGTCCACGTCGATGTAGGGCGGGTTGGGCGAAAACACGTACTGGATGTTGCGAATGATGGGTTCGCCGAAACCCTTCAGTTCCCAGTTGGACGGCACAGCGAGGTCGTGCCAGGCCGAGTCGTCGAGGTCGGTGCGGTAGAAGTCTTTCACGCTTGCCTCGATGGAGGGGGCGTAGGCAAACTTCCACGTGCCGTTGAGCGACTGCTGCCAGGGCGAAGTCCCCGGTTCGTCGGCCACGGCGTCTTCCGCGCGGTCATAGAGGCGGAAGTCGGCGTGCGGTTGTTCTTTGTTCCATTCGTAACGGGTGGGATCTTCCCACTCATTCTGTTGTGCATGAGCTAGACAGACGGTCGCAGTAAGCAGGAGGGTCGAAAGAATCTCTCTTGTCTTCATAATAATTATTGATGTTTATTCTTCTTTTAGGTTCCAGTATACTACATATCGCTGGCGGTGAATGTCATACAGCGGAGAAAGTTTCATTCCGTCTTTCGTTTTGAATATCAAGCCTTTCCCTATGCGTTTCAACGAACGCTCCGGATGTTTTCTGTCCACTGTCAGACCGGTAGGAATTCCTTCCGGAATGTGGTAGTCGTAGGTGTAGTAATCATTATATTTCGTCGGGTCGGAATAAGGAGACGGTTTCCGCATGCTCTCCGTGCCCAATTCTCCCGCCAACACCACGGGACCATAGAGCAATGCCGCGCGTTCTTTGTCATCCGGCGTTGTCTCTAAGGAGAATGACATGGGGTAAGTCATTTCTATGCGGTCGCCCTGTTGCCATTCCCTGTGTAAGGTAATGTATGAGCCCGGCTTGGCGTTGACTTTCACTCGATGCCCGTTGACCTCTACCTTTATATCCCGGCTCCATGAGGGATAACGCAGGCAAATGTCCGCTTGAACAGGTTGTTCCGCCTCAATGGACAGCACAACGGTCTCTTCTTCGGGAAAACGGGTTTCCTGCCGCAGCCTTATGCCTTTCTCCTTCCAGTGCAGTACGGAAGGGATGAAGAGGTTGACAAACAATTTTTCTCTTTGGTGGAAATAAATGCTTTCGGCATACTTGGCATGGCTTTCAAAGCCGCTTCCAACACAACACCAAAAAGAGCTGTCGGGCGTGCTGTATACCTTGTACGCTCCCGAACGCAGCGGTAGGAAGTAAGCCACCATACCCGTTTGCGGGTCTTGTTGCCCCAAAATGTGATTGTACAAGGCCCGCTCGTAGTAGTCCGCCACTTCAGCAGAGGCATCCCAACAGAACAGGTGCTTGCTCAACTTCAGCATATTATAGGTGCAACATGTCTCTCCCGTATAGCCTGTCAGGTGTTTGGAGAATCGTTCCGGGTCGAAGAAGTGCTCCTTGTCGCTGCTGCATCCGGGTGCAAAGGTATGGCGTTCCACCATGAGATGCCAAAAGAACTTGCTCAATGCCTTGCTGTTTTCGCAGCCTGAAAGTTCGTAGTTACGCGCTTCCGCCAGCACTTTAGGAATGAAGGTGTTGGCATGCTTGGTTCCCAAATCGTCCTGTTGCGTCTTCAAAGGATCTATCACTTCGTTATGGTAGAAGAACCTGGCCAGCCATTGGTAACGTTTGTCGCCTGTCAAGGCATACAGGTTGTAAAACGATTCGTTGATTCCCCCGAACTCGTTGCGTATCATCCGTTGCCGGGTGGCTTCGTCCAACGATTGCAACTTGGCGTATGCCCAGTCACCCATCTTCTCCGCTACCTGCAGGGCAGGGCGGTTGTCGGCATAGAGGTATTGGTCTATCAGTCCGGCAAACAGCTTGTGCAGGGTGTACCAAGGCGCCCACACGCTCTCTCCCCGTATGTTCCGATCAATCAGTTCCTGCGGGAAAGCGCTCAGATAGCCGTTGGCATACGTTCGTTGCACTTCCGCAAGCCCGTTTACCAGGCTGTCTCCCTTCAGTTTGAATACCTCGCTTCCCGTAGCTGCGTACATCAGCGAATAAGCAGAGAGCAGATGACCGGTGGTGTGGCCGCGAAGTTCACAGTCCAGCGATTCCCAGCCCCCCGGTTTCTTCACAGTCATATAGCCGCCTTCGCGTCCGGCATATACGCCTGCCGTAGTACGGAAGCTGTGCAGCAGCCGGTCGGTTTCTATCGAGACTATCCATGCCGAATCGCGCTCCAAGTTCTCCCTGAAACGGCTCGGAAGCAAACGCACATCGTGCAAATCAAAACATTCCGCTGCCAAAGTAGCTTGTAGCGCCACGGCATATTTTCCAGCGCTCTGTCCGGGATAGGCGGACTGGGCGTTAGCCGCCCCGATGCATCCTATCAGGAGGGCTGTCGTTACCATTGTCAGTTTCTTCATCTATAATAATATTAGGGTATTTTGCTTGTATATACGAGCCAGACTGCCGACTTACTCAATCCAGAGCGGTAAGATTTCGGCTCATTATAGGATTTTTATTGGTAAGTCAAAAATAAAACAAGTTACCAAGAATTCACGACATTGATATCATTGTAATTCTTATAGTTCCAGTTATCGTTACGTGAAATCAAAGGGTATTTAGCGTTTGTGTTGGCATCATGATAGCCATACGGGGCACCAGGATACTAAGTATTGTCCGTACAATAACCGTTTGTATTAGTCCATCGCTCCAGAAGGCGCATCCCATCTATCCATTTCGCACATTATACTGTTACCCTACGCCCTGGAAAAATACACTGAAGTCAAGACTTTCTCCCATAATACAAAAGCATATTCTGAGAATTTCTACAATAAGTTGATCTTTAGAAATATATTTTCACCTTTATATCTATAAACATCTACATATACCAACTCCTAATCAAATACTATCTTTAGGCGATTCCATTAATTAAAGTTTACAATAGTTCTAAAGAACAATAATACTCCTATTTATCAGGATTGCGAAGAGCCATTAGTCATAACCCAATAAATGCCCCCCTTCTGCGTTTCAAAAGTGTTAAGATAATATATACCTTCTTTCACTTGCTTTGTCACCGTACCTTCTATTTTTATAGGGACAGAAGTCCTTAACACACATTCACCACCTATATTCGACTTTATTTTTGCTTGTTTCAACTGATGATTTTCCCAATCCATATCCACTTCGAAGTTACCGCGTGCTTTTAATCCGGAAACACTTCCGGAAGGCCATACGTGAGGCAATGCAGGGAGCAAATGAAGTTCTTTCAAATGGCTTTGAAGAAGCATTTCTACAAAGCCGGCTGTCGCGCCGAAGTTTCCGTCAATTTGAAAGGGTGGATGAGCATCGAAGAAGTTAGGATAAGTACCACCCGCACCACCTGCTGCCGGATCGCAATAACGCATGATTTCACGGATCATTTTATAGGCATGATCTCCATCCAGCAAACGGGCTGCAAAATTAATTTTCCATCCTTTACTCCATCCTGTTCCTTCATCACCACGAATTTCAAAAGTTCTGTTGGCAGCCTTTGCCAGTTCAGGAGTAGTCAGAGGAGATATCTGACGTCCCGGGTGCAATCCAAATAAATGAGAAAGATGTCGGTGACGCGGATCCGTCTCTTTATAATCTTTACTCCATTCCTGCAATTGACCTTGAGATCCAATTTGATAAGGAAGCAGTTTCTCTTTCTTTTCGATCAACTGTTTACGGAATTTCTTATCAACGTTCAGTACTTCTGAAGCTTCTATAAGATTCGTAAACAAATCACGAATAATCGCCATGTCCATAGTGGTAGCTTCTGATACAGCGTAACGCTTGTTATCCGCCCAAAAGTTATTTTCCGGTGATGTAGAAGGGGAAGTAATCAAATAACCATCTTTCTCAACCAACCAGTCGATACAGAACAAGGCAGCTTCTTTCATAACAGGATATGCCTCATTTCTTAGGAACTCTTTATCCCCCGTAAAACAGTAATGTTCCCATAAATGCTGACAAAGCCAATTTCCTCCCATACACCAGTTTGCCCAAACAGGATCACCGTCTCCACAATTCCCTACGGCATTGCTTAATCCCCAAATATCCGAATTGTGATGAGCCACCCAGCCCTTTGCACGATAATATTCTTTCGCTGTGACCTTTCCCGTTTTTGACAGATTCTTAATCCAGTTTATGAGTGGTAAATGCATCTCTGACAAATTTGTCGTTTCCGCCGGCCAATAATTCATCTCCGTATTAATGTTGATAGTATAGTTGGAACTCCAGGGCGGACGAAAATCCTTATTCCACAGACCTTGCAGATTGGCAGCCGCACCGCCCGGACGGGAAGAAGAAATCAATAAATACCGCCCATATTGAAAATAAAGCTCTTCCAGTTTCGGATCGTAGTTTCCATAAGAATAAAGTTTCAATCGAAAATCCGAAGGAAGCATCTCATTCGTTTTATTATTCAAAGTATCTGCCAACTGCAAAGATACACGATCAAAATAAGTTTTATAATCTGATATATGTCTCGTTTTCAGTTCATCAAAGGTTATTTCTTTCAAACGGTCAATTCTTCGCTCGGAAATCAGTTTTTCATCCTTTCCCTCTTTATCAGGATGTTTATCAAAACCATTGAAGCTAGTGGCCGCTGACAAGAGAAGAGTTAGCTCATCGGCATTCTTCACATGAATGCCTTCTTTATCTGTATGAATTGAGCCTGCCACAGGAATAGCTTTCAGAATGGTCTGGAAACGCATACCTGTCCGTCCATCTTTATCTATCTGTTCTACAGCTTCCCTACCCGGTTTATTATAATAATTAGGATCCACACGTGCAGGAGTATACCCAGACATCACTAGTAAATCTTTTTCCGAAGCAAGCACCGTATTCTGCAACAGGCTAGTCAGACTGATGTCCAATGATAAAGAACCTGGTCTACTCGCAGTAAACTGTACAACCATAACGCTGTCCGATGCTGTAACAAAGGCTTCACGTGTATATCTCACCCCATTCACATCAAATTGCGTCGTTGCAATCGCTTTATCTAGTTGCAGGCTCCTCAAATAGCGAGCATATGATACGCTACCATTAAAGCTCTGCTTTATGTGTAAATCACCTAAAGGTAAAAAACTTTCGGTATAATGTCCCTGCATTTTTCTGCAAAGTTGACTCGCTGCCTCATAGTCTTCTTTTGCCAATGCTTCCCGAATAGGAGCTAAATATTTATACGCTCCTGGATTTACATTTCTCTTTTGTGGCCCTCCTGACCAAAGAGTACCTTCATTCAACTGTATCAGTTCATTCTCAACACCACCAAACACCATTGCACCTATTTGTCCGTTACCAAGGGGTAAAGCCTCCACCCACTGTTGCGCAGGTTGTTCATACCATAATTTCAGATGTTCCTGCGCATTCAGCGGTAATACTAAAAAAGATAATGCTAATAATTTATATTTTTTCATATTATATTTAATTATTATACGATTTAAAAAATCACCTAATAAAACTCACATCAACCGCATTTATACGAGCTCCTCGTACTGTAGGACGCAAACATACAGTTACCACATTAGGCTTATCCATATGTAACCAACATTCAGGTATAAAGTATTCGTGCTGAGGACCTTGTTCCCAACACCGTCCAATACAATATCCATTGACATAAATAAAACCATTACCTTCTTGGTTCAGCTTGAAAAAACAAGAACCTACCCGCTTATTATCAGACAATTCAAACGAATACTGATACCATTTGAGCAAAGGTTCCAGTTCCTCTTTATTTATACGAGATTGCGCAGATGGCATACTATTATCTCCAGATGAATAGCGAAGTCCACGTTCTTTCTCCACATAAGCATAGTGTAAGGGAACATCTACCCCTTTACTACGTACATACACAGGACCAATCTGCCAAAACTTCTCCACTGAAACATTCGTGTGATGATGCAGACCCCGACTTTCATATAACATCACCGCCTCCACTTTCCTGCCACTTAGCGAATCACCCGGAATATGATAGCAAGCACTTTCCATTGTTTCTGATGAAATAGGGATCAACTTACCATCTACAGACACTAATACGGTGTCTGCCGCACTATTATTCACTACTTTATTCCCAATACGACCTATCTCAAGAGTACAGCCCTCAAATACGGATGCTTTATAATAAATGAAGTGACGACCATAGATACCTCTCTCATCCACAGTCTCCCCTTTTTTCAGTTTAGTCCAACGGGTAGGTATCTCGTCCGTCCATTCACCCAATTTGTTTAACTTGACAGGTTCACTAACGGTTTTAATCGCATATGCTTGCGGTTCAGGAAGTTCCGGATACCATTTTCCCTGTGAACTGCCGGCAGGCAAATAATAAACCATCGCACCAAAAGGCTCCAAAGCAAAATCAATAGCCCAATCTGCTGTTGTAATAGTGCCAAAATGCTGCCGTGAATGTTCTTCGGTACGGATGAAGTAGTATCGGTCTCCATTCTTCGCCTGTCTCATAGCCATTTTCACTGCTGGATCGGTAGAAGAATAATCTAATGGTTTCAAATCAGCACGAGCAATATTCACCCCATGTTCATGAACAAATGCTGTCAATCCACAGAAACGACGGTAACGTTCGTTTGTAGCACCTGATTCACCTATAGCCGCTGCATAATCATAAGAAGTAACCTGTTGCCGGGCAGCCCAGTCGTCAAAGTTAGTTCCACCTACTGCCATGTAGAAGTTCAATGCACTAAATCCTCGTTGCAAGGTATACAGAGTAATATTTTGTGTTTGCACAGGTGGGAGTCCGTCCTGATTCCAACTCAACTGCCAACCTAATTCACAGCACCATCCTCCCTGCAATTCTCCGGAAATCAATGGCTTTCCGGATTGAGTTTTCATATACAAATCCACTTGTCTACCTAAAGCCCGTTCAATCTGCCATCGAGGATAACTATTCACCATATCTACTACTCCATTCAAAACCCCGTTTTCTACATTTCGTGATTCGTCAGTCCAGCAGGTTATTATGGGAACCTCTATTTTATACTTACGTGCAATCAAAGTCAGTTTCTCCAAATAATCCTTCTTCGTTTCTTTCGTGAACCAACGAACACGGTTAAATTCATTTTCTACCTGAAACAAGATCACGCCTGTACTCCCTACTGGCTTATTCGTCAACTGATGAGGAGCCACTACACGACACACGGCACGATACCAATGCTCATTCCAACGCATAAACTCCGGATCATTACTCTGCAACCATGTTTCAAAAGCGTTTTTTGCAGGTTTCTTCCGCATAATCCATTGCGGAAACCCGCCACCACTCCATTCTGCACAAATATAAGGACCCGGACGAAGAATGACGTAAAGTCCAAACTCTTCTGCCATTTTCAAGAATTCATCCAATTCACGGAGATCTATTTGTGATTCATCATCAACGGAACGCGGCATTGTACGTTCATGCCAATTCCAGGGAATGTATGTTTCCACACAATTAAAACCTGCCTTTTTCAATTTACGAAAGCGGTCTGCCCATAAAGGTTGCGGCACACGAAAATAATGGAAAGTTCCGCTAAAGATAAATGTATCTTTCCCCTCCAATTGAAAACAGCGATGATCATAACGAATGCGCTCCGGATGTAAAAATACGGAATCCTGGATGGCAGGAGTAGTTCCTATATTTAATAAGTCAACCCGATCGGCAGATTTATCTTCTATCACGGACAAGTCCGTAATGTTCTGTCCAAACAAATTAATTGACAAAACCAAACATCCGGTTAGTAGAGTGATTTTTTGAGAAAAAACGCAATTTATTCCAATTTTTCTTATCATATTTAAATCAATTCAATCATGTAACTATATGTATATTTCTTATCAAGCAGTCTATATTCGTTATGTGGATACATTCCCCAACTATTATCACCTTCCAGTTTACGCTGCTTCAAGTCTATGACTTATACCAAGGAGAAAGCTCGTGCTTCCCCTTAACAGTATCCTCTGAATGCGCATAAAGTACAAAGTCAACATGAAGTTTCTCTTTGTTCCAATCATATTTCACTGGATTTTCCCATTCATTCTGTTGACTGTAAGTGGCATTTACTCCAAACAAACAGGCAAGAACGAGTAGAATGAGTATTTTTTTATACTTTACAACAAATCAAATAAACTTATATTTATAGGTCACATAATTAGAGAAATATGCCCAAAGTCTACATATTCCATCTGTTCTTTTTTATTCCATGAAAGTTCAAGTCCACCAGAATAATCAGATGAGAGAAATTGAATATTACGAGTGAACAACTCTATCATTATTCACTCATAATAAACAATTCTTTAAATTTTTATTTTTCAGCAGGTCGGTCTGCAACCGTCGGCCAATAGGGGTTTTGATACAACGGAGATTTTTCCACAGACTGATAATCGCTTGCCGTCAACAAAAATTGAGTGATTGGAAGTGGTTCCAAATATTGTGCCATTGACCATGTCAATCCATCTTTAAATAAGTTATTGGCAGTCATATTTTTTTCGAAAGGACGCAAATGCTCACTCAATGTGATAGAAGAAACGTTTGCATTCGAACTGCCATCAGCTACCAAATTTGAATACCATCTTTCCATTGGAGTATTCCACAAATGAAATCCTTCAATATGCCATGGTTTATCTATTAACTGATCCAAAGCACGCCACCTTACTAAATCCATCCAACGCAGTCCCTCTGCCATAAACTCGCAACGACGTTCACGTCGAATGTTATAAAGCACCGGGTCGGAAAGAATCGTTCCACCTGAATATGCAGCCCAGTCATTAAGAGCTTCCTTATTCATCTCTGTAACTTCAATGGTTACTTCCGGATTAACAGCTTCACCTTGAAAACCTGCTTTTTTACGTACAATTCTCCAATATTCCAATATTTTTCCTGAATTCAAATCACCCGACAGCATATATTGAGCTTCCATATAATTTAGTAATGCTTCGGTTGCCCGAAAACTGATATATGCCGTATAACCTTCCCCGTTCCCGCACAAAGCACGGTCAAAAGTTCCTCTTTTCCGAATAGTATATCCCGTACTGTATCCTGTTTCTGAAGAAGAATTCAAAATAGCCGGATAAGGCTCTATTTCTACCATATGGGTTCCCTCGCTTGCATCCATGTTTTTAAACACATTTTTCTGTCCTGGCTCTTTTAGGAAGACAAACAGGCGAGGATCCCTATTCTTACGAACGTCGGCAATAGTAGCATCCGAATATACGTATCCATCATGTTCTGCATAAGTTGGCTTACCATCCTCCATCAAAAAATTATCTACATATTCACGTGTCAGGCCAATACCATAATTACCTTGATTTACACCTACTTCCACACCGTTCTTAATACCTAGTGCCTGATTATACTCCTTCCATAAGAGTACCTCTTTATAAGGCGACATATCTATATTTCCAAATAAACTCATATAGGGATTTTCCGGATCGGAAACGGATTGAGGTACTGTCCCCGTGTTGGTCACCAAAACGTCTTTATATTTTTCAGCAACAGTTTCTGCAGCTTCCGCAGCTATTTGGAAAAAATAATCAGCCTCCTTGTCTATATCTCCGGTAGGATATTTATAATCTTTGTTATAATCCTTTGTTGCTCCCGGCCATCCAGTACCTAGTGGGACAAATGGCGTATTCTTAAAATTTGTCAGCCAAGAACCTTCATATAAAGCAACCCTGGATTTAAATAATCTTGCTACATCTGGGGAAATACGTGTTTGTCGATTCTCAAAATCCTCACTCATAAAAAGACAGGCAGAATCCAAATCACAGATAATAAAACGTGCTACTTCATTGCGTGGTCTCCTTTTATTAGCGGCCACTAAAATTGCTTCATCTGCCTCATAGGCTTCCGTTACAATGGGAAGATCTCCCCATTTTTGCAACATATCAAAATAACAATATGCCCGAAAAAAATAAATCTCACCAATATATTGCCGAATATTTTTATCCGAACCTGATATTTCTCCGGCATCATATCTATCCATAATGCTACGTAACTGGTAATTTACATTACGGATATTCGTCCATGACCATGAACCGTTCGTACTACCAACTTTCCATTGTCCTTTGGCATATTTAGAGTTCGCTCCAGTTCCTATCTGCGTGTCTGTATCCGTATCATTAGAACCTCTCGCATTTGAAGGCAAGATTTCATAAAATTTATTAGCACACGCTTGAACTTGGTCTTCCGTTCTATAATAATCCTCTGGAACAATATAAGACAAAGGCTCTTTATCCAAGAAATCACTACAAGATATTGTCATCAAGCCCATACTGAATGCAAAAACTGTTTTCCATAAATATATTTTCATAATCATTTCTTATTAAAAAGTTAAACTTACACCACAAGACAGAGTTGTTGAAAGCGGATAACCATTGCCGCTGTTAGAAGAAATCGTTTCCGGATCAAACTGCTTACTTAACTTAGTTCCTGTCCAAAGATTTTCTCCAGAGAAGTATATTCTCAAACTTTGAATCCCCCAGTTAGCCGTTAAACTTTGTGGCAAAGTATAGCCTATTTGCAGATTCTTCAGACGAATATAGGAAGCATTCTGCAAATAGCGGCTTTGACACTGCAAGTTTTTATTATTATATAATGGTCTAGGAAGATAAGAATCCAAGTTAGTCGAATTATATCCATTTTGTACTGACCATGTATTTTCATCACGAAAATAATCTGCTACATCAGTAAGACCTGCTGTTTCCCACATACCTCGACTATTAACACCAAAAAGAAAAACACTTCCTTGCCAATAATCACGTTTCATAATCCCCTGGAAGAAAATACGGAGATCAAACCCTTTCCAACTTCCATTCAAATCAATTCCAAAAAGGTAGCGTGGAGTATTGTTACCGATAACCACCTTATCACCATGATCTGATAAAGTTCCAGCTCCGCCTGAAATTTTTCCATCATCGTTCACATCTGCATACATGATGTCACCTGCCGTCCAGTTAGAGCCTATATCGTTTTGTCCGCCATTAGGAAGTGTAGATAAATGTGCTTGCATCTCCTCATCAGTTTTCGCAATGCCAACTGTCTTGTATCCCCAAATTTCACCGGTCCAACGGCCTGGAATATAAGAATTAATCATTTCTGTCGGATTATTAGGATAACGAATTATCTTAGAGCGTGAATCGTAAAGGTTTAGGTTAATACCATAAGAAAAACCGTTTTGTAAACGATCTTTCCAACCCAAGCTCAGTTCCCAACCGATAGTCTGCAAGTCTGTATTATTGGCTGAAGGAACATTTGCCCCCAAAATATCTGGCAATGCAGGAGATTTACCTACCATATCCTTCGTGTTTCGTACATAGTACTCCAAAGATCCAGTCAAACGATTATTAAGCAATCCCCAATCGAGAGCCAAGTTATAACTCTCAATCCGTTCCCATGTCAGTGTGGGGGATACAAGCCCGGGAGCCGAAGCTGTATTGGGCTTTATTCCATTCTGCAACCACGAACCATTAGAAGACCCTGCTGATAGGGTTAGGTAAGTCTGATACCAGTTATTCGTATTCTGATTACCTAAGTTACCGTATGAAGCACGAATCTTCAATAGATTCACAATATTATTTAAAGGTTTAAAGAAATTTTCATTAGCTATATTCCAACCTGCAGAAATGGAAGGGAATAGTTTCCACTGGTTTCCGGGACGGAATCTTGAAGTTCCATCATAACGCAAATTCATTTCCAACAGATATTTACCGTCAAAGTCATAATTTAAGCGTCCGAAAAATCCGGCGGTACTCCATTCATTCCTTGCACCATTTACCGAAGGAGAAATAACAGACCCATCCAGTCCTAATCCGCTAGTCAAATCCACCTCTGGTTTACCAGGAATAATTATGCCTGCACGCTGTAAACCAAACTTTAGTTCCTTATATTCTTCTGCCTGAAAACCACCCATTATACGCACATTATGCTTTTGATTAAACACATGTGTATATTCTGTATAAGCTTGAAAATTATAATAATTATTCTTCAATAAATCTTCATGTACATTAGAACTCTTATCAAATACATATGGACTACCATTCACATCATGATTGTAAAGATATTGCTTTTCCCAATGTCGATTAGCCGAGCTAATACGATAATTAAAGTCTACATGAGTAATCCAATTCTTTATAGGCTCTATCACCAAACCAACTTGTTGGTATATATTGTCTGTCTGAGTGTTATCCGAACCACCTTCTGCCAATCCCAATGCCCGAGAAGGAGCACTATAATAGTATCCGTTTCTATCATAAACCGGAATAACAGGCCATCCTTGTCTTGCCATATCACTATATAAGCTACCCTTCAAATCGGCAGGACGTGTGTAATCCTCACGTGAAAAACGGATGCTATAGTTCATCTTCATCCATTTGGTCGGTTGTGCATTGATTTTGGCGGTTGCATTATAGCGTTTATAACTTTCTTCCCCCAAACGCATAAGTCCTCCCTGATCCAAATAGTTGAACGAAGCATAATAACTCAATTTATCAGTTCCACCATTTGCACTGAAATTGTGTTCCTGTGAAAATGTCCATTTTTTATAAATGACATCATACCATTCCACATCATCCACAGCACCTTGGTACGCATCCACCCATTGACCATTTGAACCTTCCGGCAATGAATATAGAATTTCTCCGTCCGATGTTATTCTTTGTCCAGGCCCATAAGGAGTCGCTTCCGCATAAGCTTTAATGGCTTCCATACGCTCTTCACCGAAAAAAACATTTTCACCTCCGTTAGTCTTCGTATCATTCATCCAACTTGCGAAATCCACTGAATTCATCATATGTTTCATATTAATGGGAGTTCCCCAACGGAAGCTGTTGTTATAATTAATGGAAGTTTTTCCTTTTCCACCGCTCTTTGTCGTAATCAATATGACACCAAAAGGCGCACGTGCTCCATAGATAGAAGACGAAGAAACATCTTTCAATACAGAAATGCTTTCCACATCTTGAGGGTTGATAGAATTTATATCACCCTCCATACCATCTATCAAAACCAGAGGATCCCCTTTAGTACCCTCGCCTATAGTAGTAGTTCCCCTGACATTTATACTTGGTCTATCCTCCAGGCTACCATTGGTTTGGCTAATTTGTAATCCCGGTACCATCCCCTGTAAAGCTTGAGTAATGTTGACAACCGGACGTTCTTTCAGTTCCTTGCCCGACACAACGCTAACAGCACCTGTCAGATTTACTTTTTTCTGCGTTCCAAATCCTACGACCACTACTTCATCCAGCAGTTCCGTATCCTCTTTCAATATAATCTGCAGGTTCCTTTCGTTACCTTTTACTTCTATTTCCTGTGTTTGGTAACCGATAAACGAAACCACCAAAGTTCCTTTAGCATCGCTCAGAGTAAAATTTCCATCAAAATCGGTGACGCAACCGTTTGTTGTACCTTTTACAGTTACGTTCGCACCAATAACCGGTTCCCCAGTAGCGTCTACTATTCGTCCTTTCACTGTGACCGCCTGCCATACGGTCTGTACTTCGCTCGTATCGGCAAATGCCATCTGCGAACCGTTTATGAGCAGTGCAGATACTACATAAGCCGAAAATAGGAATTTTCTCGATGGAAAATTCAGCATTTCATTCTTCATGGATTGTAAATTTAAAAATTATAAATAATTATATGCATTTTCGGATATATTCGCGCATTTCTTTGCGACTGATATACAAGTGATTCTCAACCGTGCGGACAGACAAACCCAACTCTTGAGAGATTTCTTCGCTGTTTTTTCCTTCGAAACGGTTCAAATAATAAATCTTTTTCCGCTGTACGGGCATAAGGGTCATTCGTTTGACTTCCTGTTGTTGCAGGTCGCTAGTGATAACGCTGCTTCCCACGTGTGTGTAAGAGACGGGTAGCATATCGTATAAATAAGTGGTGATTTCCTGCTTTTTGTAATGCCTGCGTAAATAGTCGGTCACCAGATTGAGAGCAATAGTCATGACAAACGACCGAACGGTTTCCTCGCAAAGCAAGCCTTTATAGTCCATCAGACGAAGGAAAGTTTCTTGCACTAAATCCTCTGCTTCTTCCCGGTTGTTTATCTTATAATATATATAGGAAAAAAGCTTGCGTCGATATTTGGCATACACATCGGTAATCAGTTGTTGGTTTGAGATCATTATATTTTCCATAAGCTTTAGATTTCACTTGACATTGCAAATTTAGATTTTATCTGAAAAGAAAAATCATTTCCTAACAGCGAATGTGTTTCATATAAAGATAATGATACTTTTTTTTTATAACAATCTGTAAATAAGCATAATACTCCGATTTCTAAAAAGTCTCATCAAATTTGATGAGACTTTTCAGGGCCTTCCATCCTTTTTCTAAACCTCTTTCGGCTATTCAAATGACACGTTTTCCACGTGCTCTCCTATAAAGATGCGTGCCATATCTCCCGTTTTATACCATCCGGGCTTGCCGGGCATCTTGTCGGAAATGCGTTCACCGTTGATGACCAGGTTCTCGAAGCGGACGTGCTTTACCTTGCGGCTAGCATCGTAGCCGATAATCATGGAAAGTTCTGAATGGTTTCCTGTATAGGTGATGTCTTTAAACAGCACATTCTCGATGCCGCGTCCCGGTGCCTTGCAGTATTTCTTGTTATAAAAAATGCGCAGGTTTACCAGCTGCCCTTGGCGGAAGTCTTCGATGCGGATGTTTTCGAAGCGAACATTACGTATGAGGTTTTCGTCACCGGCATTAATGGCAAGGCATCCCTGATAATCGAGCTGTTTTTCCGCATGATCCAAAATGTCAATATTGACGTAGTTCAGGTCCTCTGCCACTTCGGGATTGTTTACATTGCCATGCAGACCGATGAAGATGGGGTGCGCCACATCAGCCCAAAGAGTGGAGTTCTGCATAGTGATGTTACGGCAACCACCCACAAAGCCCTTACGGGTGCAGTACACAGTAGTACAATCGTCCGATGTACGGGCAAATACACCGTCGAAGAGCACATTGTTGCTGGCAAAGACGTTCAACCCGTCGCCCCAGCCATAAGAACTGATGACCTTTACATTGCGGATGGTCACGCTGTCCGACCCGCCGGTAGGGCATTGGGTGGTAATCAGTCCCTCCACCCGAACGTTTTTTGAATTCATGATATAGATGCCTTCGCCCCTACCTTGCGGATGCACCTTGCCTCGCCCCATTATTTTGACATCACGCACATTCACCGCCCGGATGCAACCGCGCACCACGGCACCTCCTGCCACATAAACCGTAGTGCCTGAAGGCACATTCAACGTATCACCCGGAAGCCGGTGCAGCCCCGGGCCGAAATAAATCAGGTCTTTCCGTTGCTTCAGCCGCTTTAGCGTGCTTCCTTCCAAGGGGTTATCCCAGTCAATGGGATTCGCAAAGAGGTGCAGGTTATGGAATATGTCACCGTTCATCTCCACCGAGAGATTACGCGGACGGTCAAGGCGGAAAGTCAGCACACTGTCTTTCACTTCAGGCACAATGCCGTATGACAGCGGACGTACACGGGCTTCGCGGATATTCCCCTGCCGGAACTTGACGGACACTTCCACCTCGCCCTCGAAATCGAAATAACTTAACGAAGCTTTCTCTACTTGATGCCGCTCCTCATGCACCCTGTCCACTTTTACGGCATAAGTGTCTACCGGTTTCCACTCTCCGCCAAGCTGACGGACATTCACTTCGAAATCATACTTCATTTCCTCGCCTTCAGGCGCGGGATAGGTGACCAAACGACCTTGAGTCGATACGACGGTCTCGCAGGCCAACAAGATACCTACCGACATCAAAATTGTCTTCAATCTCATGATAACAGATGTTTTACAAGGTTTGTTATTAAATGCTTTTTTAATAATACGAAAAAACTTAAGAAAATACTTAATAGCCTCATGAAATAAAAAATGGGTGTTCGTTTTTTGCCATTCTTCGTATAAGATTGTGTCAAAATAAAAATTAGCTTTCATTTTGATACAACCTCGTCTCACTTTATCTGAGTACTGGTCCGTATAATAGTTCTGTATCAGCAGTTCATTAACCGATTCCCGTTTTTCGGCGATAGAACAGACTGAACGGAAGATGTTCAACTACCAGATATGGAAGCCGCCATACAAATCGTCGAAGAAGGCGTTCAAAGGGCTCTTCTTGTGCGGATCGGAGTTTGAAAGCATTCATTTTCTGCCGATAGCCCCTATTTCCTAACAAAATTCCGCCAGACGGACCTGGTCATTGTCATCGAAATCATCAGGCATACGGAGGTACAGCCTCTTAATTCATTGAATGGTTTGTACAGTAAATCGAAGTAGAAGGAGGTTTTCTCATCCGCATATTCGGTGGCCTACCGGTTAATATTTTCGTACGGTTACCCGCACCGAACGTCACGAAGAGCTGCCTCTGCCAGTTCGCCAAATAGATGCCGTTGTAACAGGTGTACATGAAGAAGATGAACAGGGTGGTGTAGGTGATATCATCCGGATTACCCCTTTTGAAGAATGTACATTTTCTCATGGCGTACAGCCTCCTATCCGCATGTCTCGCCAAGACATAGCAGTTCCTCTAGATGTCATTTAACGTCTTGATCAGTTCTTCATGGGAGTTTTAGATGATACAGTACCTTCATCAGGCTCTTGTTGGAGTCGTTGATATCACAGAGGATATACAGATAGATCGTCTCAATTGGAAAAACAGTACACCGTCGCTAACAAAAGGGTTCACATAGATTTCTATTTCCGTAGAATTCCCCGGTAACGATTCGGTCAGGACGGGAAGTGGTCTTCTCTTTCCGCCCATTCATAAGAAGCAGAGCTTTCCCAGGGGATTGTTGTTTTTCTCAGTCATGAACCTAAAATTAAACGGTTACAAATAATGGATTGTCTGGAGCAATCCTATTTCTTAAAATAAAACTACTGAAATGATTTTAACTCCAATACCTTTTTGCCGATATCGCATTACAGGAATTTTTCAGCTCTTTCTCATCACTAATGTAGTAATAGATTTCGCAAGTTTTAACGTTGGAATTTGGGTTGTATTCAAACATAACAAAGCGATCTTCGGAGCTTCATGGGGAGGGTACGGTTTGGCGGCACGATTGCCGTTAAACCGTCCGGTTTTCGTTAAACGAAAACACAACTTGCTGTCCGCAGGAGCGGACCACGTTTCTACAATAATTATTGTGTATCAGCTCATTATATGGCTGTTTCTTTGTGATTTGCGGGACATTTCCATCGGATATTTACCGGCTTCTCTCCCCATAAAAGGATGGATATCTCTCCATAGTCATGTGACTTACGCCCATAATTCGGGAATAAGGAGGCACATATACGGGAAATCTGCCCTTTCCATACCCTATTCTCCATTAATGGATTACTACTTCTACACTTCTGCAAATGGAGAACGGGCATATAGCTGTGTATAACTTATGTTTTTTCTTCATTGTCTCCATTGATGGATTGCCACTTCTACACTTCTGCAAATGGAGAACGGACATATAGCCGTGTACGACTTATGGTTTTCCTTCATTGTCTCCATTGATGGATTGCCACTTCTACACTTCTGCAAATGGAGAACGGGCATATAGCTGTGTATGACTTATGGTTTCTTATCATTGTCTCCATTGATGGATTGCTACTTCTACACTTCTACAAATGGAGAATGGGCATGTAACCGTGTACGACTTATTGGTTTCTTATCATTGTCTCCATTAACGGATTGCCACTTCTACACTTCTGCAAATGGAGAACGGGCATGTAACCGTGTACGACTTATTGGTTTCTTATCATTGTCTCCATTAACGGATTGCTACTTCTACACTTCTGCAAATGGAGAACGGGCATATGGCCGTGTACGCCTTATGGCTTCTTTTCATCGTCTCCATTAACGGATTACTACTTATACACTTCTACAGACCGATAATTTAAGAATCCGTATCAGGACGGATGTGTGCTTCTACACCTGCCCATAAGGATTAAAAAGGACCGGTGGACAAGGAAACGGAATCTCGCCCGCTTCTCCACGCCGCTACGGCAGCGGACCTCTGACGTCACCTCCGCATAGGAATAACCGTCCGAACGCAGCGTCATGTGTATCATGACAATAACCGACTTTGGATGACTATAAATGACAGGTGGTTCCGTCCTGTACTCTTCTTCCTTTATTTTGTATTCCGATACAATACCAGTTGTGTAATTTAATAATTTAAGATTTTAAGATATGGATTCAGAAAAGGAAAAGAACCGGCTTTCCGATATCGTTCTCGAGAGGGTCGGACTCACGGGGAACCTTCTGTCAGATCCTGTTTCTCCAGCCCCGGAACCGGCGATGAGGGTGCCGGGGCATGAAAGGCCGGTGGGGGCAGGTAAAGTGACAGACCCGGAAGAATACAAGAGGAAGTTTCTGGTTCCCGCTCCCAAGGCCTCGGAGTGGAAGACCGCATACATTGACGGGAGACTGCACCGCCGGATCGCCATGCTGGTCAGGGCCGCCGGTTGCGGCAGCATCTCCGGTTTTATTATCCGGCTGCTGGAGCTCCATATGGAGGAACACAGGGAGGACATCGCCGCCCTGCTCGGTGAGGTCTACCGTCCCTGGGATGAGAACGGGCAGCCGAAAGGAACGGCCCGCCGATAAAATGTTGTCATTGTTCAAGAAGGCATATCATGACAGGAAAGAACGTAAAAGGCCGGACCGGTCCCGGCGGGATGGACGCGGAGCGCATCCGTGAGATCATGGGGGAAGCGCCAGCCTGTCCCCGGAAGGGACATGGAACGTCCGGTAACGACATTATGTGACCCGCAAGGAAAAACGGCCCCATGCAGCCGTCCGTCTACGGAAAGGAGTACCTGCATGGCATTGCGGGCGTACAGCGCCGGTCGCTGCATATTCCCGCCGCCCTGCACCGGAAACTGTCCATTCTGGCGGGAGCCTCGAGAAACGGGAAGGTCACGCTGGAGGGATTCATCAACTACCTTGTCTCGCTCCATCTGGAAGAATACAGGGAAACGGTGGACATGATTCTGGAGGAGTCCCTGCCCGGCCGGCCATAAAGGCCCGTTCCCCATGACAGGGGATCTCCCCCGGTGGGAGCATCGTTTTTTTGTTTCTGAAACAATAGTGTTTAACATTTAATGGAAAAAGAAGTATGATGAAAAAAGAAAAAGAGTTGTTGGTTGCCATCGCCAGCCAGAAGGGTGGCGTGGGAAAATCCGTCTTTACGGTACTGCTGGCCAGTGTCCTGCATTACCGCAAAGACGTGCGTGTGGCGGTTGTGGACTGTGACTCCCCGCAGCACAGCATCGCCCTGATGCGTGAGAGGGACATGGAGAGTGTCATGAAAAATGACGACCTGAAGGTAAACCTGTACCGGCAGTACGAGAGAATCCGGAAGCCTGCCTATCCGGTCATCAAAAGCGACCCGGAAAAGGCAATGGAAGACCTGCGGCGTTATATGGACGAAAAAGGGGAGACTTTCGATATCGTGCTCTTCGACCTTCCCGGAACGCTCCGCAGCGAGGGGGTGGTCCATACCGTCTCCGCGATGGACTATATCTTTGTCCCGCTCAAGGCGGACAACATCGTCATGCAGAGTTCCCTGCAGTTTGCCAAGGTGCTGGAGGAGGAGCTGATCGCCAAGGGGAACTGCAACCTGAAAGGGATCCGGCTGTTCTGGAACATGGTGGACAGGCGGGGACGGAAGGACTTGTATGATGCCTGGAACCGGGTCATCCACAGGATGGGGTTGCGGCTGCTGTCCTCACACATCCCGAACACCCTCCGCTACAACAGGGAGGCGGACCCTGTCTGCAAGGGTGTCTTCCGCTCCACGCTGTTCCCGCCCGATCCCCGTCAGGAGAAAGGCTCCGGCCTTCCTGAACTGGTGGAGGAGATATGCCCCGCCATCGGTCTGGAGGAATCGGACACCGACCGGTAGCGGACGATAGGATACAGATACCTTAAATAAGGACTTTTAGCCTAAGATAAAGTAAGCTAATAGCATGATAATAAGGCTCTTATAATTACGACTTCTCCTATAAAAGCATTACCTTAGCAGTATAATAATAAAGGAGGTAACAAATTATGAACGAGCAAGTTAGAAGCATTTTAGCACAAGAGACAACAAAGACAAGCAAGATCCAGCAGCTGTTCCTTTTAGGGGTTCCCCGTGCGGATATCGCGAGGATGGTGACCAACGGCAATTACGGTTTCGTGGTGAACGCCTTGCGCCGGATGAGGGAACGTGAGGGCGGTTTGAACATCCATCCGGCAACAGCCGCGTTGGATTACACTTTCAACCGCAAGTTCGGTATCGAGATCGAGGCTTACAACTGTACCCGTGAACGGCTCGCACGCGAGCTCAGGGAAGCCGGGATTACAGTGACGGTGGAAGGTTATACCATACCACCCGTCCGCATTGGAAGCTCGTGACGGACAGCAGCCTGAACGGTAACGACACATTCGAGCTGGTCAGTCCGATTCTGGTCGGTGAAGCCGGCCTGCGGGAATTGGAGAAGGTCTGCTGGGTGCTTGAGCTGTGTGACGTGAAAGTGAACGAGAGCTGCGGGCTTCACGTGCATATCGATGCCGCCGGTTTCAGCATGGCAACCTGGCGTAACCTGGCCCTGAGTTACAAACATCTGGAGCCGGTCATCGACAGGTTCATGCCGGCATCCCGCAGGGATAACTACTATTGCCAGGGATTGGGGCATGATGTACTTACTTTGATTTTCCATTTGTCTTGCTATTTTTAATTGTCGTTATTGATTCCTGTTCTTCGAAGGCTTCCGGCAGGGCGGCCGTGCCATATTCCTCCCGGAGAAACTTGTACACGTCGAACGCCCAGAAGTACACCTTGCCGCTGATCTTGAAGGACGGCAGCTTTCCCGACATGCGCCAGCGTATCAGTGTCCGGTCGCAGACTTTTAGCTGGAGACGCATGTCGCGGCTGTCCAGCATCTGCTTGCCGTTGAAGTTACTGAGTGCCTCCAGCTCCATTTCCAGGCGGGCGATGAGCTTGTTCTGACGCTCGAAGCATCCTTCGATCATCTGCCTGAGCTCCATGATTTCATTCTTGCCTTCTTCCATTTTACGGTTGTTTTTAGTTCGATACTGTTTTTGTCTTTCTTCGCCTGCAAAGTTTTGGAAAATCAGAAGGTGAACATAGGGTTGACGGGTACCGCCAGCCCCATATTTTGTTAGTAAACCAGTCTGTATCAATGATGTCTGTTCGATACTTTTTTGAAGGGATAAAACTTGATTACCGGAAATGATTCATTCGTAGGAAGAGTGAATATGGTAAAAAGGAGGTATCTTACGGATGGAAATAAAAAGGGAGGTCAAGCCCGATGCAGGACCTGATCTCCCTTGAAAATCTTTCATGAAAACTTGCTAAGGTCAAGTAAATTAACTACTTTTGTAGCTGAAGAGTTATTTGAGGTTATGCAGAAAAACGCAAGCGAGCGATGGACTTTCGTCACCTAATCGTTACCTGCCTATTTTCTATGCTCCGCTTATCTTTTGAGACTCAAAAAATTAAAAGGAACTACGCTATTTTTTCAAAAATAACAGGAACTTTTTTAAAAACGTCTTGATCTTTTTTATTGCTGCCAATACATCGTAAACCGTCATTCTGTGGAGGTACAAACTTTTCATGTGTACTTTTTGTGGGGAAAAAGCCTAAAATACCCTACTTTATATCAAGCCGAAACAATTTATAAAAAAAGAATATATAGCTGAAAACAAGGATGTTATGTAAAAATATGCTTCAAAACGTTGTGAGAGTATGAGAACATGAATAAGAGCAAGTATTTTTATCCTTACTACATAAATAGTTTATAATAAACCTGTTATATATGCAGTGAGGGTATGAGGGTATACATGGTTCGAACTTTTCTTTGAAACATGCAAAACGGCTATATTCCACGATATAGGAATATATGCCGTTTTGATAGAGGGGAAATTTTTTTATGGTATATAATTCCAATAATCCATATTTGTAACGATTTGAACTATAATTTTACGATCTCCTTCTCGTATTTCGTTGGGAGCATTCTGAGATGCATAAGATATTTTTGCGCCCACTCCTTTTGCTTTTAACATTTTATTGGGAACTCCTTTCTTTATAAGTGCATTGACTACAGCGTCTGCACGTTTTTGGGATAGTTCCATATTGTATTGTGATGATCCTTTTGCATCAGTACATCCTGTAATGAGATATTTTTTGCTTGTGTCTGTCAGCATAATTTGAGCTATTTCATCAATGATAGTAGCTGCTTTAGGAGTTATTTCTGTTTTATCAAACTCAAAATAGATATTGTTGAATAAATCACATAAAACATTGGGCTGGTTTGGAGTCTCTACAATTTGTTTCATGATTATAGGTTTTTCTATTTCTTTTTCTATGATTTTTTCCACATATTGAATTTCCGGTTTGACTTTTAGGGATTTACCACCAATGCGCCACATCAATCGAATGCTTCCTTGCCATGAATTGGCTATATGTTTGTATGGCATGATGAGATAGTCTCCTTGGAGTCCTATGCCAATGTTGTCATTAAGCCACATATTCACGCCTATTCCCAATGAAATAGGGATAAGATTTTGTTTATCCTTCCCTTCTTTAGTATAATCATTTGACAGATTCCATCCCATCTCCTCACTGTTGAATTCTTCCATCCCCTTATAATTGATCTTAAAATTCTTGTACATATAGTTGACCCCCATTCGAAGAAAAGGATCAATATAATTTGAATGGAAATATTCACCTAGGCGCCACTGTAAACCGATTCCTGTCATACCTAGCCATCTTGATTCCTTACCGTTACGGACAGGATCGGAACTGTAGTCTAATGTTCCTTGTAAATCTAGATAAAAATGAGAGTTAAGTTCACGAGCAAAATATAGATTTCCTCCGAAAATGAAATCTTTTTTGTTAGTACCTACAGTGTAACCGCCTTTATTATTAGTATGGAAATTAATAACATTAAAACGTGTCATTTGAAGTCCGGTTGCGCCTATACCTATTTCCCATGCTTTTTTATTATTATCGGTTGTTCCATTCTTTGCGCTTTTTTGTGCATTTATAGGTAAACCGAAACATAATACTGAGGTAAAGCATAGTATGAGATGGATTTTATGTATATATATTTTCTTCATATTTTTATTCTTCATAGATAACTTGTACTTCGGGCAACTCATAAGAGCTGTTATAGTTTTCAATAATAAATGTTTTTTCATCCTTTCCTTTTCGGAGATAACCTTGATAATATCTATAGAAATATGAACTATTGCCATTGTCAATGTATATGGATGAATTTAAAAACGGTGCGAATACTTTGAACGTTGGAACTTCTGCAGAAGATCTGTTATTAGAACTTGATGCTTCTTGTGAACCAGCTGTTGAGGTATATCTGAATGTGATATATGCCATTTTAAGTTTGTTGGCTTCTTCTTCAGTATAAGCTATCGGTTCTACATAGTCCATTCCATTTTCTTTAACGACACGTGTGGTCGATGATTTGTAAATTCTTGTAAAGTCTATTTTTGAAAAATCCAATTCACCTTCTGCAGATGAGAAACTGGGTGCTTCTCCATTGGATATTATTTTTAATTTTAATGTTTTTAGCGTAGGTCCCATTTGATAAGGAGCTAATAAACAAATACCATTCCATTGGAAAGTTTCTCCATAATAAGGCTCTCTAGCTTTTACAGTGTAATAAACGTCACTTCCATCCCAATATTCAGATTGATTGTTTTTGAATTTTCCGGGATTTTCTTGAATGAACCGATAGGTATAAATATAGTAATAATATCCTCCATTATTTGAACTAGAATTTTGGCTTGAATATAATTTTTTGTCTGACAAAATACTGTTGGGATTATTTTTATCAGAGACTCTATATGCGTCTAAATTCCTTGAACCACTATTAGGTAAATAAGAAGGGATATTTTGCCATTGGTCTTCCGGATTAACTTTTCGTTGTATATAGAAATATAGATACTGATAATCGTATAATGAATTTGAATTATCGCGAAGGATCATTCTCATGCGTACTCTATTGGGAACATATGTGTTTTTAGCGGATTCTTGCGGTGTCTTTCCGGCTAGGGTTACTTCTTTTACCGTTCCCCAGCGTAAGTTTATGTCTTGTATTTCGGGTAAATCTTCTTTAGGTACAATAAACTCTCCGTTTTCATTGGTTATGTAAGTTTTTTCTGCATTGATACCCGGCATACCTTTTACTTGAGCTTTGGGTGCGATTTGTCCAGTTTCATCATATACTTTATAGAGTACACCTCCATCAGTTGTGCGTACATATTCACCATATTCTGATTGAGAATATTGTGCAATAACATTAGGTATACCCTTAATGATGGTAACTTCTGTTCCCGGTTTTCCTGGTTCTCCGGGTTTGCCGTCTTTGCCATCTTCTCCGTCTTTGCCATCTTTTCCGCGTAGATAGTCATAAAAATCATTTAACGTATTTTTTTCACAGTTCCATACTCCACCATTTTTGTGATCGATAAGTGCGTCTGTTGTACCACAACGTTTAGCTAAGTCATTTTTCCACAGTTCATGTGCTGACAAACCATTGCTTCCGTTTATTCCGTCTTTACCGGCTAAATAATTGAAAAAATCATATTCTGAAACTTTGTCAGAAGGCCATTTTTGTCCTGGATTTTTAGGATCATTAATATTGCCTGTTCCTACAGTTTCTTTCCATAGTTCATAAGTGGATTTTCCATTGTTGCCATTTGTTCCACTGAGGTAAGTATAGAAATCTGCCATTGTAATTTTATCTTTGGCCCATGCTGAATTATTTTTGTCTTTGATTTTGTCATTTTTGACATCATTCACCCATAATTCGTATGCAGATGCTCCGTTAACTCCTTTTTCTCCTTGAGCTTTTATTCCTGTATCAGTAGTACCTATCCACCAATTTCCGTTATTACCTATATGGGGAGATATGCCATCATCTCCTTTCTCTCCTTGAGCTTTTATTTTTGTATCGGTAGTACCTATCCACCAGTTCCCATTTTTTATAACCGGGGTAAGTCCGTCCGTTCCTTTATCACCTTGTTCTCCTTTGGGGCCTTGCACTGCAATCCCTGTATTGGATGTGCCTATCCACCAGTATCCGTCTTTAATGAAAGGGGTTAAGCCGTCGCTTCCTTTTTCTCCTTGAGCTTTTATTTTTGTATCGGATGTATTGATCCACCAGTTTCCATTAGGACCAATATAAGGGGATGCTCCGTCTTTACCATTTTCTCCTTTTTGACCTTGAGCGGGAAAATTTGTATCATGATTGCCAATGTACCAATTACCATTTTCACCAACATGTGGAGTAATACCATTTTCACCATCTTTCCCTTTTAAATATAAAAAGAAATGTTCCATTGTTGTTTGGTTTTTGGGCCAATTTATATTGCCGTCAGCAACAGATTGTTTCCATAATTCATAAGCGGAAAGTCCGTCTTTTCCATTAATTCCATTCTTTCCATCTTTGCCGATAGCTTTGATTTCTGTGTCTTTATTGCCGATATACCAATTTCCATTTTCACCAATATGAGGTGATTGTCCGTCTCTTCCGCTAAGAAAATCCCAAAAATCGGCTTCTGTATTTTTTGAAGAGGGCCAAATGAGCGAAGGGTCATGAGGGTTGGTGACATTACCTTGGGTGATCAGGATTTTCCATTGATCGTATGCAGACATTCCATCTTTTCCTTTGTCTCCTTTTTCTCCTTTTATATAAACTAAAAAGTCTGCTAAATCAACTTGGGTGGAAGGCCAGTTTATATGACCGGTTTCAACTTCTTCTTTCCATATCTCATAAGCGGATTTGCCATTGGTTCCCTGAGGACCTTGGGGTAATTCAAAATCAATACTGCTGCACGAGAAAAAAAATGTGCAAAGTAGCACTGATAATACATAAATTTTGCATTTCTTTTTTGTATACATGACTATAAATAATTAAAAATGAATTACTTTTTGTTGTTACATATTTGATAAACTCAGTTCTGCTTTATTGAATACTGTATCGTTGGGGGTGTTCATGCAATTTTATATTTTAGGTTATTCTACTGTGTGCGATTTACATTATAATAATATTCACATTTTATTTAGGTGCAAAGTTCTATATTTGGTGCTAAAAAGAAGTTGCGTATTTAAAAGATTTGTTTGCATATAATCAATCTTTTCTTTTATATCTGCATAAAAAGGTTTCCTATTTTTCTTAATGTTCGTTTTTGGATAGTTTTAAATGGTAGATACTTCATATGATTTTACATAAGGAGTATATGTGATAAGTTTTTTCATATATTGATGGTGGATTATGATTAAGTTTTGTGATATTTGTTTTTATATGACGTATAGAAACTCTTAAAATAGATCCATATACCGAGATCAGGAAACAAACTTATTCTTAGCTTCAGTATGTATGATGGAGATAAGTATATTCATAATCTTTAGGATGCGGGATGTTTGTTTAATCGTTTGCGGAAACAGAATATGTTTCGAGAGGAGGTGTACCTTTTGATTCTTCTCCTTTTTTACGTATTTCGTTAGGAGTGGCTCCAATATTCCTTTTACAGTAGGTCGTAAAATGGGAAAATGTCTTGAAATGATAGTCCAACATTATTTGTTTGATGGGTAGGGTACTTTCTTTTAACTTGAATTCAATTTCATAAGATGTTTGCTTTTGTAACCATTGATATGGTGTATCTCCATGAAAGTTTTTTTTGAATAACTGTGTGAAAATAAGGTCGTTATATCCGCATAGAATAGCTAATTCTTTGGCAGTTCTGCAAGCTTTGTAATGTGTCATGACGGATACGAAAAACTGAAGATCATTCGAAAGGGCATAACGGAAAATGGAGGCAATTTCGTTTTTGCTATAGCAAATTTTAAATAATGAGAACAGCTCATATTCTTTGGCTCGATGTAAGTCGGGAATTTCTGTTCCATTTTTCATGTAATCGACCAGCAAATCCAAGTAGGAACGTATTAACGGATAAATGGGAAGAACTTCTACCGGTTTTACTTCTTCGATGGATATGTCTTGTAGATATTCTATTATTCTGCTATGTAGATAAGGGGCCACAATATTACATGCATGGATGACGAGTTGTACATCATCCATTGTTTTGATTTTACATTTATGTAAGCTGCTGATAAAGAAAAATTCATTTTGCACTGCTATCAGAGGCATTGATTCCATTTGATCTCTGAAGAGACATAAAGATCCTTTTAGTACAAAACAAACTTGGAATTCATGGTTTTCATTCAGATTTTGGATAATTTCTCCCTTGCCTATATGAAGATATCTGAATTGGCTGAATCTGGATAGTGCAAGAGGATCACGGTATAAATTCTTTAGTAAAAATAGCATTTCCATATATTATAAACATTTTAAGATAAAAAAAGTTTTGATATATCTATCCCGGGCAAATATAACTTGATATTTAAAATGTTTTAAAGCTATAGAAGGAATATGCAACTAAATCATTGCTAATATGAAATTGAATCTTCTGTTTAAGAAAGAGTTTATCAACATATGAAATTATAAGGTATTTAAGGCCGGATGTTTTGGATAGTAGCTTATAAAGTGGAAGATGTTTACTGATTTTTTATGAGTGAATGTAAATAAGTGATTTGGAATGGAGAAAAATTTAAGGATCTTTTCCTTATTGTTATCTTGTAAACAATAAGGAAAAGATCCTTAAATTTAAATTATTGCTGGTATTGGCCATTCACTATAACATTTTTCATACGAATATTGTGAAAAGCATCTTTATTCCATTGGGAAAATTTAGTTTCGATCTTTACATCTTTAAATGAAAAATTGGATAACTCATACTCAGCTTCATTTTTATTCACATTTAGAAATTTGTCACATTTCAGTTCTATGTTGTGCATCGTGATATGGCTTCCGTAGGATTTAGGAATCGTTGTTCTTCCTTTCAAGTCATAAAATTGTTTCCATGACGAAACTCCTAGTAAAGCCTTGCAGAAGCCTTTTACATTTTCTACTGTGATGTATTCATAGTGTTGCGGAGTATCAGGCCGCATTTTCAATAGAAGTAGTTCATTACCGCCTTCTGCTCTGCAATTGCGCATTAATACATTATAGACATGGATGGACTCGCTGCCACAAGTCATGCAACTGCCAGTAGTATGATCAAAGAAACAATCTTCTATTAGAATGTTTTTATTGGGACCGTTATAAGTATCCTGATCGGCATAAGGTCCTTTTCCACCTTTAAAGCAGATGGCGTCATCATTTACAGTAAACCGGCATCCTTTAATATGAAAATTGGTACATACATCCATATCTATACCGTCCGCACTAGCTGATTTTATAGGTTTGATAGGAGAGAAAATTCGTAGATTGAGTAATTTCACTTTATCGCAGCGATAATAATGGCTGGTCCAAAAAGGAGAGTTCTGTAAAGTCACATCAGCAACCTGCACATTACGGCAATGAGCTATGTAAAGTAGGCGTGGTCGCATTTCATCCTTGTTTGTACATTGAGGATTCCATTCGCGACGTAGGCGGAAAGCTTTCCAGTAGGGAGTGCCGTTTCCGTCAATTGTACCTTTGCCGCTAATTGTAAAGGTATCTAACCCGTCGGCATTGATTAATGCACCGAAGTATTTGCAGTATTCACCTTCAATGCGAGTCATGAGGAGAGGGAAATCCATAATGTTCTCACTACCTAGTAAGGTGGCGCCTTTTGACAAATAAAGATGAGTCCCTTGTTTGAAAAAGAGGGAACCGCTTTTATAAATTCCTTCAGGGATGTAAATGACCCCACCGCCATTGGCTGCCGCTTCGTCTATGATCTTTTGTATTTTCTGTGTTTGAACGATATGGGGATTGCTTTCAATTCCATAATCGGAAAGGTCGTATTTTTTTCCTAAGGAGTCAGGATGGACCACTTTAGTTTGGAGAAACCATTCGGAGATAGGAGTACCATCAGGAAACACATTTTGTTTTCTTTGTTCTTTTTTTGCCATTGAGGGTACTATTATGCTCAAGCATAACAGGAGTGATAGTAATTGTTTCATAAATAAGTTTTTCATTTGGTTCATATTATGTGGATGACAAAGAAAAACAATAACAGTCAATTGTATCTGTATTTATTGTTTTATTCAATGGAAAATTGTACGGCTTGATTCTTTTCATTAAGGCGGATGGTTGTGATATAGAGAGATTCCTTAGTCTGGAAAGAACAATTCAGGAGCCTTTTTTTATCTGCACAGTCGTTTCTCCAAACTTATAAAAGCTTGAATAAATCGCGCTTTTTGCCCTGTTTATACTATTTTCCATCTATGTAGATTCTTTTCCATATTTTCAGAGGTTTGTGGCTGTTCCGGCTATTTTTTATTCATGGCATTATATCTAGTTTTGCCATGTTCCTTGATGAAGAAATGAAGGGATTAGATTTTATGTATAACTTTAATTAATTACAAATGAAAGACTCGGAGAACAAACTATCGGGAAGTATGCATTCTTTTAAAAGGATGCTTTCCTTTGGTATTCTTATGGTAATTGCGATGACCCTGTTTGCTCAGGTTAAGAATGTATCGGGCGTGGTGCTTGATAAAAAAGGGGAGAGCATAATTGGTGCCAGTGTATTGGTGAAAGGTACTACTAATGGTACGATTACCGATTTTGACGGTAATTTTGTTTTGAGGAATGTGGCCGACAATGCCATTTTGCAGATTAGTTTTGTCGGATATCAAACTTCAGATGTATCAGTTAAGGGACAGAACAATATTAAGGTGGTATTGTCAGAAGATACTGAGACATTGGATGAGGTGGTAGTCATAGGATATGGCTCGGTTAAGAAAAGCACTTTGACGGGTGCGGTTGCCAAAATGGATTCTAAGGCAATAGAGGATCGTCCTTTGGCTCGTGCAGAGAATGCTTTGCAAGGTCAATTGGCTGGAGTGACAGTACGTAATACAACAGGTGAGCCGGGAGCCGATATGCAGATCCGTGTCCGCGGTGCGGCTTCTGTCAATGCAAATTCCGATCCACTTTATGTGGTTGATGGGGTGCCTATGAATACGTTGAGCGGATTGAATCCTTCGGATATCGCTTCCATAGAAGTTTTGAAAGATGCTGCTTCTGCTGCGATTTATGGTTCACGTGGTTCCAATGGAGTTGTTTTGGTTAGTACTAAACAAGGTAAGAGTGGAAAAGCGAAGGTGGCGTTCAATGCTAGTTTCGGTGTACAGACATTAGAGAAAAAAATGGATGTGCTTAATGCGACGGAATGGATGGAATTTAAATTGAGATGGAATGATGCAAACTATTTGCAGGAAGCGAAGAAATTGGGTTTGACTAGTGCCAGTATAAAGGATGATAATGCCACACGTTTGTCTAATCTCGGAATTCAGGCAGGTGCGGCAAACTCTTATCTGGTTGTTTTTGATGAACGTTGGTTTAACTATTTGGGAGATGACATGAGGAATGCGCATACTTATACTCCCAATCCGGAACAACTTAGCCTGTTGGATTGGCAGGATGAGTTTTTTCGTAACTCTATCGTACAGGATTATAGTTTGAATGTTTCGGGAGGGACGGAAAACACATCTTATTTATTCTCAGGTGGATATATGAATCAGGCTGGTATCGTTACCGGTACGGGATATGAGAGATTCTCTTTTCGTGCCAATATTGAATCAAAGATAAACAAATATCTTACAATAGGTATGAATATGGCTCCTACGTATATTGTGCAGGATGGTTCCGGACAGGCAAATGGTAAGGATTCCCAGGTACATCAGGCTTTGTATGCTACACCGGTATCGGAACCGGGGGTAGGATATATGACAAATGTTGATCCGAATCCCTATTATCTTTGGGCGGGAAGCACATCGAGTCCGGTTTATAATATGGAGAAGAATATCAAACAGAATAGAATGATGCGTTTGGTTGGGAATGCTTTCGTACGTATCACTCCGTTTAAAGATTTCAGGGTAGAACTTTCTGCTTCGGCTAATTATTATGATTTGGATGGAAATGATTATAAGTACACTAGTACAACCGGTAGTTGGGCGCAGGGAGAAGGACAAAACTCTTCGGGGGGGCATAATACGGAAAGAAAATGGAGTACTCTTTTGCAGGCTCTTGCAAATTATGACCATGTTTTTGGCAATCATGGAATTAGTGTAATGGCGGGTTTTTCTTCCGAACAGAGTAATCTTGGTTTCAGTACGGCCCAATCTTTTAACAAACCATTTCCCAATGATGCCATAACAGGTTCCTTTGATGGTTCGAAAGTTACAGCAGGAACTAATACGGTAACAGAGAAAACAGCCAATAAATTGTTGTCTGTGTTTGGACGTTTGCAATATAATTATGCAGAACGTTATATGTTGTCCGGTAGTTTGCGTTATGATGGCGGTTCCGTATTCGGAGCTAACAATAAGTGGGGCATCTTTCCGGCTGTTTCCGGAGGTTGGTTAGTGTCAAATGAGAAATTCTTTAAAAATTGGAGAATGTCTTGGTGGAATACATTGAAGCTGAGGGCTAGCTATGGTGTGACCGGTAATAATTCTATCAGTAACACGGCTGCTTATCCTACTTTGTCTGCAGGAAATTATGCAGGTGCCCCCGGTTATAAGGCAAATTCTTTAGGTAATGCTGATTTAGGTTGGGAAAAAACACATAGTACTGATGTTGCGCTTGATTTAGGATTCTTCAATAATAGAATTCAATTGTCGCTGGATTGGTATACCAAGAATACGACTGATTTGTTATATCAGGTACCTGTGGAAGGAGCTTCCGGTTTTACTACCGTTTGGGATAATTTAGGAGATATCCATAATGAAGGCTTTGAGATCGAATTGAATACGCATAATCTCACAGGAAAATTTTCATGGAGTACGTCATTCAATATGTCATATAATAAAAATGAGGTGAAAGCTCTAGGGAAAGATAATACTCCGGTATATTCGGGATTTGATAAGAACAATCCGTCTAATATTCTGACTGTGGGAAAGCCTGTTAATACATTCTATATGTATGATGCAATAGGTGTATGGAAAAATCAAGCTGAAATTGATGCTTATAGTGCTGCCCATGGAGGAAAGCCGGTTACTTTTGAAGGAAAACAAATTGTACCGGGTGATATCCGATACAAAGATGTAAATAATGATGGTGTGTTCGATAAAGATAATGACAGGGACTATTTAGGTAGTCCTACTCCTAAATTAGTATTTGGAATGACGAATACTTTTACTTACAGAAATTTTGATTTGTCTATCTTGATGACAGCTCAGACAGGAGGAAAGATTTTTGGTGTATTGGGACGTGCCATTGACCGTCCGGGTATGGGGGCTAAAGGGAATGCTTTAGGACATTGGAGAGAGGCATGGTGGTCGGAAGATGAGCCGGGCAATGGAAAAGTACCTTATATTTTAAGTTCTACTACAGGTGCTACGTTAGACTCTCGATGGTTATATTCTTCCAATTATCTGCGTATCAAGAATTTGACTTTGGGGTATAAATTACCTATTAATCCTAAATTTATTTCCTATGCACGTGTATATGTATCCATTGAAAATCTAGCTAAATGGGATAGTTATTATGGAGGGTACTCTCCGGAGGCGGCCAATACGGCAGCCAGTTCCTCACCCGGAGGTAGCAGTGCTTTGGGATTGGACTATGGTGGTTATCCTTCACCGAGAATTTACACTTTGGGTATCAACGTTAATTTCTAATAAAAATATAGAGCTATGTTCAAATTGAAAAATATATTGCAATTGAGTGCATTGATGTTCTTTGTTATGTCGTGCGATGATTATTTGGAAACTCCTCCTGCTGATTTAATGACCTCTGATGGTTTCTATCAGACTCCCAGTCAGTCTGAACAAGGGGTGGTAGGTATTTATTCCGATTTGCGTGAACTTGCCAATTCAGAGTATTTATTGATGTCTGAATGTCGTTCGGATAATGCATGGACAGAACCAAGACCTAATGGGTTGAGAGATTTTTCAGAGATAAGCACATTCAGAGCTACCAGTGATTTGGCAACTTTTAATAGTGTATGGAATACATGGTATAAAGTAATTTATGATGCGAATACTGCTATTGCCAAAATAGCAGGATGTAACTTTGAATCGAATGATAAGATTAAAAAGCAGTTTATGGGCGAAGTCTATTTTCTGAGAGGATGGGCTTATTTTGAGTTATCACGCCTTTTTGGTAATGTTCCGATTATTGATGCTCCTTTATCGCCTAGTGAAGTGAAGAAAGTACCTCAATCGTCTGCACGGGAAGTTTTGGATAATATAGTGGTTCCTGATTTGATTAATGCGCAGACGATGCTTCCTCTAAAAGAAAATATGGTGAGTGCGAATGGAACTTCGATTGTATTGCAGGGGCGTGCGGACAAGATGGCGGCAGAAGCTATGCTGGCACGTGTGTATATGACTTTGGCGGGTTTCCCATATTATGATTCCGATGCCAAGATATTAGCTAAAAAGCAATTGGAAATTGTGTTGAATTACTCAAAATCCAATCAGAATAAATATTGGGCTCCGACACTTGATGAATGGAGAAAGCAGTGGATGCCGAGCACGGATTATTATAATAAATACTCTATTTTTGCTATTCAGTATCGTACGGGAGGAACAGGCAACAGCGCTTTGTTTAATTTCAGTATGGCTCTACCTCCTTCCTATACGAATAGAAGAATCTTTGGAAATGAAATTTATGTGGAAAAGAGTTTGATGTATGAATTTGATAAAATTTATTCTGATGGGAAAAAAGATGGAAGAGGGAATGGTTTTTCTGTTCTGACAGGATATGAGGCAGAGCCTAATTATCCGGCTTATACGAATACAAAAGAGAAATTGATTTTGGAAGATGGTTCGCAAGTGGATGTTTATACAAAATCAATGTTTTATAAGTTTATGCCTAGTAAACGGAAGATAGCGGAACTTGGGATGTCACTGACTCCGGAAGTCACAATGAAAGACGATAATGACTGGCCTGTAAATCTTCCTATTTTACGCTTGGAAGATATGATGTTGATGTATGCTGAGTTATTGGTTGAAGAAGGTAAAATAATGGAAGCTGTAGCTTATGTGAATGATATCCGTAAAAGAGCCGGTTGTGATGAGGTGAATACGGTAAGTGCTGCAGATGCTTTGAAATTGATAAAACGGGAGCGTAGAATAGAATTAATGGGAGAAGGAGTGCGTTGGTTTGATTTGGTGCGTTGGGGGGAATGGCAAACGGAAATTCAAAGTTTATTTGATAGTTATCATAATCCGGATGGTACCGATAAGAATAATGTAAAGACAGGACGTTATTTATATCCTATTCCATTGAATCAATTAAATGTGACTCCGGGATTATATAAACAAAATGAGGGATATTAAGTATATAAGTTAAACAAAGTTAGTTTTGAAGGTGAAAAGGTAAAGAGGTGTGTCAAAAGCTATTTTTGATAATTGCTTTGTTATGTGGCACACCCTCTTTTTATCGGAAAATAGAGAAGTAGATTATTTATGAAAAATAAAAAGTTGCTTATTGCCATTTTGTGCATATTTGTATTTGATTTGCCGGGGGCTGCTAATCGCATTCGGCAGAATTTTGACTTTGACTGGCAGTTTAGATTAGGAGAAAATGGAGATTTTAGAGAGGTACAATTACCGCATGACTGGAGTGTGGAGTTGGATTTTGATGAAAAAGCAGGAGGAGCGAGTGGTTATTTGCCGGGTGGCATAGGTTGGTATCGCAAATCTTTTATGATTCCGGCGAGTTACAAAAATCAAAAAGTTAGTCTTGTTTTTGATGGTATTTATCATAAAGCTACTATTTTTTTGAATGGAAAGGAGATTGCTTATCATCGTTATGGATATACTTCGTTTGAAACAGATCTGACCCCTTTCCTGAAATATGGAGAGAGTAATGACTTGAAAATCAAGGTAGATCATTCAGAAATTTCTCGCTGGTATACTGGTTCCGGCATTTATCGGCATGTCTGGTTGCAAGTGACTAACCCTGTTCATGTAAAAATGTGGGGAACTTATGTTACGACACCGGAGATAACTGAATCCCAGGCAACGGTCAAGATTGTCACTACTATCGAAAACTCCATGGAGTTACCGACAACAGTGATTGTCCAGCAACGCCTGTTGGATGGTGATGGAAAAATTGTAAAAGCAGAAGGTAAAGAGGTGATGGCCCGGACTACGTTGAAACTTGATAAAGAAAAAACAGCTGAAGTAGTTCAGAATTTGTTAGTCAGCCATCCTAAATTATGGGATTTGGATTTTCCCTATCGTTATACGGTGGAAACCATTATAAAAAAAGGAGGAAAGACAATTGATAAATATCTGACTCCTTTTGGAATACGTTCAGTGAAATTTGATAAAGACAAGGGTTTTTTTCTCAATAACAAACATCTTAAGCTGAAAGGCATGTGCCTTCATCAGGATGCAGGATGTTTGGGAACGGCTGTACCGGATAGGGCTTATGAACGCCGTTTGCTTATTTTAAAGGAATTTGGCACGAATGCTATCCGTTGCTCGCATAATCCTCCTTCTCCGGAATTTCTTAACTATTGTGATTCTATTGGCTTTTTGGTTATAGATGAGGCTTTTGATAAATGGAAATCGGGATATTATGAAGAATTTTTTGATTCTAGCTGGCAGCAGGATATCAGCGATATGGTAATTCGTGACCGTAATCATCCTTCTGTTATCTTGTGGAGTATAGGTAATGAGTTGGCTGAGGCAAAATTAAAAGATGATACAGGGATTGAACGTGCTGGTATGTTGCAGGATTTTGTACATCAACTGGATCCGAGCCGTCTTGTTATGCTCGCTTTGCAGCCGGGATTTGAAGATAAATTTGCTTCGGTGACAGATGTACTAGGGTATAATTATATGGAACCTCGGTTGATTTATGATAAAAAGAAATACCCGGAACGTATTTGCCTGATCAGTGAGAGCTATCCTTATTATAGTAGCATACGTGAATTTGATTCACGTGATTATGATGAGAAAAATCCATGGAATTATGTAATGGAACATGAATATATTTGTGGCTCTTTCATGTGGACCGGTGTGGATTATATTGGGGAGAGTTCAGGTTGGCCTAGTAAGGGATGGCCTTCTGCTCCGTTTGACATGTGTATGTCTGAAAAACCTAGAGGAGGATATTTTCGGGCTTTGTGGAATGAGAAGCCTTTTTTGGGACTTTATGTCATAGATTATAATTTGGATGAAGATCCGGGTAAAGACCATTGGCAAGCACCGGGAATGGTACACGATTGGACTTTTCCTTATCAGGATGCGCGTGTCATGCAGATTCAAACGCCGTCTAATTGTGACGAAGTGATGTTGATAGATCCTAGAGGAAAGGTATATGGACCTAGAAAGCCACGGGATTATATAAATAATACGATTAAATGGAATCAACCTTATCGTCCGGGTAAGGTGGTGGTGATAGGGTATAAAGATGGGATAGAAGTGTGCCGTGACAGTATACAGACTTCCGGAAATAAAGCTGTCCGTTTTACTCTGAAAGCGGATCGGGAACAGTTAAAGGCTGACGGGCAGGATTTATCTCATATCTCTTTGAATTTATATGATGAACAAGGCATCCCCATACGGATAGATGACAGACAAGTGAAAGTGACCGTGGAGGGTAACGGACGTTTGATGGGGATAGATAGTGGCGAGATGCGTCGTAGTGAACGTTTTAGCAGTCATACTTTACCCACTTATTTGGGTCGTGCCCAAATAGTAGTACAGGCAGGGCGTATGCGGGGACAGCTCAAAGTAAAAGTGGAGGTCGAAGGAATGGCATCGCAGGAACTTGTTCTGCTTGTTGGTTAGTAAAGGCTTCCTAATTAAAAAAGGTATTATTCTGATGTTAAACCGAATGATATGAAAAATCGTATATTTTTTTTGTTGCTCTTCTTTGTTTGTCTGGAATGGAATGCATATGCAGTTATTGATATACAATCTATTCATATTACATCCAGTGACGGATTGGCCAATAATACAATTAGAGATATTTTTCAAGATAAGAAAGGCTTTATCTGGATTAGTACCACTAATGGACTGAGCCGGTATGATGGTCACTCTTTTATAACATTGTTACCGGAAAAGGATAGTCCGATTTCATTAGCGGATTATCATGTCAAGAAGATTGATGAAGATAAAAATGGTTTTTTATGGGTGCTTTCTACTTCAAATGTATTCAGTTGCTATGATTTAAGACATAATTGTTTTGTGGATTTTACAGGATGTGGGGAACACGACCAAGCTTATGCTTATCGTGTAGAAACTGCTAATGGTGATAATTGGTTATGGGATGGACAAAAAGGTTGCAGAAAGATTTCATTTGAAAATGAACATTTTTCCTCTGTGACATTTCAATGTGAAAATGGCAAACTACCTTCTAATAAAGTGAATAGTTTGATTGAAGATTCTAGAGGGAATGTTTGGATTTGTACTCAGGAAGGATTGGTGAAAGTAACAAGAAACAAAATCGAAGTAATTTCTGATATGCATAATTTCAGAGCAGCATTTTCTTATGAGAACGCATGCTTTTTTCTTGCTGATAATGGTGATATTTATGTTTATGATGAGGATGAAAAACTACATTTTGTTCAAAGAATCGGAAAGGATGACGTTGACTTTCATTTTACTACTCATTTTGGCACGAAAGATGATTGGTGGCTTTTTACAACAAAAGGAAGTTACAGGTTTCATTTATCTACCCGGCAGGTAAGATTAGACAACCCGATTAATATCCCCAACGCTCGTTTTGTCAGAGATAATCAGGGGGATTTCTATGTTTTTAATCAGACCGGTGTGTTGCATTATTTTCAGAAGGAAACCGGAATATGTAAAATACTGTCATTGATAGATGCCACTCAGATGATGCCTGCTGCCGAGGAACGCTATGAAGTAATACAGGATAACAGAGGATTGATATGGATATCTACTTTTGGCTATGGTTTATTTGTGTATAATCCCCAAGAAGATATAATCAGCCATTACACTTATCAGGAGACTGGTAAAAATCTAGTTCATTCCAATTTTCTGCATAGCTTATTACTCGATCACTCGGGAAATGTATGGGTAGGCTCGGAGTTTGCCGGTGTTACACTTTTGTCCGTATTAAGTGAAGGATCTTATCGTATTTATCCGGAACATGAGAGTGTAAATGATTATGTGAATGCTATACGTACAGTGGTAAAGATGCCCGATGGTGGTTTCTGGTTTGGTACGCGTCAAGGGAATGTTTACGCTTATGATAAAAATTTGGAGGCTGCATCTTGTTATAAGATGCCATACAATTATATTTATGCGGCTTCTTGTGATGGAGATGGTAAATTATGGTTGGGAACCCGTACGATGGGTTTATGTATTGACGGACGTTGGTATCATAAAATGGCAGGTGATACCTTGTCATTGGCACATGAGAATATATTCGATATTTATCGTGATGATAAAAATAGGATGTGGATAGGAACTTTTGGGGGAGGACTGAATTTGGCGGTTTCACGAAAAGACAGGTATGTTTTTCGTAAGTTCCTGACTGGATCCGGTCGTTTGCAGGAAGTCAGGATGATCACTCAGGATAATAAAAAAAGGTTATGGGTAGGAACTAATAAGGGATTATGTGTTTTTTATGGAGATTCCATTATTGCTGATGCTCATAATTATAAACTTTATAATTATGAAAATGGAGATTTGCCCGGATATGAAATTAAATGTATTTTTCGTGATAGTCAGAATCGTATGTGGATAGGAATGTTGGGAGGCGGATTTTCTGTTTGTAACCCTAGTGAGGATTATAGGAACTTGAAATTTGTCCATTATTCCACAACTGATGGTTTGGTCAATAACATGGTAGAATCTATTATCGAAGATAAGACTGGAAAAATATGGATTGCCACTCAGTATGGTTTATCTCGTTTTTCACCTGATACGGAAACTTTTGAAAATTTCTTCTTTTCAGCTTCTATGCAAGGAAATGTATATAACGAACATGGCGCTGCCATAACTGAAGATGGACTTTTGCTATTTGGAACAAATCATGGAGTCATAGTCATTGATCCTTTGAAAGTAACTTCATCTCCTATGACCCGGAATGTTATTCTAACTAATTTGAAAGTGAACGGAATCACAGTACAGGTTGGTGAGAAGGATTCTCCTTTGACACAGGCGTTAAGTTATACACAGAATATAAAATTAGATTATGACCAGAATTCATTCATTATAGAATTTTCAACATTGGATTATTCTTTGGCATTTCCTTCAAGGTTTATTTATAAATTGAGTCATTTTGATAATGAATGGAGTACCCCTTCTTCTTTGAATTTTGCTTCTTATAAAAATCTTTCTCCCGGCACTTATCATCTGCATGTAAAAGCATGTAATTCTGCTGGGATATGGAGTGATGAAGAAACTGTGCTCAATATTGTTATCACGCCTCCGTTTTGGGAAACCACTTGGGCTTATCTTTTTTATTTTCTTGTCGTTGTTATTGTGTTGTATGTTGCTTTTTGTTTGATACGGAATTTCAATAATTTACGGAATCGCATTCAGGTAGAAACACAGTTGACAGAGTACAAACTCATGTTTTTTACTAATATTTCACATGAATTCCGTACTCCGTTGACAATGATTCAGGGAGCTTTGGAAAAAATAGAGAGCTTGAATAAGATTCCCAAAGAGATGGTTTATCCCATACAGTTGATGAATAAAAGTACGAATAGGATGCTTCGTCTGATTAATCAATTGTTGGAATTTCGTAAAATGCAGAACAATAAACTTTCCTTGATGCTGGAAGAAACAGATGTGATGGTGTTCTTTTATGATATTTATCGAAGTTTCAAGGAAACGGCAGATGACAAACAGATTGATTTTCATTTTGCTCCTTCTACGTCATCTTATAAGATGTTTGTTGATCAAAGTAAATTGGATAAAATAGTCTATAATCTTCTTTCGAATGCTTTAAAATATACTCCTAAAGGAGGAAAGGTTGTTTTTGCAATTATCGTTAATGAGGAAGTGGGGAAATTATTTATATCGGTTAGTGACAACGGCGTAGGGATTCCTAAGGAGAAGCAAGGAGAGCTGTTTTCCCGTTTCATGCAAAGTGGTTTTTCACATAACAGTGTGGGAATCGGTTTACATTTGACTTATGAACTGGTAAATGTACATAAAGGAAGCATTTCATTTGATGAAAATGAGGGAGGTGGTTCTGTGTTTACTGTTATCTTACCGTTAGATTCCAGTGTTTATGGAAAAAACGATTTCCTAGTATCAAGCATCCTTCAGGAAGAATCGTTTGTTCATGAGCAGTGTGATACCTATTTAACAGTAAATCATGATTCAGTGACCCCGGACCCTTTGAATAAAAAAAGAATATTGATAATAGAAGATGATGGAGATGTGCGTAAGTTTTTAGAAACGGAACTTGGTATTTATTTTGAGATCATAAGTGAACCGGATGGGCTTTCCGGTTTACAAAAAGCTCAGTCTTTTGAGGTAGATTTGATTATTTGTGATGTATTGATGCCTGGTATGAATGGCTTTGATGTGACACGTAAACTGAAACGTGATTTTGAGACCAGTCATATTCCCATTATTTTGCTGACTGCTATGAGCACTTCGGAAAATAAACTTGAAGGGGTAGAAAGTGGTGCGGATGCATACATAACGAAGCCTTTCAGTTCCAGATTGTTATTAGCACGTATATTTCAACTTATTGAACAGAGGGAAAAGTTAAAACGAAAATTCTCTAATGACCCTGCTATGACAAGTCAGGCTTTATGTTCTACAGAACTGGATAGGAAATTTGGTGAAAAATTGCAGACTATTTTGGAAAAACAATTGGACAACCCGGAATTCACTATAGAGGATTTTGCATCTGCGGTGGGGGTAAGCCGTGCTGCTTTTTTTCGGAAAGTAAAAGGAGTGACCGGATATACACCTAATGAATATATGCGTATCCTTCGTATGAAAAGGGCTATGGAACTTTTGCAGGAGGGTATATACAATGTAAGTGAAATAGCTTATAAAGTAGGAATGAATGACCCTCTTTATTTTAGTAAATGCTTCAAATCTCACTTTGGAGCACCCCCTTCGGCTTATCTGCATAAAAAATAAATAAAGGAGCGCTTGAAAGATTATAATGTTTTCTTATTTTTGATGGATTTATACCATAAAAAGGTGACTAGCACGATAAATGCAAGGAAAATGGTAATCATTTCTGATTGGTATGTCATTGGTTCCACCCAGATTTCGTGGAAGGCATTCCATCTTCCCATAACTTCTACGAAAGTCCAAAATACGACTACTGTAGCAATAGAAAAACGGAGAGCGTATCCCCATTGACTGATATTTATCAATCTTCGGAACATAAATAGTGATCCTACAAGGCAGCCGAATGCAACCAATGCGGTGATAGGATGGCGGTCACCTATAAAATTATCATCATAGCAGAATAGCAATACCATGTAATTGGTCCATAAAATAAGATTCAGCTCCATGAAAGTAACCAGTGAGGTGTGGCGTGTCATGGGACGCATTTCTACTTGTACTTTGCTGTTGCGGAAAAATACCCGTTGCAGATAATTGAAAAAATCGCATCCGCTTTTTATATTGAATAAGTAGAGTAACATGAACATAATCCAAAATCCGAAAGAAGAGGGCATGATCAGATATTCTGGTTTGGTTACCACTTCTCCGTCTACTATGAGTGGCTGTACTCCGAAACGATGTGCGTAATACACATAAATGAATTCAATCCATCCTGTCCAAAATAACAGACCTCCGAATAGCCCCCAAAGAGTTTGTTGAGTATCTCCTTTGGCAAATACGCCCGTTATGACCATTATTAAGCCTATTAATCCCATGAAAAAGGTTGCGTAATGCATGGTTACCGGTTCCATCAGGTGTTCCATTAAGATCATCAATGCATGTCCTAGCGGCATGGTAAACAATACAATTAGGAATGAGGTGATACCGATAAACACATTTCTTTTTTTTAGTTTCATTTTTTCTTCTTTCTTTCTATGTGATATAAAATTACAAATAAAGTTCCGAATATAAGTGCCGCCCATGTGATACTGATTACTACTAAGTATCGATTATATAAATATTCCCCATCTTCGGGAGTATGGTTCAAAGTGCAAAGCAAACATCGGCACAATGGATTATTTGCGTCGTGGGAACAATAGGAGTAAATAAGGAATGACAGACTACCTATAAGTAGGGTTAGTACAGCCAGAATCTCTATCTTTCTATGATGAAGTGTCTTGTTCACAGGCATTTCATGATGTACCAGTTTAACCATGCTTGTTTTTTTTTGCAAAATTAGTTATAGAAGTATATACTGACAATACCTATTAATGGTGATAAAATCCAGTTTTATACCTAAAAATAAGTACTTGTGTACTTTATTATATATGTGATTATTAGCAATAAAACCCCAATTTTTAGGTATTGTGTACCCTTGGTAGTAAGGGTAACTTTGCAACAAATTTTAAAACATAAAATAATAACTATTAATCAATAAAACAAAAGTATTATGAAATTGAAAAACTATTTAGCGATGATGGCTATTGCATTGTGTGCAGTAGCATGTAGTGATGATGATAATAAAAAGGAAGATACCGTGATCCCGGCTCAGGAGGTTGCTGGTACTTACAATGGAACATTATCACTCTCAGTATCAGGAAATGATCAAGGAACGTCAGACAGTCAGGTGAAAATTACTGCGGAAGAAGGAGGAACTGTTCAAGTTCTTCTAGTTGGTGGTGCTGGTGAAGGAATGATGTCATTGCCGGATATTGCTATACCTGGAATTAAAGTACAGACCTCCGATAATGTTACTTATACTTTTCCGGAAAGTGCTATTGATGTAACTGTTGGTACTGTAAAATATACAGGAAGTTTACAAGGAACGATTAAGGATGAAAAAGCTGATCTGATCTTTACACTAAAGCCGGGAGCCATGCCTATGGCTATTACTGCGACTTTTGTAGGCACTAAATAGCATGAAAAGATATCTCTTTATTATATCCATGCTGGGAATGATGCTTTTGCCATTCTCGGCATGTGATGGTATTTTGGAAGGAATATATGATAGTCCTGCTGCTTCGGATAGTAATGAATTCGGTTTCATAAGAACAGACCCTTCTACCCATTCGGGTACTATTTATATTGATGCTACTGATTATAGACGTTGGACTTTTATTGATTTCCATACACAAAAAGTAGATTCTGTGAATGTGACAGATTCTGACCAGAAAGAACCGGAGGAATGGGATATTGCTGTCCATCGTTATGACGTTAAAACCAATGCTGGAGCAGTATTGGAAACCGGTTTCACAGGTTTTTCCACTTTACAGAATGCGAGTGCGATGCCCGAAGGAGTCTATGTGGATGATGTTTGGACTACCGCTAAGGTAGCCATTGATATGTCAGGTATGATGGATGGCAATATTGTTTATATGGAATCCTATTATAATGAAGAACTATCCAAATGGTTGAATGTTGATAAAAGTAATATGCCACCTACCTATACTCTTTCAAACAAGGTTTATATGGTAAAGCTGAAAGATGGAACTTATGCGGCTGTTCGTCTCACAAATTATATGAATGCTAGTGGTGTAAAAGGCTTCATGACTATTGACTATATTTATCCGTTTGAATTGTAAACCGACATACGATATGCATAGACTACTCAGAAACGTGTGCTTGATATTGTGTTGGCTGATGGCGATACCAGTATCAGCACAACGAATTATTTCGGGAACTGTATTTGATGAAAATAAAGAACCTCTGATGGGAGCAACAGTCTCCGTAAAAGAAAAAGTAACTTTGGGAACCACTACGGATACACAGGGAAAATACACATTGAAATTACCCGATAATAGAGAATATACTCTGCAGGTTTCATACATGGGGTATATCTCGCAAACTCATAAAGTGTCTGTCAGCAAAACAGGTAAAGTTGATTTTATACTGAAAGAAGATGCTGTAAATATGGAAACTATAGTTGTAACAGGAACCCGTACTCCGAAACTCCTGAAAGATGTTCCTATTGTTACTCGGGTCATTACTGCCGATGAAATAAAGAAAGTAGATGCCACCCATATTGGAGATTTGCTTCAGGCAGAACTGCCGGGAATTGAATTTTCTTATTCCATGGACCAGCAAGTTTCTCTCAATATGCAAGGATTTGGTGGAAATGCTATACTTTTTCTGGTTGATGGTGAGCGTCTGGCAGGTGAGACTTTGGATAATATAGACTATAACCGCTTGAATATGGACAATGTGGAGCGTATTGAGATTGTAAAGGGTGCGGCTTCTTCACTTTATGGTTCGAATGCGGTAGGAGGAGTGGTAAACATCATAAGTAAAGTGTCTGCGGAGCCTTGGACTGTGAATCTCAATGGACGTTACGGGGCTTATAATGAGCAGCGTTATGGAGGAACAATAGGTTTCAATGCCGGAAAATTCAATAGTGTGACTAATGTACAGCATACCCAAGTAGATGAAAAAGATTTGGCAGATGGAAAAACAAATGAGGAAACGGAGGATTGGGCATTTAAAAAGGTGTATGGTGATAAAACTTGGAATTTCAAAGAACGTTTGGTCTATACTGCTAATGATCATCTGAAACTGACGGCACGTGCTGGATATTTTTTTCGTGAACGTGAGAAGTCACAGACTAGTAAAGACCGTTATCGCGACTTCAGTGGTGGGGTGAAAGGAAATTATGTATTTGATAAAGATAAAGATCTGGAAATAGCTTATTCTTTCGACCAGTATGATAAGAGCGATTACTTGCCACAAGATGCTAATGATGTACGTGATTATAGTAATGTACAACATTCGGTTCGTACTTTTTATAATCATACTTTTGTCGGTAAGCATATTCTCACCTTGGGTGGTGATTATATGCGTGATTATTTAATGTCCTATCAGTTTGCCAATAATGGAAGTAAACATCAGTATACAGTGGACGGTTTTGCACAGTTTGACTGGAACCCGACGAAATATTTCAATGTCATCACAGGATTACGTTTTGATTATTATTCGGATTCCGATATTAATCATTTCTCTCCCAAATTAGGACTGATGTATAAAATAGGAAACTGTTCATTGAGAGGTTCCTATGCCGGTGGTTTCCGAGCCCCTACTTTGAAAGAAATGTATATGAATTTTGATATGGCAAGTATTTTTATGATTTATGGTAATCCTGACTTGAAGCCTGAAACCAGCCATAATTTTTCTCTTTCGGCAGAATATATTAAAGGTCGTTATAATTTGACGGTGACAGGTTTCTATAATATAGTTGATAATCGTATCACTACGGCATGGAGTGAGGCGTTGAAAGGACAGGTATATACCAATATATCAAATATCAAGATATCTGGTGCCGAGGCAAATGCTTCCGCCAAATATCCTTGTGGACTGTCGGCACGTTTATCTTATGCTTATACACATGAGAATATCAAGAAAGGGCAACCTGTCATTTCAAGTACTCGCCCGCATACGGCTACTGTCCGTCTTGAGTATGACAAGCATTGGAAGAACTATGCGTTTAATATTGCTTTGAACGGACGTTTTCTTTCCAAGGTGAATACGGAGGAATATACGTCGAACACTTCTTATGAAGAAACTGAGAAGGTGACCTATCCGGCGTATACAATGTGGAAGCTTACGTTGTCTCAAAAAGTATGGAAAGGTGTTGATATGACTTTGGCGGTGGACAACTTGTTTAATTATGTTCCTTCCCGTTATTATAATAATTCGCCTGCTACTAAAGGAACAACTTTTTCAGCCGGTTTATCATTAAATATAGAACAATTATTCAAATGAAATTTGGCTGCTAATACTAAATAAACTACGTGATTTAAATAAAGATATGAAGAAGAAACAATTACTGATTGGAGGAGGGATAGCAGTCATCTTGCTGCTTTTGTTTGGTGTATGGAATCTTTGGTTCAGTGCAACTAAAGTGGCTTTCATCAACTATCAGGTAATCAGTTTAGGGCAGATATCTAAGGCTAATGACAACTCATTTATTAAAATCAGTGAACTGAGCACAGATGACCTGAACCGATTGACCAGTTATGATATGATATTTATCAATGCCATGGGATTAAGGATTACTGAAGAGCAACGTGCGCAAATACAAAAGGCGGCCGATGGTGGTCTTCCGATATTGACTACTGCCGCTACCAATCCTGCAAACAAGATTATTTCATTGGATTCCATCCAAGCGGATACATTGAAACATTATCTGTCTAATGGAGGACGTCGTAACTATCGCAGTATGCTGAACTATGTACGTGTGTATATTGATAAAAAACGATTCTCTGTGTCTGAACCGGAAGCCGTAGTGAAACGTGCCGATGATGTGCTTTATCACATGAACCCAAAGAGTCCCGAAGACGAAGAGTTGGGTTTCAATACGGTAGCCGGATACAATATTTTTCTGCAAAACAACGGTTTGTGGAAAGAGAATGCTCCGCGTATTATTGTGACCGGTCCGATGGGTGAACCTTCCGGACTTATTGCTAAATTGGAGGAAACAGGCAATATGGTTTATCCTATACGTTCCATGCGTTCTTTTATTCAGAACCATGGAATTGATTCTGTTCGTCCGTCTGCTATCATCAATATGGCGCATGGACGTATGGGCGATTATATCGTAGATTATTTGGCGAAACAGAATATACCGCTTTTCTCCCCATTGAATGTAAATCGCTTGGTAGAGGAGTGGGAGAGTGACAAGATGGGTATGAATGGCGGCTTTATGTCACAAAGTATTGTTACCCCCGAAATAGATGGAGCTATCCGTCCGTTCGCTCTTTTTGGACATTATAAGGATGAGGAGGGTTTACAACGTGCTTATGCTATTCCAGAACGCTTGGAAACTTTTGTGGAAACAGTTAATAACTATATTACTCTGCAGCGTAAATCCAATAGTGAGAAACGCGTAGCTATTTATTATTATAAGGGTCCTGGTCAGAATGCACTGACTGCGGGTGGTATGGAAGTGGTTCCTTCACTTTATAACTTGTTGCAGCGTATGAAACGCGAGGGCTACAAGGTGGACGGTTTGCCTACCTCTCCGAAAGAATTGGAACAGATGATACAATCTCAAGGAGCCGTATTTGGTCCGTATGCCGAAGGAGCTTTTGACCGGTTTATGGAAACCGACAAGCCCGAACTCATTACAAAAGAACAATATGAAAGTTGGATAAAGAAATCCATTCGTTCTGATATGTATGCCGAAGTAGTAGCTGCTAATGGTGAATTTCCCGGAGCATATATGACTACTTCAGACGGCCGTTTAGGAGTAGCTCGTTTGCAATTTGGAAATGTGGTGCTCTTGCCACAGAATGCAGCCGGTAGTGGGGATAATGCATTTAAAGTTGTACATGGAACCAATGCAGCTCCTCCACATACTTATATTGCTTCTTATCTGTGGACACAATTTGGATTTAAAGCTGATGCGTTGATTCATTTCGGTACTCATGGCAGTTTAGAGTTCACTCCGCGCAAACAAGTTGCTTTGTGTAGCAATGACTGGTCCGACCGTCTGGTAGGTGCATTACCTCATTTTTATATTTATTCCATCGGCAATGTAGGCGAAGGGATGATTGCTAAGCGTCGTTCGTATGCGGGATTGCAATCTTACCTTACTCCACCTTTTATGGAAAGTAGTGTCCGCGCCATTTATCGTGAACTGACTGAGGCTGTCAAGACATACAATAATTTGCTTCCGGCTGATGGGCAGGCTGTACTGTCTACTGGAAATAAAGAAGCTTTGAACCGTGCTTCATTGATGGTAAAGAAACTCACGGTGAAACTGGGCATCCATCGTGAATTGGGATTGGATAGTCTTCTTACTGTTCCTTATGCTGAAGAAGATATTCAGCGTATAGAAAATTTTGCTGAGGAGCTGGCAAATGAGAAGATTACAGGTCAGTTGTATACAATGGGGATTCCCTACGAACCCATTCGTATTACTTCCAGTGTGTATGCTATGGCTACCGAGCCGATAGCCTATAGTCTGTTGGCATTAGATAAACTACGTAATCGTGCGGACGGACAGGTAGAGAAACATCGCACTCTTTTTACTCAACGTTATTTGGAACCTGCACGTGATTTGGTCACTCGTTTATTGGCTGATCCGTCGTTGGTTTCTGACGAATTGATTTGTCGTATTACTGGCATTACTTCCGATGAACTTGCTAAAGCACATGAAATCAATAAATCCCGTAATACTCCCCAAGGCATGATGGCCATGATGATGGCATTAGCTGAAGAGGCTCCGGCTGAGGCTAAAACACATGCTGATATGAGCGGTGGAATAATGCAGGCTGACCAAAGCGTACGTTCGAAAAGGAATAGCATATCTGAGTCAATGAAAGAGAAAATGAAGGAAATAGCGAAAGGTATGAATCCTGAGAAAGCTATGGAACTTGCAAAAAGAATGGGTGCAAGCCCTGAAGCTTTAAAGAAAATGGAAACAGGAATGTACAAGAGCCATGCTGTAGGTATGAATACACTGGCCAAAGATACGGTTACAATGAAAACAACTTCTCGAGGAAAACGTGAAAAAGCGGATAGTGATAAATTCGGAGGCATGGAAGCGATGATGAAAGTTATGATGTCCAAGAAAAAAGAATACTCTAAAGAGGAGATAAATTTTGCTTTGGCTGTCATGGAAGTAGAACGCACTTTGAAGAATGTGGGTAATTATAAGAGTGCTCTTTTGGAAAGTCCGGAAAGAGAATTGACCTCTATGGTTAATGCGTTGAATGGAGGATATACACAACCTTCACCGGGTGGCGATCCTATCGCCAATCCTAATACTTTACCTACGGGACGAAATCTTTTTGCTATCAATGCTGAAGAAACTCCGTCGGAATCTGCATGGGAGAAAGGGAAACAATTGGCTGACAATACTATCGAAATGTATCGTCGTCGTCATAATGACTCTATTCCCCGTAAAGTAAGCTATACATTATGGAGTGGAGAATTTATAGAAACCGGTGGCGCTACTATTGCACAGGTATTGTATATGTTAGGTGTAGAGCCTATTCGTGATACGTTCGGACGCGTGACGGATCTTCGTTTGATCCCTTCGGCAGAATTGGGGCGTCCTCGTATTGATGTTGTGGTGCAAACTAGCGGGCAGTTGAGAGATATTGCCGCTTCACGCCTGTTCCTTATCAACCGTGCCGTAGAGATGGCTGCCAATGCTAAAGAGGATCAATTTGAAAATCAAGTGGCGGCAGGTGTTGTGGAAGCTGAACGTGTATTGATAGAAAAAGGTCTGACTCCGAAAGAAGCCCGCGAAATGTCTACTTTTCGTGTGTTTGGAGGAGTGAATGGCAATTATGGTACGGGTATACAAAGTATGGTGCAATCTGGTGACCGTTGGGAAAGTGAAGAGGAAATCGCCGATGTTTATTTGAATAATATGGGTGCTTTTTATGGTAGTGAAAAGAATTGGGAAACTGTCCGCCAATTTGCTTTGGAAGCTGCTTTGACACGTACGGATGCGGTTATTCAGCCACGTCAAAGCAATACATGGGGTGCATTAAGCCTGGATCATGTGTATGAGTTTATGGGAGGTATGAATCTTGCTGTCCGTAATGTGACCGGTAAAGATCCCGATGCGTATCTGAGCGACTATCGTAATCGTAACAATGCCCGTATGCAAGAGGTGAAAGAAGCTATTGGCATAGAGAGTCGTACCACAATATTCAATCCTGCTTATATTAAGGAAAAAATGAAAGGGGAGGCCGGCGCAGCTAATACTTTTGCTGAGATTGTGCAAAATACGTATGGCTGGAATGTCATGAAACCTCAGGCTGTTGATAAGGAAATGTGGAATGAGATATATGATGTGTATGTAAAGGATAAATTTAACTTGGGAGTGCAGGGTTATTTTGAAAAGCAGAACCCTGCTGCTTTGGAAGAAATGACTGCGGTAATGATGGAAACTATCCGTAAAGGAATGTGGCAGGCTAGCGAGCAACAGATAGCGGATATTGCCAAACTACATACCGATTTGGTGAATAAATATAAACCGTCTTGTTCAGGTTTTGTTTGTGATAATGCAAAATTACGTCAGTTCATAGCTTCTAAAATGGATGCACAGACTGCATCCCGGTATAAGGAAAACATCAGTCAGATACGTGAAGTTGCTGCTTCAAAAGAGCAAAAGGGTATGGTGATGAAAAAAGAAGAGATGAATACAGTCGGTACGGAACAACAGACGAATACGGTAAGCAATACTGTTGTTTGTGTTGTAGTGGTGGCTGCTGTTCTTGTTTTAATTGTATTGGTGCGTTGTCGCCGTAAAAAAATGCAGGAATAACAGGCTATGGAAACAATTGTAGTTGTTCTTATGATATTGGTCTGTTTCAATTTTATGATGAAACAGACATTCCGCAAACGAGGATCGGTTGCAGCAATAGCTGTTGTAGCCGCCCTTTTTGTGGGGCTGATGTGCCCATATGCAATTCAGCAGTCTAAGACACAGATTGCTGATTGGCTGGCAGATGCCCAATTGATGCTTGACACTTCGGTGGTGCTTACAGTGGAAGTTGCCTTACAGATGGCTTTTTGTATGTTGGCTGTTCATGTGCTTACTACAGGTCCTGTTAAGAAACGTACTCTTTGGGCTTACCGTGCTTTACGTTGGTTTCCGGGTATTTTGATATTTCCTGTCTTGTTTAGCGGATTGGTATATCTTATCTTCTCTTTTCCGGGTGTTTCCTTTTCTCTTGTCGCATGGAGTATGGCGGTAGGTGTATTGATATTAATTTCTGTAGGCACATTGTTTCTTCGTTATCTCTTGCCGGAAAAGGAATTACGGTTGGAACTATTGTTCCTCACTAATGCATTGACCGCCATATTGGGAATTATTGCTACTGTAAATGGTCGTACCGCCGTAACAGGTATAAGCGAGGTGGATTGGGGGGCATTGACCGGCTTGATAATTATGCTGGCAGGTGGAGGACTCATTGGATTGGTTATATATAAATATAGACGAATAAAAACAAACATTTAAAACTTACTGACATTATGAATCTTATATCAGACATTCTGTTTTGGATTTCGAACGGACTTTTAGTTCCTGTTGTTGTATTGCTTATTGTTCTTTTCATCCGTTCGCTATTATTGATAGGCAGTTTTTTCGGGCAATATTTGGCTATTCGGCGTACAGATGCGTTGTTGCGTCAACAGCTTGATGCACTGACTATAGATACTTTGCCCGAATTGGAAAGCAAACTTCCAGTGAAGTCGAACTCGTTGGTCATTGTGTATATCCGTCGGGTGTTGGGGTCAAAAGACCGTCCGGCACATGTGCAGCGTCTGTTGGCTGATTTTGAAATTACTGCTGATAAGGATTTGGCTATTTCAAAAACATTGACCAAGATGGGACCGATGCTTGGATTGATGGGTACATTGATTCCAATGGGACCTGCTTTGGTGGGACTTTCTACTGGTGATATCGCTTCTATGGCATACAATATGCAAGTCGCTTTTGCTACAACTGTAGTTGGTCTGTTTTCTAGTGCCATCGGTTTCATAACTCAACAGGTGAAGCAACGCTGGTATTTGCAGGATATGACTAATCTGGAATTCCTTTCTGAATTGCTCACTGAAAAACATACAGCTTGAGATGAAACGTAATTTATTAAGAAAAGAGGAGGATAGTGACCCGATGAGCGTGGTCAGCAATCTGTTTGATGTGGCGATGGTGTTTGCGGTAGCGTTAATGGTAGCCTTGGTTACCCGTTATAATATGACTGAAATGTTTAGTCAGGAGGATTTTACGATGGTGAAGAATCCGGGTAAGGAAAACATGGAAATTATAACCAAGGAAGGGCAGAAGATAAACCGCTATACACCTTCTGAGGATCAGGATGCCAAAAGCGGAAAGAAGGGTAGAAAGGTGGGGATTGCATACGAATTGGATAATGGGGAAATTATTTATGTGCCCGAAGATTGATTGGGGAGTTATGGTTGATTGATTTTTTCTTCTTCAATCGAAGAGGTGTAGGCTGTATTTCATATTCAGTATTACGCCTCTTTTTATTTTGAATATTTACTGATTACAAGTAGCGGTCTGTCCGTTTAGTTACGCATTTTGAAACAACTCTCCTTTGATATTTGTTATTATTACAAATAACTCACTCATATAAGAACTATAATGATGCAAAATGAACTAAACACGAGCTTGATTGAAGCTGTAAAAGAAAAACTGCCACTTAAAGAAAATCTGGCCAATCTGTTAATAGATACTTTGTATATCGGTAAAGAGGCTATTTATCGGAGGTTGCGTGGTGAGGTCCCTTTTACATTAGAGGAAGCTGCTTTGATATCAAGAAAGTTAGGTGTTTCATTAGATAATGTAATAGGAGTCTGTTTCAGTTCCAATGCCGTATTCGATTTGAATGTGGTGGATCATGAAGATCCGTTTGAAACTTACTATTCATTATTAAAAAAGTATGTCAATGTGTTACATGCTTTGCAAAACGATCCTTCCTCTTCCATGGGTACTTCTTCCAATATTATCCCCCAAACACTTTCTTTGAAACATAAATCATTGTCTAAGTTTCGCCTCTTTAAATGGATGTATCAAAACAAGCATATTCAGTGCAAGCATTTTGACAAGGTGGAAGTTCCTCAAAAAATATATGATATTCAAAATGATTTTGTATCTGCTACCGGACATATACATTCTGTGGATTATATCTGGGATAGCATGATTTTTCATCATCTGATAAATGACATACAGTATTTTGCCGGGATTCATCTTATCACAGAAGAGGACAAACATCAGATTAAAGAAGAACTATTGCAACTGACCGACGAATTGGAAGACTTGGCTTCTAAGGGAAAGACAGAAGCAGGTAACAGTGTACATATTTACGTGTCTCATATTAATTTTGAAGCCACCTACAGCTATCTGGAGGCTGATTCGGTACAACTCAGTTTGATACGGGTGTATTCTATCAACTCCATTGCTACGCAGGATTGTGGAATGTTCCTCAGTTTGAAAGAATGGATACAGTCACTGAAGAAATTCTCGACTATGATTTCAGAGAGTGGAGAGATGCAGCGTATACAGTTTTTCCAACAACAACGTGAAATAATAAGCACTTTATAATAGTTTCCTATTTACGAAAAACGAAATAGGAAAGAAATTCTGTTTACTGAAAATGAAAGTAAATAATCTGTTTATTTACTTTTTTTCGTTATCTGTTTTCTTATTTCTCAATTGGTCGTGAATCAGAAAGATAGAAAGTCTTTCATCTCTGTTTTAGAGCATAGAATTCCCATTTCCATAACTTAAATTTGCAGTCTGTTTGTTAATAACCAAAGAAGGGGAAAAGAATGAAGAATAAGATTGTGAATGAACTGATTACAGCCATGAAGGCACGTGTTCCTGAAAAGCAGAATTTGGCAGGCTATCTGGCAGATACATTATGTATGGGAAAGGAAGCCGTTTACCGCAGGCTACGGGGAGAGGTTTCTTTTACCCTTGAAGAAGTTGCCTTGATCTCTCGAAGACTGGGTATTTCCATTGATCAGATTATAGGAAATCACCTTTCGGACAGAGTGACCTTTGATTTGAATTTATTGAAGTCTTCTGATTCAATGGAAGGCTATTATGAGATAATCCATCGTTATCTGCAAATTTTTGATTATGTGAAAAAGGATGAAACAACAGAAGTTTATACTGCTTCCAATTTGCTGCCGTTTACTCTTTATTCTGAATATGAGTATCTGTCTAAATTTCGTCTTTGCCGTTGGATTTATCAGAATGGTGAGATCAAGACTCCTAATTCTTTAAGAGATATGCAGGTGGAAGACCGGATTGTGAGTGCACATAAGAAACTATGTGAAAGCGTGAAGAAATGCCGGAAAACGCATTTTATATGGGACACGAACATCTTTTATTCTTTTGTAAAGGAGATGAAATACTTTGCCGTTCTTAAACTGATAACCGATGATGATGTATTGCATTTGAAAACCGAGCTGTATCAGTTGCTTGCCATGATGGAGGAACTTTCGGTAACGGGAGAATTCAGTGAAGGCGGAAAAGTTTGTTTTTATCTTTCTAATATTCATTTTGAGGCTACCTATAGCTATATAGAAAAACGGGATTTTCAAATAAGTTTATTGCGGGTGTATTCCATCAATTCAATGGATTCACAAAGTTTTCATATCTGCCGGATGCAATGTAACTGGATCCAATCATTAAAGCGTCATTCTATCTTGATTTCAGAGAGTGGCGAGATGCAACGCATGGATTTTTTACAAAAACAACAAGCTATTATCGATAGTTTGTAAAGAGTGCCATTTGCCACGAATTACGAATATCGCAACTTTTTTATCCGGATAGTGCGTACAATGCAAAAATCTATTTGGATGGAGCTTGTTTTTTATATTTTGCAACAGCCGCTTGCACTCATTGCATAATAAGTTGTCAGTCAGTTGGATTATTGTCTGTTTCAGAAATGAATATAATTCACAGCCTCACTCTATTTCCCGATATTTGCAGTATAAGAATTAGATGAGTATTCATGTTAGATGGAAGGGGATAATGAATGATGAAAAGAGATAATAAAACCTATAGAAACTGGCTCTGCTTACTGTGGTTGGCTGTCTTTACTTCTTGTATGGATGAAACTTTCACCGCTAGCGATGTGGAAGGTACATTTATATCAATTAGGGGAATGGCACCTCATACGGGTAGTGTGCATTCTGGGACTCCGGAAGATTATATCATTCATACGCTCCGTGTTTTGGCATTTGACAAAACGACGGGTGATAAAGTAACCAACCTATTTTATAATGCACATTCCGGTGATATTATTCGTCATCCCATTGATGCAGGAAGTTACGATTTTGTGTTTTTGGCCAATGAGCCGGCTTATCAACCGGTCCGGACTTTATTGGATGCTATCACTCATTATGGTGATTTGAATCATATAGCCTATCCCGCTGATTTTTTCTCATCAGAACAAATTATTCCAATGATGCAGGAAATAAAGAATGTGACCGTGTTATCCGGCGGACAGGGAGCGACATTGGAAGATAATACAACAGTATCTATATTGCAATTGGCTCTTGAAAGAATGGGGGTACGGGTAGATGTCATATTGAGGGCTGAAGATGATTTGGACCAGGCATTTAAAGGAATAATGTTCAGTAATTTGCCGAATCTTGTTCCGCTGACAGCCACTTATGATGGTCCGGCTATTGAACGGAGTGTGATACGTACATTTACTGTGGTTGATGACGGAAGTTATTTCACCCAAGGTACCCCGACAGCCGAATGGGATTGGGAGAAAAAGGTGAACCGTATCATCCTGCCTGCCAATGACCCTCTTTCCGTTACTAATGAAAGTGAGGCTGTAAACTTTACAATAGATATGGGGGATAATTATAATCCGTCTTGCAAATTGAAGATTGCTTCGAATCCGGTAAATTATAGCTTACCCAAGAATACAAAATTGGATTTGACCGGATATATTAAGGAGCCGTTGATGGTGAACATAGAGGCGTCTGAATGGGAGAATGTGGATGAAGATTGGAATATATCAGGTATTAAGGTACTGAATGTATCGGACTTGGAGGTCAGTATTACTGATTTTAATGGAGCACGTATTTCCTTTACCTCTAATATGCCGGTAGTCAAAGTGATGCCTCAACTTTATGTGGGAGCCGGGGGATTAGCAGCAGAAACAGAAAAGGTATTCAATGATTTGGTGTTGCTGAATGGAGATGTGAAAGACAGTGGAACCACGATAACCTATACTACCTCTCGTTTCTCATATATCTATGATAAGGCATCTCAAACCGGAACGGGCTATATGGATGTGTTGTTGGATGAGCAAAACATAATGGGTACACAGGAAACTTATCGGATTTTTTTGTCTGCTGAAGATGAAGACGGAGGTAGCCTGCAAAGAGAGATAAAAGTTCATGCTAGTCAACACGGGAAACGTTTTGAATTTAATCCGTATGGAACCGGCTATATAGGCGCTTTTTTTAGAAATGATGAACAGGGTGAAAGAATTATTACCGGACAGCAGAAAAGGAGGGACGGAACAAATGAACGTCCTCAGGATTTAGGTACACTCGGTCTATGGAAAGCGGAAGTGGAAGAAGGGAATTTCATTGTTCTGAGCTCTACTCCAAGCTTTGATCCGAATGTCGGGACTGATAATCCGGGAGTCGCAGAGCATTATAAGGTGCTTCCTAATAAATATAAGGGAGAAAATGGAACTTATGTGGAAGGTAGGGGACGTATCTATTTCCGTATGGGAGTAACGGGAAAAAATCCCGGAACGACTCCTAGGTATGCTAAAGTGAAAATTCAATGGTATGGAGGAAGATATGGGACAGGAGATGATGAATTGTGGTATAATACCGAGTATATGTATATCCGGCAGGGAGAAGCGGATGATTACATCATGAGGCCTGGAACTGTAGATGCCATATCCAAGGGACCGTCACAGGGGAAAGCACGTGATTATGCTCGCAAAATATCGCCTTTCAATCTGACGGCTCCTGCTTATCTGAATGGTGGAAATGAACCCTATGCAAAAGTTGATGTGAAACAAGGAAGGTTTGTGAAATATCCCACTCAGGCAGGAGCATTTTTTCAATGGGGGCTTCCGAAGGATGCTGATCAGGACTATTTCCGTTTGGCTTACCATCCTACAGCCTATACTGTGAACCATTGGATTAAGGATATACAGTTTTTTAATAGTACATCCGAATTGTTTTTACCGGTATGGGGAACAGCGCCTATACCAGCAGAAGATATTTATGACTATGGGTATAAGGAAATATTTGAAACTTGTCCTGACGGATACCATCGTCCTTCTGACGGATATATTGACAGAATAGCTTATAACGGACCATATCCTAATAATATAGATCAGGATGGCGATCATGTCATTGTGAAGGCAAATACGAACAAGGATGTCATAAAGACAGTACTTACGGATTATAGCGTTGAAATAGCATTTTCTGAATTGCGGCAATCCTTATTTAAGAATCCACTGAGTGGAGATGCTGGATTAAATGAGAATATTGGCGGATACGACGGTTCGCCGGAAGTAGGAGGGATTAAAGTAGACCGATATCAGAACTTTTGGCAAAGTAGGACTGATGTGGATGAAGCGCAAGAGCATATAACCTTCTTGATAGGCTTCTATGCTGATGGCTTTTTTGACCGCAGACCTATTAAGATGGGGTCAGCTGACGGTAGTTATCCTTATTGTGTATCATCGGGTAACGCACAGGCAGCTTATTTGGGAATTCTAGTATATAATGAGGCGAATAATGCTTCTGTCTTTTTTCCGTCAGCAGGAAGACGCCAGAATAAGGATAGTAGTCTGGAATTTACAGGACAGACCGGCTATTACCATACCGCTTCTATAGCTGCGTCTTCTGCCGAAGATCCTCATGCTGTGTGGAGCATGTCTCTGGGTAAGTGGCCGAATCCCGGTTTGATGTATCAGTTGCCGACCTTTGGTCAGTCTATCCGTTGCGTCAGGGATGAAGTAATCAGTAGAAAGTGATGATATGTATTTAATGGAGTGAGAAAATGAAAGAATTTGTATTATATATAGTTTGTCTTTGGTGTCTGGCTTTTCTAATGTCAGGCTGTGAAGATTCTATCCATCTATCGGAGCGGCCTGATAATAATAAGCCTCAAGCAAATAAGGTGCAGATTGAAATCTTTGCCCGTGCGAATTCATATCATTATCCTACAGTCCGTACCATGGATGATGAAGATAGGGTAGGGAAGACTCCATGGATATTGGTATTCAAGGGAGAAAATGCAAATGCCACCTTTGTAGAGGCGGTACAGGCTTTTGAGATGGTGGGAAAAAGGTATGTCATATTGACCAAACAGTCCGGCAATAGCAAGTATCAGTTACTGATATTGGCGAATCCATTGAATGATAAGTTTTATTATGGAAATAATGTGACTGAATATTTATTTACAGAATCGGATCTACGGATGAATATGATACCGGGGATAACAACATTATCCGAAGTTTGTGCCAAAATCCTGACTGAACCGTTAGAAAGCCCTGCAACCTCTGTCATTCCTTTTAGTAATGACGGAGAGACTATTCCTATGAGTTATTTGCTTGGAGTAGACAAAATAGATACTACAACACGGATTGAAAATAGTGATGGGAGTACTATAGAGCTCATTCGTGCAGCAGCAAAAATGGTGGTAGCTAATAAAGCCGATAACTTTTATTTGAAAGGAATTACAGCAGTAGTCAATGTACCTCGACAAGGGCGATTGCATAATCAGGATGGTACAGTTATGAATAATATGGCAAACTTGACGGAATATTGTCAGACTGGTTATGGTTCTTCTTTGGTAGTGACGGATAATTCGGCGGTGGGACAAAGTACGGAAATGAAACCGTTATATTTGTATGAGTCCGATATTCAGAACAATACCTACTTGATTGTGGAAGGAACTTATGAGAATAAAGACTATTTCTATAAGTTGGTGCTGGTTGATGGAAACTATAATCTCATGGATATTTTGCGCAATCATTCATACACATTTACTATTATCAAAGCTAAGGGGCCCGGTTATGATACGGTAGAGGATGCCAAGGCATCCAAAGCTTCCAATGTTGATTTGGATTATAAGTTATCAGTTGATGATAGTTACTCTTATGAAATGATATCCAACAATGATTTTTATTTGGGGGTAAGTAATTCAGTATTTATAGCTTATGCCAGTGAAGATAAAATTTATGAAGTAACTAGTGTGGCTACTAATTGTAAAACGAACTTTCCTAATTCATGTCGTATTGGTGATAATCATATAGAAGTGGATGATGCTTTTTCACTGACTAACCCGGCTGATGGGGCAAGAATACCTATAGTGGAAGGGAGTACACCTGACCCTAATATTACTCAGGTAGAATCCTTAATCACTTCCAAATTGAGGCTGCATGAAGATTATCAGACGGATGAGGGAGGAATTTATAGGAAGAACGCATACATCACCTTGAAATTAGGCAATTTGGAGAAAAAGATTCGCGTCAGGCAAAGACTTGCTGTACCCCAAGAAGGGCTGATTTTAAAATATATGCCTACTACTGAAGATGTGGATAGTTATGATATGAATTTTTATTGTCTGACTGCTTATGTGGAGGATGGGGCCGATAATCCCAAAACTTGGATAAAGCTACGTCCTTCATCAAGCGATGGACGGAATATAACAGATCGGATAACAGTAGATGATGGGAAAATTTATATGGAGGTAACAGCTAATGAAGGGACGGCATCCCGAAACGGCTTGGTGTATCTGACCACTATAAAAGCTCCTGATAATTCTTCCGGTATCCGTACCACACAGCGTGTTAAGATTAATATCACTCAGAAAGGTAAAACGATTGTCTCAAATTAAAAGTAATGTAGATGAAAAAGAAAATACTATTCATTCTCTTTATATCGGGTTGTTTTCTGACCGGAAGTAATGCACAGAGTATTGCAGTGAAGAGCAATCTGCTCTATGATGCCACTTCAACTCTAAATATGGGAGTGGAATTGGGATTGTCACGTCAGTGGACTTTGGATGTTCCCCTCAACTATAATCCTTGGAAACCGGGTAATGGCAGGCGTTTGCGTCATTGGGGAATACAACCGGAAGCCCGTTATTGGTTTTGTGAGCGTTTCAATCGCACGTTTGTGGGTTTGCATGGTCATTATGCCGATTTCAATGTAGGAGGATTTCCTGATTGGGGATTCATCAGTAAGAATATGCAAGACAATCGTTATCAGGGATACCTGTATGGCGGAGGCATTTCAATAGGACATTCATGGATTTTGAAGAAACGTTGGAGTTTGGAGGCGTCTTTGGGAATAGGATATGCGCATATTGTATATGATAAGTATCCTTGTGCGGAATGTGGCACTAAACTGAAATCAGGTAGAAGAAACTATTTTGGTCCTACAAAGGCAAGTATATCACTTATTTATATAATCAAATAATTGAACCATAATGAAAAGAAATAGATATATCATAGCATATGTACTGCTTGCTTTTTGCTTTATCAAGCATCCGGTTGTAGGACAGAACCGCTCTTTTACAGGTACTGTCACTATACATCCCGTACGCTTGGAACAGGTGGGTGATTCACTCTATATAGAAATGGATATGGTGTTGGAAGATGTAAAGATGAACACATCTCGTGGCGCTGATTGGATTCCTCAATTGGTTTCTGCATCATGTACTCTTAATTTACCGCGTATTTCATTGAAAGGAAGAGATGAATACAAAGCTTATGAACGATATCTGACTCTTATGACTAACCGGGAAAAAGCAAGTTATGACTTCCCCTATATTGTGAAAAAGATAGTTGGAAGGAAAAATGCGATGATTTCTTATCAATATCACTTGCCTTACGAGACATGGATGGCAGATGCCTGTCTGAATATACGGCGTGACGAGTGCGGTTGCGGTGAAACTGCATGGATGGAAATAGAACCTTTGATGGAAAAAGTAACATTGGAGTATCCTCTGATTCCCTATGTGATAACTCCTCATCTGGCCTATATCAGGCCTGTTGTAGAACAGGTAAAACAGAGAGATGTACAGGCGGAATGTTTTTTAGATTTTGAAGTGAATAAAGTGGATATCCGTCCTGAATATATGAATAATCCGCAGGAACTGGCCAAGCTTCGTGCGATGATTGACGAACTGAAAGCAGACGCTGATATTCAAGTGAAAAGTTTGGATATTATCGGTTATGCCTCACCGGAAGGTTCGTTGGCAAATAATAAACGGTTGTCTGAAGGACGCGCTTTGGCGCTTCGTGATTATTTGGCAGGCTTATATGACTTTCCCCGTTCCCAATACAATATCTTGTTTGGTGGAGAAAATTGGGCAGGCTTGGTAAAAACACTCCAACATACAAATATTGATTACCGAAAAGAGTTATTGAACATGATTACAAACAACCCCTATGACCAAACCTTAAAATTGAAGTTGCGAGAATTTCGTGGAGGTATCCCCTATCAATATTTGTTGAGGAGTGTTTATCCTAAACTCCGTGTCGCCATATGTAAGGTAAACTATGAAGTGAAGAATTTCAAAGTTGATGAGGCTAGGGAAGTGTTTAAAAAGCGCCCGCAGAATTTAAGTTTGAATGAAATGTTTTTGGTGGCCAATAGTTATCCGGAAAATTCACTTGAATTTCTGGAGGTTTTTGAGACTGCTGCCCGTATGTATCCGGAAGATGAAGTGGCGGGTATCAATGCTGCTGTTGCATCCCTTTCACGTAATGATCTGGTTTCAGCGGAAAGATATCTGAAAAGGGTGAATTTAAAAAGAAACCAGCCGGTATATGATAATGCGATGGGAGTCTGGATGTTGCTGAAAGGAGATGATGAATCAGCTGAAAAGTATTTCAAAAATGCTGCTGATTCCGGACTTGATGCCGCCAAAAAGAATTTGTTGGAATTAGCGGAAAAGAAGTCGGATGTTATTAAAATGGAACAGAGAAGAGATAAATAATTTAGTTAGAAACACTTTAATGAATTGTAAAACAATGAGAAAGAAAAACGTATTAATGTCAGCAATTGCGGCTTTAGCATTTGCGGCATGTAGCAGTGATGATGTACTCCTGGAACAAGATACCGGGATTGTAACGAATCCAACAGGAAATGCATGGGTGGCATTGGATATAAAGACACCTTCTGTATCAAGATCTCGTGCATTGCATGATCCTAATAAGGAGGACGGTACTGCTGAGGAGTCATCGGTTTCTACTGTCAGAGCTGTTTTTTTTGATGCAAGTGAGCAACTGACGGATGATATTGAGTTGACAGGTGTCGAAGCCGGTAATCCAGGACAGCCTAACGGAGGGGTAAGTAAGCCTTTCAAAGTGGATGCAAAATCAAAGCGTATCTTGATAATAGCAAATCCCGGAGCAGGTTTCCCGGCTAAAGGCTCTTTTGGAACAGGGGCTTCTTATAGTACGGTCAATGGTGTTCTTGCCTTGTCGTTAGGAGCGGATGTGACACAAAATGTAGCGAAGAATGGCAGCTTTATGATGTCGAATGCAAAAGGAAGGCTGGAACCTTCAGTTTCAACAACAGATGGAACCGATGCTGACCTTGCATTGTATAAAACTGAAGAATTGGCTAAGAACAGTCCGTTGGCTATTCACATTGACCGTGTCGTAGCCAAGGTGCGTGTATATGTAAAGCAGGAAAGTGATGTGGCTACTATTGCAAATCCCAAATGGATTTTGAATATTACGAATACAAAGTTTTTTCCTGTATCCGAAAGAATATTGACTTGGAATGAGGATCCGGCCAACGGTGGACGTGGAACTTGTATTACTCCTTTTGATCAATATAAGATTGGTTCGTATAGAAAAGACCCTAATTATGATAATCAGAATGGAGGTCTGGATTATATGGTAATTAGTAATGATGTGGCAATTGTCAATGATCCGGGAGAAAGCCAGTATTGTCTTGAAAATACTCAGACCAGTATTCATAATCTTCATCAATATACTACGCAAGTATTATTGAAAGTGGAATTTTTGCCGAAAGCATTTAAAAAGCCTCATACAACAGATTTAGGAACACCTGATCCGAATAAGGATTTTATGAGAATTAATGGTGGCTTTTATACTTTTGATACATTGAAAGAATGGATTGAAGCTGAATTGAGAAGTAAATATGACGCCATCGGTACTAGTAAACCTTCTGTTACTACTACATTGACAGATGCTTTGAATGTGTATTTGGATAGTAAAGGAATAGGTAAAGTATCTCTTCTGGATTCCGGTGTTAATGTAGATGCTTTGGTAATCACATTCAATGGTAAAATTGATGAAATAAAAGGAAAAGGTGCAGGGGCAGTGGAAAATTTCAATTATTATGCCGATGGTATCAGTTATTATAAAATCATGATTAAACATGATGATACGGATAAGGCCTTGAATGAACTCGGTGAATTTGGGGTGGTGAGAAATTCCGTTTATGATATCAATGTTAATAAGTTCAATAATCCGGGATATCCGGAAATACCTACGCCCGGTACTGATCCCGATGAGGAGGACGGCTCTTTTCTGGCGATCCAGATTAATGTCAATCCATGGACTTGGTACACTCAGGAAGAAGAATTTTAAGAAGCGGATTATAAACTTTAACTCCCTCTTTTTAAGATAAGGGCGGCTTGGAATTGAAGATACTGGGAACTATATATCCCATTACTGTACGGAAGACGATTGTTAATGAGATGTGTAGACTGAGTGGATTCCTGTAGGGGTGCATTGAATGTGTCTGAATACGTATAGCAAACCGTTCCCGGGCAGAGTCAATCTGCTCCTGCAGGAAATAATACATAAGCAAATCATTTAAACTGATGAATATGAAACTAAAAAGCCTTAGAACTTCCGCTACTTTGATAGTCCTGTTGGCTGTCTCTTTATTGACGTTCTCATGCAATAGCTTTGACGAAAGGTTGCCGGAATGTAGATTGTTGGTAAAGTTCAAATATGATTATAATATGCTTCATACAGATGCTTTCCATACACAGGTAGACAGAGTGGAATTGTACATCTTTGATAAGGATGGAAGGTATTTGTTCAGTCAGGTTGAGGAAGGAGAGGTTTTGGCTACAGGATACTATACTATGGAGGTAAAACTTCCGGTAGGCGAATACCAGTTGCTGGCTTGGGCAGGGGCACATGATTCCTATGAGATAACTATTCCTAACGGTGGAACAACCCTTACAGAAATGAAACTCCAGTTGATGCGTGAGGAGTCTCTTGTCATTAATAAAGAGTTGGAACCACTGTGGTATGGCGGTATCAATCATGTGAAGTTCACAGGTACTGCAAATCAGATGGAGGTAATCAATTTGATAAAGGATACTAATAAGATACGTTTTATATTCCAAGGCTCTTCCTCGGGGGAATCCCGCAGTACCGATACTAGCGGATGGACCATCAATATGCATGACTATGATTATGAGATTATAGAATCCAATGGATATTTAGGACATGATAATTCCTTGCTGGACGATGATGTGCTGAGTTTTCAACCTTATTTTATGGAACAGAAGAATCCGTCGGCTGCGGCGGTCGAATTGAACACTATGCGGTTGATGGAGGACAGGCCTGCACGGTTTGTTGTGACGGAGAAAGCAACCGGGAAGAAAGTCTTTGATATTAATCTGACGGATTTTCTTATTTTGACAAGTATGGAAGGGAATAAGATGAAACCTCAGGAATATTTAGATCGTGAGGATGAATATAAAATCATATTCTTTTTTTCTGACTCAACTGCATGGAATGCTGTTCAGATTAACATTAATGGATGGACGTGGTATATTCAGAATGAGGAAGATTAAAACAGAATCAAGAATGGTTTACGAATAGGGACCTTAGAAGCAATATGATAAATGATTGCTTCTAAGGTTCCTATTCTTTTTTCAATATTTATTCTAGTATCGGTTGATAACCTCTTTTGCCTTGTTTACGGCAGTGGTAGGAGAAATCTTATCCATACCGGATTCATCAAACATTTTCAGGGCTTTGTCTATATTCTTGATAGCCCCTTTATTGCCTTTCCTTTCAAATTCTTCTTTCAGGATGCGTATTTTTTCAAATGCTTGTACTCCTTCTGTCAGGCGTTCTAACCGGATAGATGAACGGGCGCCCGGATAAATCATATAAGTGTCCCCGGCAGCCCAAGCGGTAAAGCGGCTGTCCTGCAGAGGATTTTTCACCCAACTGTTTAAAGCCCAACGGAGATACCCATCCAGATTTTCTTTAGCACTGTGCCATGCCAGCCATTCAGCTTCGGCAGGTTCACTGAAAGTAAAAGTGTTGGGACGGGGTTCCGTGCAACAGGTATAATAAGTGGTCACTTTGCCTGCTTTCCGGCGTGCTTCAATCTCTTCCGGTGTGAACTTCTCGGCGATAGTGATACAATAATCATTCAGCTCATCCAATAACTCTTTGTGATACGTTCCAGCCAATGACACTTTAAAGTCTTTATCAGCCTTACGGATTACTTTCAGTGTTTCCTGCATGTCCTTCATCGGTCTTTCGTCCATCGCAATGTGAGTGATATCGAACCAGCCTTTTGCTTTCAGATGCTTTGCGAAATCTTGCAACATATTTATCCAGAATTCTTCATAAGCGGCTTCGCCCGGTTTGGCTTCCAAGAACTTGAAAGAGTTACTGGCTTGATCAAAATATTGGAAAGAAAGACGCCAGGGAACCATCGAGTAACAACTTATTTGCTTCTTGACTCCAAGGTCTATCATAAATTCCACCCATTTATCGAACACGGTATAGTCAAAGTACCATGTTCCATCCGCTTTTTTCAGCCAAGTAACCATGCTCTCAAAAGCGTCGTATGTCTGTCCGTTCCAAGGTTTGTGCATAATGGAGGCTGTAATTACTTTACCGCCTGCATCAGCATATAATTTCATTAATGGGCGCATCAAGTCGAAATGTTCCTTGCTGAATGGTTCCACATTGTAGTAACGGGATACTGCGTATGGATTTTGCCATAAATCCAAATGGAAAGCCCATTCGGAAGGAGGAGGCAGCGTACGGTTTTTCACTTGGATATTCAGTTTCAATTCGGCCAGTGTACTATTGTTGGCCTTTACTATAACTGTTCCTGTGTATTTCCCGGCTTTAGTCTGCTGGGGTACGTTGATACGGATCCATCCCCCTTGGGTGGAGTTGGCGGGAAGAGTCAGAGCGGGAGTGATGTGGTCTATTACATCTGCTACTAAAGTTGAATCAAAGTCGGCGCTATTGCGGTAGCCACATGCGCCCAAACCGTCTTTGTTCAGTTCATCAGTCATGACATAGCGTACAAAGCCGGTACGGATATCATCTTTGCTGATGGTATTTTCACCAGAGATTAGATCACTGACTGTGAGAGTCAAATCATTCAGTGTCTTAGGAGTCCATACTACCATTTGGGCCGAAACCTTTTCACCTTTCCATGCAGTAAGGTTTATACTTTTCTGTGTACTACGGATAGGGGCTGGTTCCTCTTTCTTATAGCGGATGTCTGTGCTTCCCCAGCTGATTTGTGGGGCTGTAACTTTCGCCCATAAAGTGGGGTTGGTGGCAATAGGATTGGCTGCTTCCTGATAATATTCGGAAGTTTGGGCGTTCATACATACTGTTGACAACAGGAGAGCGCCTAGAAATAGGAGTTTTTTCATAGGTTATATAATAGTTAGTTGAAGTTACAAAGGTAACTCAGGGAGAGTTAATTTCCAAATAGGAGTGATGTAGTTTGCATAATTCCTGAGGAATATTTATTTTTGGCAAGTTATAATATAAAGGAAAATAGAGATGAAAAGAATTGTAAATGTGCTTTTTGCGGGTGTACTGGCTATGACTGTACTCTCATGTAGTGAAGAGAAAAAAGGATATACTCTGAATGGGGAAATATCAGATGTAAAGAATGGAATGGTGTATCTGAAGAAGTATCAGGATAAATCTTTCATAGATGTGGATTCGGCTGTAATTACGGATGGTGTTTTCAAATTTGAAGGTGCTTGTACTGAGCCGTTGGCATACGGGTTGACTACGTTCAAGGATAGCAAACGTCCGTTGGTATTCTTTTTAGATAACGAAGAGATGCAGTTGAAGATGAATGAATCGGAAAAGGTATTGACTGTGACAGGTTCTGCTTTGAATGATTTGTATGCACAGAATGCTCCTTTGACTCGTCAGGATGGATATAGCATAGATAGTTTGGTATCTGCTCATCCTGCATCGGCCGTTACTCCTTATTTTGTTGTGAAAGATTTCGCTTATAAGTTGAATCTGGAGGAAATGAAGGCATTACGTGCCAAATTAGATGCCTCATTAGATGGAACCATGTACGTCAATCAGATAGATGATTTTATCAAGCGGATGGAAAATATTCAAGTGGGAGCTGTAGCTCCGGATTTTACATTGCCCGATGTAGATGGTAATCCCGTCACCTTATCCGGTTTGAGAGGAAAATATGTATTGATTGATTTTTGGGCTTCTTGGTGTCCTGATTGCCGCAAGGAGAATCCGAATATTGTTGCTGCCTGGAATAAATTCAAGGATAAGAATTTTACTATTTTAGGAGTTTCTCTGGATCGTAAGAAAGAACCTTGGTTGGCTGCTATCGAGAAAGATCAATTGACATGGACTCATGTTTCAGATTTGAAGGACTGGAAGTCGGATGCAGCCGTGCAGTATGCTATTCGTTGGATTCCTATGAATTTTTTGTTGGACCCCAATGGAGTGATTTTGGCGGTAGGATTGGAAGGCGAGGCTTTGCAACAAAAGTTGGAAGAAGTCTTGAAATAAGTTTCCCATCATAGGTTGCACAGATTAGAATTTTGATTTAAATCTGTGTAACCTGTAGTGAAAAAATAGTTGTTTTTATGAAGTTTTCGATGCTATTTTTTTTCGAAAGTATCCGTAATAAGCGTTAGTGCCCCATCTCCGGTAATATTACAAGCTGTTCCAAAACTGTCCTGCAATGCAAAAATCGTAAGTAGTAGTGCAGTTCCGGCTTCATCAAAGTGAAGGACAGAGATGATGAGCCCTAAAGAGGCAAGTACTGTTCCACCCGGTACTCCCGGTGCACCAATGGCGAATAATCCTAATAACAGGATGAATAAAGTAATTTGCAATATGCTGGGCATGCTTCCATAAAGCATTTGTGATACCGTGAGTACAAATACGGTTTCTGTCAGGATAGAGCCGCACAAATGTATATTCGCGAATAAAGGTATTGTTACGTCGCTGATCTCTTTTCTCAGTATCGGGCTTTTACGGGCACATTCCAATGCTATACCCAATGTGGCTGCCGAAGACATCGTACCTAATGCCGTGAGGTAGGCAGGACCGTAGTATCTCAGTACTTGATAGCTATTCTTTCTGGAATAAACCGCCGCAATGAAATAGAGTAGTGTCAGCCAGATGAAATGGCAAACAATAACAACTATCAGAATGGAGAGGAATACAGGTAATTGTTTCGTAACAGCTCCCTGATAGCTGAGAATGCAGAAATTGGCGGCAATAAACACAGGAAGTACAGGAAGCAATACCCTTTTCACCAATTCAAGTACCATTTTTTGGAAAGTGTCCAACAACTTTGATATTTCGTCCGATTTTACCCAAGCAGTGGCAAGCCCTATCAATGCGGCCAGTACCAGTGCAGTCATTACGTTCATGACTGGTGGAATATCTATCTTCAGCAGATTCTCCGGTAATGCTTTCAGTGAGTTGGCATCATCGGCTATATGCAGGAAAGGAATTACATTGTATCCTACGGCAGCCCCGAAGAAAGAAGCCCCGATGGAGGAGAGATAAGCAATGCCAAAAGCAAATAAAAGCATCTTTGACGCATTACTGCGCAAGTGTGCGATGGAGGGAGCGATGAATCCTAAAATGATAAGAGGAACTAAAAAGAAAATGATTTGTCCCGTAATGTGTTTTATGCAAACGATGGCTTCCAACACAGCGTCGTTTACGACGAAACCTGCCGACAGTCCGATAATTACGGCAATAAGCAGTTGCACGATGGTGTTACTTAGAAACTTTTTCATATATTTTTTTCAGTTAAACGGTGAATATCCGGAAAAAGTTTGCTGTATGTGTATGTTATTTCATAGCTCGGACAAAGATAGGAAAATAATATAGAATGTCATCTGAAAAATAGAAAAAGACGGGAAACATCGCGCTCCCCGTCTTGCAAAGTCTTTTCGCCTTATGCTAATACCCTAAATTAAGCGAAACATTTAGACTCTCTCTTATAAGTGATAGTTGTTATTGAAATATGAATTAAAAGTTGTTTTTACCTGTATCCCACCATAGACGTGTACCGCCGTTGTCTGCACCGCCAAGAGCCGTACAAAGGTTCTTATATTGTTCCGGATCTTTCTTGGCATCATCCTGTGAGAAGGGGAGGCGACGAATCATGATGTCCGTATCAATTGTACCGTTGCTATTGTTGGTTTGGACTTTGAATAATTTCGGATATCCGGTACGGCGTTGTTCGGTCCATGCTTCCATACCTTCCGGCCAACAGGCAATCCATTTTTGAGTGATAATTTTTTCAAGTTGCTCTTCTTGATTGGCTGCATCGTCAAAATCGGGAGTAGTGGTTATCAATGCTTTCATATCTTTTCCGGGACCTGCTGCATAATTAATGTAATCTGTCGGTTTGCCTTTGCTTGCCAGATAGAGGCTTGCATCTCCGGCGCCCCATTGGTCGAATGAAGCTTGAACACCGGTTTCGTAACATTGCTTTGCACTTTCGCTTTTCGGATTGATACCTCGTAAAGATGCTTCGGCACGTAGGAGCCAAACTTCCGCTGCTGTCAGAAGAACGGCGGGTGTGGATGCGGCGATTGTTTTAGTATTGATAAAAGAATAACTTTGATAGTAATTGGGATCACCATCCTTGGCATATACTCCTTGAGGCACTCCTAAATATTCCTCTGTGTGGTCTGTCAATGTCGCCGGACTGTAATATATACTGATGCGTGGATCTTCATAACCGTTTAAAACAGAAGCCATTGTTGCTCCCATGTAGGTTTCGCCCCAGCCGGCGACACCTGCTAGCGGGTTTTGATATCCTTTACCGGAGATTTGGATGTTCTCTGCGGATGATTCAATAACACCATAAGAGTTTTCCAATGCTTTTTTGGCCTCGCTGGCGGCAAGTGCCTTATTTACATTAGATACACGCATGGCCAAACGAAGGCGCAATGAATTTGCAAATTTAATCCACCTGCTGGCAGTCGGGCAATTGGACATATTGATACTTTTTACTCCATCTTCTTTACCTCCTTCTTTCAGATAAGCATCCAATGCCTCTACGGCTTTATCCAGGTCATTGAAAAAAGCTTTATAGGCTTCTTCCTGAGTGTCAACGGAATTTGCTTCATTCTTTCCGAATTTAGAATAGACAATGGGGCCATAAGTATCAGCAATGCGATGCATGGCTTCTACTTTCAGAATAAGGGTGGCACCATAAAAATGCTTGTACTTGGCTTCATCTTGTGTAATCAACGTCGATTTATGGGCTACCGGGAAAATGTAATTATAGGTATAGTTCCATGCACTGGCCGTCCATCCTGCCTCTAATGCGTATACCGTATTTTTATCGCAGAATTTAGAAGCAAAATCATGGAAATATCCTGCGAACATATCATGATTCAGGTTTTGGAATGTTTGCCAGGGCCAAGTGGTTCCTTCTCCCCAGTCGTAGTTAAAATAAATACCTTTTTGAATGGTCTCAAAATTAGTGGTGTATTTCTGGAAATCATATTCTTTTACGATATCATCAAAACTACCGTTGATTTTATTATCAGATTCGAATCCGTCTGTGCATGAGGCAAGACTCAGGAGGCCGCCCATGCATAAAATTGAAATATATTTTGAACTTTTCATAATGTCTTTGTTTTTAAGGTTAGAATGTGAACTTAACGTTGAAACCGATGTTACGTGTAGTCGGCATGCCGAACACATCAACGCCCTGCAGAGTATTACCTACTGACAAAGTTGCATCCGGATCAAATGGAGCATCTTTGTACAAGAAGAATAAATTGCGTGCAACCAATGTAAGATCCAGTCCTTTGATAAATTTAGTTTTGGAGAGAATGGATGCCGGGAATGAATAACCTAGTGTTAATTCACGCAAGCGTACATTCGTTGCATCGTACATGTAGTATTCTGAAATACCGTTACGGCCTCCGACAGTACCATAGAAATTAGGAACGTCTTTGAATTGGATACCTTCATATTCCACATACCCACGGTCGCGTGCCTCTCCGGATTCTTTGCTGACGCCCATTGCATCCAGGTGTGCTTGAGTCAATGACATAACATCACCTCCGATGCGTGCGTCAATCAAGAAATATAAAGTAAATCCTTTGTAAGTAAAGGTATTGCTCCATCCTAATAAAGCATCGGGGTTGGCGTTGCCCAATAAAGTGTTGTTTCCTGTTACTTTAATCGGATTTCCTGCCTCATTTACTTTGATCTTGCCATTTTCATCTCTTTCAAATCCATTACCATAGATATCGCCCAGTTTTCCACCTTCTTTTACCCACATATCGTATGCCATGGAGAACCCTTCCGAACCATAACGGAATGATTTATAATCCTTGTGTAAGGAAACAACCTTATTTCTGTTCATGGACATATTTACAGCAGTTTTCCAACGGAAATTTTCATTCATTAAAGGAGTACCCTCTACGGTTAATTCAATACCGGTATTGCGAATTTTACCTGCATTGATATAACGGAATGCATAAAGTGAACCTGCCGGATTGGCTACTTTCAGCAACTGATTTTTAGTATCAGTACGATACCATGTAAAGTCAATACCGAAGCGATTATTGAAGAATTTCCATTCTGTACCGAATTCAATGGAAGTACTGATTTCCGGTTTCAAATCACCACGTTGCTCAATGTCATTGGTCTGGATACTTCCACCACATTGAATAATATCCGCTAAGTTTGTAATTCCGATAGGAAGGTCATTACCAACCTGTGCGAATGAACCACGGAATTTTGAGAAATTGATCCATTCCGGCAGTTTGACACTGTTGCTCATAATCCAAGTCAAACCTACTGACGGATAAAAGAATCCATTTTTCATACTTTCTGTATTCGCTAAAGTGGAAGACCAGTCATTACGTGCTGTAACATCCAGATAAAGAGCATCTTTCCAACCTACTTGCGCTGTACCGAACAAGGATTGTATAGTACGTTTCGCATCAATCGTCTGGTTGATAAATCCCTTTGAAGAGAAGATGATATTGGAAACGGTAAATACATTAGGGCGATATAAAGAAGCTGTTTTGGAGTCAATCATCAAAGAATTGGCTTTGCTCACATTGATGCTGGTTCCCAATGCTGCGTTGATAGAAAAGTCATCCAATGTTTTGTTAAACATGGCCATGAAGTCACCATATACTTGGAAATTTTGTTCATCCGACCATACATAACGTCCGTTGGGAAGCCCTGTCTCATCATTCTTGCCGGCAATATTTGCAGCTGTTGAAGCATACATCTTGTTGTCAAATTTATCACTTACGTAGTCTACATTGCCACGTGCCTGGAAACTTAACCAATCAGTAGCTTTTAAATTTGCACTGATAGAAGCCAATGCGCGATAACGTTTACTCTTGTTGGTCACACGGTTTTTAATCCAGTACGGATTCTGATCCCATTCACTGAATGAGCCGTCTTCATTCTTTGTGTACCAATTCTGTAAATTCATATTACGATCCGTGTCGAATACTTCAAAATTTTCAGCATACGGAGCCAAATCGGCGCCACGGGGGAAAGAATACAGACCAACTAGCGGATTCAGATAATAACCGCCTCCGGCAGGAGTGTTCCGGATAGTCTGTGTCATCAAACTGGCATTTCCATCCAATTTCAAGCGATCGTTGAAAAAACTGGCTGTTTCACGGAAAGTGATATTATGCTTTTGAAGTTTGTTTGAGTCAACGATACCTGTACCTCGGGTATTAGCATAAGAGAAGTAGGTTTGCATCTTGTCATTGCCTGTTTGGAAAGTTAAAGAGTTGATAGCAGTGATCCCGTTTCCGAACCAATTGTCAACATTGTCATAGTCTGTCAGGTTCCCTTTGCTACCCCAGCTGCTGGTACCATCGGCAGTTTGTCCATAATTGTTTTGGAATTGGGGCAGGCTGATAGCATGGTCTACTGTCAGGTTGGAAGAAAATGTAATTCTTGACATACCGGCTTTTCCGGATTTTGTTGTAATTAAAATGACACCATTAGCTGCTTGTGAGCCGTAAAGAGCTGCTGCGGATGCACCTTTCAATATGCTCATACTTTCAATGTCGTCAGGGTTCAGATTGGAAATACCGTCACCAGAGTCATGGTTGACACCGTCATTTTCACCTCCCATAACGGTGGCTGTTGATTCTGTTGTGATATTCAGCATGGGAACACCATCAATGACATACAACGGTTGGTTGTTACCACTGGCGAATGCTGAACGCGCACCACGGATAGATACTTTTGCCGAACCTCCAAGACCGGATGAACTCTTTGTAATCTGTACACCGGCGGATTTACCGGCTAGTGAATTAATCATATTCGCATCCTTTACCTTATTCAGCTCGTCACCATTCAATTGCTGTGTAGAATAAGTCAAAGAAGCTTCTTTCTTTTTAATACCCATAGCGGTTACTACAACAGTTTCCAATTTCAGGGCGTCGTCTTCCATCTTGATGGTAAAGTTGGTTTTTCCGTTTACGGGAATGATGACTTTTTTATATCCGATGTAGGAAACGGCTAGTTGTGCATCAGTGGGAACTTCCAGGGTAAAGTTGCCGTCAATATCTGTAATAGTACCGTTAGTAGTACCTTGTTGAAGTATGTTTGCACCGATAATGGCTTCACCCTGCATATCCGTTACAACACCTTTTACAGTGATTGTATTCTGCTGCTTCACTTCTTCACGGGCTATGTTGCTTTCTTTAGTCAGAACAATATTCTTTCCTTCCATTACATAAGAGATTCCTGTTCCGGAAAAAACTTCATCCAGAATTTCGGATACGGCTTTGTTACGGGCTTTAACAGTTACTTTGCGGTTAAGGTCCACATTCTTTTTATTATAGACAAACAGATAATTGGTCTGTGTTTCAATGGTCGAGATTAATTGAGCTACCTTCATGGTGTGGGTATCAAAACTAACTTTTGCATTTTGAGAGTGTACATTTACGCTAAATGCGCTGAATGTAGTAGCCAAAAGAAGAAATAAGGTAATCTTCATAGTTCGTAATATTTGTTTAAAGCCTAAACTTTTTGGGCATAAATACCCTTCCAAAGAAATTTTTCTCATATCTTTGTAATGTGTTAAGTTAATAAATTTGATTAAGGTCAATTGTTAGCTGTCGAATCGGGGAGTATGGGGGTACTTTCCGATTCTTTTTTCAAAGGTTCTTATGTAATCATAATGGTTAATTTTTAAGGTTAAACTTCTATTGTGATTTTATTCTATAGTTATCTTGTTATGTTCGTTATCAATATCGTATTTGAACGGATGGTCTTTTTGTATAACTTTTAGTATATGCTCTATGCCATCCAAATCTTTGAATTTACCGGTACAACGGTAGTTCTCTAAGATTTTAGGATTCTTCACTGTTATCTTATAATTATAATATAGAGCAATCTTGTCCAGTAATTCTTTAAACGGAACATCATCGAAATAATAAATGCCTTGCATCCATGCTAAAGCATTGTTGCTGCTCATTTCGCCCGTTCTATATTTGCCGTTTTCCATCGAGAAATACTTTCCTTTCGTCAGGCTGGTAATTGTTTTTTCTTCTTTTGCACTGTTGGTAAGCAAGTTGATGGAACCTTCTATCAGTCTGGCTATAAAGCTGTTTGAACCTTTATAAGAACATACATCGAATTTTGTTCCGGTGACTTGTACCTTTATGTTTTCTGTCTGCACATAAAAAGGAATTTCCTTATTGTGTGCCACCTCGAAATAGGCTTCTCCGTCTAATGTGACTTTACGGTCTTTTTTACCGAAATCTTCATCATAAGTCAATGTAGTTTGGGAGTTCAACCATACTACCGAACCATCGGGGAGGTCCATCTGCGCACGTTGCCCCGCTGGAATACGGATGGTTTGTGACAATTGCTGCTTGGGTTTGTGCATATGTGGCAAATCCATGACAAAAACAATAGCCAACATGGCGGCAATGGCAATCAGCGGATACAGATACAGATGTCCTTTCGGCTTCCGCTGTATCTTCGAATCATCGGAAAAAAGGGTGATATCAAACAACATTCGTTCTTTCAAAAAGCGTTCCTTGTTCTCGGCACTGCTTTCCGTCCATTCCACAATTTGGCTTTCCTCTTTTTCCGTGGTTTCTCCTCTGAAATATTTATGTAGCAATTCTGTCTTCATTCTTTCCGCATTTTGTATATAGAACAGGATAGTGGGAAACAACCCTAGCGGAAAAATGATTTTTTTTCGATTTTCTCAAAAAAAGTGGTTTTTACCCTCTTTTTTCATTTCAGATAAAATTATTACCGCCCTGACACACTGCTAATAAAAAATATTAGTAACTTTGCAACACCCAAAATAAGCGAGATTGTATTTATACACTATAAACAAAAATAAGAGATTATGATGACAATTGACAAATTCAACTTTGCCGGTAAAAAGGCAATTGTCCGCGTGGACTTCAATGTACCTTTGGACGAAAATGGTAAAATTACTGATGATACTCGTATCCGCGGTGCTCTTCCTACACTGAAAAAAGTGTTGGCTGATGGTGGCAGCTTGATTATCATGTCACACATGGGTAAACCCAAAGGTAAGGTAAATGCTAAATATTCATTGAGTCAGATTGTCGATGCTGTTTCTGAAAAATTAGGTGTACCTGTTCAATTTGCTCCTGATTGCGCAAAAGCCGGTGATGCTGCAGCTGCTTTGAAACCGGGTGAAGTCCTGTTGTTGGAAAACTTGCGTTTCTATCCTGAAGAAGAAGGAAAGCCTGTTGGCATTGACAAAGAAGATCCTGCATACGAAGATGCCAAGAAGGCAATGAGGGCTTCTCAGAAAGAATTTGCCAAGACTTTGGCTTCTTATGCTGACTGCTATATCAATGACGCATTCGGTACTGCTCACCGTAAACATGCTTCTACAGCTGTTATCGCCGACTATTTCGATGCAGACAACAAGATGTTGGGCTATTTGATGGAAAAAGAAGTTCAAGCTGTTGATAATATCCTGAAAGATATCAAACGTCCGTTCACTGCTATTATGGGTGGTTCTAAGGTATCTACCAAGATTGGTATCATTGAAAACCTGATGGATAAAGTGGATAACTTGATCCTTTGCGGTGGTATGACTTATACTTTTGCTAAAGCTCAGGGTGGTAAAATTGGTAATTCTATCGTAGAAGATGATAAATTGGAATTGGCTCTTGATATCATCGCTAAGGCTAAGGCTAAAGGTGTGAATTTGGTATTAGGTACAGACTGTGTAGCTGCTGATGCATTCTCTAATGATGCTAATACTCAGGTTGTTCCTGCAAATAATATTCCTGACGGATGGGAAGGCTTGGATGCAGGTCCCGAAACTCAGAAAGCATTTGCTGCAGCTATTGAAGATGCTAAGACTATTCTTTGGAACGGTCCTGCCGGTGTATTTGAGTTTGATAACTTTACTGCCGGTTCACGTGCAATCGCCGAAGCTATCGCTAAAGCAACTAAGAACGGTGCGTTCTCATTGATTGGTGGTGGTGATTCTGTAGCTTGTATCAACAAGTTCGGTATGGCTGACCAAGTATCTTACATCTCTACCGGTGGTGGTGCTTTGTTGGAAGCGATTGAAGGAAAAGTTCTTCCGGGTGTTGCAGCGATCAAAGGTGAATAATTGGTACTTCTCTATATAAAAGAAAGGCAACCCGGTTTCGAGTTGCCTTTTTTAGTATTTTGTTTTTTGTAGTGAATTCTATATCTTAGAACATAAACAACACGGTGGCTACCAGTCTGTTGTTTGAAACAGAATGGGTATCAATGATTGTTCCATCTGACTTATCTAGTGAACCGTACCATGCAGAACTGAAATTATATTCCACACCGATTTTCCAATGAGGAACATTATAAGTCAGTTCGGCACTGGCACTGATCAATTGATCTACATTTGTACCTGTGCCATACATTTTGGTAACCTCATCGCTGGTGCCTAAATTTTTCATGTAACCAAAGAAAACAGCCGGTTTCCATTTTTTGCCATACACAATGTTCAACCAAGAACTGGAGTTGCGGTTGGGGGAATATTCCTGTTCACCTGTTCGTTGGTCTATTGATTTTATGCCATAACCTCCCAGCATAGAAACCTGTGTAAGATTGGAACCTAATATGCTTTTGGCAGCTATATACCATACAGGTGAAGTATATTTCATGTGAACTTCATAAGACAGAGAAGTGATACGTTCATCTACTTTATACACTTTATCCTCTACCACAGACTGAGTACGGGGTTTTAATGAAACCATTTCAATACCTGCACCTACCAACCAGTTGTTACCTTTGTAATCTGCACCGATATAGACTTCCGGGATACAGCTTTCTTTGATGTATTTCTGGCTCTTGCCATCAGGGCCTTGTGACAGATATTGAGATTGCCAGATCGCTGCACCTGTCAACTGTATATCACCTGTCTTGTAGCGGAAACGTATTTGCGGAGCACGGCTGAACGGTTGGAAAGGAGCTCCCATATTCAGATTCAGGATTTGCGGAGCGACGTCACCATACAGCGGATGCCAGGTTTGTCCCAACAGCAAGGACGGTTTTCCCCAGTCTAAGTTCAAATATGCATGGCGCAGGCGAACGGTAGAGAAAGTGGTTCCTGAACCGCGAAAGTCCATTTCCACTTTAACCGAGGTTTTTGCCCTGCCCAGTTTAGGGCCTTGAACGTCGACTCCCAGACGAGTGTACAAGGTATAGAAGCTTCCATTGGCTGTTGCATTCAGGTCTTTTCCGTCTGTATCATATATTTTGTCTTTGGGATACATATAGAAAAGTCCGTCCACAGTTTCTTCGTTGGCACGGCTATTGTAATAAAGATCGGTGCGAACTTGTCCGTAAAACTTATAACTGAAATCTTTGTTTTGGGCAAAACTGCTTGCCGATAGCAGTAAAAGTGTGAATAAGAATGAATATTTTCTCATGATTTAAAGGGTTGTTATAAACATTCGGCAAAATTACATAATTTATTTGAAAAAGGCTGTGTGGTTCCTCATAAAAGTGTCATATCGCGCTTGGATGGAACAGCCTGCATTGAATTGCACAAAAGAAACTGTCCGAAAGCAAAAGATAGCTTCCGGACAGTTGTTTACTTTACTTCTTTCGTGGAATTAATAGATTTCTATTTCATCCAATGCCATTGTACTGGGCACTTCGCTCTTATCATGCGGACTATAGCAATCAATGCCATTACGTATTTTGCCTCCGCTTGTAAATTCTATTTTCACCTTCACAGCTTCTTGTGCCGGGAATTCTATTTCTTCATCGAATCCTTTGAAGGTGTTTTCTTTGATGTCATAGGTAAATTCCTTTTCGGCCACTTTCTCGAATTTATTGCCTGAGGCGGAAACATACACCACAGCTTTGCTTACCGGTAATATATTGCCGGCTGCATTATAAAGCGTACCAAATCTGATTTTACTGATTGTAGCTTTATCAAAGTCTGCCACGAAGGTCACTTTATCATTATTGTCCGGGCGGATACCTACCCATGGAGTGGAAGAGGCATTGTTCCCACGTTTTCCGTTGGTTAGTCCTAAAGTCACCGTATCGGCCCCTAATATGTCATTTTCTCCTAAAATATCCCCCTTCATTCCTTTGGGTTCCGGAGTGATTTCATATTTCTTTCCACTGATTAAATTCTTGTAAAGTTGTTTATGGGTAACTTTACCAATCTGCTTACCGTCAACAAAGGCGGCGGCTTTCAAGTCGTAAGTACCTTCCAATGGGAATGGATGGCTATATAAGCTGGCATTTACAGACGGTTCCTCACCGTGGATTGTATAATAGATTTGTGCTCCCGGATAGAATGTTTCCAGTTCTACATTCAGTACTCCTTCTTTAGTGGAACGGGTATTAATGTTTACATCAAAGAAGTTGAGGCATGGTTTTACCCCCATTATTTCCAGACGTTTGAAATCTTCTACCATGCGGCTGCAGAATGAAGTGAAATTCTTCTCCTTCATCGGAGTCCATCCGGTCTCGGCTATGGCGATTAAACGTGGGAAGATTTGATAGTCACGATTGTCCTCGGTTGGCATATATTCAGCCCAGCAATTAGCTTGTACGCCTATGATGTGTTGTTTTACCAGACTGTCTGCATCAGCCGGTACAGGATTGTAACTGTATGTTTTCTTCAATGTGTTATACCCACCGATAGTGACAGGGGCTATTTCCGGTTCTTCTTGATAATGATCAAGATAAGCGTAAGGATTGGGAGTCATGATGGCATCATGCCCGGCTTTGGCTGCGGTCATTCCGCCTTCCACACCACGCCATGACATCACTGTGGCGTTGGGAGCAAGCCCGCCTTCCAGAATTTCATCCCAACCGATGATGTTGCGTCCTTTGCTGTTCAGGTATTTTTCCGCACGGTTTACGATATAGCTTTGTAACTTCTCTTCTTTGGTATGCTTTCTGCCGTCTACGGGATTAGGAGTGACATCATCTTTAAGCCCTAGGTCTCGTATCAGTTTTTGGCAATGGGAACAATGTTCCCATGCGTATTTGGGGCATTCGTCACCACCTATATGTATATAAGAACTTGGGAATAATTCCACCACTTCGTCCATGACTCCTTCCATAAATTGAAAGAAAGTGTCGGTAGGGCAGAATACCTGGTCAAACACACCCCACAGTTTGCAAACTTCGTAGGTGCTGTCCGGAGTACAGGATAATTCGGGGTAAGAGGCAATGGCTGCCAAGGCATGTCCCGGTAGCTCTATTTCCGGAATGACGGTGATATATTTGCTTTGGGCGTATGCTACCACTTCTTTAATTTCTTCTTGTGTATAGTAACCTCCATGAGGTTTGCCGTCATATTTAAACGGGTAGTGGGTATAGAAATAATCCACCATGGTTTCTGAACGTTGGGAACCGATTTCGGTCAGTTTGGGATACTTTTTGATTTCGATTCTCCAGCCTTGGTCATCCGTAAGATGCCAGTGGAAGGTATTCATCTTATGTACGGCCAATACATCAATGAATTTTTTGATGTAATCTATCGATGCAAAATGACGGCATACATCCAGCATTGCTCCGCGATATCGGAACGCCGGAGTATCTTCTATCTCGACGCAAGGTACGCTCCATTCGGCATTGCGTGCTCTTTCCTTGCTATAAATAGCTACCGGCAACAGTTGATACAGAGTTTGCAGTCCGTAATAAAATCCGTTAGGTGTTGATGCTGTAATCTTTATCTGTTGGGGGGTGACTGATAATTTGTAGGCTTCTTTCTCCATACCCGGAATGCTGTCAAAAACAATGGTGGGTACATTTTCATGTAATTCACCACCCGGTTTCAATTTGATACCGGCTACATCCAATACGGTAGTTGATAGACTGGAAGCGATATTTTTCACTTCTTGTGAGGCGTTCACAACGACAGGAACATCGCTGTTCAGATAAAAACGTCCCGGCTGCTCATTCATAGTAACAGGCAGCGGAACTACATTGTACTCATTGATTACTTCTTTCATTTGGCATCCACACGTTAATAGCCCAACGAAAAATACTAGCAGACTCTTTTTTTTCATAATATATCTGTGCTAAGTTTTTAAATAAAGGGGGTATAGAAATTCTTTGCGGACAAAAATAGCAATAAAAACGGAATAAACATGTTTTTCAGAGAGATTAATATGTTTACAATATAAAAATATTTTTCACAGATTTGTTTCTTTATTGCTAATAGAATGTTATCTTTGTCCGAGTTAACCAATTTATTAATCTGACACACATGACAGCAAATACCCCCAAACGATTGCTCGCTCTTGACATCTTGAGAGGCATCACTATTGCAGGCATGATTCTTGTGAATAACCCCGGTTCGTGGGGGTATGTGTATGCTCCGCTGGAGCATGCCGCCTTTAACGGATTGACCCCCACCGATCTCGTTTTCCCTTTTTTTATGTTCATTATGGGAATCTCGACTTATATTTCTTTGCGGAAATATAATTTTACTTATTCACATGCCACGTTGCGTAAAATAATGAAGCGTACAGTCATTATTTTTTGTATCGGTCTATTGTTGAATCTTTTAGCTAAGTCTGTTTTTACACATCATCTGAATTTTGAAGAATGGCGTTATCTGGGAGTCATGCAACGGCTCGCTATAGGATACGGTGTGACCAGTCTGGTTGCTATAACGGTGAAGCATAAATATTTTCCTGCTATCATTTTGGTGACTTTGGCCGCTTATTTTCTTTTATTGGCTACGGGAGACGGCTTCAATCAGTCGGAAACCAATGTTGTGGCTCGTTTTGACGCATGGGCATTGGGCACATCCCATATGTACCATGAGGGCGGAATGGCGTTTGATCCGGAAGGGCTGCTGAGTACTGTTCCTGCGGTGTGCCATGTGATGGTAGGATTTTATTGTGGAAAGTTGTTGCTTTCCGCTAAAGATAATGCCGAAAAGATACAGCGGTTGTTTCTGATAGGAACTATACTTACATTTGCCGGCTTTCTGTTAAGTTATGGCTGCCCTATTAATAAAAAAGTGTGGTCGCCTACTTTTGTTATAATAACTTGTGGATTGGCGTCCAGTTTTTTGGCTCTGCTCATTTGGATTATTGATATGAAAGGATATCAGAACTGGTGTGCTTTTTTCCGGTCATTCGGAGTGAATCCTTTGTTTATTTATGTGTTTGCGGAAACAATGGGAATCGCATTGGGTGCTACGGGCGTGAGTGCCTTTATTTATGAAAAGATGCTGGCTCCGGCATTGGGGGATTATCCCGGCTCATTAGTCTATGCTTTGATCTATATTATATTCTGTTGGAGCATTGTTCATATATTATATAAAAAAGGCATCTATATCAAGATTTAGAAACGGATACAGAAAATTAGTTAGATGAAAGAAACGGGGAATATTTTTATGTCAGAACTGACGGAGGTGTTTAGTAAACGTCAGCAACAGTTTATTCAGTTTGCTTACTCGTACGTCAGGGACAAGGAAGAGGCTGAGGATATTGTAATGGGGGCGTTTACCAGTGTGTGGGAGCACCGGAATGAATTGCGGGAGGATACGAATATTTCCGCATTGTTGTTGACAGCCATAAAAAATCGTTCACTGAATCATTTGCAACACTTGGAGGTACGTATGCGTGCCGAGCAGCATATAGGAGATATACGGCAGAAAGAGCTGGCTTTGCGTATCTCGACTTTGGAGGCTTGTGATCCCGATAAATTGTTTTGTGATGAGATACAGGCTTTGGTGCAGGAAGCTATTAGTGAACTGCCTCCTACAAGCAGGGAGGTGTTTATTTTGAGCCGGATGAAAAATTTACCGAACAAGGAAATTGCTTTGCGACTGGATATTTCTGTAAAGACTGTGGAATTTCATATCACCCGGTCGTTGAAACAGTTGCGGGTGCGGCTGAAAGATTATCAGTTTCTTTGGAGTTTTTTGTAAAAAAAAGCCATACCTCAGTTGTTTAGGTATGGCCTTCTTTTTTATTTCATATACAGGGATTAGAAACTATAATCTGCACTTAAACCGAATACTTTGTTAGTACGGCTGTATACATTTGTTCCGGGTAATCCGGTTCCGTTATAGTTGGTTGACTTCTTGGTATAATCCTCATAATTAGTCCACATATAGCCGACATTCAGATTGAGATGCTTGTTCATTTTTATTTTGGCTCCGACTCCCAAAGAGTAAGAATCACAAGAGAAACTAGTATCTGATTGATAGTTATCTGATAGTCCGTAGTCAGTGATCTGTCCACCACAGCTGAGGGTCAGTTGCTTGGTTACATCAAACTCGATACCTGCCAAGTATTCATTGGTTCCTTTAGTCAGATATTTTTGTTTACCGTTTGCCATACCTGCGTTTTTATCATCATAGAAATGATATTCTACAGAAGCACGAAGTACCGGAAGGAATTCGTAGGCGGCTGCAATGGAGAGCATGGCTGGGATGTCATTGGGAGTATTCACACCGTGTTCGTAGGGGGCTACCATATCTTTGGCACTGGGTGGATATTGTAAGTTCTTTGTATTGTTTTCGATATTCAGATTGGTCTTGAACTCATATTTAGCACCGATATTCAGTTTACCCAATTTAACATCTGCACCGATTACAGGAGTGAGTCCCCAACCTGTTTGGTCACAGTCAAGAGCGAGTGGCAACAGGTTGGTATCTGTTCCTTTCACAATGGCATTCAAGAATCCTTTATAACCGCCTGTAAAATAGTTCATACGTCCTCCACCGAATACAGAAAGCCATTCGGTAGCTTTATAGGATAATCCCAACTGTAAAGAGTAAATATATTGTTTACCATCCATGGCGCTTGTGATATCATACATGCCGGGAACGATTATCGGACTTTGTGGGTTTGCCTGATGTGCTTTCACACTATTCTGAAAAATACCGGCCATGGCCGCAGATTCAAACATAGGCAATCCGTCATCGAAAGATGCTTTTCCACCTCCGGCGGTAATAGCGAAGAAACCTGAAATAGTCCATTTGTCTTTTTTATAGGCTGCAAATAAACTGGGAATAACCGGTGCGGCTGCCGTTCCTTCATAATATTTTTCGAAAGGCTTGTCTGCAACGGTAGGACCTGTGGCGCTAACCCCGTTGTATGTCATAAAACTGGCATCAATATTTCTAGTCTGATAAGCACTTTGAATACTCAATCCTACATGGAATCCGTCTTTGGGTAAGAAAGCCAGTCCGGCAGGATTAGACAAAGCACCATCTATTTCTGTAGTAGCACCACGGGATAGCATACGGAGAAAAGCTGCATGTTGATTTGTATTGGTTAAAATACCTCCTGCGAAAGTTGAATTTGAAACGATTAGCGTCGCTGCGCTAATTAATAATAGTTTCTTCATTTATTACTTAATTTTTTTGTTTGCGGGCGCAAAGGTAGGATAAAATAACATGCGGACAAACCTTTTGTGCAATTATTTGCATAATCTATTGAAAAAATCAACTGTTTCAGTAGAAACTATTTTGTTTTCTTCGTTTATTTCAGAAGGCTTTTGACCCATGATTTTCTGAGTGTTTTTTAGCTGTTGAGTGCCTTGTGGATTACTTGTGGACGAACTTTTTTTAATTAATTCTTTGTCTTATAGTAGGTTAATGCCTATGCTGTGGACAAGTTGTGGACTTATCGTGGATTTTCTACCTTATTATATTAAAACAAAGAAAGAAACAAAGAAAAACTCCCTTAAGGGTTCTTTGAAAAAAACGTCCGTCGTGTTCTGTCAACGCTCGGGTCGTTTTTTCAAACTATGCTGGAAACTTTTGCCAACTATGCTGGAAGTTCCCGGAAGTTTCCAGCATAGTTTGGACATGATATGCCTTTTGTTCCGGAATGGTTATTTCCAGGAATAAATTCTTTGCCTGTTTACAGATTCTTCACCACATTCAGCATGGTGGATTGAGAAGAATGTTGTATCTTTGTAACCCTTTTACGCAATACAAATTTTTTATATGTATACTAACAAAGAAATATGGAACGTGAGTTATCCGATTTTTCTCGGATTATTAGCGCAAAACATTATAAATGTGACGGATACGGCTTTCCTGGGTAGAGTGGGGGAAGTCGAACTGGGAGCTTCCGCCATGGGTGGATTGTTTTATATCTGTGTCTTTACTATTGCTTTTGGCTTTAGTATCGGTTCACAAATTTTGATTGCCCGTCGTAATGGTGAAGGGCGTTACAAAGATGTAGGCCCTGTGATGATACAGGGAGGGACATTCTTGCTGGGGCTGGCGGTGCTCATGTTCGGGCTGACTCATCTGTTGGCTCCATCTGTTGTCCGTCTGCTCATCTCATCTGATTCCATTTTTGACGCCACCATGGAATTCCTCAACTGGCGTATCTTTGGTTTTTTCTTCGCTTTTATCAACGTGATGTTCCGTGCGCTGTATATTGGCATTACACGTACTAAAGTGCTGACGATGAATGCGGTGGTCATGGCATTGGTGAATGTGTTGTTGGACTATATTTTGATTTTCGGTAAGTTTGGAATGCCGGAGATGGGGATTAAAGGAGCAGCTATCGCTTCGGTGATGGCTGAAGCCGCTTCATTGGCTTTTTTCTTGATTTATACCTACGCAAAGGTGGATTTTAAGAAATTCGGCTTGAATCACTGGCAGAAGATTGATTTCTCTTTATTGGGAAGGATTCTGAGTATATCGTGTTTTACCATGGTACAATATTTTTTGGCCATGGCTACTTGGTTTGTCTTTTTCATCGCGATAGAACGGTTGGGGCAACGCGAGCTGGCGATTGCCAATATCGTACGTAGTATCTATATCGTGATGCTCATTCCGGTTCAGGCACTATCTACTACTACCAATTCCTTGGTCAGCAATCTGATCGGTGCGGGAGGGATAGCCCATGTCATGCGCTTGATTTGGCGTATCGCACGGATGTCGTTCTTCATCATGATAGTCTGTGTGGCCATAGTGGTACTTTTCCCTCATGCTATGCTTTCGGTTTATACCAATGAGCAGGCCTTGCTGGTGGAATCCGTGCCTTCGTTGTATGTCATTGCTGTGGCAATGGTCATCGCATCGGTGGCGAATGTCTATTTCAATGCCATTTCGGGAACTGGAAATACGCAGGCTGCTCTGATACTTGAAATGGGGACTTTGGTGTTCTATACCCTTTACATTCTGTGGATAGGCATGGTAGTGAAAGCACCGGTTTCGGTTTGTTTCTCCATAGAGGTGGTGTACTATAGTTTGTTACTGCTTAGCAGCGTTATTTACTTGAAAAAAGCAAAATGGCAGAATAAAAAGATATAAGGTTCATAAGTTTTTTGTATTTTTGCACCCTGTTGTTATTCTGAAGGTTAGTAAAGAATGACAGGCAATCATAATTCGTAATTTATAATTAAAGATATATGTTCGATAATTTAAGTGAGAGACTGGAACGGTCTTTTAAGATTCTGAAAGGTGAGGGAAAAATCACCGAGATTAATGTAGCGGAAACGTTGAAGGATGTGCGTAAAGCTTTGTTGGATGCTGACGTGAACTATAAGGTCGCCAAAGGCTTTACTGATACAGTGAAAGAAAAAGCTTTAGGGCAGAATGTGCTTACGGCTGTGAAGCCCAGCCAGTTGATGGTAAAGATTGTACATGATGAACTGACCGCATTGATGGGTGGTGAAACTGCCGAATTGGTGTTGGAAGGTCGTCCGGCAGTTATCCTGATGTCAGGTCTGCAAGGTTCCGGTAAGACTACTTTCTCCGGTAAGCTGGCCCGTATGCTGAAAACCAAGAAGAACCGTAAGCCGCTGTTGGTGGCTTGTGACGTCTATCGTCCCGCTGCTATCGAACAGTTAAGAGTATTGGGAGAACAAATCGAGGTTCCTGTATATAGTGAGTTGGACAGCAAGAATCCGGTGCAGATTGCATTGAACGCTATTCATGAAGCAAAAGCGAAAGGATATGATTTGGTCATTGTCGATACAGCCGGCCGTCTGGCTATCGATGAGCAGATGATGAACGAGATTGAGGCTATCAAGAAAGCGATAAATCCGGATGAAACTTTGTTTGTGGTCGATTCAATGACCGGTCAGGATGCGGTGAATACAGCTCGTGAGTTTAATGAACGTCTGGACTTTAACGGCGTCGTGCTGACCAAGTTGGATGGTGACACCCGTGGCGGTGCTGCTCTTTCTATCCGTACCGTGGTAAACAAGCCTATCAAGTTTGTGGGTACCGGCGAAAAGTTGGATGCTATCGACCAGTTCCATCCTGCACGTATGGCAGACCGTATTCTCGGCATGGGTGATATCGTGTCTTTGGTAGAGCGTGCGCAGGAGCAATATGACGAGGAAGAGGCAAAGCGTCTTCAGAAGAAGATTGCCAAGAATCAGTTCGACTTTAATGATTTCTTGAGCCAGATTCATCAGATTAAGAAGATGGGTAATTTGAAAGAACTTGCATCCATGATTCCGGGTGTGGGGAAAGCTATCAAAGATATTGATATCGATGATAATGCGTTCAAGAGTATTGAAGCGATTATTTATTCCATGACTCCGCAGGAACGTACAAATCCTGAAATTCTGAACGGAACGCGCCGTACACGTATAGCCAAAGGTAGTGGAACCAGCATTCAGGAGGTAAACCGTCTGTTGAAACAGTTTGACCAGACTCGCAAGATGATGAAGATGGTGACCGGCAGTAAGATGGGTAAGATGATGCCGAAACTTAAAAAGTGATGCTTAAATAAACAGATAAGGGAGAAAGTGTGAAACTTTCTCCTTTTTTTATTATGCTGCATGGCTGATTTATACTACATTTGTTGCTCAATGAATAATTTATAAGTAAATAGATAGTATGCAACTAATTGATGGAAAAGCTATTTCGGAACTGGTGAAGCAGGAAATTGCTGCGGAAGTTGCCGAAATCGTGGCTAAAGGTGGCAAGCGTCCCCATTTAGCTGCAATTCTCGTCGGACACGACGGAGGAAGTGAAACATACGTAGCGGCCAAGGTAAAGGCTTGTGAGGTATGTGGTTTCAAATCCAGTCTGATTCGCTATGAAGCGGATGTGACGGAAGAAGAATTATTGGCAAAGGTCAGAGAACTGAATGAGGATGCTGACGTGGATGGTTTCATTGTACAGCTCCCTTTGCCGAAACATATTTCCGAGCAGAAAGTGATTGAAACCATTGACTATCGGAAAGATGTGGATGGTTTTCACCCTATCAATGTAGGCCGTATGTCCATTGGTCTTCCTTGCTATGTATCTGCTACTCCTAACGGTATTCTTGAATTGCTGAAGCGTTACAACATTGAAACCCAAGGAAAAAAATGTGTGGTATTGGGCCGCAGTAACATTGTAGGTAAGCCTATGGCAAGTCTGATGATGCAGAAAGCTTATCCGGGTGATGCCACTGTAACTGTTTGCCACAGCCGCAGCAAGGATTTGGTAAAAGAATGTCAGGAAGCTGACATTATCATTGCTGCACTGGGTCAGCCTAATTTTGTAAAGGCTGAGATGGTGAAAGAAGGTGCAGTCATTATTGATGTAGGTACTACCCGTGTGCCGGATGCTACAAAGAAATCCGGATTCAAACTGACCGGAGATGTGAAATTTGATGAAGTAGCTCCCAAATGTTCTTATATCACTCCGGTGCCGGGCGGTGTGGGACCTATGACGATTGTATCATTGATGAAGAATACATTGCTGGCAGGAAAAAAGGCCATTTACAAGTAAGTGCCATGCGCTTTGCGAAGCTTGATGGATAAAAAAGAATGTGTCAAAAGTTTGGTAATGCTTACAGGATAAGCTGACCTGCTTTTGACACACTTGTTTTCATGAACAAAAGTTATGCCTGCTTTTCGGACTTACCTGTAAAATCATAAGGAAGGATTTTCGCTCTTAAAAGATTATTTTGTTCTTCGGAATGACTATATTTTCGGGAGTGTCCTTGATGTATAGGTCTTTCTCGCTGGGAAGTTCGGGACATTTATGCCCTCATGCTCTCACTGCATGTATAATAGGTTTATTATAAAAGATTTAGATGGTGAGGGTAAAAAATATTGCTCTCACTTATGCTCTTATGCCCTCATTATATTTTGAAGCTGAATTTTGCATAAGAGGCTTGAAAACAGTTATATATATTCTTTTTATAGGCTATTCCGTTTTGATGTAAAGTAGGCTATTTTTAGGCTTTTTTTCTTGTAAGAAGTGCGCATAGAGGATTTGTACCTTTATGGAATATGGCGGATTCCGGCTGTGGTAAAAAAGATCAGGTCATTTTTAAAAAAGGTGACGAGCTTTTTTTAAAAGGCCGCCGTCTTTTTTAAAAACGTCTTGGTCTTTTTTTTAAATGTCCTTGTCTTTTGGACTGGCGGTTGGCATGCTTGCTGACGTGGTTTCTGTTGGGGTCATTGTCATCAATAAGGCATGTGTGTGATATATAAAGATTTGTTGCAAATGCTTGTAGACCCTCTTTCTAATTTTTATTTGTATTATTCGCTTGAAAAAAACGATGGTACTGCTGTTTCAGAACGGGTACAGGTTAGTGAAGCCTGTTGGCACAGTTCGGGGTTGCTCCTACGGAATTCAAGCGTATGAAAACTGTAAATTAGTGTAGAACTTTGTTCTTTACGAATTTTTTCCTATCTTGTACCCTTTAATATTAGAATAGATGAAACAGATCTTCATTCTTTTTTTGCTATGGTTTGGTTTGTCGCTATCGGCGCAAGATCAGATCTCTTTGTTGTTTGTCGGTGATTTGATGCAACATCAGGCTCAAATTGATGCAGCCAGGCAAGGAGACGGGTATAATTATAATGATTGTTTCCGTCATGTGAAGAAAGAAATAAGTGAGGCGGATATGGCTATAGGGAACTTGGAGGTGACATTGGGAGGAAAGCCTTATAGAGGGTATCCGGTGTTCAGTGCTCCGGACGAATATCTTTATGCCATAAAGGAAGCCGGATTTGATGTATTGCTGACCGCTAACAATCATTGTCTGGATAAGGGGAAACTGGGGCTGGAACGTACTATCCTGATGCTGGATTCTTTGAAAATACATCATGCTGGGACCTATAGGAACCCGGAAGAACGCCATAGGAACTACCCGTTATTGATTGAGAAAAATGGTTTTAGAATTGTATTGTTGAACTATACTTATGGAACGAATGGCTTTAAGACTGATGCTCCGAATATGGTTAATTATATTAATCGGGAACAGATAAAAAAAGATATTCTTGATGCGCGCAGGAAACTTCCTGATGTTATTATAGCCTGTATGCATTGGGGAGTGGAATATTGTTCGTTCCCTGAACGATCGGAGCGTGAACTGGCTGGCTGGTTGATTGGACAAGGAGTTGATCATGTAATAGGTTCGCATCCGCATGTACTCCAGCCTATGGAAATTGTAAAAGACTCCCGGACTCCTGCCCGGCATGTCATTGTTTATTCATTAGGTAATTTTATCTCAAATATGTCGAAAGAAAAAACGGATGGAGGAGCTATGGTGAGATTGAAGTTGCAACGGATTTTTCGAATAACTCGTTTAGCGAATTGTGAATATGCGTTGGTTTGGACTTCGAGACCAGTTTTAAGTAAAAAAAAGAACTTTGAATTATATCCTGTTACTTTTATAAATAAATCCATTCATAATGAGGAACTTAATGTGATGAAACGTTTCTTGAAAGGAACTGAGAATTTATTAGGGAAATCGAATGGAGGCATAAAAGAGTATTTTTTTGAATAATTTTTCCTCAAAAAGTTTGCGGATATAAAAAAAAACAGTACCTTTGCATCGCTTTCGAAAGGAAAGCCTAACATGGTGACTATAGTTCAGTCGGTTAGAGCGTCAGATTGTGGTTCTGAATGTCGTGGGTTCGAATCCCACTAGTCACCCTTTAACATATGAAAGGTTCTGTAAATCTAATGATTTATAGAACCTTTTTTTAGTTTTTATATCTATTAGTGTATTATCATGGTGATAAATTTAAAAGATAATAGCGAAAAGGATAAGTATATCTTGGAGTTGTTCCGGACATCTCCCAAGGAGGCTTTTCGTTTATTATTTGATGCTTATCACATGAAATTATGTATATATGCAGTGCAACTGACCGATTCTTTTGAGATGGCTGAAGATATTGTGCAGGATTTCTTTATCTATTTTTGGGAGAAGAAATATTACTTGAAAATAAATCAAAATCTTCGTTACTATCTTTATTTGTCTGTGCGGAATGCGGCAATCAATACTTTACAGAAAAATAACATGTTATCTATGGAGGAACTCTCAGGTCTTGATATGAGTATTCCTGAAGAGTCTATAGATGAAGAGGAGCAAGAGGAACGAAATAAGTTATTATTGGAAAAATTACAAAAATTACCTCGTCAGGAATTACAAGTAGTGAGAGCTGTCATTATGGAAAATAAGAAATATAAAGAAGCGGCTGAAGAACTCCATATTTCTGTGAATACCCTAAAAACTCATCTGACAAGAGCCTTGAGACAATTAAGAAAAGAATACAATCTACACTCACTGTTTTACTAAAATTAAATTTTTCTTCTTTTCCTGTCACCCATTTATTAATTTGGGCTCTCTTTTATTAAAAGAAAGTAATCGATGAACAAAGAGAATCCAAAAAAGAACAAAAAGTCTTTTGAGTATTATATAGCGCAGCGAAAAGAAGAATTTCGTTGTCAATATGATCATGAACGTTCATGGGAAAACCTGCAATACAAGCTTGAAAAAAGAAGGAAACGCCGTATCAGTTTATATTGTGTAGCGGCATCAGCGGCTCTTCTTTTTCTTATTTTAGGAATTAGTCATATATTCTCTCTCCACAATAACACGCAAAACAAGGAGGCTGTAGTGGCTGCTGTGATTTCATTTCCGGAAACAGGCAGCCGCAAGGCTATCCTTACTTTAGAGAATGGAGAAAAAGTGGACTTGTCTGTTAAAAAAGGTACTATTTCTAATGTAAATTCTACTGTAATCAATAATAATGCCAATCAATTATTGACTTATAGAAAAGTGGAAGAGGTTTCTTCAACTCCTCAGATTAATACACTGGCTATTCCAAGAGGAGGGGAATATCAGTTGATTTTATCGGATGGAACAAGGATATGGATGAATGCTGAAAGTCTTTTACGTTATCCAACTTCTTTCGTTGGAGAAAAAAGAGAAGTTTTTCTAGAAGGGGAAGCTTTTTTTGAAGTGGCGAAAGATGCTAAACATCCTTTTATAGTTCATACAAACAGACATTCGGTGGAGGTACTTGGTACAAGTTTTAATATATCTGCTTATCCTGATTATAAGGTATATACAACTCTTGCAGAAGGGCGTATTAAAGTAAGTACAGCTAAAGTTTCGGTTGTGTTAAATCCTGACCAACAAGCGGTTATTGAACTGGATAATGATGATATAGTGACACGTGATGTGCCTGCTTATCTATTTACTTCCTGGGCGAAGGGAAATTATGAGTTTCGTAATACGTCTTTGTCTGAAATTGTTGCCCAACTGTCACGGTGGTATAATGTAGATATCTATTTTAAAAATGAATCTTTGAAAGATAAAAGATTTGCAGGTATCATCTTCAGAGATGAAGAGTTAAATTTTGCTATTGAAGTAATTGAGAGAGTGTCTAATGTACATTTTACCCGCGAAGGAGAAACGATTTACATTGAAGATAAGCACGAATGAGAAAGTAAAATGATAGGAGAGAATTGACTTTTTTTAATAATAAATCAACAAACAATTATGAGTACAAAACTTTTGAGCGAAACTATCTGTCGCAAAGGCCTCATGGTGAAATGCTTTGTTGCATTGATAGTATTTTGTTGTTCGGTGGGTGAAGCATTTGCCCAAACGGATACTAAAGTGACTATCAATGTGAACAATGTTTTAATCAGAACAGCCTTGGATCAACTGCAAAGGGAAGCAAAGATCCATTTTGTTTACGATGAAGAAAATATTGATTCAGGAAAACGGGTAAGTTTATTTTACACCAAAACTTCTTTGAATGCGGTTTTGGACGATTTTTGTAAACAGACTTCATTACGATATGAAGTAAAAAGAAATTTGATTCTTATTTTACCTTCAAAGGCTGAGAAAACAACCGGAAAACATGAACCCTTTTATATGACAGGTGTGGTTATGGATGAAACCGGAGAAAGTATTATTGGAGCTACCATTATGATTGGAGGTACAAGTCAGGGTACTGTAACCGATATAGATGGTCGGTATAGTTTGCGGGTTACTCCTGGTGATTTAGTGTCATTTACTTTTGTTGGAATGGCAGATAAAGTAGTCAAGGTACAAGCTGGTAAGAAAGTGGTGAATGTGAAAATGGAAACTAATGCCACTGCACTGGCGGATGTTGTAGTAACTGGCTATCAGACTTTGTCCAAAGAACGAGCAACAGGATCTTATTCTGTGATTTCAGAGAAAAGTACGAAGGGTAAACTGGAAACGGATGTGTTGTCACGTATTGAAGGATTGGTAGCAGGTATAAATAAAACTTCAAGCAACAGTAATGATGTTGTTATTCGTGGTATTACTACTTATATGGGAAATACAAAGCCATTGTATGTGGTTGATGGTATGCCTTATGAAGGTGATTTAGCATCAATAAATCCTACAGATGTACAAAATATAACAGTATTGAAGGATGCTGCTGCAAGTTCTATTTATGGTGCCCGTGCGGCTAATGGTGTAATTGTTATTACAACTAAACGTGGACAGGAAGGTAAAACTAAAGTAAGTTATAATGGTAGTATTAAGTTGTCTCCAAAACCGGATTTTGATTATTTGAATTTGATGAGTAGTTCCGAGCTGGTAGATATGCAGATTGAGGGGTTTGATTATTATCATACGGCTTATGAGAATTTGAATAAGCGTCAAGCTGTAAATCCGGTAGTTAGCTTATTGTATCAGCATGAACGAGGTCAACTGACAGATGGTCAATTGGCAGATGCTCTGTTACCTTATCGTACAAATGATAATCGTAAACAAATAGAAGATGAATTTGCGCGTGTAGGTATTGTTCATCAGCATAATTTAGCTATTTCTGGTGGATCTAATAAAAATCGATACATGGCTACTGTTAATTATATGGGTGATTATGGTAATCAAAAGTATCAAAGTAAAGATCGTATTGGATTTAGCCTAAAAGATGATGTGGATTTTTTTGATTGGTTATCGGCTGATTTTGGAGTTACAGGAAGCTTTTATCGTTCAAAGGGTGATAATGGAGCAGGTAGTTATAGCAGCTTGATGAGTAGTTATCCTAGTTATTATATGTTAAGGGATTTACAGGGAAATCCACTAGATTTTCAACGTACTAAATCAGATTATGAATTGCAACGTTTGCAAAGTATAGGTTTGATGGATGAAACATATAGTCCGATAAAGAATCGTGCAGAAGAAAGCTATCATAATAATTCCAATTATTATCGTTTGCATGCAGGATTGAAATTTAAAATTCTAGAAGGTCTTAATATTGATTTAAAATATCAGACAGAAGGGACTTATGATAAAAATCGTACTTTATATAGTAATATGTCATATAAAGTGCGTAATATGATAAATGATGCAGCTCAATATGATGCGGCAACAGGAAGCCTTACACTGAATGTCCCTAAAGGTGGCCAATTGGATGAAAGTCGTTATGAATCTTATTCGTATACAATGCGTGCTCAGGTGAACTTTAATCGTATATTGGGAAAACATGCTATATCTGCGTTGGGCGGTGCTGAACGTCGGTTGGTGCGTCGTACTGGTGCGCAGAATTATTATATGGGATATGATGATAATAGCTTGGGAGTAAAACCTATAAATCCGTTAGTTATGTCTCCTATTAATGGTACTGAAGCTTTGTTGGGGTCGTTTAATTGGGTCTATGGTGAATATAATGCATTGACTCATACAGAAGACCGATATGTTTCTTTTTATGCTAATGGTTCATATACATTTGACGAACGTTATTCATTAACTGGAAGTATTCGTATCGATCAATCTAATTTATTTGGTACTGATCCTAAATATCAGTATCGTCCGTTGTGGTCCGTTGGTGGTAGTTGGCAGATAGCTAATGAGCCTTTTATGGAAGATTGCACGTGGTTGAATCGTTTGAACTTGCGTATGACTTATGGTGTGGGTGGTAATGTTCCTAAAAATGCAGGACCGTATATGACTGTGGTTGATAGCGGATATAATGATTGGGTTGGAGATTTTGGTTCGTATATAAAGAATCCACCCAATTCTCAACTTCGTTGGGAGAAAACGGCTTCTACCAATGTGGGGCTTGATTTTTCTGTATTCAATTCTCGTTTAAGCGGTAGTATTGATTATTATTATAAGAAAACGACGGACTTGTTAGGAAATCGTAATGCGGATCCGACTTTAGGTTGGGCAAGTTTATTGCAAAATTATGGCTCGATGTTTAATAGAGGTGTAGAATTGTCATTACAGAGTGTAAATATTCAAAATAAGAATTTTACTTGGGGGACAAATTTAATGTTTAGTTATAATAAAAATGAATTGACTAATTTAGAAGGTACGAAAGAAACGGTTTTTTATTATAGTGCATATAATGTAGCAGCTGTTGGTTACCCTATTAATAGTGTCTTTAGTTATCGTTATGCAGGACTTAATCCGACAAATGGGAATGTGTTGGTGTATAATAAAGAAGGAGAAAAAGTTTCAAAAGTAAGTTCTATTGATGATATGGTGTATTCTGGAACTCGTACTCCAAAGTATACGGCATCATTGAAAAATTTCTTCTCTTATCGTGATTTTGATTTTTCATTTATGTTTGTATATTATGGTGGTCATGTGTTACGTGATGTTGTAGCTGGATATATGGGTGGTGCACCGAGTGCGAATCTTACTCGTAAGGCTTTAAACCATTGGAGGAAACCGGGGGATGAAAATATTCCAGGAGTAGCTCCGTCTTTCAATAGGAATATTTATTATACAGATGCTCAGACATGGTATTCGGCAGACATTCATGTAAAAAAGGCAGATTATATCAAATTGAGAGATATCTCATTGAGTTACAATTTGCCAAAGAATTGGTTGAGGAAATATTTTATAGAATCGGCCGCAGTGACTTGTCAAATTAGTAATGTGTGGTGGTGGGCTGCTAACGGAGATATTGATCCGGAAGCGTATACTACATCGGGGTATGGATGGGGAGCATTGACTCTTCCGAATCCTACTACTTATACAATTGGTTTGTCCCTTAATTTTTAAATGATTGAATAGATAAATATGAAATTATATAAATTTTTACTTTGTGCATGTTTGGCGTTACCTATAATGTCATGTGATGATTATTTGGATATACAACCTAAAGGGATTGTAATTCCGGAAAAGAGTGAAGACTATGAACGTTTATTGAATTATGCTCAATTGCTAAAAGCTTCAGAATCATATCCTAACTTTATGACAGATGATGTTTTCATGCCTTATGAAGATGATATGACTGGAGGATTTGTTTCTCTGGAGTTGCCGAACCAGCATTTATATGCGTTTAATAGTGAAATCTTTGGAGAAGGAGAGAGTGACGGTCTTTGGGAATACTCCTATAATCGTATTTATTATTATAACGTAGTTATTGATGATATAATGGGAGCTACTCAAGATACTGAAGAACATAAAAAGCAATTGAGGGCTGAAGCATTGGTTGGGCGTGCTTTTGAGTATTTGACTTTGGTTAATGCTTATGCTAATCATTACGATCCGTCGACTGCTGCTACAGATCCTGGCGTTCCATTGATGTTGGATAAAAATATCAATAAAACAAATTTGCAGCGCGCTACAGTGCAGGAAGTATATGATCAAATTAAGACAGATCTGGATGAGGCTGCTCCTAATTTACCGGAAAAACCGGTGTTGAATGCCTATCGTGCATCTAAGCCGGTGGGGTACGGGATGTTGGCACGTATGTATCTTTATATGGGAGATTACAAAAAAGCTTTGGAGAATGCGGTGATCTCATTACAGAATAATTCAACTTTGATGAGTCTTTTCCCGTATAAAGTAGTGGATCGTGATAAATATATTGGTAGGATCGATGTTCCGGATGGAGATGAGAATCCGGAAAATATTTATATTCGTTTGGCTCCATGGACTTTTGGATTTAGTGCTACTGCATATGCTTCTGAAGAATTGGCGTCCTTGTATGATCAGGAAAGGGATCAGCGTTATCTGTTGTATTTTACGAAATATTTAGGTGGAATAGATTTGGATTATCCTCTTTGGGCACCTTATATTTATGCCAACATGGCTATGTCTACTCCGGAAATGTATCTGATAGCAGCAGAGTGTGAAGCTCGTATAGGTAGTAAAGACAAAGCTATGGAATATATTAACACCTTGCGTGATAGTCGTATTATTGATAATGTACCTTTGGTTGCAAATGATAACAAGGATGCATTGGTAAAAGTCTTGGAGGAAAGAAGACGGGAAATGCCTATGCTTGGCTGTACCCGCTTGATTGACTTGAAACGTTTGAATCGTGAACCTGAATTTGCAAAGACTATTGTGCATGAGGTGAATGGTGTAGAGTACAAATTGGAACCCAATAGTCCTAAATATATTTTGCCTATTCCACCCACTGTACTTCGTTTTAATCCTGATATGATTCCTAACATAAGATAAAAGATATTTTAATGAAAAAATTAACGATTATGATGGCAACAGCAGCATTATGCTGTTGCCTGGGTTCCTGCAACAGTGGAACTAAGCAAGAATTGGCGAATACTGTTCATTTGAAAGGTCAGTTGCTTGATATGGGTAGCCAGAATGTGCGTATGAGATTTGACGGAGCGGCATCTATGCTAGGCGATAGCCGGGATATTTTGTTGAAAACGGATGCTTCCGGTCATTTTGATACTACTTTTGTACTTAAAGAACCGACATATTATACTATCAGCCGCAACACATTGTATCTTACTCCAGGAGATGACATGACTATCAAAGTAACTCAGACAAATACAGAAGCGGAATTCTCGGGAATCGGAGCCGAAGCCAATAATTACATGAAGTTCCGTCTTTTCCCGAAAGGAGGTTCTTATCTGGAAGCCGGTGGTAACTTGCGTGGAGATTTTGTATCCACTAAAGCGTTGGTTGACAGCTTGGCCGCTATACGTATGCATACATTGGATACGTTAAGTAATGTGTCTGATGCATTTAAAAAGCAGGAAACAGCACGGATCAAAGCGGATATTATTAATAGTTATATCTGTTATGCAAGTTATTCAAGGATGTTTGCCGGAGTGAAGAATGAAGAAGAGATGCGGGCTAAATGGAATGAATTTAATGTTTCATTAACTCAGGATGTAACTCCGCTATATAAGGAGATTATGAATGAAGATATGCTGAATGTAGCTGTGGTGCGCGATGTTTTGTCTTATCAGGAAGATTCTACATTAGCTTCTCTTTGGTTTAAAGATATTTCCATTCCTGCGCGTACTACGGAATTATATGCTTGTGCTAAAATAGTTGATAATCTGAGAAATGAAGCTTCTGAACAGACTGTGAATGAGGCGAAGGCATTTTTGCAAACAGTGAAGAATGCTGATTTCGTGACAGAAATTGAAGGAAAGATTGTTCAAGCTTCCAAGTTGCTTCCCGGACAACCTGCCATTGATTTTGAGATGTTGGATGTGGAAGGCAATGTGAAGCATCTTGCAGATTTTAGGGGTAAGGTGATTTATATTGATTTATGGGCAACTTGGTGTGGTCCTTGCATTCAGGAATCTCCGGCATTTGAGGCTTTAGGTAAGAAATATGCGGGTAAGGATATTGTTTTTCTTCCGGTTTCTACAGATACTACAACGAAACCTTGGTTAAGGTACTTGGATGGACATAAGAAAGAATTGACTCAATATCATTCCAATGATGTTGCTTTAAAAGAAAGTTGGGCTATCATGTATATTCCTCGTTTTATTTTGATTGACAAGGATTTCAATATTGTGAATGCATACGCTCCACGTCCGTCAAGTGAAGAGATTGGTACTTTGATTGATTCTGTTCTTAATAAATAGTAAATTTATGATTTATAAAAAATATCTATTATTAGGCGTTTCTTTATGCATGTTAAATGCTTGCAATGAGTCTAAGTCTGTGTCTTTAGAGGGTAGTCTTGATGGAATCCAGGCTGATTCTATCTATTTATATCAAGTGGACAATGAGCATTATGGTAGTGTGAAACTGATTAAATCTATTGCTGTTACCGATGGTAGATTTGCTTATCCCACTGATTCTATACAAGTCGGTCTTTATTGTTTCTCTTTGCAGAATATGGAGCGTGGGGAGTATTTACAGCAATACGCTAATTTGTTTTTGGAACCCAAATCCATGCAGCTTACCTTAGGCAAGGATAAGTATGACCAACTGAGTTTACATGCTACAGGGTCTGCATTGCAGGAGCAATACGAAGCTTTGCTAGAAGCGAAATATATAGCAGGTAATCGTACGGTTCTCGATTCTTTGGATCATATGTTCTATGCGGCTCGTGAAAAAGGAGATCGTGAGGAAATGGAGCGTATCCGGGAGGTTTCCAGTCCTTATTATGAGAGTGCCTCGGAACAGACCCGTAAACTGATAAATGAGGAAATTGCTAAAAATAAAGGCTCATACTTCGGTTTGTATCTTTATTATACCTATCGCTTCCAAAATCATACTTTTAATACAGTTAAAGAGATTGATGAGGCACGTAACTTCATAGGCGGTTTTGATGAGGTGTCCAAGCAAAGTGGTATATATGTAAAAATGCAAGAAGGTTTGGATAAATTTGCTAAGTGTGCTACCGGCAGTGTTGCTCCTGCTATAACAGGAATTGATTTGAAAGGAAATTCTGTCAGTTTGAACGATTTCAAGGGTAAATATGTTCTAGTCGATTTTTGGTTTGCCGGTTGTAGTTGGTGCCGTAAGGAAACTCCTTATCTGTTGAAGACGTACAATGCTTTCAAAGATAAAGGATTTACTATTTATGGTGTGTCTACAGACCGTCGTGAGGAAGATTGGAAAAAGGCTATTGAAGAAGACAAGAGCTATTGGAATCAGGTTCTGTTGCGGAAAGACGATGTGAAGGATGTGTTGGAATCATATTGTATTGTCGGTTTCCCACATATAATTTTAGTAGATCCGGAAGGTAAAATTGTAGCGAAGGAGTTGCGTGGAGATGATCTTTATAATACCGTCAAAAAGTTTGTAAACGGAGCAAAATAAAGAAATGTGTTTTTTAACAAATAAAGCAGTAGGCTGGGAATGTCCAGTCTACTGTTTTTTCTTTTATGAAATATGGAGCTTTTTGAAGGAATGATATTGTTTTATTATAGGTAGTGGTATTCCGTATTGTATTTATTTTTTAAATAAATCTAATGCATGACCCATATTTCTCTAATGTTTTCCTTTTAGAGAACTTATTCTCTGTCGGATAGGTTAAAAGTTTATCTTTGTACCATTATTCAGAAAAGAAATTTATTGATAAAATAGACATAAAAGGATCAAAACGTATAAGTATTGTAAGCGTACAATACTTTTAGGAGGTCTCGTTGGATGCTTGTGTTCAGATTTAAGGCGAGACCACCTTATTCTCGTAGAGAATTTAGATTTTAATTTAGATGATACTTGCTCGTGATGAGTAGGTATCATTTGTTTTTTAGTCTATTCTGTATGGAAATGGCTTGTAAGATTATACATAGAAGATAGAATAATTAGATCACTCTGCCGTTGAAATGGAGGATTTGAGCGGATTATTTTAATTATTGGAAGAATTGTTCTATCCTTTAAAGCATATTGCTTCTATCTTTGCCATACTGAGAAAAACATTAAATTACACTATTATGAAGAATTTTCTTATCTTATCTCTGTTGTTAGCCTTTTTGACTACGGAAGTATGTGCGCAGTGGAAACCGGCTGGTGACAAGATCAAAACACAGTGGGCAAATAAAATAAATACCTCTGCCGTATTGCCTGAATATCCACGTCCTATAATGGAACGTAATGAATGGAAGAACTTGAATGGTTTGTGGGAGTATGCTATCACCGATTTGGGAGGAAATGTTCCGGCGCATTTTGACGGGCAGATTTTGGTACCTTTTGCAGTGGAATCTTCTTTATCAGGTGTGGGACAAAGAGTCGGTGCAAAAAAGGAATTATGGTATTCCCGTTCATTTGAAGTGCCTGTTGCTTGGAAAAATAAAAATGTATTACTTCATTTCGGTGCTGTGGACTGGAAAGCAGATATTTGGGTAAATGATGTGAAGGTTGGTAGTCATACTGGTGGTTTTACTCCGTTTTCTTTTGATATCACTGCAGCGTTGTCTGGTAAGGGAAATAATAGATTAGTAGTAAAAGTTTGGGACCCTACGGATGAAGGGTATCAGCCTAGAGGTAAACAGGTGAATAATCCGGAGGGTATTTGGTATACTCCTGTGACTGGCATTTGGCAGACTGTTTGGCTGGAACCGGTTACTGCCAGGCATATTGAAGAACTTCGAATCACACCGGATATTGATCAACACTTACTGACTGTAAAAGCCCATTTGAATATGAGGGCACCTTCCGATCTGATTGAAGTAAACGTATATGACGGCAATCAGTTGGTTGCCACTGGGAAAAGTATTAATGATGAAGCTGTGGTCATATCTATGCCGGGAGATGCTAAATTATGGAGCCCTGATTTTCCTTTTTTGTATACTTTAAAGGTTACGTTGAAAAGCGATAATAAAATATTGGATCAGGTGAACAGTTATGCAGCTATGCGCAAATACTCTACGAAACGTGATGCTAATGGAATTGTACGTTTAGAACTGAATAACCAACCTTTGTTCCAGTTCGGACCATTGGATCAGGGATGGTGGCCTGATGGATTGTATACCGCTCCCACTGATGAGGCTTTAGTATATGATATACAAAAGACTAAAGACTTAGGATTCAATATGATACGTAAACATATTAAAGTGGAACCGGCCCGTTGGTATACTCATTGTGATCAATTGGGAATTATTGTGTGGCAGGATATGCCTAGCGGTGATCGTAATCCGGAGTGGCAGAACCGCAAATATTTTGAAGGTACGGAAAAAAAGCGTTCGGCGGTTTCTGAGGCTTGTTACCGTAAAGAATGGAAAGAAATTATGGATTGCTTGTATTCTTATCCATGTATCGGAACATGGGTTCCGTTCAATGAGGCATGGGGGCAATTCAAGACTCCGGAAATTGCAGAATGGACTAAAGAATATGATCCGACCCGTCTGGTAAATCCTGCAAGTGGAGGTAACCATTATACTTGTGGCGATATGCTTGACTTGCATAATTATCCTGCTCCCGAAATGTATCTGTATGATGCCCAGCGAGCGAATGTTTTGGGAGAGTACGGTGGTATCGGTTGGGTAGTGAAAAATCATATCTGGGAACCGGATCGTAACTGGGGATATATACAGTTTAATTCTTCCAAAGAAGTAACTGATGAGTATATAAAATATACAGATATGCTTTATGACCTGATAACCAGGGGATTCTCGGCGGCTGTTTATACTCAGACTACGGATGTGGAGGTGGAAGTGAACGGACTGATGACTTATGATCGTAAGGTGATTAAAGTAGATGAAAAACGAGTGAGAGAAGCCAACGCACGTATCTGTAAATCATTAAAGTAAGGAATATGAATAAGCTGTTCTTTTGGGTATGTGCAGTCCTTATGACTGCATGTACTTCTTATAAAAATGATGAGGTCTTGACTGAATCCGGTTTAAGTAAAAGTCGTTTTCAAACGGAGATAAATGGTGAGAAAACTGATCTGTTTGTATTGAAGAATAAAAATAAGATGGAAGTTTGTATCACTAACTATGGCGGTCGTATTGTTTCTGTTATGGTTCCTGATAAAGATGGAATAATGAGGGATGTAGTATTGGGTTTTGATTCCATACAGGACTATATCAAATATCCGTCGGATTTTGGAGCAAGTATAGGGCGTTATGCCAACCGTATAAATCAGGGACGTTTTTCATTGGATGGGATAGTATACCAATTGCCTCGAAACAACTACGGACATTGTTTGCATGGAGGTCCTCAAGGATTTCAATATCGTATTTATAGAGGTATTCAAGTGAGTGACAGAGAGGTGAAACTGACTTACTTGTCTAAAAATGGTGAAGAGGGTTTTCCTGGAAATTTGAATTGTACTGTTATAATGAAATTGACGGACGATAATGCTATTGATATTCAGTATGAAGCAGAAACGGATAAACCGACTGTTGTAAACATGACCAATCATTCTTATTTTAATTTAGATGGAGATCCGTCAAAAGATAATTCTGATTATTTATTGACTTTGAACGCGGATTATTATACTCCTGTTGACAGTACTTTTATGACGACTGGAGAAATTGTTCCGGTTGAGGGTACTCCTATGGATTTCAGACTTCCTGCTGTCATTGGAACTCGTATTAATCAAGATTTTGAACAATTAAGATATGGGAATGGCATTGATCATAATTGGGTATTGAATACTAAGGGGGATATTCATCAAGTTTGTGCCACATTGGAGTCACCTGTTACGGGGATTGTACTCAATGTTTATACTGACGAGCCGGGTATTCAGGTTTATTGTGGTAATTTTCTAGATGGGACATTGACGGGTAAAAAAAATACAATATATAATTTTCGGGCCTCTGTGTGCTTGGAAACGCAAAAATATCCCGATACACCTAATAAGGCAGACTGGCCTACGGCAGTAGTGAGACCAGGAGAAAAATATCAAAGTCATTGTATTTACAAGTTTTCGGTACATAAATAATGTATGTTAAGGTAGAAGGAATTGTGGAATATAACATTTGGGATAAATAAGATTCAGAGAGGAAGAGTCCTGAAAGAAGCGGTGAGGGCAAACACTGGTTCTTTTGGGACTTTTTCCGGATAATTATTGATATGGAGAATTTAATCTTTAATTTTGTACTCTCTAAACTAAATTGATATACTATGAAAAGAATATTCATAATAGGACTTCTTTTTTTATATGCATTTACTCTTTACTCTCAAAGTAATATCCGATATTATTTCAAAACATTGGATATTCAAGACGGACTCTCGCAAAACACGGTGAACGCTATTTTGCAAGATAAACAAGGTTTCATGTGGTTTGGAACAAAAGATGGTTTGAATCGTTTTGATGGCCTGAGTTTTCGTATTTTCAAAAAAGAGAATTCTGCTTTAGGAAATAATTTTATCACTGCACTTCATGAGGATAAAGAAGGAAATATTTGGGTTGGAACAGATGCAGGCGTTTATGTGTATAATCCTTTATTAGAAGACTTTACAGTATTTGATAGAGTTAGTGACACAGGTGATATGATTAGTCGTGCTGTGACTCGTATTGAAAGTGATGAAGATAGTGATATATGGATTTCCGTGGATTATCAAGGATTGTTTCATTTTGATCGTGTGCAAGATCGGTTAATTAATTGTCTGCATAGAGATAAGCGTAAGAACCAATTGGCCAATGTTACGCGTTTTTGGTTTGAGGAAAAACTATGTTGGGTCAGTTTATATGACGACAACCTATATTATACAAAAGATAATTTTAAGACATTGTTTCCCTTTCAGGATTCTGAAGGAAAAGAGCCTTTTAAAGATGATATCATTAATACTTGGATTATGGGTCCCCATAATTGTTGGTATATCGGTTCTTCTAATGGTTTGACTGAAATTAATCTGACAACAGGGCGGGTAAGGCGTTTGTTGAATTATTATGTGCGTGATTTAGGCTTTAAATCGGATAAGGAATTATGGGTAGGTACGGAGTCGGGGCTATATATTTATGATTTGGAAAAAGGTGAAATAGCTCATCTCACTGTTTCAAACGGGAATGATTCTTATGCTTTAGCCGATAATGCTATTTATTCTATATGCCGTGATAATGAGGGAGGAATGTGGATCGGATCTTATTTTGGCGGGGTCAATTACTATCCGCGTCAATGGACTTATTTTGAAAAATTCTACCCTCGTGATGATATTAAAAATTTTGGGCGTAGGGTACGTGAATTCTGTGAAAGTAATGATGGTACTGTTTGGATTGGTACTGAAGATAAGGGATTATTTCATTTTTATCCGGAAAGTGGAAAGATTGAAAAATTCTCACATCCTTCTATTTATCAAAATGTTCATGGTTTATGTTTGGACGGTGATGATTTGTGGGTAGGCACTTTTTCCGGAGGTTTAAGCCGTATTGATTTGCTTACGAAGCAAGTAAGACACTATCAAAAAGGTATAAGCCCAAATTCTTTGGATGCCAATAATGTATTCTCTATTTGTAAAACTACATCTGGTGACTTATGGATTGGCACTACATCTGGATTGCTGCGATATAATCGTGATACAGATGACTTTACTAGGATGCCGGAACTAGCTAATATGTTTGTTTATAAAATATTGGAGGATTTTAATGGGAATTTGTGGCTGGCAACTTATTCTAACGGTGTTTTTCGTTATGATGTGAATAAGAAAGAATGGAAGAATTTTATTTTTCACAAGAACGATTCCACTTCATTACCTTATGATAAAGTAATCAGTATTTGTGAAGATAGTCGTAAGCGGTTATGGTTTATGACACAAGGGGCGGGTTTTTGCCGTTTTAATCCGGAAAATGAAAGCTTTACTCGTTTTGATATGTCGAAAGGTTTTCCTAGTAATATCATTTATCGGATGGTAGAGGATAATCGGGGGAATTTATGGTTGACAACTAATAATGGTTTGGTTTGTTTCAATCCGGAAACAGATGATAAACGAGTTTATACTACAGCAAACGGATTGCTAAGTAACCAGTTTAATTATCAGTCTGGGTATAAAGATAAGATGGGACGTATCTATTTAGGTAGTATAAATGGTTTTATCACTTTTGATCCATCTACTTTTGTAGAAAATACTTTTGTTCCACCAGTTGTCATTACAGATTTCTTCTTATTCAATAAACGAATGCAGATCGGCAGTAAGGATTCTCCATTGAAAGAAAGCATCGTCTTTTCTGATGAGGTCGAGTTAGAATCTGATCAAAATTCTTTTTCATTGCATGCGGCGGCATTAGGTTATCAGGCACCGGAAATGAATCAATTGGTTTATAAAATGGAAGGATTTGATAAAGAGTGGTATAATGTAGGGCGGAATTCGGTAATCAATTATTCCAATTTACCATATGGAACTTATATTTTCCATTTAAGAGGATCGAATAGTGACGGAAAATGGAATGAAAAAGAGCGTATATTGAAGATTCATATTTTACCTCCGTTTTATTTATCAGGGTGGGCCTATTTTATTTATTTGCTATTAGGAATTCTGTCTGTGGTAGGTATCATTTATTATTTCCGGAAAAGGAATGAGCAGAAACACCAACAGGCCATGGAGAAATTCGAACGGGAAAAGGAACGCGAACTCTATACTGCAAAAATAGATTTCTTTACGAATGTGGCGCATGAGATTCGTACTCCTTTGACATTAATCAAAAGTCCGCTTGAAAATGTGCTTGTTTCTCCGAATGTATCTGCAGATATCCGTGATGATTTGGAAATAATGAATCTGAATACTACCCGTTTACTGGATTTGGTTAATCAGTTACTTGATTTCAGAAAGACTGAAACACGTGGGTTTCAACTGAATTTTGTAGAGTGTAATATTTCGGATATATTACAGCAGATTTATATGCGGTTTACTCCATTGGCACGGCAAAAGAAATTGGAATTTGTTATTGAATGTTCGGAATCTATCTATGCGTCGATAGATCGTGAGGCGTTGACTAAGATAATTAGTAATCTGTTTACTAATGCCATTAAATATTCTGAAACTTATATTCATGTCCGGTTGTGGATGGAGGATACTTGTTGGTTCTTGTCTGTCTGTAACGATGGCAATGTAATTCCTATGGAAATGCGTGAAGAGATTTTTAAGCCTTTCATACAGTATAAGGACGGATTTTCCCGTAAGGTTTCGGGTACGGGAATTGGTTTGGCATTGGCAAGATCTTTAGCTGAGTTGCATGAAGGGAACTTAATTATGGATGATTCACAAAAGCAGAATTGTTTTATTCTTTCATTGCCAGTAAAGCATGAACATACTATTGCCATTTCGAAGAGTGAGATTAAGTTGAAAGAGGATCCGAAAGAAGAGGATCCGGGACAATTGCAACAGAAGCCGCGTTACACTGTATTGATTGTGGAGGATAATGTTGAAATGTTGGCTTTTGTTGTCAGACAATTGTCACCTGTTTATCAAATATTGACTGCAACTAACGGAGTGGAGGCCTTAAAGGTGTTGGAGGGGCATACAGTGAACTTAATAGTATCGGATATAATGATGCCCGAAATGGATGGGTTGGAATTATGTGACCGTATAAAATCAGACTTGGATTACAGTCATATTCCTATTGTACTGTTGACGGCTAAGACCACTTTACAATCAAAAATAGATGGTTTGAAATCTGGAGCGGATGCTTATATTGAAAAGCCGTTTTCTGTGGAGTATTTGAAAGTGTCTGTTGCCAATTTATTAAGTAATCATGAAAAGCTGCATGCGGCTTTTGCACATTCACCGTTTATACAGACCAATTCTATGGCTATGACGAAAGCGGATGAAACTTTTTTGAAAACCTTGAATGAAGTGATTGTTGCCAATATGCAAAATCCGGACTTCTGTCTGGACGATATGGCGAGTTTGCTTAATATGAGCCGTTCCAGTTTGAACCGCAAAATAAAAGGAGTCTTGGACATGACCCCTAATGACTATATCCGTTTAGAGAGATTGAAAAAAGCTGCTCAATTATTAAGGGAAGGAGAATGTAAGGTAAATGAAGTATGTTATATGGTTGGCTTCAATACTCCTTCTTATTTTACTAAATGTTTTCAGAAGCAATTTGGTATTTTACCAAAAGATTTTGTGAAATGATTTTTTTCGGCGCATGAAATAGAATAATAGAACTAATCGCCCTCAGGAACTATTCTGAGGGCGATTTTTGAATGTATTATTCTATTAATTGGTTGAATAGTTCTAGCACATTCGGGGAGTTTGGAATACATTTGCATCACAAAAAGTTGAGAATATGATTCATGTAATACTGTGAAAAAAGAAATGCCTATGACATAACAAGAATGTGACCTTCAAATTCTATCTGTTGTATGTATATTTATGATACATACTTGTGATTAATTAAAAAGCGGAACTGAAATCTCCGCACAATTTTACAAATCTAATTCTATAAAAAATGATTAAAAAATTATTACTCTTCTTTCTGACTATTTTTACGATGACTGCTTATGCGCAGAACGTAACAATGACCGGAACCGTAGTAGACACAGACAACCTGCCTTTAATTGGTGTGAATGTGGTTATTAAGGGTACTTCTACCGGTACTACTACTGATTTGGATGGTAAGTTTACTCTTACTGGAGAAAATGGACAAACATTGGTTTTCTCATATATAGGGATGACCCTCCAAGAGATTGTTTACAAGGGAAAACCTTTGCACGTGATAATGAAGGATGATTCCAAGGCTTTGGAAGAGGTGGTTATAATTGGTTATCAGACTGTGAAGAAATCTGATCTGACGGGTGCAGTAGCAGTAGTTGATACCAAAGAGATGAAAAAAAGCTCAGCTGGAACACTTGTCAGTCAGATGCAGGGGCTTGCTACAGGTGTAAACGTTCGTAGTAGTGGTAGAGCAGGTGAGGATGCTTCTATTCAAATTCGTGGTGTGGGTTCATTAAGTAATAATGCTCCGTTGTGGGTGGTCGATGGGATGATAACTGATCCGGGAGTTGACTTTAATCCGGCTGACGTTGAATCTATTCAGATCTTGAAAGATGCTTCCGCTGCCGCTATATATGGTTCTCGTGCTGCTAATGGGGTGATTATTGTTACTACTAAGAAAGGGGTGAGTGGTCCTATGAAGGTGAATGTAAGTGTGAAAGAAACATTGGAATGGAGTCCGAAGTTTGATTTGATGAATGCGGCAGAGTACATTAAATATAATGATATAGCTTATAAAGAAGCGATAAAAGATGGTATAGCCTCCATAACAACAACTCAGAAGCATTCCGAATATGATACCAATTGGCAGGATGAGGTATTGAAGACAGCTTTGGTACAGGATTATAATGTATCTTTATCCGGTGGTGGAGATTCGGGTAGTTATTTTGTTTCAGCTGGTTACTATAATAATGATGGTGTATCTTATGGAAATACGTTTGATCGTTATAGTTTCCGTGTTAACACACAGGGGAAAAAAGGTTGGTTTTCATTCGGTGAGAACTTGGCCTACTCATTAACTAATACAGATCCGAACCAGACAAATACTTATAATGACTTTTTACGTATGATGCCTACTATTCCGGTTTATGATGAGAATAATCCAGGTGGTTATGGATATGGAGATGCGGCTAAATATAATACTTTCGGTGTAAATCCCATTGCACGTGAAAATTTGGAAAAACGCCATATGAGACAAAATCGTCTGAATGGTTCATTGTGGTTGGAGTTCAAACCTTTCGAGTTTCTTTCTTATAAGTTCAATGGGGGCGTTGACTTGTATTTCTATGAAAATTCATGGTTTCGTGGTGAAGGTAATTGGCAACAAAATCAGGAACATCGTGATCCGGAGAGCCAGAAAGCACGTGATAATACTTATAATATGCTGATTGAGCACACGTTGAATTTTAACAAGGATTTTGGAAAACATCATGTCGATGCAGTATTAGGTACTACTTACCAACATCATGAGTGGGAGGGGTTATGGGCTTCCCGTCTTAATTTTCCTATGTTAGGTAATGGTGATTATCTGACAGTGTTAAATGCTGGACAAAGTAACCAACAGAATACTAATAGTATTAGTGAGAATGCCATGATCTCTTATTTGGGACGTGTTAATTATATTTATGATGACAAATATTATCTGACAGCTACTTTCCGTCGGGATGGTACTTCTCGTTTAGCTAAGGAAAATCGCTGGGGTAATTTTCCTTCTGTTTCTGCTGCCTGGAGAATTTCTAAGGAAAGTTTCTTTAAGGTACCTTGGATTGATGATTTGAAGATCAGGGGAAATTGGGGGCGTTTGGGTAATGCTTCTATCGGTGATTGGGATTATGTTGGTACTATTAATCAAAGCATTGTGACGGTATTTGGTGGAGCTATTGTACCTGGAGCCACTCAAGTAAAATTAGTGAATACCAATCTTGTTTGGGAAACCAAAGAAACCGTAAATATTGGTTTTGACGCTAGTTTTCTCAATTCACGTTTGACTTTCAGTGCCGAGTATTATCATTCAAAGACTAAGGATGTTTTGACGGAAATGCCTATTGCCATCTCTACCGGTAATCAAGAAGGGGCACCTAAAGCAAATGCGGCTAGTTTGCGCAATCGTGGATTTGAATTGAGCTTGGGGTGGAAAGATCAAGTTTCAGATTTCAAATATGGTGCATTGTTGAATATTACAACTTTGAGTAATAAAGTATTAAGTTTAGGATATGAAAAACCTTTTATTGATTCAGGTCAGGCAAGAACGAGGTTGAATGGTCCGTTGGCAGAATTCTTTTTGTATAAAACCGATGGGATTTTTAAAACACAAGAACAAATAGATAATTATGTAACTCCTGATGGCGAACCTATTATGATTTCTGGGAAACGTCCGCAATTAGGTGATGTGAAATATATTGATACGGATAATAATGGACAGATTACGGCGGATGACCGTCAATTTTGCGGAAGTCCGTGGGCAAAGATGCAAATGTCATTGGTCTTGAATGCTGAATGGAAAGACTTTGATTTCAGTATGATGTGGAATGGGCAATTTGGTAATAAAATTTATAATGTATCCAAATGGCAAGGACGTTTGTTCTCGGACAATTCCAATTATCTTCGCTTCAAGAAGGGAGAAGAACCTTATCAGGTAAATCAGAATTCTGATACGCCACGTATAATTTATGGTGACCAACGTAATTCATGGGATGCGGATCGTTTCCTTGAAAACGGTTCTTATTTCAGACTGAAAAATATTTCTATCGGATACAATCTTAAAAAGGAATGGTTGAAGAATTTGGGTATTGACAAACTTCGTTTATATGCTACCGGTAGTAATCTGCTCACTTTTACAGGCTATTCCGGGCTTGATCCTGATTTTATAAACACTAATATTTGGAATAGTGGAACGGATAGTTTTTCATATCCTAATACTCGTTCTGTTATGTTTGGCTTGGATTTGACCTTTTAACTTATAAATTAGTATACTGATATGAAGAAAATATATAGATTTTTATTTGCTGGTGTCTTGGCTTTGTGTGCTACTGGATGCAGCTCAAGTTTATTGGATATAGAAAATCCGAATGAAGTAACCAATACTACTTTTTGGAAATCGGCGGATGATGCAAAAGCTGGAGTAAATGCTTGTTACAGTTTCTTATATAAAGAAGGGACTTGGATGCGTTGGTTGTCTTTTCGTTACGATCTGTCATCAGATGAAGGATGGAGTTCGTCTCCTTGGATAGAATTAGGTGACTGGACGCGTTTTCTTTATAATAATTATGATTTCTATGAGGGTAATAAGGTACATTGGGAGCATTTTTATGTAGGGATCTTTCGTTGTAATCAGGTTTTGGCTAATGTGCCTGCGATTGAAATGGATGAGGTTCAAAAGAACCAACTTTTAGCACAGGCTTCCTTTTTGCGTGCTCTGTGGTATTTTCAGATAAATCTTTTGTGGGAGAAAGGGACATTAGTTCTTGAACCTCAAAATGCTGATTACATACCTAAGGACGCTTCAGAACAGGAAATTTGGGATCAGATAGAAAAAGACCTTACGTTTGCAATGGAGAATTTGCCGGAGGCATGGGATGCGGCAGATTTAGGCAGAGCGACAAAAGGTGCTGCTAAAGCTTTGTTGGGCAAGGCTTATATGCAACAACATAAATATGATAGGGCCAAAGAACAGTTGCAATGGCTGATTGATAGGGAAGGCTCTTTGTATGGTTTGCTTGATAACCGTGAAGACAATTTTACCGATTTGAATGAAAATAATCAGGAGGGAATATTTGAAATTCAGTTTGATGATCAAAATAAGGGGGGCACAGGCAATGATGCCAGTATGGCCTTTGGTTTCCAGCGTACTCAGTTTTATGCACCCGGTGGCACTCATGGTACGGGTTGGGGCGATGGTAAAGCGCGTCGTTGGCTAGTAGATGAGTTCTTGAAAGAGAGAAGGGTTGATGGCAGAAATGACTTGCGTTTATACAATAGTATTCTTTATAAACATTTTGGAGATGATTTTCCTGATCAGTCAAAAAAATACTATGCCAATGAAGATGCGTCACAATGGTTTGATGAGTGGGGACAGGATACAGAGGATTGTTATATTCGCAAATACAATACTTCTTACTATCGTGAACGTGAAGACTATTTCGCACGTAATAATTATCGTATTATGCGGTATGCTGATGTTTTATTGAGTTATGCGGAGTGTTTGGTTGAAACTGGAACTTCGGCTTCTGATGCGGCTGTTTATGTTGATAAGGTAAGAGAACGTGCAGGGTTATCCAAACTGAAAGATAGTCGGTGGAAGGATTGTTTAAGTTCAAAGGAGGTCTTTATCAAACGTCTTCAGATGGAACGTGCTTTGGAACTTTGTTTCGAAGGCTGGCGTTGGGCGGATTTGAAGCGCTGGGGATTGCTTGATTCACAGGCTGGTATTGACGAGCTGAAAGCTCGTGACAAGGACTTCAACAATTTTGTGATTGGCAAACACAAACGTATGCCTATCCCTACATCGGAAGTTGAAATCAGTAAGATTGATGATGTTCCTCAACTAACTCAGAATCCTAATTATTAATAAAAAAGAAAGACTGTGTCGGAGTGTTTTTTCTTTTTATAATACTTCCGGCATAGTCTTTATTTAACTAGTATCATTTATGCTTGTCTGCAAAAAAATACTGATCTTCTGTGCTTTTGCTTGTTGCGGTACTTTATTCGCGCAAAACATACAGAATCCGGTGCTTCCCGGAGTAGCGGATGCCGGTGTGATGAAATATAATGGTAAGTATTATATAGGTGGAGTATTTACCAATGGGGATTTTTATGTTTCCGACGACTTGGTTCATTGGGGTAAACCTGTTCATGTCGTGACTATGGATAATGGCTGGAGTAGAGGAAGTGGTGCCGGTAATGAGCAGATTCACGCCAATGATATGTTTTGTTTGAATGGTGATTTTCACTTATATTGGTCTGTCAATTATTGGGGTAAGGATAAGCATGCTGTTCACATTGTACATGCTCAAAGTAAAAATGTGTTGGGGCCCTATATAGAGCCTGATAAAAAAACTTGGATGGATAATCGCATTGATCCTAAGGTTTTTAAAGATGATGACGGACAATTATATATGTATATGGTGCGTTTTACTGATGGAAATACTATTTGGGGACGTAAAATGAAGAATCCGGCGGAATTTGCCGGAGAACCAGTGTGCTTGTTTGCATCATTGCCGGATACATGGGAGACCATGGATAACAGAGTGGCAGAGGGACCTTGGGTGATGAAATACAGAGACCGATACTATTTGATGTATAATGCCAATCATACCTCTACTGAGTGGGGGAATTATCAATTGGGGGTTGTGGAGGCAGACTCACCTTTAAGTTTTCAAAATGGGAATAAATATAGCTATCCGGTAGTAAATTCTAATCAAATTCTACTGGAAGAGAATTATGTGGATCTTTTACGATATGGCATCACTTATGAGCCATTGTTTGATTATACAGAAAATAATCCTGGAGTCGGTTGGATGCTTCCGGTATATCAGGCTTCCGATTGGAAGAAAGGAGAATGTGGATTCTCATCTAAAGAGATAAAAGGATCTACCACTCGTCATTTAGGTACTTGGTGGACATCTCCTTCATTGTGGTTACGTAAATCTTTTTTTGTTGGCAAACAGGTGGGAAATTTAGCACTCAGGGTTGCTCATGACGGAGATACAAAAATATATTTGAATGGAACATTGATTTACGAAAAACAGGGACGGGATTATTGTATGGTAAACCTTGATGAAAAGCAACGAGAGCTTCTGAAAAAAGGAGAGAACTTGCTTGCTGTAGAAACAAATAAAGGGCGTGCCCAATTTTTTGATGTTTCTTTGTTTGATATGAGGAGTGAAACAGCGGATGATATTTTGATGACCCCGGGACAACCTAATATTTTAAGGGGGCCCAATGGATTTGAATGGTGGCTTATATATATGGCTAATAAAAATAATGAGTGTAGGGGGCAGTATATTAACCGTGTTCATTTCTTTAATAAAACATTATTTGTTGAAGGAATAACCGGTCCTTGTACAGATGGTTATCATCCGGAACCTTCTTTGCCCACTTTTTCAATGAAAGGGGAAACACCTTCTTTGGGAGTGCTGCAACAAGTGAAACCTTCTACAACTTATATGTTTGAAACAGCAGTCAAAACAGATGGAGATGCTGGTATCATTGCGTGGTGGAAAGATGTGGATAATAATGCTTATATCGGTTTCGATACAAAGAACCACAATTGGTATTTGCGTACCATTATTAATGGTAAAGAAAAGGAGGAATATTTCACTTTGCCTAAAGATTTTCGTTGGGGTGTTTATCATCATTTACGTATTGAACGTAATCAGGATTGTTTAAAAGTATGGTTGGATGAAATACCATCTCCTCAAAAACATCTGTTTACAAAGATTATTCCTGTGACGGAACCCGGTGTTCCCGGAGTATTTGATCGGACTAAAAAAGCTTTGTTCGAAGGGGTGACTTATACTATCGGATTTGATGATGACCGGATACAGTTAAAAGAACATTCAGAAATATTGAAAGGTGATTTTCTTGATCATTATGAATTTAGTTTTCAACTTTCAGGTTTGTCCGATTGTAAGATGTCAGGAAGCTATCCGGTTTATGTGGATAAAGATAACTATGTAAAAGCTCAATTTAATGGTATCACGCGTATGCTGGAAGTGGTAGTTGTAAAACAAGGACAACAGATACTTGATAAAAAATATCCGTTGGAACATTTACAAATGGTTTATCCTGATGTGAAGTATACTGATTTTGTCGAAAAATGTTATCGTTTTATATCGCCTTCATGGATAAATGCCCTTTACCTGAACCGTCATGAAGTAGGGAATAAGGCGGAGTTTGTAGACGATATGTTTAGTAAATTTACAATAGAATATTTGAATGAGGGAGAATGGTATCCATTGAATAACAGCGGGGCGACGGTGGCAGAGCATCCGGCTTATAATCGTTTGTCTTTTACTCCGATAAAAACGGAAGGTATTCGTTTTATTAATAAAGACGCTCAGGATTTGGAACGGCATATTTATAAGTTGGGAATTCAAGAACAATTAAAGGAATCTTATAATTTCCGTGCGGTGAGAAGGGGAAATAAGCTCTATCTTTTTGTTGACGGAAGAGAATTAGGGAGATTGGATATTCATTATCCTGCTTCTTGTGTAGGATTTTGTTCTGGAAATTATTCTCCGGTATATAAAGGAATATTGTATTATCATATAGGAAACTGACTAGTATTATGAAAAAAAAATTGATTTTTATTTGGTTATTGATGTTGGGGACATTGACTTCTTGTCAGTCATGTTCCTCAGAATATAAGAATGTGAATGAAATAATTGTGGAAGAGCTGGAAATACCTGTTCCACTGGGTGACCCGTTTATATTGTTGCACAATGGGACTTATTATGCTTATGGTACTCACTCGGATGAAGGAATAGAGGTTTATATCTCGGATAATTTAAAAACGTGGAAATATAAAGGGCTGGCTTTGAATAAGAAGGATTCATGGGCAGACCGTTGGTTTTGGGCACCGGAAGTATATGAAGTGAATGGTAAATTTTATATGTATTATTCGGCAGATGAGCATATTTGTGTAGCAGTGGCAGATTCCCCTGTAGGACCATTTATACAAAATAAGCAAGAACCTATGATTGTTGAGGAGAAATGTATTGATAATTCTTTTTTCATGGATGATGACGGTACTCCTTATTTGTCATTTGTCCGTTTTAATGATGGGAATAATGTATGGATAGCCGAGTTGGAAAAAGATTTGATAACCCTTAAGAAAGAAACGATGCGCCCTTGTATTCATGTTTCACAGGCTTGGGAGGAAGTGTGGCCTCGAGTCAATGAAGGTTCTTATATTCTCAAACACAATGGAATTTATTATATGACTTATTCTGCGAATAGTTATGAAAGTCCATTCTATGGTGTAGGTTGTGCTACAGCTACCGATATAATGGGGGAATGGGCTAAATACGACGAAAATCCATTATTGCAAAATCCTGGTGGGTTGGTAGGTGTAGGGCATAGCGCCATGTTCACTGATAAAGAGGGAAAACTTCGTATTGTATTCCATGCCCACAAAGATAAAAGTAATATTCATCCGCGTGCTATGTATATTGGTACGGTAAATTTTGAGAATGTGAATGGAACAGACCGTATGAGAATCAGTAAAGAATATATAACTCCTAAATTACTGCAATGAGAAAAAATTTGATCCTGTCTATCTGCTTTTGTTTGGTGTCTTGCTCATCATCGTCTGCGCAAGAAGAAATGCCTGATGGTGATAAAACCAGCTATTACCGGAATCCGGTGATAGATTATAGTCTGCCCGATCCTACTATTATAGAAGGTGGTGATGGTTATTATTATTTGTATGCAACCGAAGATATTCGTAATTTGCCGATCCATCGTTCCAAGGATTTGATTAATTGGGAATGGGTAGGTACAGCATTCACGGATCGAACGCGTCCTGATTTTGAACCGGGTGGAGGCTTATGGGCTCCGGATATTAATAAGATAGGTGATACGTATGTACTTTATTATTCTATGTCTAAATGGGGAGGTGAGTGGACCTGTGGTATCGGTTGCGCTACGGCAGACAAACTTTCGGGGCCATTTAAAGACCATGGTCTGATGTTTCGGAGTAACGAGATTAATGTACAGAATTCTATTGACCCTTTCTATATAGAAGATGCCGGAAAGAAATTTTTGTTTTGGGGCAGCTTTCGGGGCATTTATGGCATTGAATTAAGTGAGGACGGTCTTTCAGTAAAACAAGGGGAGAAGCCTCGGCAGGTGGCTGGTACAGCTTATGAAGGAACTTATATTCATAAAAAAGAAGGTTTTTACTATTTTTTTGCTTCCATAGGGACTTGCTGTGAAGGATTGAATAGCACTTACACTACTGTAGTTGCTCGTTCAGAAAATTTGTTTGGACCTTATGTTGATAAGAACGGGAGGACAATGATGGATAACCAACATGAAGTGTTGATTCATAAGAATAGTTCGTTTGTGGGAACAGGACACAATTCGGAGATTGTGACTGATAAAGTGGGTAATGATTGGGTATTTTATCATGCAGTGGCCACAAAGCATCCTGAAGGGCGTGTTTTGATGATGGATAAAATAAGTTGGAAAGACGGATGGCCTGTGGTAGCTACGGATTCTCCCTCATTGAAATCGGAAAAACCTGTATTGTAATTAATAAATACATAAAAATATGAATTGGAAAAACTTTGTATGTAGTGTGGTGTGTCTGGCAGGAATGACCTGTGCGGAAGCTGTGAACTATACACCGGAAAATGTTTCTGCTTCCATTGCTCTGAAGGTGCCCGGTAATGATGCGAAGCGGTATCCGCTGACTTTGCAGCAATTGGATAATAGTAATTTTGAATATCAGTGGGTGGCGGCCGATAAATTACCTGTGGTGATTTATCAGAATGTTGAAGAAAAAGACGGCAACCAACGTATTGTCATTTTTATGACTGCATTGGATGATGTTTATTTCAATTTTGGTGAGCAGGTAATGACTGGTTGTCATCATGATGATTGTTTGTTTTATATGCCTGGATTTTGGTATCGTCGTAACTTGCGTTCTCCTCAAGAAGCGCCGTCTTTTCATACCTCGGATAGCTGGTTGGTTCGTGAAGACCGTTTAAGTACTCCCTTGACTGCTATTTTTGATGAAAAGAATAGGAAAACATATTCTGTTATCCGGCTGGATAATATGGCTTCGGATGCTTTGACTACCCATAAGGAAGGGGAAGTGATATTGTCTGGTAAAACCTCTATAGGTTATACAGGATTTGAAAACCTCTCGGGTATCGCTTCTTTGTCTTTTGGGTTTCCTTACAAGGAAGCTCCTAAAACTTATATTCGTAAATTGACATTGGCTCCTTCGGTTGAGGCCTATCAATTATTACGTAAAGGTGAGAGTCTTTCTCTGACTTGGGAATTACATGAGTCGGAAATTGCTGATTTTTCAGAATGTGTGCAGCATATTTGGGAATATTCTTATGATACAAACTGTCCTCAAATTGTAAATACACCTTATTCTCCTGAGAAAATGAAGGAAGTGATGAGTAATTTCTTCGTGGAAAGCTTTGTCGGAAATACTCCTACTCATTATTATTCGGGGGTGGAATTGCGTACGGCTACTTGTGACCAAACGGATGTTGCCGAAGTGGGTTTTGTGGGACGTACTTTGTTGAATGCTTTTAATGCATTGGAATATGGAGAACAGCAGCGTCGTACGGATTTGGTGACGAATGCTTATAAAATTTTTGATTCTTATTTGCAGAATGGATTTTCGGAAACGGGTTTCTTTAATGAAGTAGTACATTATAGGCGTAATTTTGTAGAGTCTGTTCATAGTATCCGCCGTCAGTCTGAAGGGGTATATGCCCTGCTTCATTTTTTGAATTACGAAAGACTGCAAGGTCGTAAACATCCTGAGTGGGAAAAGCGTATAAAAAGTATGTTGGATATGTTTCTGCGTTTACAAAATAAGGACGGTAGTTTTCCTCGTAAGTTTAAAGATGACTTTTCTATTGTAGACAAGAGTGGGGGAAGTACCCCTTCGGCAACTTTGCCATTGGTTATGGGATATAAATATTTTAAGGATAAACGGTATTTGGCAAGTGCAAAACATACGGTGGAGTATTTGGAAAAGGAATTGATTTCGAAGTCCGATTATTTTTCTTCTACTTTGGATGCTAATTGCGAGGATAAAGAGGCATCTTTGTATGCGTCAACTGCCGCTTACTATCTGGCTTTAGCTACAAAAGGAGCTGAACGAGCCCATTATGCTGGGTTGGCGAGGAAGGCAGCTTATTTTGCATTGTCATGGTACTATACATGGGATGTTCCTTTTGCCCCCGGTCAGATGTTGGGTGATTTAGAGTTGAAAACTAGAGGTTGGGGAAATGTTTCTGTAGAAAACAACCATATTGATGTCTTTATCTTTGATTTCGCTGACGTATTGAACTGGTTGGCAAAAGAATATAATGAAAAGCGTTTTTCGGATTTTTCTCAGGTAATCAGTACATCAATGCGTCAGTTGTTACCCTATGAAGGGCATCGATGTGGTATTGCCAAAACAGGATATTATCCGGAGGTTGTCCAGCATACTAACTGGGACTACGGTAAGAATGGTAAAGGCTATTATAATGATATTTTTGCTCCGGGATGGACAGTGGCTTCATTGTGGGAATTATTTTCTCCGGGACGTGCCGAGAAGTTCTTGAAAAAATAGTTTGAAAATTGATAATTTATTATGATGTTAAGTGATTAGCATTTCATTTAAAACTTGATTTTCTTTTCTTTTGTAGGGAAAGGTATGTCCTTTTTCAGAAAATCAGCTTTCTCTTTAAGGAAGGATACCTGAAGTATATTAAAAAGCCGGGGATTGTCTTTACAGATGTTCCCGGCATAATTTTTTACCGTCACTGGCATTATTGTTCTGACTTTACATCTCTTATTGAGTAAAACAAGTAAAAGAAAGAATTTCTCTATGTTAAGATAACAGTTTACTTTAAATTCTTAACTTTGTTCCCCTTGAAAAATGATTGTTACAAGATAATTTAACAGCTAAAATGCAACAATATAAAAGACCGGAAGCTATAAAACGTATGAATGAGTTGGCGGGTAGCCGGAAGCCTTTCCTTTTTATTATAGATTATAAACAGCAGTGTTCTTTGATAGAGGAAATAAGCCGGATTGATTCTACCCGTTGCCGTTATAACTTTAATGGAGTGAAAAATGTGGATACTGTAACAGAAAGTTACAGTGGGAGGATAGGCTGGAACTTTGTTCCAATGTCTTTGGCAGACTACCGGCAGGCTTTTGAAATCGTAAAACGGAATATTCTGGCAGGTAACAGCTATCTCGCTAATTTGACTTGCAAAGTTCCTGTCAGTACTAATCTTACTTTGGAGGATGTGTTCCGGTACTCCAAAGCGCTTTATAGACTTTGGTTGAAAGATAAATTGGTCTGTTTCTCACCCGAAATTTTTGTTCGTATAGAAGATGGCGAGATAAAATCTTTCCCCATGAAAGGAACGATTGACGCTACCTTACCTGATGCGGAAAAACTGTTGATGGATGATCCTAAAGAAACTGCCGAACATGCTACCATTGTAGATCTGATTCGTAATGATTTGAGTATGGTGGCGGAACAGGTGAGAGTTGTCCGGTATCGTTATTGTGACCGGCTTGAAACCAATAAGGGGCCTATCTTTCAGACAAGCTCCGAAATATGTGGTGTCTTGCCCGATGATTACCCGTCGCATATAGGAGATATTATATTTCGTTTGTTACCGGCCGGTTCCATAACTGGAGCGCCCAAATCCAAGACGATAGATATTATTGAAGAAGCGGAGAGTTATGAGCGTGGATTTTATACGGGTATAATGGGCTATTGTGACGGCAGGACTTTAGACAGTGCGGTGATGATCCGTTTTTTAGAACAGGAAGGAGAGAATCTTTATTATAAGGCGGGGGGAGGAATCACTTCAAAGAGTGATTTACAAAGTGAATATAATGAAATGATACAGAAGATTTATGTACCCATTTATTGAAACTATACGGATAGAACAAGGAAAAGCGTGTAATTTGTCTTATCATAATGAAAGACTGAACAATACCCTTCATCATTTCTGGCCAGACTGTGCCGGCATAGAATTAGGTGAATACCTGAAATTGACACCGGAGATGAGCGGAATGAAATGTAGGGTGATTTATGATGGCGGTGGAATAAAAGAAATTAGTTATGAAGCCTATCAGATGCGTCCGGTACATTCTTTGCAGTTGGTTTATTCGGATGATATAGATTATACTTATAAAAGTACAGACAGGGAAGCTTTAAACCGGCTTTTTGCCTGCCGTGGAGAACGGGATGATATTTTAATTGTCAGACGCGGACTGCTGACTGATACTTCCATAGCTAATATTGCCTTGTTTGATGGTAAGGATTGGTTTACACCTAAATTACCTTTGTTGAGAGGAACTTGCCGTACAGCATTGATTGACAGCGGAATTATAAAAGAAAAAAATATCCGGCCGGAAGAACTATCTTCTTATTCTTTTGTTAGGTTATTTAACGCTATGATTAAATGGGGAGCGTTGGAACTTTCTACCGGAACCATTTATGAATAATAAGAAAGAAGGTGGAATTTTGAAGATTTTTGTTTGTTTCCTTAAATAATTTGCTATATTTGCAAAAAAAATATAAATACAGGTAGGGTATGAGATTGCGGACAGTTGCCAAGTTGGGTATGGTGCTATCAGTGGTATTGTTTTGTACGGCTGTGGGCTTTTACGGCTTTGCTAAATTAAGCCTGACGGATAAGAGTCGTGAGATCAATCTCTTCTCACTTGTACCGGCTGATTGCATCGGTGTGTTGGAGAGTGATAATATTAATTATTTTCTGAATGAATTTCCTCAACTGAATTATTCTGAAGAATTGGGTAATTTCCAGTTTCCCGGTTTATTTAATTATGTGTTGGGAGGTTTGAACGAATATACCACTAATACTGCTCATGGTCTGAGCAGTAAGATGAGCCGGGTGGTGGTCAGTTTCCATTCTCCGGGTACTCCGCGTGACCAGGTGGTATATTTCCGTATGGGGGCTGATGATAAGGAAACATTGGGAGATATGTTGTTAGAGAGAACTCCGGGAAGTTTTTCACCTAAAAAAGAAAAATACAGAGGAAAAAATATAGCAGTCTATCCGTTGGGCAATAATGATTTTCTAGCTGTCTATAGTGAGGCGGGGTTCTATGTGGTGAGTTATCAGAAAAGTTTGATAGAGAAAGTGATTGATGCGCGTGAGGATGAGGAGAAAGCATTGAGCAATGATCCCGTGTTTGCCAAAGCGATGCAGAAAAAGAAAACGCATAATTTCCTGACTTTATACGGACGTACACCGTCTATGCCTTTCCTGCAGGATAATAGTAGCTGTTGGAGTGAGTTTGATTTTCACATGAACAGCGATGTGGTGTATCTCACTGGAGATACTTTTATGCCTGATTCATGCGGTTGTGTGAACCAGATGGCCGAAAAATTGAAAAATATTCCAGATATAAGGGAAGATAGTTTGATTATTTCTGCTGATAAAGATTCCATGGCAGATTATATGGAAGAGGCATACGAAAGAAATAGCAGGACATTGTTCAATGAATGTGTAGCTAATCTTTCACGTGACGCAGCCTTTATGCTTGTGGCGGACATGAACAAGATTTCCCGCAACCCGGAACGTTTCGAGCCTTATTTGCCGGCATTTCTGTTGGAAAATGCTCCTTTATTCCATTCGTTTATTCTTTCAACCCAATTGTCAGTTGTAAACGATCGGCTTTCCCATATCATGGTGCTGACATATAAAGATTAGCGCAACTTATGTTGGTGGAAGTGAGGGGCCACTTTGCTTCTAAAATAAAATAACGAGATAACAGTGAGTGCAGCTCCGAATAGATAAGCCATCTTGAAGGTGGCTATTTCTGCTATATATCCGCCCAATAACATGCCGGCGCCTATACCTACATCCCACGAAGTCAAGTAGGTGCTAGTTGCCGTACCACGCTGGTTGTTGGGGGCCAAGTTCACAAACAGCGTGTTATAGGCAGGAAACATGGTTCCGAACCCAATACCTAGTAAAAGAGCTATGGTGAACAGAAAATAAGTGGTCCATTGCAGACTCCATGTTGTCAGCCATCCGCATGAACTCAAACCGAAGAAACAGAAGCAGACCAGATACAGGCCGGCTTCAATAACTTGAGTAACCATTCCCCGGTCTACCAGGCGTCCGGAGAAAAGACGGGAAACTGCCATTCCCAATGCCATAAAGGTGAAAAAGAAACCGGTAGATGCCTGGATACCTATTTGTTTGGCATACATTGCAACGTAATTGGTGGTCATGCCATAAGGGATGGATAGTAATAACAAACTGAAACCTGCCGGTATTCCTTTAAGCAAAATGAAACGGTCCAATGATATAGGTTCTCGTTTTACAGGAGGTTTGTAGGTGGTCTTTACCAATGAGGCGCAGAGAAATCCTATCAGGCAGGAACCTAATGAGCAACAGAAGATAAGCGTATAGTCTGCTCCTGCATCATGCAGGAAGAGTCCGGTCATCGGTCCGATGGACATGGCTATATTGTTTGCCAGCCCATAATATCCTAATCCTTCCCCACGGCGTGAAGAAGGCATGATATCAATGACAATGGTATTTCCGCTGACTGTCACCATGCCGAACGATACTCCGTGTATAATGCGGAATAAAATAAATAAGGTGAGTGTTCCTGCAATGAGATATCCTCCGAAGATGGCGGTAAAAGTGAAATAAGCCAACAGATAAAGCGGTTTGCGGGCAAAGGTATCTAACAGATAGCCGGAGAAAGGCCGTATGCACAGGGCGGCAATGGTGTAACAAGAAAGTACGGCCCCTATAGTTGTTTTGTTAGCGTCGAAAACTTCCGCCAAGTAGAAAGGTAATACAGGCATCAGTAACCAGAATCCAAAGAATAATAGAAAATTGGCTGCCAGTATTTCTATATAATTTTTGGTAATCAGCTTGTCCTTCATGAGCAATAATGTGCTAATATGTCAATGTATCAATATGCTAATGTGGCAATATGTTAATATGCCAATTGACCGCGTTCTATTCCGCATGGCAATTGGCATATCAGCACATGGTCACATTGACACTATTAATTGGCTGCTTCGAATTCTTTCAAGAAGCGAGTATCGTTTTCAGAGAATAATCGTAAATCGTTTACACGATATTTCAAGTTGGTGATGCGTTCAATACCCATACCTAGCGCATAGCCTGAGTAAACTTTGCTGTCAATGCCGTTGGCTTCCAATACATTCGGATCCACCATACCACATCCCAGAATTTCCACCCAGCCTGTGCCTTTACAGAACGGACAACCTTTTCCGCCGCAAATATTGCAACTGATATCCATTTCGGCACTTGGTTCGGTGAACGGGAAATAAGACGGACGCAGACGGATTTGAGTATCTTCGCCGAACATTTCTTTGGCAAACAATAGCAATACCTGCTTTAAATCAGTGAATGATACATTCTTGTCAATGTAGAGTGCTTCCACTTGATGGAAGAATGCATGGGCACGATAACTGATCGCTTCATTGCGGTATACACGTCCCGGACAGATGATGCGGATAGGAGGTTGCGAATGTTCCATAGCTCTTGCCTGTACGGAAGAAGTGTGAGTGCGAAGCACGATGTTCTTTTTCACATCTTCCTGACTGGCTTCGATGAAGAAAGTATCTTGCATATCACGTGCAGGATGGTCTTCGGCAAAATTCATGGCAGTGAATACGTGCAAGTCGTCTTCTATTTCGGGACCGTCGGCAATGCTGAAGCCCAGTCGATGGAATATATCAATAATTTCATTTTTTACAATGCTCAGCGGGTGGCGTGTTCCCAGTTCGATGGGATAAGCCGTACGCGTAAGATCCATTTCGGCGGCACCGTTATCTTGGGTTTCAAAAACTTCTTTCAATGTAGCGATACGTTCCTGAGCCTTGTTTTTCAGCTCGTTCAGTTTCATGCCCACCTCTTTTTTCTGCTCGGCAGGTACGTTGCGGAAGTCTGCCATCAACTCATTAATCGCTCCTTTTTTGCTAAGATATTTAATGCGCAAGGCTTCCAATTCTTCCGCATTGGCTGCTTGCAAGCCTTCAATTTCCTGAAGTAATTGTTCTATTTTAGCTAACATAGTTTCTTCTTTATTTTTTAATGACCGCAAAGTTAGCGAATTAAACCCATATATTTTGCTGAAAACTAAAAAAAACGATATTTTTGCATCGATTTTTTCTAAATATAGAAAATGAGAAAACTAATAATCGGAGTTTGTCTGCTTATGCTGATAAGCTCCTGTGGAGGTGGAAAAAAGAAAATGGACCCCTTCGAGACGCTTACTGAGGAGATTGATTCGCTGACTGCACCCCCGGACACAACAGAAGCGATGGCTGCGGTAGAGGAAGAACCAATGGTTCCCGCTACGGCCGACGAAAGTTTTGCCGACTTTTTCTACAATTTTGCCAGTGATGAAAAGTTACAATTGTCACGCATCGTGTTCCCTTTGCCGTATTATACAATGGAAAAGAAAGAGCACATTGAAAAGGACCAATGGAAACACGATCCTTTATTCAGCCGGCAAGATGCCTATACAGTTCTGTTCGATAAGGCGGAAGATATGGAAATGGAGAAAGATACGGGGCTTACCAGTGTCAAGATAGAATGGATTTACTTGAAGAAGGGAAAAATCAAGCGGTACTATTTTGAGCGTCTGAAGGGGCTGTGGAAACTGGAAGCCATAGATTTCGCGGATATGCCGAGAGAGGATACCGGTAAGGAGGACTTCTTTGAGTTTTATGAACGTTTTGCCAATGATTCGGTTTTCCAGTTGTCACGTTTGCACGAACCGTTGAAGTTTGTGACTGCTGATCCCGAAGACGAGTTTCAGATACTGGAAACGACTTTGGAGGCCGGACAATGGTTCGCATTCCAGCCTGTGTTGCCTCGTGAGAATTTGACAAATGTGAACTATGGCCAGAACGAGAATGTGCATTCCAATACGAAAGTGATTGAAATGAAAGGTTTTGGCAATGGATTTAATAATACGCTCTATTTTGAACGGCGGCACGGTCTATGGAAACTGATGCAGTTTGAGGATCTGAGCGATTGATTTGATTGTAAATGAAGGAAATAAAAGACTATTCTCTGTTGCCTCATAATACATTTGGTATGGATGTGAAGGCATCTTTGTTTGTGGAATATGAATCGGTGACAGAGCTGCAATCCATCTTGTCGGATAAAAACCTGATGGCCGGTAACTGGTTGCATATCGGCGGAGGAAGCAATTTGCTTTTTAAAGGTGATTATGCAGGGACTGTCCTGCATTCGGCTATCCGGGGGTATGAGGTGGTTGCTGAAAACGAACAGGAAATAGAGGTAAGGGCAGGAGCCGGTGAGGTGTGGGATGATTTTGTGGCATATACCGTGAAGAACAGTTGGTATGGTGCTGAAAATCTGTCATTGATTCCCGGTGAAGTGGGTGCTTCTGCCGTTCAGAATATCGGTGCGTATGGTGTTGAGGCAAAAGATTTGATTGTAAGTGTGGAAACCGTCGAGGTGGAAACCGGCAGGAAACGGATTTTTACCAAAGAGGAATGCCGTTATGCTTATCGTGAAAGCATTTTCAAGAAAGATTTGAAAGGTAAATATATAGTGACTTACGTCACTTATCGTTTAAGTAAGCAGCCGGTTTTTAATCTGGAGTATGGAAATGTGCGTGGCGAATTGGAAAAGCGAGGAGGTGAGGTGGCATTGGAGAATGTAAGGAAGGTGATTATTGCCGTGCGTGAAGCCAAGTTGCCCGATCCCCGGGTGCAGGGAAATGCCGGAAGTTTCTTTATGAATCCGATTGTTCCACGCAGGCAGTTTGAAATAGTACAGCAACAGTATCCTGATATGCCACATTATGAAGTGGATGGCAATCGGGTGAAGATTCCTGCTGCATGGATGATAGACCGTTGCGGCTGGAAAGGCAAACAAATAGGGCGCGCGGGTGTTCATTCTAAACAGGCGTTGGTCTTGGTGAACTGTGGAGGCGCTACGGGAGATGAAGTGATTGCTCTTGCCAGACGGATACAGGAGTCTGTGCTTCAAAAGTTCGGGGTAGCTATCTCTCCCGAAGTGAATTTTATATAAAGTATAATATGAAGATTACAATACTAGGCAGCGGAACGTCTACGGGAGTACCCGAAATAGGGTGCAAATGTCTGGTATGTACCAGCAGCGATCCCCGGGACAACCGTTTGCGTTGTTCGGGACTGATAGAAACGGAAGGGCTCCGGATTCTGATAGATTGTGGTCCCGATTTCCGTGAACAGATGATACGGTTGAACGATTTCAAACCGTTGGACGGTGTTTTGATTACTCACGAACACTATGACCATGTAGGAGGCTTGGATGATTTGCGTCCTTTCTGTCGTTTTCGTGATGTGCCGGTTTATGCCGAACAATATACAGCAGAGCGTTTACGCCAGCGTATTCCTTATTGTTTTGCCGAACATCTTTATCCGGGAGTTCCCCGTATTACATTAGAGGGAATTGTTCCCGGTTCTCCTTTTATTATCGGCAATCCCGAAGGAAACAAAGTAGAAGTGACACCTCTTCGGGTAATGCACGGCAAATTGCCCATTTTGGGATACCGTATCGGCAAGATGGCATGGATTACCGATATGCTGACGATGCCCGGGGCTGAATATGATTTGTTGCAAGGACTGGATGTGTTGGTAATGAATGCATTGCGTCCCCAGCCTCACCATACCCACCAGAATTTGAAGGAGGCTTTGGACAATGCACAAAGAATAGGAGCCGGGGAAACTTATTTTATTCACATGAGTCATCATATGGGATTACATGCTGATGCTGAACGGTTATTGCCGCCGCATGTGCATTTTGCATACGATGGAATGAGAATTAGTTTATAAAGCCGGTTTCAACGAATACCGGCACAATCCGTTCAATCCGCATTCCGAACATTTCGGTGTCCGTGCCATACAAACATACCTTCCGTGTAAAATAAGCCAATGATGTGCGGTGGGCACAATCTCCTTCGGAATATACTTCATCAGATATTTCTCGGTAGCCAGCGGTGTGGTGCAGGTTTGAGGAACCAGTCCGATGCGGTGGCTCACGCGGAACACATGTGTATCTACTGCCATGGCCGCTTTGTTGAATACTACACTTTGAATGACATTAGCCGTCTTGCGTCCCACTCCCGGCAGTTTAATCAGTTCTTCCAATGTTCCCGGTACTTCGCTATGAAAATCCTTCACCAGCATTTGCGCCATGCCTACTAGATGTTTTGCCTTGTTGTTGGGATAACTTACACTCCGTATGTATTCATAAATCACTTCCGGCGTCGAAGCGGCCAGTGCCTCAGGAGTCGGGAAATCCCGGTAAAGAGGAGGGGTGATCATATTTACCCGTTTGTCCGTGCATTGTGCACTCAGGATAACGGCTATCAACAACTCGAATGGGTTATTGTAATGAAGTTCAGTTTCGGCAACAGGTATCGTTTCTTGAAAATAAGCGATCACCTTGTTATAAAGTTCTTGTTTTTTCATATTACCTTCTTTTTTCGGTTGCAAATATAATTGATAAATCAATAAGGTAGAATTATTCGGGCAATTCATTTGTTTAGTTGAGTAAACTTCTTATATTTGCATAAATATATTAGATTTATGCAGCTTAACGTAAAGAATGAAACTTCTACATTGAAAGCTGTGGTGCTTGGACAACCCGGTTCCATAGGGAAGGTCCCCACGCTGGAAGAAACTTATGACGCCAAGTCATACGAGTCCGTATTGCATAACATATATCCCCATGAAGAAGATATTTTCAAAGAGATGAGATGCTTTGAAAGCGTATTGTTGAAATATGGGGTACAGGTCTATCGCCCGTGGACACTGGAGAATTGTAATCAGGTGTTTGCCCGTGATGTGGGGTTTGTGATTGACGACAAGATTATTGTTTCCAACATCATCCCCAACAGGGAAGATGAGAAGGAAGCTTACGAAGTGGTCTATAATCAGATAGCTTATAACAAAATTTTCAACCTTCCCGAAAAGGCGCACGTAGAGGGAGGTGATGTGGTGCTTTACAATAATATTGTGTTTGTAGGCCTTTATACCCAGCCCGATTATCCGCAGATGAAGACGGCACGTACCAACCGATATGCTTTTTCCTTTCTGAAAGAAATCTGTCCGGGGAAGATATTCATCCCCTTGGAGCTGAAAAAACATAATACAGATCCACGTGCGGGGATTCTGCATCTGGATTGTACCTTTATGCCGGTAGGGAAAGGGCATGCGATTATTTATAAGGACGGATTTATGTATCCTCAGGATTATCATACTCTGCTCGATTTGTTCGGCAGGGAGAATGTATTTGAAATAACGCGGGAAGAGATGTACTATATGAATACGAATGTCTTTTCCATCTCTCCTGAGGTGGTGGTTTCTGAAAAGAACTTTATCCGCCTGAATACCTTTATGGAAGAGGTATGGGGAATGACGGTAGAGCGTGTACCTTATTATGAAATATCTAAGATGGGCGGACTGTTGCGCTGCTCCACCTTACCATTAATCCGAGAAAATGACTAAACAAACAACAAACCACATTTTGATGGTGGAACCCGTAGCCTTCGGGTTCAATGAAGAAACAGCGGCCAACAATTATTTCCAGCAGCGGACAGTTGCGGCAGGTGAGACAGTACAAGCTTGTGCCTTGAAGGAATTTCGGGGCATGGTGGATAAGTTGCGTGCAAACGGCATAGAGGTAATAGTGGTGCAGGATACCCCGATACCTCATACTCCGGATTCCATATTTCCGAACAACTGGGTGTCCTTTCACGACGACGGAACGGTGGTGCTGTATCCTATGTTTGCGGAAAACCGCAGGGCGGAAAGACGGGCGGATATCTTGCAGCGGATAGAGTCGGAGGGGTTCAGCATCCGTCGGAAGGTAGATTATACAGGTTTTGAGGAAGAAAACCGCTTCCTGGAGGGGACCGGGGGAATCATTCTGGACCGAGTGAACCGTTATGCATACGCGGCTTTGTCGCAACGGGTGGACAAAGCATTATTGGGTCGGTTCTGCAAGGAACAGAACTTTATTCCAGTGCCCTTTCGCGCCTATCAGACTGTAAACGGACAACGTCTGCCCATTTATCATACCAACGTCATGATGTGTGTGGCAACAGATTATGCGGTCGTTTGTCTGGACAGCATTGATGACGTGGAAGAGCGTGAGCAGGTTTGCCACATCTTGCGGCAGACAGGGAAAGAAATCATCGCCATCTCCGAGGAACAGATGCATCACTTTGCCGGAAATATGCTTCAGGTGGAGAACGGGAAAGGTGCATTGTTTCTAGTGATGTCTCAAAGTGCTTACGATTCGTTGCATGAAGACCAGTTACAACGGCTGTCTAAGTATAACGCATTACTTTCCATGCCCATCCCTACCATTGAAACTTTGGGAGGAGGAAGTGCCCGTTGTATGATGGCGGAAATATTCTTGAAGAAAGAAAAACATTAAATAATAAAAAGCTTATGGATGCAAAATTATCGGCAGCTCAATTAATGGAGCTTGAGAACAAACATGGAGCACACAATTATCATCCTGTTCCTGTGGTATTGGATAAAGGAGAAGGTGTGTTTGTATGGGATGTGGAAGGAAAGAAATATTATGATTTCCTTTCCGCTTATTCGGCGGTGAACCAAGGACATTGTCATCCGCGTATTATTGATACGTTGGTAAAACAGGCGCGAAAGCTGACTTTGACTTCACGCGCTTTTTATAACAGCCAGTTGGGACGGTATGAAGAATTTGTCACCCGTTATTTCGGATATGACAAGGTTTTACCGATGAATACGGGAGCCGAGGCGGTAGAAACCGCATTGAAGCTTTGCCGCAAATGGGCGTATGAAGTAAAAAAGCTTCCCAAGGATACGGCGGAAATCGTTGTATGCCGGAATAATTTTCATGGGCGTACTACCACTATCGTTTCTTTCTCCATTGATCCGGACGCTTACAATAACTACGGACCTTTTACTCCCGGCTTTGTTGTGATTCCTTACAATGATGCCGAAGCGCTGGCGAAAGTGCTGGACGAACATCCCCATGTGGCCGGATTCCTGGTTGAGCCCATTCAGGGAGAAGCAGGTGCTTATGTACCCGATGAGGGATATTTGAAAAAATGTTACGACTTGTGTCGTGCCCACAATGTACTTTTTATAGCCGATGAAGTGCAGACCGGCATTGCCCGTACAGGCAAATTGCTGGCTTGTGACTATGAGAATGTTCATCCGGATATCCTGATTTTGGGAAAGGCTTTATCGGGTGGGGCCTGTCCTGTTTCTGCAGTATTATCATGCAATGAAGTGATGGATGTTATCCGTCCGGGACAACATGGTTCCACTTTTGGCGGAAATCCTATTGCTGCGGCAGTGGCTGTTACGGCACTGGAGGTGGTACGGGACGAACAGTTGGCGGACAGGGCATACAGACTGGGATTGATATTCCGGGAAGAGATGAGAAAACTGTGTGAAACATCTCGTGTGGCTTCTTTTGTCCGGGGCAAGGGATTGTTGAATGCGTTGATAATCAATAATGATGAAACGAAGGATTTGGCGTGGGAAATTTGCTTGAAATTGGCCGAAAACGGCTTGCTGGCCAAACCGACACATACGAATATTATTCGTTTTGCTCCGCCATTGGTGATTACAGAGGAACAGTTAAAGGAGTGTATCGAAATTATAAAGAAGACGATTGCCCTGTTTGAATAAAGGATTTTTTATCCTGTCTTTTAGGGGTGGATTCAATCTGCCCCTCTAATCGTTTTCACTGATACCCACCTGTTTATGACGCTTCATCTTTCACTGTTCCATACTGTTTGGCAATCAAGGAAGTATAGAAAAAGTAATTATTTGATGAGGCTGTTCTTCTTGATAAGAATATTTAATGCAGTTATATCCGGTTAACTCGGAAATAATTTCTATCTTTGCACCCCGAATTAAAAAATAGACGTATGATGCCGTGAATAGCGGTCGTGTATTCTAGAACACCACGTAAAAAACAGGAGAAATGAAGAATAATAACACTGTATCTGTATCGTTCATGTTGCTTGGCATACTGTTTTGTGTATGTCTTGTCGCAGCAAATTTATTGGAGACCAAAGTAGTCCAGATCTGGAAAATTACGGCAACTGCCGGATTGGTTGTATTTCCTATCTCTTACATTATCAATGATTGTATAGCCGAAGTATGGGGCTTCCGCAAGGCACGTCTTATCATCTGGATGGGCTTTGCCATGAATTTCATGGTGGTAGCTTTGGGGCAGCTTGCCATTCTGATGCCCGCAGCTCCGTTTTGGGAAGGAGAGGAGGGCTTCAACTTCGTTTTCGGCATGGCGCCCCGCATCGCTGTAGCCAGTCTGACCGCTTTCTTGGTCGGCTCTTTTCTGAATGCCTATGTCATGAGTAAAATGAAGCTGGCCTCGGGGGGAAAGAACTTTTCACTTCGTGCTATCACTTCTACCTTGGTGGGTGAGAGTGCCGATTCCATGATTTTCTTTCCTGTTGCCTTCGGAGGTTTGATGCCTGCCGGTGAACTGATAAAGATGATGGTTATTCAGGCGGTGCTCAAGACACTCTATGAAATTATTATCCTGCCTGTTACCATCCGTGTGGTAAATTACATCAAGAAGGTGGATGGCAGTGATGTCTTTGATGAGCATATCTCATACAATGTATTAAAAATCAAAGAACTTTAATAAGTTGCTGATGTGTCAGTGTGCCGGTTAGCCAATTACCATGCGGTATATGGCGCAGCATATCCACATAGCGCGGCAATTGGCACATTAGTAAATTGAAAAATTATCAACAATGAATAAAAGTGACGCATTGGTTGTGTTCAGCGGAGGGCAGGACTCAACCACGTGCCTGTTTTGGGCAAAAAAACATTTCCGCAAAGTGTATGCTTTAAGTTTTATCTATGGACAAAAGCATGTGAAGGAAGTGGAGCTGGCCCGTGCTATTGCCGGAAAGGCAGGTGTGGAGTTTAAAGCGATGGATGTTTCCTTTATAGGCAACCTGGGTAAAAATTCGCTGACAGATACTACGATAACGATGGATGAGGTGAAGCCTGCCGATAGTTTCCCTAATACGTTTGTGCCGGGGCGGAATTTGTTCTTTCTGAGCATTGCAGCTGTCTATGCACGCGAATTGGGGATCAATCATATCGTGACCGGTGTGTCGCAGACAGACTTCAGCGGTTATCCTGATTGCCGGGATGCTTTTATCAAGTCACTGAATGTGACGTTGAACCTTGCCATGGACGAGCAGTTCGTGCTTCACACTCCGCTGATGTGGATTGATAAAGCGGAAACATGGGCGTTGGCGGACGAATTGGGCGTGCTCGATTTGATCCGGCATGAAACGTTGACTTGCTATAATGGCGTACAGGGAGATGGCTGCGGTCATTGCCCGGCCTGTAAGCTCCGTCGTGAAGGATTGGAAAAGTATCTGGAGATAAAGGCGGAAAGAGAGAAACGATAGGATAAATGAATGTGTTTTCTCCTTGTATGAAAGGTGTTTTCTTTTTGCCGAGTATATTGTTTCACTTTAGTGAGCAGGTTTTATCACTAGAGTGAAGAAATTTCATTACTTTAGTGGTACAACTTCATCACTCTAGTGAAACGATCTGCTCGAAGCGGGGAGAGAATTTCTTTTCTAAGGTATAATAGAGAAAACATGAATATGAAAAAAATAACTTTAATGGAAAGAAAAGATGAATTGACCCTTCTCGGGGCGAAGACCGAGTACAGGCAGGATTATGCTCCCGAAGTGTTGGAGTCCTTTGTGAACAAACATCCCGGAAACGACTATTGGGTACGTTTTAACTGTCCCGAATTTACCAGCCTGTGTCCTATTACAGGACAGCCCGATTTTGCGGAAATCCGTATCTCCTACCTGCCTGATGTGAAAATGGTGGAGAGCAAGAGCTTGAAGCTGTATTTGTTTAGTTTCCGTAATCATGGCGATTTTCATGAAGATTGCGTGAATATCATCATGAAAGATTTGATTAAGCTGATGGATCCTAAATATATTGAGGTGACGGGCATTTTTACTCCGCGCGGTGGTATTTCCATTTATCCGTATTGTAATTACGGCCGTCCGGGTACTAAGTATGAGGAATTGGCGGAGTATCGGATGCGTAATCACGATTTATAGTTGTATCTCTTGGAATGAATAGAGATATTGTGGACTCAAATATTTGCTGGTTCTGAAAATTTGTTCTATTTTTGCACTCCGAAAAAAGGAGAGGTGCTCGAGTGGTTGAAGAGGCACGCCTGGAAAGCGTGTATACCCCAAAAGGGTATCCGGGGTTCGAATCCCCGTCTCTCCGCGAAAGTAGAAAAGTTAAAGTTGTAGATTCTTGAATTTGAACGATTCAAGAATTTTTCTTTTTCTAGTATTTTCCTTCATCTTTTCAAGGAGCTTATGTTAAATTGGAATCCGGTAATTTGATTTATGAAGACAATTTCGATATATGATTCGTTGCTTGTTTTAGGGCGTGGAATAGGACAAGTCATGTTTCAGAATAATGCGTTGTCCGGTTTGTTAATGTTGGTCGGAATTTTTCTGAACTCGTGGCAGTTGGGAGTATTAGCGGTAGGCGGTAATATAATAAGCACGTTGGCGGCTTGTATCTCAGGTTATGGACGTGACGATATAAAGAATGGACTGTATGGTTTTAACGGCACATTGATAGGTATAGCAGTCGGAGTTTTCATGCAGCTGTCTTTGTGGTCTTTGCTGCTCATGGCGGTAGCTTCATGTTTTTCTACTTGGATAGTACGGCTTTTCAGCCGGCAGCATTCACTTCCCGGATTTACTGCTCCTTTCATTTTTTCTGTGTGGATATTATTGGGAATCTGTACTTGGATAACGCCGGATTTATTGCTGGTTTCCGAAACGGTATCTGATACTGTGCGGGAGGTTGATTACGTTCAGGCTTTTTGTTTAGGTATTGGTCAGGTCATGTTTCAAGAAAATTTATTGACCGGACTGTTCTTTTTGGCTGGTATTGGGGTTAATTCATGGACTGGAACTTTTTATACTGCGCTGGGGACACTTCTTCCTGTTCTTTTTGCTGTATTTTGGGGGATAGATCCGGAAATGTTGAATATGGGATTGATGGGCTATAATGGTGTATTGTGTGCTTTGGCTTTAGGAGGCAAAACTTGGAAAAGCTTTGTATGGGCTTTATGTTCAGTCTTGCTGTCCGTTGTATTGCAGTTTGCAGGGATCAAGTTGGGAATTACTACTCTGACTGCACCTTTTGTACTATCTGTATGGATGATAATGATAATGCAGAAAGTGGTGAATACAAAAGGTGAATAATAGACAGTATCCGTAGTTCAGGCAGATTGATTTTATAATGGATGTAAAACAATCTAATTGGGATATTATTATGGATCTAAATTGATTGACGCAAAGGCTGGAAAAGTATAGCTTACGCTCAATGAATCATTTATGAAGGGTTCCTTTCAAGATCCTTCATGACAACACATTGAAAAACAATATATTGTGTAATTATGAAGGATTTGAAGGATTTCCCGGTATCTTTTTATATTTATAGGTTTTATGATAACTCCAATCCCAGTGCTTCTTTTAATTTCAGCAGATTCGGGTTTTTCTTGCTCATCATTTGGAAACGTTCCACATGGCTGTAAGCACGGATGTTCTCGGTAGGGGCACTGACACGTACCGTCATGGTGATTTTCCGGTTGTGCAGTCGTTCGCGTAAATGATTCTGAACCGATGGTATCAATTGTACCATATATTTTTCCACCATATCATTGTCTACTGTCACTTCAAAAGTCGTGTCATTCAACAAATGCGGATGCATGTTCATCATTCGTGCGGAGTTAGCCTTCTCTTCCTTGGGCAGGGCGGCTGCAAATTCACGCCAGTAATAGTCCAGATCTTTTTCATTGAAAATATAATCTTCGTATGTGGCATCGTTTTGGACAGCGGTGCTTGCCGCTTTTGCTTCTTGCTTTTCCGCAGCTTGCTGTTCGTGCAAAGGACGACGCAGGGATATACCGAGTGAGCCCGCCTTGAACACCGGGATTTTTTTCTCTTCTCTGGTCTGAGGCAGCGGGCTTGGACGGCTTGCGTTCATACTGCCGGCTGTACTTGTACCCTGTGGTTGAGGAACGGCGGTTGCTGCGGTCTGTGCAGCGGCAGCTTTAGCCTGAGGCTGTGGCTGCGTGGCGGCTGTGGAAGCCGCTTGCTGCGTAAATAGGGGTTTTAATATCTTCTTAGGGCCACGCCCACCACTTACATCATCGGCGTCGGGCAGAGTGAGTTGGGCGCATTGAATCAGTGTCAGTTCTACCAGCAGGCGTTTGTTTTTGCTTGCACGATAGTTCAGGTCACAATCATTGCATAGCTTCATGGCACGGTACAGGAATTTCTGGTCACATTTTTGTGCTTGTTCTTTATAGCGGTCGCGGATACCGGCGCCTACTTCCAGCAATTGCAGGGTGGAAGGGTCCTTGCTCACCAGCAAATCCCGGAAATGAGAGGATAGTCCGGTGATGAAATGGCTGCCGTCAAATCCTTTTTTCAATACGTCGTTAAAAAGCAGCATGGATTCGGGAACTTTGTTTTCAAGCAACAAATCGGTCAGCTTGAAATAATATTCGTAATCCAAGACATTCAGGTTTTCAATCACACTTTTGTAAGTGATGTTCCCACCTGTGAAGCTGACTACTTGGTCGAAGATGGAAAGAGCGTCGCGCATACCACCGTCGGCTTTCTGTGCGATGACAGTCAGGGCTTCGGGTTCGGCGTTGATATGTTCCAGTTTGGCAACGTATTGCAGATGGTCGATAGTGTCTTTGATGCCGATGCGGTTGAAGTCATAAATCTGGCAACGGCTCAGAATAGTCGGCAGTATCTTATGCTTTTCCGTTGTGGCAAGGATGAAGATGGCATGATGAGGCGGTTCTTCCAATGTTTTCAGAAAAGCATTGAAGGCGGCTTGCGACAACATGTGGACCTCATCAATGATATATACCTTGTACTTGCCGATTTGTGGCGGGATACGTACCTGCTCAATCAGCGAACGGATATCTTCTACCGAGTTGTTGCTGGCGGCATCCAGCTCATGTATGTTGTAAGAACGCTGTTCGTTGAATGCCAGACAAGACTCACACTGATTGCAGGCTTCGCCTTCGGCAGTGGGGGTCTGGCAGTTGATGGTTTTGGCAAAGATACGTGCACACGTTGTTTTTCCCACTCCACGCGGTCCGCAGAACAGGTAGGCATGTGCCAGCTTGCCGGTGGCAATAGCATTTTTTAAGGTGATGGTCAACGCGCGTTGTCCCACAACCGATTCGAATGTAGCGGGACGATATTTTCGTGCCGATACGATATAATTTTCCATAAGCGGAGTTCTTTTTTCTAATATGAGTTCTGCAAAAGTACATAAATTATCCGTTTTTATGGGTAGGATTGCTTGAAATATTTCTATCTTTGCAAAAATCAAAAAAGGGATTCTTTGTATGAGCAAATTGCTGACTATTTGGAACTACATCCGGCGCCATAAGTATATGATTACGGTGCTGATCTTTATTGTAGTTATTGGTTTTCTGGATGAGAACAGCTTGATTCAGCGGGTAAAGCATCGCAGTGAGATCAGCGCGCTGAATAGTGAGATAGAGAAATACAGAAAGCAATATGAGGAAGATACGGAGAAACTGAAGGAACTGACCACGAATCCTGAGGCTTTGGAGAAAATAGCACGCGAGAAGTATTTGATGAAGAAGCCTGACGAGGATATTTTTGTGTTTGAAGAATGAGTAAATCTTATAATATAATTTCGATGGCAGGGGCAGTCCTGCTGCTGGCAGGTGCGGTGTTGCAAATCACCCGGTGGGAGCTTGCGCCTTATCTGTATACGCTGGGTGCTGTGATGTTCGGCTATGTGCAGGTGATGGGGAATCGTTATGATGGAAGGAATTTTATCATCAAGCGTTTGCGTAGACAGCAGATTTTCGGGGCTGTCGCACTGGTCTTTACAGGAGTATTGATGTTTACCATGAAACGTAACGAATGGATTGTTTGTCTTTCCATTGCCGCTGTCCTGGAACTTTATACGGCTTTCCGTATTCCGCAGGAGTTGGAGAAGGAGAAACGTTAAGGAATCTGTGTCATTTTTTTGTCCGCGTTTATCAGAGGCTTATCTTGTGAAAAATAGGAGAACGCGGACAACACTTGTTACATGTTGTCCGCGTTCTAAAAAATAGTTGTCCGGTATTGTTATTCCACAATGGTCATTTCATCTACCAAGTGTTTCGCTCCTGCAAACTTATCAATAATAAATAAGGTATAGCGGATATCCACACAGGCTGCACGTTGTAACTGGGGATTATAAGCAATGTCACCGGTCAGTCCTTCGTAGTTGCGGTCAAAGCCGGTACCGATCAATTCTCCTTTATTATTGAAAACGGGGGAACCGGAATTACCTCCTGTATTATCTGTTCCTGTAACAAAACAGAGGGGCATTTCACCATTCTTCATGGCATAGCGTCCGAAGTCTTTCTTGTTATACAGGTCCTTTAGTTTGGCCGGAACCACGAATTCGTAGTTGTTCGGATCCTCTTTTTCCATCACTCCTTTCAGCGTGGTGTAATAGTTGTATTCCACACCGTCTTTGGGGCTGTATGAACCTACTTTACCGTAAGTGAGACGTAACGTGGAGTTGGCATCCGGATAAATAGGAGTACCTTCATGCTGTTTCAGCTTCATCATGCCCTCCACCCAAGTTTTATGGGCCAGATTATAAGCGTCGGTTTCAGCTTTCATGGCTGCATCGGTATCTGCATAACCTTGGTCTACTGATTTGGCATATTGCACCATCAGGTCATTTTCCAATGTCTTGGCATCCGGTTTTGCCACAAAGCTGTTGAAGGCCTCACGGCTTCGGAAGATGGATGTATCAAAACAAGCATCGACAAAGGCGTCAATGTTTCCTTTAAATTCTTTGTCTATTACTTTAAAGATACTGATGCGCTGTCCGGCCGGAATTAATTCTGCGTAAGTTTTCAGCAAAGCTTTGGAAACTTTGCGGTCTACTTCGGGATTATAATCTTTATTGAAAAACTTATCAGCCTGTTTGCTCAGTTTGCTTAATGCATGATCCAGCGGGCTGATTTCTTTAGTGGCGTGAGGTACTTTATATCCTTCTTTCAATGCTTGCAGGACTTTATCTGTAGAAGGAATTTTATAGAATTCCGTTCCCAGTTTGCAAACTTCATAAATGGCTTGCTGATGATATACGGCATCATGGCGTTTGCTCACGATTTCCCGGATAGCGTCGAAGGCTTTCTGATAGGCGTCTGTACCCATTTCACGTCCATAAGCCAGAAGCTTTTCCTGTTGTTTCTTTTTAGTATCAAGTACTTTCAGGTGAACCAGCCCTTCGTTCATACCGATGGCATTTTTCCAGTAGTTGGCTGATGAAGCGTATTTACTGGCGTACTGGATGCGTACTTTATCACTTTTCAGCATTTCTTCCAGCAGATTATTCAAACGTACGGTGCGGATGGTCTTACGCATGAAGTTGGTAGTCTGCATACGTTCTTCCACTTCGTCCGAAATCATGTATCGCCAGTTGCGTCCGGGGAATCCCATTACGAAAGTGAAGTCTCCCTCTTTGATTCCTCCCAGGTTGATGGTCAGATGTTTTTTCACCTTCAAAGGTATATTGCTTTCGTTATAGTCAGCCGGTTTACCGTCGGGTGTTGCATAAATGCGGAACATGGAGAAATCGCCACAGTGACGGGGCCACATCCAGTTATCGGTGTCAGCTCCGAACTTTCCGATGGAAGAAGGAGGAGCGCCTACCATGCGGACATCTTTATAGATGGTCTTTACAAACAAGTAATAGCGGTTGGCTCCGTAGAAAGGCTTTAGTTCCAAAGCGGTGAACGGAGTGATTTCTATCTTTTCTTGTTCGGCAAAACGTTTGGCTACTTTGCTCAGATAGGAGGGGGACAGGTAGTTCAGTCCTTCCGGATCCTCATCTTTGGCCAGTTGTTTCTTTACGTAAGGAGTGACGTCCAGAATTTTGTCTATGAAGGTGACAGTCAGCCCCTTGCAGGGAAGTTCTTCTTTGCGGCTCATAGCCCAGAAGCCGTCAGTCAGATAGTCGTGTTCTACTGAACTGTGTTGTTGGATATAGCTGTAACCGCAATGATGATTGGTCAGCACAAGACCTTCAGCAGAAATGATTTCACCGGTACAACCGCCTCCGAAATGCACTACGGCATCTTTCAGACTGATGCTGTCCGGACAATATACTTTATCAATGCTGATATCCAGTCCCATATCATACATGGTGGCCGCATTCTGTTCTTTCAGATCAGTCAGCATCCACATCCCCTCGTCGGCATGGCCGGCAAGGGTTGTGAGGGTAAATAGCGAGAGTAATAGTGTCTTTTTCATTATTCAACAATAGTCATTTCGTCAATCAGGTGTTTGCATCCGCCCAATTTGTCGATGATGAATAATACATAACGTATGTCCACTGCGATACAACGCTGCAGGTTGTTGTCGAAATTAATGTCACCACTCAGTGATTCCCAGTTACCGTCAAAAGCGGCGCCGATGAGCTCACCGTTACCATTGATGACAGGAGAACCTGAATTACCGCCGGTAATATCATTGGTAGTCAGGAAGCAAGCAGGCATATCACCGTTAGGTAATGCATAACGTCCGAAATCTTTTGCTTCATACAATTCCTTCAGTTTGGCGGGAACAACAAATTCCGGATTGGTCGGATCTTCTTTTTCCATGACACCTTTCAGTGTGGTGTAGTATTTATAATGTACTCCGTCTTTAGGGTTATATGACTTCACATTACCGTATGTCAGGCGGATAGTGAAATTTGCATCCGGGGCTTTGGGTTCCGGTGAATACATTTCACACAGGCCGCGTACATAAGTTTTATGTAATAAGTCCATGCCTTTCATAGATTCGGCCAGTTCGTTTCCCAGCTTGTTCATCAAGTCATATTTAGCCCGTACATATGCTGTCATCGGATCTTTTTCTATGGCTTTCACGGTAGGTTTCTTGATGAATTTATTGAAATTCGCTTCGTTGGAGAAGATGGAATTGTCATAACAATGGTCTACGTATGCATCATAATTCCCTTTGAAATCCTTCTGGATGGTGGTGTAGAAGGCAGGTAAGGCATCGGCAGGAACCATTTCGGCATACAGGGGCAACAGAGCTTTGGCCACTTTGCGGTCTACTTCATGATCGTAGTCCTTGTTATGTACATCGGCATATACTTTTTTCAGCGTTTCAATATTTTTATTAATCGCTTCTTTATCTTTATTTTTGATTGCTTCTTTCAGCTTGTCCAGAATCAGATAAGGTGTGCCGAATTCTATACCTCCTTGAAAGACTTCACGGAAACAGGTGTAGTTATAAAGAATAGGATTACTCTTTTCGATGGCGGCATCAATTTCGCTGACTACTTTTTCATAATCGGTGTTGCCTTTGGCTTTAGCAAATGCTGCGAACTTGGCTTCCTGTTCTGCTTTTGTTTCCAATACCTTATTGTCGATAATGGCTTTATTCATGCCGATAGAGTTTTTCCAATAGTTGCTGGAACCTGCATATTTGCTGGCGTATTGGATACGTACTTTGTCACTGGCAGCCATTTCTTTCTTCAGTACATCCTGACGCACACCACGTATGCGGATACGGGGTTCGTTGGTGGAATGCATCCGTTGTTTCACTTCACTTTGAGTTAGATAGCGGTTGGTGCTTCCGGGGAATCCCATAATCATGGCATAGTCACCCTCGTTAATACCTTTCAGGGAGATAGCCAGATGCTTTTTGGCTTTCAGAGGAACATTGTTTTCATTATATTCTGCCGGTTCGCCATTGGCATCCGCATAAATGCGGAAGACGGAGAAGTCGCAAGTATGACGGGGCCACATCCAGTTGTCTGTTTCACCACCGAATTTACCGATGGATGAAGGTGGAGCGGCAACCATGCGTACGTCGCTGTAGGTTTTCAGATAAATCAGATAGAATTTATTGCCTGCATAGAAAGGCAGAGCTTGTGCGCTGATACCTGCTTTCCCGTTCAGGTCACTGGCTTTCAGTTCCTCGTCGGCCAGTTTTTTCAGGAAGTCGTATTCAAAGGTTTCCTCTTCTTTTACTTCGCCTGATTTTACTTTATTGTTTACTTTATCTGTGACATCAACAATGCGTTCTACAAATTTGAACTTCAATCCCGGAGTCGGCAGCTCTTCTTTGCGGCTTTTTGCCCAAAAACCATCAGTCAGATAGTCATGTTCTACCGAGCTATGTTGCTGTATCGCTCCGTAGCCACAGTGGTGGTTGGTCAGGATCAGTCCGTCCGGTGAGATGATTTCACCGGTACATCCTCCTCCGAAAATGCCTACTGCATCTTTTAATGAAACGCGGTTCGGGTTATAAATGTCGTCTGCTTCCAGCAGTAAGCCTTGTGCTTTCATGCGGTCTGCCAAATGCTGCTCTTGCATCAGTTGCAACAGCCACATACCTTCGTCTGCCTTCGACGGCAAGAATGCTACACACATCAATGCGAGCAATAAAAGTTTGAATTTTTTCATGTTGTGTACTAATTGTTATTTCTTTATCCTTATATCGGTTACAAAAATAGAAAAAAAGAGGGAACTTTGCACTATAAATTGCCTTCTCGGTAATAATCTTCTATTTAGTTTTAAATTTTAATAAAATGTTTTTGTCACTAAATTATAGATTGTACCTTTGTATGCGAAAAATAGTAATGGGGCGTAGATAAGCATGAATAAACTTTTTTTCTCTGTGGTATCTTTATTGGCTTTTACTTCATGTGCCAGTGAGTATAAGATAGAAGGTAGTTCTTCTGTTTCTCGTCTGGATGGGAAAATGCTATTTGTAAAAGTTCCTAGTGGAGACCGGATGCTGAGTATTGATTCGGCAGAGGTGATTCATGGAATGTTCAAGATGGAAGGTATAACCGATTCTACTTCAATGGCATCCTTGTATATGGATGATGAGAGTATCATGCCTTTTGTCATTGAAAAAGGAAAAATATCCATCAGTATCGACAATGCCCGTATTGTGGTTACCGGAACTCCGTTGAATGATCGTCTGTATGATTTTGTGGGAAAAAAGACTTCTTTGGACGACAGAGCGTACGAGCTGGAGCGTCAGGAGAGCCGTATGATTATGGATGGAAAAGCGCCGGATGAAATTCAACGTGAGATAACGAGAGAACGTGAGAAACTGGCTGCTGAAATGAATGCATTGGCTAAGGAGTTTATCCAGAAGAATTATGATAATGTATTGGGACCGGGTGTTTTCATTATGTTGTGCAGCAATTTTCCTTATCCTGTCATGACTCCCTTGATTGAGGAAATTATAGAGGAGGCTCCTGACCGATTTAAAAACAACTCCTTGGTAAAGGAGTATGTGACGGTAGCCCGTTCGAATATGGAAAAATTAAAAGCTCCCCATTAATGAGGAGCCTTTTTTATCTGTCTTGGTCTGGATTGTCTATCTTTCCTTGATATTTTTCAGGTAAGTCTTTCTCAATTTCCCTGTAAGCCTCTTCCATGGTCGCTTTGATGTTTTCCATTCCCTGGCTTTGCGGATAAATGGGCTTGTGTACGACTAATGTCATAGGATGCCAGGATATAAAACCGCCGGTACGGGGAAGAATATTAAAGGAGCCGATAATAGTGAGTGGTACTACGGGAAGTTGCAAATCATCCGCCAGTTGGAAAGCGCCTTTCTTAAAATATCCCATGTGCCCGGTAAAAGTACGTGCACCTTCGGGAAATACCACTAGAGAAGTTCCATTCTGTAGTACGTGACGGGCATGTTCTATGGTTTCTATTACTTTCTTGGGACCGGATTTATCAACGAATATATGTCCGGCAGCTTCACAGGCTTTGCCGACGAAAGGCATTTTGCGCAGACTTTTTTTCATCATCCATTTAAAGTTTCGTCCCAGAAAACCATAAATAAGGAAGATATCGAAAGATCCTTGATGATTGGCTACAAACACGTAGGATGTTTTTTTAAGTACTTCCGGATGTCCTACTACCTTGACAGGAATAAGTAATACATAGCAGAAAAGCTGTGACCATATCTTTCCCGGATAATATCCCCAAAAATGCGGATCGCCTATCCATGAACCAATAATGGTAACTATTGCTGTAAGTATGGTTAATACCAGCAAAATGGGAAGTGCTATGAATAGTTGGTATAAAATATATAGTACTTTCATTTGTCTGAATTTTAGTTGTACAAAGATAGAAAAACTATTTTATATTTTATGTAACGTGATTACAGTAATTTCCGGCCATGCTCCAAGGCGCATAGGAAACATCAGATAGCCTAAACCGATATTGACAAACAAGGATTGTTTTCCTTCCTGGTATAAACCGTTGTGTTCGGGATATACGAATTTGGCAGGAGAGAAGCCAAACAGGCTGAATTGCATTTCATGGGTGTGTCCTGAAAGCATTAGCTGTACATCACTTTCCGGCAAGACTTCTCTGTGCCAATGAGTGGGGTCATGGCTCATTAATATTTTATACATTCCTTCCGTTCCTTTTAATGCTTTCTGCAGATCTCCGTGATTGGGAAATGGGGGATTTCCGCTGTTCTCTACACCTGCCAAGGCTATACTGTCTCCATGATGATGTAGAATGACATGATCGTTATTGAGCATCTTCCATCCCATTGCAGCCTGTTTGGATTTCAAGCTGTTTAGATTGGCTTCTTGAGCTTCTTCTGTTTCCCATTTTATATAAGGAGAATAGTCATGGTTGCCTAAAACGGAATACACTCCGTCTTTTCCTTTTATCTGTTCTAGAATAGGGATAAATTCGTCCAATTCCGTTGCCACGTTATTGACCAAGTCACCTGTAAAAAGTACCAAGTCGGCATGTTGTGCATTAATGAGGTTTACAGCTTTCTGTAAGGCAGCACTGTTGCCGGTCCAGCTACCGGAATGGATATCAGATATTTGTACAATGCGGTAGCCGTCAAAACCGCTAGGAAGTTCATCGGAACTGATGGTTACCTCCCTGATTTGAAAATGTTGTTTTCCTTCGGTTGCTCCATATACTACATATACTAAAGAGGCTAAAGCCAATCCTCCCGCTACATATCCTCCATACAGTTTTTTGCCGGAGATGATATATAGGAGCTTCATAAACAGGATAACAATGACGAAAAGTGCCTTGGGTACGGAGAAGCAAAGAAAAATCAATAAGAAATTGCTAAGTCGCTGCATGGAATCCGGACGTGGCTCGTGTATAGAAAAGACTAATGTCATTCCCAATAAAAGAAACAGACTGGGAAGCCAATAGGCCCAATGTGTCCATTTTTGGGAAACACGGCGTATATATGCTTTGTATATATACATATCGGGCAATATCAGTAGCACAAGAAAAAACAGAAATAATTTTATCAGCATCATAATTTATTCGTTTTTTATAGATTGGCGGCGAGAAACTTTTTAGTTTCTTCTATACTCATGCCCCGGCGGGCGGCGTAATCTGCCAATTGGTCTTCACCTATTTTTCCGATGGAGAAATAGCGGGAGGCCGGATGAGCAAACATGAGTCCGCATACAGAGGCATGGGGCTTCATCATACCATTCTCGGTCAATGAAATTCCTATTTGCTTCATATCCAGCAACTCGTCTAATAAGAAATTGATGGACTGGTCGGGTAAGGAGGGATAACCCACAGCAGGACGTATCCCTTGATATTTTTCATTATGCAGGTCTTTTACGCTTAGATTTTCATCAGGTGCATACCCCCAAAGTTTTTTGCGTACATCTTCGTGTAGCTTTTCTGCAGTAGCTTCCGCCAGCCTGTCGGATAGCGTTTGTACTAACATACGTTTATAGTCATCTTCTGCATAAAGTTGTTCCATCTCTGCATCTACCGTGGTGGCAAATGCTCCGATTTTATCTGTAATCCCCGAGGACAGAGGACGTACAAAATCACTCAGACATAGAAATGGGTCATCTTTTTTCAATTTTGCGGCTTGTTGGCGCAAAAGCGGGAAACGCTTGCCATTCAGCAGTAAATCATCTCCATCCGCATTAGCATCCATGATGTTGACCACTCCATGAGTTTGATACACTGCGTCCAGCTGGTTCAACATCCGGTTTGCCTCTTTGAAAAGCTGCATGGCTTCACTGGCTTTCGGACGATCTTCTTCCGTAAAACTAGTGAGCCACATGGCACGGCATGAATCACACCCATGTATGTCCGCGATGGCGGCAAATTTGGGCTGGAACCCCCATGCGTGGAAAAAATAAATCCAATTAATATATTCGCTGACTTCGTGAATCTTGTAATCTACAATCATCTTTTAAATCTTAATTCTTGTCCGCGATGGCTTTCATCTACTTTGTTGTCACTGTAAACCAAGTCACCATTGACGAATGTTTTTTCTACTCGTGAATGAAATTTTTGTCCTTCCATCGGACTCCATCCGCATTTGCTTAAAACGCAATCGGCTGTTACAGTCCATTCATGATCCGGATTTACTAGTACCAAGTCAGCTTGATAACCGGGGCGGAGGTAACCGCGTCTTTCAATATTATATAATTCGGCCGGTGCATGGCACATTTTTTGAACCAATTGTTCCATGCTTAATACGCCTTCGCGTACTAATTCCATGATGGCGACCAATGAGAACTGTATCATCGGCATACCCGATACGGCTTTCAATGCCCCACCTTCCTTTTCTTTCAGCAAATGAGGGGCATGGTCTGTACCTATTACATCTATGCGGTTGGTGGATAATGCTTTGCGCAAAGCATTCCGGTCTTCTAAAGTTTTGATGGACGGATTGCACTTGATATGTCCTTTCAATGCCTCATAATCTTTGTCATAGAAGTATAGATGTGACACGCAAGCTTCCGCAGTAATCTTTTTTTCACTCAGGGGTTTGTCTTCAAACAAATCCAGTTCTTGTGCGGTGCTGATGTGCAGGATGTGCAGGCGGGCATTGTTTTCTTTTGCCAGCCGGATGGCTAATGAGGAAGAATATACACATGCTTCCGCACTACGTATCTGTGGGTGGTATTTTATATCAGGATCTTCTCCATATTTTTCTTTGAAGGCTGTTGTATTGGCGCTGATTATAGATTGTTCCTCACAATGTGCTGCAATCAGTATCCCTGCATTGGCAAATACTTTTCTAAGTACTTCCATGCGGTCTACCAACATATTTCCCGTGCTGGCTCCCATAAATAATTTAACACCGCATACCCGGTTTTTATCTAGTGTGGGGAGTACATCCGCATTCGTATTGGTTGCTCCGAAATAGAATGAATAGTTTACGATGCTTTTGGTTGCCGCATCCGCAAACTTGGCATTCAAAGCTTCCAAGGTTGTAGTTTGCGGAGTGGTGTTGGGCATGTCCATAAAACTGGTGACTCCACCTGCCGCCGCCGCTGTGCTTTCAGTATGTATGTCGGCTTTGTGAGTCAGTCCCGGATCACGGAAGTGTACATGATCGTCTATTACTCCCGGTATTAGATAATAGCCTTTCGCATCTATTATTTCTCCACAAGGCTGGGCGGGAACTGTTTCTTCTGCCAGCACTTCAGCTATGACTTCATTTTCAATCACTATCGAACCGTGAAAGATCTTGCCTTCATTCACAATCCGTGCATTCTTTATCCATGTACGTTTCATACTGTTTTCTTTTGTGGGTATTTGCGGAACCAGCTACCCAGTTTTAATTGAATGACTCCTAGTACAGCTTCGCCGAAGATACTTCCGTTCATTTTTGAAGTACCTAATTCGCGATTGACAAAAATCACAGGAACTTCGGCTATCTTGAATCCGCACTTGTAAGCAGTGAACTTCATCTCAATCTGGAATGCATACCCCTTAAAACGGATGCCGTCCAGACCGATTGTTTCCAAGACTTCACGGCGATAGCATTTAAATCCGGCGGTAGTATCATGTATGGGTAATCCGGTGATAATCCGTACATATTTGGAGGCGAAGTAAGACATCAGCACACGCCCCATCGGCCAGTTCACTACATTCACACCACTGACATAGCGTGAACCGATAGCTACATCATAGCCTTCAACGGCACATTTGTTATACAGCCTTGGCAGGTCATTCGGATTATGACTGAAGTCGGCATCCATTTCAAATACAAAATCATATTGATGTTCTATCGCCCATTTGAATCCGGCAATGTAAGCAGTACCCAGCCCTAATTTACCTTTACGCTCAACCATGAAAAGACGGTCGGGGAATTCTGTTTGCAGTTTACGGACAATAGTTGCCGTGCCGTCTGGTGAGTTATCTTCAATAATCAATATGTGGAAGAATTTTTCCAGTCCGAATACAGCCCGGATAATGTTCTCTATATTTTCCTTTTCGTTATAGGTGGGTATAATAATAATACTATCGGATTTCTCCATACATTTTTTGTATTAGCTGAATAAATATCATACAAAAGTAACTATTATATTAACACTCCCGTCAGAATTTAATTTTATTAATTAAAAAAAGAGGATTACCCCTGCCTGGCGCACGGATAATCCCCCTATTTAACAGAATAGTTTAGAAATCTTTAGAATGCCACACCAAGGCGGAAACCGAAATTGTTTAATTTATCCATATCATAGTTAAATACGGTTCCCTTGTTAGTAGAGTAGCTGTAGAATGCTGCCAGATGGAAGCCGATACTGTTTGTCCAAGGGTAGATATTCACACCGACTTCTGGTGATACATAGAAACCCCAAGTGTTGTCTTTCACTTCGTAAATGTAAAAGTCACTGGACATTTTGGTATAGTTGGCACCCAGCTTCAATCCGATATAAGGTTGGCATGCACCGTCACTGAAGCGATAGTGTGTCGCGAAACCGAAAGGCAACTGAAATACGGAATGTTGCTGGTCGGTTGTCAGGGCTGCCGAATTGCTGATTGGTAATGTCTGACGTGAAATATACTCATTGTTGGTATGATAATTGATGAAGGCACCGATTGACAAATCCGGTAGTACATAATATCCACCTTCGAAGTTCATACCCCAACCGCTTGCTTTGTTTGCAAAGTTATTGCTGATAGGAGCGTTGAACTGCCAGTCTACATTGAAATAGGTAAACGGAGTTACCTGTGCTTTTGCCGGCAGGGCAAAGGCTATGGCGATAGCGGCTACCGCCATCAGTCTGAGAGTAAAATATTTTATAGTTTTCATATTTCCTTTTTATTTTAAATGAATACTTGTTTCACTTACGTTTATTTTTTCAGATAAGGACTCTGAGTGAATGCTTGGTTGATGGCAGTAGTTGTACGGTTTACATTCAAACTGCCACTTCCGCCCAGCAACCCGCTGATGTATGCATTCCAGACAACAGTTAATTTCTCTTTTTGTCCTTCCGGAGCATTTTTTAAATTAATCATGTCGGCCAGCAATGAACCAGTGCTATAGCTGTAAGTGATAGGATAGGGATAGTACCATCCACCTCCCCAATTGCCGCCCCAGTATCCGGGATACCAATAACCGGGGTAATAGCCCCACCAAGGACCGTCATTGTAGTAGCCATGGAAATAGTAAGTACTTGCTACATAACTCACCTGTAGACCGAGGTCGGCGTCGTCTTTATCAACTGCGGTGTAGCCGGCAGCGTTCATCTTAGTCTTGAATGCATTGATGATGGTCTGTGCATTCTCGTCCTTCCAGTATTCAGGGTCTTTCTTGTCACCGATGATCAGGATGCTGTCAGGGATATAATAAGTACTGAAATCATTGAATTTAGTACTAGTGTCATGACTGGTGAATACCAGATACTCATTGTCCAATTTGTCCATGTCCGGGTCTTTCTCGCAAGATACCAAGGCAAAGACCGCCAGTAGGATAGGAATTAATTTTTTCATGTCAAGTTTTTGTTTAAGTTAATACTAATTGTTTTCGTCTAGTTTCTCTCATACAACGGCCAGCTTATGTTTTTGTTCACTAACAGTCTGTTCTTTAGTGAATTTTTTTGCTGCCGGGTTAATTAGAGTTTCTTTTTTAAAGTGTAATTTAGTTTAGAAACAGCTTTCTTGAAGTCCTTGCCAATCATTGTCAGTGCACTGTCACCCTCTGCCAAAAAGTTTGTCTTTTCGTGTCCCGGAGTAGCGGAAACTAATTGATAAACGATAGCGGTGCTGTCATTAGGAATTCCAATAATAGTTACAACTGTACCACTGTCGGTAAATGCCTGGTTACCATCTTTTGTTCCTAAATAAGTGGTCGTCAGATTGTACGTTCCCAGTGAGTCTTGGCCTGCCTCCTGAAGCGTCAGTTGATAGTTGATTCCTTCGGCATCGGCAGCTGGCAGAATACCTTCATAGCTATATGTTTGTAACTCACCCAGTGTGCTGTCGTTCACAGCGAAAATAGAGTCACTTTCACTTTCGGCTATTATTTCAGCACTTTTGTTTCCTTTAGAGCCACAGGAAACAATCATGGCAGCCAAAGCTGCTGCAATAAATACTTTTTTCATTGTTAAGTCAGGTTTTTAATGGTTATTTGGGTACATAACATCTGTTATGCCCGTTTTGTTTTTAATAAGTTCTCTTTTCAGAAAAAAACAAGACCATGTTTAAAATGCATTAAACATGGTCTTTAATAAATGGGGCGTTGTATCTGGATAAGTCAGACTACCGTAGCCGTATGCCGTTCATACTTCTTTGAATCAGTGAGTTATAGATAATTTTTCCTTTTGATACTTGTTCTTCTGCTTGTGGCAGGTCGGGCATACTTCCTGTCGTAATATAAGCTATGGTGTTCTTCAATAAATACTCTTGGGTGTCTCCCAGTGGGTAGAGAGGGGAGATGAGGTTACGTTCGCTCAATGTGAAATCGGGGGTGATGCCATTTACATAGTTGGCTTGTCCTGCCGAGTTGAGAACGTATGCCACTACCGGCCATAAAATAAAGTTGTAACGCTCATCTTGGTATGGTTCCATGGCTACATTTTTGCCAACAGTCGTTTCACCTATTACCACTACATTTTCTGTGCCTATATATGGACGGAGACAATTTATGACAGCTTCTGAAGCCGATGCAGTAAATTTGCTTGTTAGTACATAAAGCTTGCTTAAATTCAAGTTTTCAGAAGCAAGTCCTGTGTTGAGGGGGAAATCAACTTTTTGCGGGTCACTGATATTATTATACAAAGTTGTGCAAAATACTTTCCCTAGATCTACTGCGGGTGCCAGATAACTTCCTAAATCTGTGGCACAACTCAGATAACCACCGGGATTGTATCGTAAGTCCAGAATAAAAGCATCGGGTGACTGCCCTTTGAACCGGGCGAATATCTGTTTCATTTGTTCCCTGTATTCTGTATCTGTTGCCTGGTTATTGGGGCCTGTACTGAATTCATTGTAGACCATATAGGCTATTTTTCTTCCGGATACTTCATATATGGTATCTATATAGAACGGATTCAATTCTACGGGTCGTGATGCTGCTACTTTGACTGTATCTGTTGCAATCCAGCTGGAATTACCTTCCTCATCAAAAACCAAGCTTTCTCTGGCGAAAGTTGTATTGCCACCTTCCATCAGATATCCGTAATTATTGTTGGTTAGCTCTTCTTTGCCAATGGCTGATATCCAGTTCCCTCGTTCCAATCCGGCTTCTGAGGCTGGTGAATTGGGCAGTACGAATAAAATACGGGCAAATACGTGTGATGAGATTCCGGTGGGATCGGTCATTAATTCAAAATCAAATCCGTAAGTAGAAGTACGTTGCAGGTAGGAACGGGCCGCATCGGAAGTTTCTTTTGTTTCTATATACGAATACGGGTCTCCTTTTCCGTTTTGTGCCTTGGTATAAACCAATTTTTGCAGGAAGTTTTCCGGTTCGGCAAAATAGTCCGTTTCCTTTATTGCCGGAATACTGTCATACCACAAATAATGCTCTTTCATTATTTGCTCTATCCATAAATTCTCTCCAACTAATGCATAGTATTCCCCACTGCGGTCTTCGCCACATGAAGCCATTATAAATAAAGTGGTTAGAAGAAAAAAAGTGCTCCGTATATGCTTCATAATCTAATTCCTTTTTCGATCTGCAAAGCTAGGGATTTTATTTTAAAATAGGGATAAGGTTTGGAATAAATAATCCAAAAAACCTTTATATAAAAAAGAGATCCGCCGGTTAGGTCAAGCAGACTTCACGGCGGACGTTCTTAATTTTTTAGTTCTTTTCAGATTTCCATTTGTCAGCATATTCATTCAGAATTCTGCGGATACTGAGTCCGATTTTGATATAATCTTTCTCGTTCAGGTTAGCAAGTGATACACGTACACTCCATTCGGGTCCGTCGAATCCGCCACCATTCAATACGACCAGTCCTGTTTCATTGGCAAGACGGAATACTACGTCCAATGGATTATAAGTTGTCTGCAGATGTTGTACGAATTCATCTCCGTAAAATTTTTTGGCCCATACCAGCATGTCTATCTCTGAATAATAACCAGCCCTTAGTGGATCGTCGGGGAGAATGAACCCTGTGTTGTCCCATAATGCTTTCAGACGGGTATGGATTAAATTAAGCATGGCATGACGATACGTGTTTTCTTTGTCCAGCAATGAAAAAGAAGCAAAGAGTGACATCTGCATTTGTTGTGGCAAGGACAGTCCTGCTGTATGGTTCAAGGCTACTTGACGGCTATCTGCTACCATACGGTCAATGAATTTAATGTTTTCTACTTGCATGCTCAAGCTGCCATAGCGTTTGGCTAGTTCGCTTTTTCGTTTGCGGGGCAGATTAGCAATCATTCTGTCGAATACATTTTTCTCATGTAAGGCAATTACAGCAAGGCGCCAACCGGTCGCTCCAAAATATTTGGAGAAAGAGTAGACACAAATTGTGTTCTGTGGCAAATCAGCCATCAGGCTGCGGAATCCAGGGACAAAAGTACCATATACATCATCTGTTATAATCATCAGATTGGGATTCCAGCGTGTTACTACGTCTTTCAGGGCATCTACACATTCTTTGCTTAACTGATAACTGGGTGGATTACTTGGATTGACAATAAACAAGGCTTTGTATTTCGTGTCTCGCAGTTTATTGATATCTTCCACTTTGTATTGCCAGGTATGAAGCCCTTCTTCATTTAGAGTATTTGCAGGAATATTGAGCACATCATAATCGTAACGTGTCAATTCGGGTATCTCAATATAGGGTGTAAAGATAGGAACCATCAATGCTACACTATCTCCTTTGTGTAGCAGGAAATTTTCTTCCAGCGAGTCAAATACATAGCACATCCCTGCTGTTCCGCCTTCGGTGGCGAATAAATCGAATTTGCCTTGCGGGGGTTGCCCGTTGCACATTTCCTGATTCAGGTAATCCTGTACTAAAATTTCTGTATATTTCAAGATGCGGTCAGGCATGGGGTATTGGTCGCCTACAATACTTTCGGTCCATTCGTGTACTAGCTCGTCCGGATCGGCTGCATGTTCCATCAGCATATAATTATAGGTACGTTTCAATAGATCTGTCCCCGCATTTCCTTCATGCTTTTTCAGGTATTCCTCAAAACGTTGGGCTATGCCTGTTTTTTGAGGAATACCGGCAATGCCTTCGGGCATGTCCATGACCCGGCGACACTCTTCAATGCCAAAACCGCCCAAGGCAAAGAATGCTTCACGAGCCTCCGTTGCAATCCAGTTGGGATTACCTCTGCCTGCATTCAGCATGACGTGTGCCATTTTCTTCACACTTTCATCTGCCATTTCAATCAAACGGTTTTTTAATTCGAAAGGGCTGATCTTTTCCAAATTCTTGTCCATTCGGGCAACGCTGCTTTTATTACTTAAATATTCCATAATGTATGAGTTTAGTTTTTTTAGTTGATTAATAATACAATGATTACTCCCCAGATGATGAGTAGTGTATTTCCTACGGCGTAGGTCACGGTGTATCCTAAAGAAGGCGTTTCGCTGCCTACTGCTTCTTGTATGGCACCCAATGCAGCAGTGGTAGTACGGGCTCCTGCCGTGCATCCCAAAGAGAGGGCGGGATGGAACTTGAATACATATCTGGCTAGAATCAGCCCTAATAATAAAGGCAAGGAAGTAGCCAACGCACCTATGATAAATAACATAGGACCTACTTCTTTTAGTCCCTGTACAAAGCTGGGTCCTGCAGAAATGCCGACTACGGCGATGAATATATTCAAGCCTACATTATTCAGCACCCATAAAGAGGATTCCGGTATTTGTCCGAAGGTAGGGCGTTTGCTGCGCCACCAGCCAAATACTAATCCGGTTATCAGGGCCCCTCCACTAGTGCTCAGGCTAATAGGTACTCCGCCGATATGGATTGCAAGTGCCCCGATGATACCTCCTAGTAAAATGCCGAGTCCTACAAATGTCATATCTGTGGCATTGGTGGGGCGGTCTATATATCCTAGTTCTTTTGCAGCAGATTCCACCTCTTTTTTCAGACCGACCAATTCCAGAGTATCTCCACAGTCGATAGTGGTTTGTGCGAAAACAGGGATATCAATACCTGCCCGTTTGATACGGCGTATACTGACTCCATGCATAAAGCTTTGACGGCGTATGAAGTCCAATTTTTGGTTGAAATATGGCTTTTTGTGTATCATGACAGGGAGTACTTCCACAGGGAAATCAAGCAGTTGGGGATCGACGATTTCTTCTCCAATCCAGTCTTCCTCACCAATGGCGAATTCTCTTCTTCCGCTCAGTACCACTTCGTCTCCTTTTTGTAATAATTGTCCGGGAATAATATCATTGACAATGGAAGATCCATGTCGCATTCTTTCAACAAACAATCTTTTCCCTTGTGAAATAAAATAGGATTCTAGCTGGTCAACGGTCTTGCCGTTGCCAAACCAATCGTTCTCTATGCGGTAAGCGCGAAAAACTACCGGACGGCGTGCTTGTTCAAATCCGGGCTCGTCTGCTTCGCTGGTACCCATTCGGGTTTCTAGCTCTTTGCAGGCGGCTTTCACTTTTTCTAATCCTCCCAACATTTTAGGACCTAAAGAAGAGAGGACCCAGGCAGAGCCTGCCGTACCGAAAATGTAAGTTACAGCGTATGCCACGGGAATGATATTAATCATATCACTTTTTTGGGAAGAGGCTATGTTGAGTCCGTTTATGGTATCTTCCGCTACCCCTATGACGGCAGAGATAGTTTGTGCTCCGGCCAGTAACCCGGCTGTTTCACCGGCATTATATCCCATTAAGGTAGCTAATAACCAAGTGATAACCAAACAACCTACGCACATGAGTACGGCGAATCCTACTTGAGGTAAACCATCTTTTTTCAGTCCGCGAAAGAATTGTGGTCCCACTTTGTATCCGATGGCAAAAAGGAATAAAAGAAAAAACACGGATTTCACCGGTTCTTCTATTGTAATGTTAAGCTGTCCCACTAATACCCCTACTAGCAATACACTGGTGACGATTCCCAAACTGAATTGTTTTATTCTCATTTTTCCAATCCAGAAGCCTGCGGCGATTGTCAGAAAAATCGCCAGTTCTGAATGTTGTCTCAAAAGATGTATAATCCATTCCATATTTCACTTCTTATTATAATTGCTGTTTAAAAACAGCGTGAGGGTAAAGAAGTTGAGTTAAAAAGCTCCAAATTGTGCTTAGTTCTAATATTTTTTATTTTATTTGCATAGAGATGATGCTTGACTTATGAAAATGAAGTTGTTTGTAAAATATATTTCTTTATTAATTCTCTTGTTTGTTGTTGGAGGATGTAAAGAAAAAATGGCTGACATGTATGTGACTAAGGTCACCGATTTGACAGGAGAGGAAGAACAAGTTTTGAAATTGGAATATGATCGTGATGGTAAAATTATAAAGTATGGAGATACCCCGGTAAGGTATGAGGGCGACCAAATCACAATCGGACAGATGGATTGTTTGAATACCGGCAATAAGCTTTGCAATGTTACGTTTCAAATAGGAAAAGGCAAGGCGAGGGAAAGTAGGGCCCGTTGTATATTGAAGGTAGAAGAGGAGGTTTATGAAGTTGATAAACAGACTGTCTATGATTATAAAGGAGATACTATTTTTATCAATTCTGATTATCGTGCTACTTCCGATTATCGTTTCTTGAGAAAAGTGCAAGGAAAATATGTTTTTGATCAATTGGGACGGTTGAAGGAAGTAATGACTGTTTTTACTGAAGCAAATGATAGTGTGTCTAGTTGTCATACTTATTATAATTATGATAATAACATTAACTATCAGGCGAATTTGAATTTACAGGCTTATGTGATTGATTATGATGGGGTGGATAGTTTCTTCTATTTTTTATTGAATCTTGGGCAGTTGAGGAATAGAACAGCCTTACCTAATGATATCGGATATTGTATGAATCATGGTTTAAGCACTTATAATGTGCATGCCAATTATCGTCTGGATGATGAGAATCCGGTCAGGATAGAAGTTTTATATAATTATACCAAACTTCTATCCCGAATAGATTTATCTTATAATCCTTTAAATTAATTCATCGGGAAGTATAAACAAGTCTACTTCATTGGCGCCTTGCTTTATCAAATCTTTCTTATCTATTTGGTAAAGGCGGACAAACTCGTCATGACTGCCGCATAGTTCCTGGGCTTTGCGATAATATTCTATTGATTTTTCTGTTTCATTCAGGATATAATACACATGTCCTGCATTCATCCAGTCTTCCATAATGGGCTTGGACTCGGACATCAGCAGGTCGTAATATTTCTTGGCTTGTTGATGGTTGCCGGTAATGAAGGAACACCATCCGATGGCGCGTCGGGCATTCTGTGGCTTTTTATCCAGATACTCCACTTTGAAGAAATAAGCCAGTGCTTCATCGTATCGTTCCAGTGCCATTAAGCATTGTCCTATTTGTAGCGTCAGATTCAGATTGTCAGGCTGTACTTGTTCCACCTTATTATAATATTCCAAAGCTTGTTGGTAGTTTCCTTCTTTTCTATAACATTGTGCCAAATGGCGGTTATTCCATGCGTTATCAGGGATCAGCAGATCTGATTGCAGGTAATAATCTATCGCTTTTTTATAGGAACCGATTTTCTGATAAATGAAACCTGCTTTCTGCCATAATTCAGCATTTTTACGATTGTATAATTCAATTGATTTATCATAGAGAATCCCGGCTTCTGTCAGGTCGTCGTGTGTGAATAGGTAATCTGCCAGCTTGTTGATATAATCTTTGTGCAACAAGGCTTGAGACAATGTTTCTTTATTCCATAAGTCTAGAGTGTCCTCAAAAATGTCATGTATTTCATGTCTTCTTGACCATAATTTGAAGAAACGGTAGAGGTCATGAATATATTGCCGGCTCACGAATTCAGCGCGAGCTTTTGATTGTGACATTTCTTTTAAACGTTCTTTCAGTTCTTCAGAAGCCTCATGTTGTCCGTTCAATTGTTGCTGCATGAGATTTCTTTGGCTTTCCGGCATTTGTAACATGGTAAAACAAAAAGAGTATTTGTCGGAATTGCAGAATACATCCGAGTTCATCAAAATGTTGAGCAGAGAGATTTTTTGTTCGTCATTTCCGAGAGATAATTTGGCGATATCCTGATATTGGGGGTCAAAAGGATAGAACCAGTGAGAAATTTTGCGGAAAAACGGGAATTGTTTCAGCTGTGAAAAGGTACTCATATACACATCCGCCCCGGACATTTGCAGTTCACCTAATTCGCGCAATTTATCGGTAATGCCTGAACGGTCAATCCATTCTTCCCATTCCGGATTATGATCTTCGGCATCTTCATCCAGTCCTTCCAAATTAAGTTTGGGATTTTTCATCATTTCGGGAATGATTTCTTCACGCATTTTCTTGTCTATCTTTCGGGTTTCACGGGAAGATTGCAATAATTGAATCTGGATATGATGCAGGTTTTTGATGAACTCGGTATTTTCATTCAGTTCATTTATGCGCGACACGGCTTCAGGGTATTGAAGGATACGCTTTTCATAATAGTAGCATGTTAGTGCGATCCCTGCAATAGCCCGCTGATTCAGCATGGTATCCTGATGGGTATAGGCGTTCAATAGAAACATGAACTTGCGGATGTCGAATATTTGCAGCAGGCTCATGGTGACGGCGCTGACCATTATGGAAAGGTCGTTGACTTGGATCAATAGTGAGTTGAACAAAATTTGCGCTTCAGCATATTCCGATTCACTCCACCGGGTGGATACCCATATTTTTTCAAATAATTCGTCTACGGCTGTTTCGTGACGTTTTCTCATGGCATCCATTTCTTCATTTCTTTTGGCCTCGGTGGTATATATCAATGGGGCTGTAGCCATATCTTCTGTATATGCCTCCAATTGCATTTGTAATTCGGCATAGCTGTGGGGAGGGCTTTGGACAAAAGTGCGCATTGTGTCATAATAGGCTCCATAATTTTGTGTTGCCTGTACGGCTATATGGATACGGTCGGTCAGTTCGTATGCCGTGCGCAACATTTTATGGTATATTTCTACCTTATTGGGATCTTTCATCCCTTTTGAAGTATATTGCAGCATCAGGTCGTATGACGTTTGCAGGGCTTCTAGCTCATTCTTTAATTGCCAGTCGGAAGTATGTGTGGCATATCCTGTCATTTGGAATAATGCTTTTTTTAACCGATATTGGTCTAATAGTTTTATGATTTCTTCGCGCATATTTTAAAGTTCTATTTGTATGTCTTTTATAAACAAATGCCGGCAGACTTCGGTTCTCGATTTATTTCAACCAAGTTGCCCGTTTCCATATATATTCCATCGGACCATGAGAGTGATGATTCATCCACCAGCGGCAGAAAGAGAATTGCAAGATGAAGAAAACTATTCCTGCCAGGCAGCTGGCTGTGATACCAAACTGATTGTGCAATGCAAATCCCCAGTTGTAGTATAACATAGAACCTACTATACTTTGAGTGATATAATTGGTAAGGCTCATCTTTCCGTATGGCGTTATTTTCATTAATCCGTCGTGTAAGTTTGTCTTGTAAAAAGCGAAGACGACACCGGATACCAGAATCAGCATAAATGCAAAATTGGAAAGCGAGGTGATGATTAGTGAAAGAGGGGTCAGAATGGATTTATTTGTGATAAAGTCTGGTAGCATATTGCCCAACCCATATAAAGGGAAAAATGAGACGAGTGAGCCTGCAAGTACCTTGTTCCATACCTTCAAGTGCTCTTTCAAAAAAAGTCCCTTGCGCCCTATCAGCATACCGAGCAGGAAGAGGGCGGCTGTTTGGAATACCCGTCCGTGATCCCAGGCCCAGGCAAGGCTTGCCAACTGTCCTTCCCATAAATTGACACGGATGGTTTCCAGAAAATTACCATTGCTTTGCACTGCAAAAGTTGCATTCCAGAAGCTGCGGGTGGGGATGGCCGGAGTAACAAATTCCGGATCGAAGCAGGCACGTATTACATAATAAAGCGGCAATGGCTGGATTAATAGCAGACATGCCAATGCAAATATCCATTTGTCTTTCAGCCGGCAAGTCAGTGGCAGGATGAAACCTACTAAAGAATAAAGGACCAGCACTTCCGCTGTGAAAAAACTGGCATTGATATTACCTATCAGGAAAAGAAGAATTAACCGCCAACAAAAACGTAGACGGAAATCATTGCCCCGTAGGCGTTGGTTGTCATCTTGAATAAAAAAGCTAAAACCGAAAAGTAAAGCGAATATGGCGTATGCTTTTCCGCCGAACATGAAGAATAACCCGCTCCAAATGGCTTTGTCCGAGAAGTTCAGCCACGCACTTTGTCCGGCTGTATCGGGAAATGAGTAGAAATTAAAATGTTCGATAGAGTGCAGGATGATGATTCCCATCACTGCCAGTCCGCGTAGCACATCAGCTACATCTACACGTGCGTGTCCTTTCAATTTTGTGTTTATTGCTTTTGTTTCCATGGGGTTATATATTAGCGTACAAAAATAGGAAAATCTTGAATAGTTGGCAAAAAAAGGAGGAAGTAATCAGATATTTCTTTAATTTTGTCCCCATCTTAAAAAAAGATATGGATATTTCGGAATTGCAACGTATTTATGCTGGTCATCCTAACACTAAGGGACTGGCTGCGTTATTGGAAGATTCCTCAGTGAGGACTATTTTCCTGGGAGGATTATATGCTTCTGCGGCAGCTTTATTTGTTTCCTCCTTTCTTAGAGAGAATAAACAGACATTTGTATTTGTACTGGGTGACTTGGAGGAAGCGGGTTACTTTTATCATGACCTGACACAGGTGAACGGTGATGAGCATATTTTGTTCTTTCCATCCTCGTATCGTCGGGCTGTTAAATATGGGCAGAAAGATGCAGCCAATGAGATCCTGCGTACGGAAGTGTTGAGCCGTTTACAGAAAGGCGATCCGCTATGTGTGGTGACTTATCCTGAAGCGTTGGCGGAGAAAGTGGTATCACAAAAGGTACTGATGGACAAGACGTTAAAACTTGGTGTGGGTGAGCATGTGGACACAGAGTTTATCACGGAAGTGCTGTCCGGTTACGGATTCGAGCATGTAGATTATGTTTATGAACCGGGGCAATATGCTGTACGCGGTAGTATTATTGACGTCTTCTCTTTTGCTTCCGAGTATCCTTACCGTATTGACTTTTTTGGTGACGAGGTAGACAGCATCCGTACTTTTGAAGTGGAAAACCAGCTTTCGAAAGAGAAGAAACAGAGCATTGCCATCGTGCCCGAGCTGACGAATGCCGCCGACAAGAGCGGGGTGTCTTTCTTTGAATTCATTCCTCGGGAAACAGTTCTGGCAATGAAAGATTTTCTTTGGGTACGTGAAAGAATACAGGTAGTACGGGAGGAGGCACTCTCTCCTCAGGCGCTTGCCGCATACGAGGGAGAGAAGACGGAACTGATGAATTTGGAACTGAAGCTGATAGACGGGGCGGAATTTACAGTACGGGCTTTGGAATTCAAACGGATTGAATTTGGTAACAAACCTACAGGAACTCCACAGGCTACGTTGGCTTTCGATACGACAGTCCAGCCTATTTTTCATAAGAATTTTGATTTGGTAAGCACTTCATTCACTGATTATCAGAAACGAGGTTACACCTTATATATATGTACCGATAGTGAGAAGCAGGCAAAGCGTCTGAAAGATATCTTTGAGGAGCGTGGTGATCATATCACGTTCATTCCGGTCAACAAGACTTTACATGAGGGCTTTACAGATAATGTATTGAAAAGCTGCTTTTTTACAGACCATCAGATTTTTGACCGTTTCCATAAATACAATCTTCGTAGCGACAAGGCGCGTAGCGGTAAGGTGGCGTTGACCTTAAAAGAGTTGAGCCAGTTTGAGCCGGGTGACTTTGTGGTACATATAGATCATGGTGTAGGTCGTTTTGGCGGTTTGGTACGCATTCCGAATGGAAATACCACTCAGGAAGTGATTAAACTTACTTATCAGAATGAGGATGTGGTATTTGTTTCCATTCATTCCCTGCATAAAATATCCAAGTATAAAGGGAAGGAGGGAGAAACTCCCCGCCTGAACAAATTGGGAACCGGTGCGTGGGAAAAAATGAAAGAGCGTACCAAGAGTAAAATCAAAGATATAGCTCGTGATCTGATCAAACTGTATTCGCAACGTAAACAGGAAAAAGGATTTTCGTATAGTCCCGACAGTTTTATGCAACATGAATTAGAGGCAAGCTTTATCTATGAGGATACCCCCGATCAGTTGAAGGCGACCCAAGATGCCAAAGCCGATATGGAGAGCGATCGCCCTATGGACCGTTTAGTGTGTGGTGATGTGGGATTCGGAAAGACCGAAGTAGCGATTCGTGCCGCTTTCAAAGCTGTGACAGATAACAAACAGGTGGCTGTGCTGGTTCCCACTACGGTTTTAGCTTATCAGCACTTTCAGACTTTTAGCGAACGGTTGAAAGATTTTCCATGTAAGGTGGATTATTTGAGCCGCGCCCGCAGTACGAAAGATGTTTCCAGAATAGTGAAAGAACTGGCGGATGGAAAAATAAATATTTTGATCGGTACACATAAAATCATCGGTAAAAGCGTTAAGTTCAAAGATTTAGGATTGCTGATCATTGATGAGGAACAGAAGTTCGGAGTAAGTGTGAAAGAGAAGTTGCGTCAGATGAAAGTGAATGTGGATACACTTACTATGACCGCTACCCCCATCCCCCGTACTTTGCAGTTCTCGTTAATGGGCGCCCGTGATCTTTCTGTTATTCAGACTCCGCCTCCCAACCGTTATCCCATTCAGACAGAGGTGCATACCTTTAATGAAGATATCATAACGGAAGCGATCAATTTTGAAATGAGCCGTAACGGACAGGTATTCTTTGTCAATAACCGCATACAGAATCTGGTAGAATTGGAAGCCATGATCAAGCGGAATATACCCGATTGCCGTGTCTGCATAGGTCATGGACAGATGGAGCCCGAAAAGCTGGAAAAGATTATTTTCGACTTTGTGAACTATGATTATGATGTGCTGCTGGCAACCACCATTATCGAGAGTGGCATTGACATACCGAATGCCAATACGATTATCATCAACCAGGCGCAGAATTTTGGCTTGAGTGATTTGCACCAGATGCGTGGACGTGTGGGAAGAAGCAATAAAAAAGCATTCTGTTATTTGTTGGCGCCTCCGTTGGCTTCACTGACTCCTGAGGCAAAGCGTCGTCTTCAAGCCATTGAAAATTTCAGTGATCTGGGCAGCGGTATTCATATAGCCATGCAGGATTTGGATATCCGTGGAGCAGGAAATATGCTGGGGGCGGAGCAGAGTGGTTTCATTGCCGATTTGGGCTATGAAACTTATCAGAAGATATTGGCTGAAGCGGTGAAGGAATTGAAAGAGGATGAGTTTGCCGATCTTTACGCAGAGGAGTTGCAGGCAGCGGGAGAAGAGAAAATCAGTGGCGAGAACTTTGTGGATGAATGTCAGGTGGAAAGTGATTTGGAATTGCTTTTCCCTAATGAGTATATCCCCAGCAGCAGCGAACGTATGTTGCTTTATCGTGAACTGGACGGATTGGAATTGGATAAGGACCTGCTCGCTTTCAAGGCACGGTTGGAGGACCGTTTCGGAAAGGTTCCTCCCGAAGGGCTGGAACTTCTGCGTATCGTACCTTTGCGCAGATTGGCTAAACGGTTGGGGGTGGAAAAAGTATTCTTGAAAGCCGGACGAATGACTTTGTTCTTTATCAGTAATCAGGAAAGTCCTTATTATCAAAGTGCGGCTTTTGGCAAGGTGATTGATTACATGAGCAAGAATCCGCGTTACTGCAATTTGCGTGAGCAGAACGGCAAGCGTAGTATGGTAGTCAAGAATGTGGAAACGGTAGAGACTGCGGTAGGTATTCTGCAGGAGATGGTGAGTCTGTGATAAAAGATGTCTGTATTGGCGGATTTCTTTCGTAGAAGAGATGAACCAACCGATGGTTCGGCAGAAACCTGCATTGCTGTAGAGTAAGCAGGATATGTTAACGTAAAATTGAATATTAACTAAATAAATAGCTGATTTTTAATTAATTGTTTAACGGATTTGAATTCGGGGTGTTTTATATTAAAAAATAATATAAGACGCTCCTTTTTCTTTTAACTTATCTATATTTTTACTATCTTACTTCCAGTTTAAAAGCGGACACTGAGATTTTTACTCACATATTGTCTAATTTAAAAAACACTTGTTATGGAAGTGAAAAAAACACGAAGAGCCGACCTTGAAAAGGGCAAGTCCCGTTGGCTGTTCATGGGTCTCATTGTGACGCTGTCGTTTATGTTTGTTTCGTTCGAATGGACTGAACGTAATGTAACTTACACGATCAGTGATCTAGTCAGTGACCCGGATTTCTTTGAAGAATTAGTTCCTGTAACCTACAATCAGGATAAACCTCTGCCCCCACCGCCACCTCCGGTTGCCGTCAACCCGGATGAGCTCAACATAGTGGATGATAACTCGACGGAAATAGAAGGCGATATTGCCGCTTCGGACCCTACGGACGCTCCTGTTATTATACCCATTCCTGTTGAAGTACCCGAGGAAGTAGTGGATGAAAATGTGGAATTTGTGGTGGTGGAAGAGATGCCGATGTTTCGTAATGGCACTGCTGATTTAATGAAGTATTTGAGTGAAAACATCAAATATCCTACCGTCAGTGCGGAACAAGGGGTTCAGGGTAAGGTTGTGGTACAGTTTATTGTGGGCGTTCATGGCGAGATCCTGAATCCGGTAGTGGTGAAGAGCGTGGATCCGTACCTGGATAAGGAAGCGATCCGGGTAATCAGCTCCATGCCGAAATGGAAGCCCGGCAAGCAAAGAGGAAAAGCAGTGAGGGTGAAATACACTGTTCCTGTAGTCTTCAGACTGCAAAATTAAGATTTAATTAGTATGGATGGAGGAAGCGTAATCTCAGAAGAGGACGCTTCCTCTTTTTTATGAGGAATAAATAGGGAATATTTATGAAAACATGTAAGAAAAAGGGGCGTGAAAGGAAATAGTTAGTAATAAAATGCTTGCTATCTTATTATATTTGTTACCTTTGTGGGTCTTATAATATGAAAAACAATGAAAATAACAATTCTACAGAGAAATATAGAATGGGCCAATCCACAGGCTAATGTAGCAAGGGCCGACGAGGCAATAAGCTGTCTCCCGGATTCTGATTTGTTTGTTTTACCCGAAATGTTTTCCACCGGTTTTTGTACGCAACCCGAAGGAATTGCGGAGAGCGCCGACAGCGAAACACTTCACTGGATGAAGCGCAAGGCAGCCGAGCGGAATTGTGCTATTGCAGGCAGTGTAGCGGTATGTGAGAATGGAAATTATTATAATCGTTTTTACTTTGTCCATCCGGATGGAGCCGTGCAGCATTATGATAAGAAGCATTTGTTTACCTTTGGGGGCGAACACAAGCGTTTCACCGCCGGTACGGAGCGTGTGGTGGTGAACTTCCGTGGGGTACGTATCCTGTTGGAAGTATGTTATGACCTTCGCTTCCCTGTTTGGGCACGTAACCTGGGTGACTATGACATGATACTTTATGTGGCAAGCTGGCCTACCCCCCGTGTGGATGCCTGGAGCGCGCTGCTCCGTGCGCGGGCTATTGAAAATCAGTGTTATGTAGCCGGAGTGAACCGCATGGGAGTTGATCCTGCCTGTGAATATTCGGGTGGCAGCGCCATCATCGATCCCTACGGAAAGACGATAGCCGAATGTCCATGGAGCAGGGAAAGCGCGGTATCGGCTGATATAGATATGGAGGCATTGCAGACTTTCCGGAAGAAATTTCCGGTACTGGATGATGCCGACCCCTTTACATTGATATAAAACAATTAATAAAATAATAGATAATGGCTGAAAAGAAATTATTGTTGGGCGATGAGGCAATTGCCCTCGGAGCGATACATGCCGGCATATCGGGTGTATATGCCTATCCGGGTACACCGTCCACTGAAATCACGGAGTTTATCCAGAATAATCCTTTAGCAAAGGAAAGAAAACTGCACAGCACTTGGTGTACCAATGAAAAAACGGCCATGGAGGCTGCGCTGGGTATGTCATACGCGGGAAAGCGTGCTTTGGTATGTATGAAACATGTAGGTATGAATGTGGCTGCCGATGCGTTTGTCAATTCTGCCATAACCGGCGTGAACGGTGGGCTGGTGGTGCTGGCTGCCGATGATCCTTCCATGCATTCGTCACAGAACGAACAGGATTCACGCTTTTATGGAAAATTTGCTATGATTCCCATGCTGGAACCGTCTTCCCAACAAGAAGCATACGATATGATGGATTACGCATATACACTATCGGAAAAACTGAAGTTGCCGGTGCTGATGCGTGTGGTTACCCGTCTGGCACATTCGCGTGCCGGTGTGGAAGTAGCCGATATCCGTGAGGAAAATCAGTTGAATCCTGATCATGAACGTGCCCACTGGGTATTGCTGCCGGGTAATGCGCGTAAACAATATCTGGATTTAGTGAAAAAGCAGGAGAAACTGGAAGAATCTTCCTCTAAATCTCCTTATAATTATCTGGAAGGGTTGAATCCCGAATATGATTATGAGTTCGGAGTGATAGCTTGCGGTATCGGTTATAATTATGTGAAAGAGGCAGATACGGATGGTTGCCATATTCCGGTATTGAAAGTTTCGCAGTATCCGTTGCCGGCTGAAGAAATCAGGACGATGGCAGACCGTTGCGGATATGTTCTGGTAGTGGAAGATGGTCAGCCGTTTGTGGAAGAGCAGGTAAAAGCGATACTTTCCTCGGACTATGAGGTAAAGGGACGCTTGACGGAAACTTTGCCGCGTACCGGTGAATTGACTCCGGATAATGTGGGCGAGGCGATCGGATGGGGAATCAAACGTCCGTTTGGCAAGCCTCAGGTGGTGATGCCGCGTCCGCCTGCATTGTGTCAGGGATGTGGTCATCGGGATGTGTATGATGCATTGAACAAGGTGGCTGCGGAATATCCGGATGCACGCATTTTCGGTGATATCGGTTGCTATACATTAGGTGCGTTGCCCCCGTTCCGTGCTATTGACAGTTGTGTGGATATGGGTGCTTCCATAACCATGGCCAAAGGTGCTTCCGATGCGGGAGTATTTCCGGCCATTGCTGTTATCGGTGACTCTACCTTCACTCATTCCGGTATGACCGGTCTGCTGGATGCGGTGAATGACCGTGCCAATATCACGGTGGTGATTTCGGATAACCTGACTACTGCCATGACCGGTGGACAGGATTCTGCCGGTACGAACAAATTCGAGGCGATCTGCCTGGGATTAGGAGTGGAACCCGAACATGTGCGTGTGGTGGTTCCATTACCGAAGAATATGGAAGAAATCACCCGTACCATTCGTGAGGAAATAGAATATAAAGGGGTGTCTGTCATTATTCCGCGCAGAGAGTGTATCCAGACATTGAATCGTAAACTAAGACAGAAAAAAGCAGATAAGGCATGAGAAAAGATATCATACTTTCGGGCGTAGGAGGACAGGGTATCCTGACTATCGCTACTATTATAGGAGAAGCTGCTACGGCAGAAGGCATCAATTTGAAGCAGGCCGAGGTACACGGCATGAGCCAGCGCGGAGGAGATGTACAGTCTAATCTGCGTCTATCCGACGAAACGATTTATTCGGATCTGATCGCTCAGGGTGAGGCGGATCTGATTATTTCCATGGAACCGATGGAGGCGTTGCGTTATCTGCCCTACTTGCAGGAAGAAGGTTGGGTGATTACTTCCGCTAATCCTTTCAAGAACATTCCCGACTATCCTGAAGAAGTGGATCTGATGAGGGCTTTGGAGAGCCTTCCGCATGTGGTGAAGTTGGAAATAGAGGATATGGCAAAAGAAAACAGTATGCCTAAATGCGCGAATGTGATTCTGCTGGGCATGGCTGCGAAGTATATTGAGATCGTATCACCGGAACAGTTGCGCGAAAGCATAGGGCGTGTGTTTGCCACAAAAGGTGAGAAGATTGTTGAAATGAATCAGAAGGCTTTTGATATAGGCTTGAATGCGGTAAAGAACTGGTAATGCCATGAAGATATTTAGTGAAGAATTAGTGGAGAAGGCGGTGAAGGAACTGCACATCGCCAATCTTGCACAGGCTACTATCGGTGATGTGCTGTTGGTAGCCCAGTATCTGGAAAAGGAAACGGGGATTCCTTTTATCCGCATGGATCAGGGATCTCCCGGCCTTGCCGCCAATCGGATCGGGATTGAAGCGGAGAAAGCCGCTTTAGACAGGGGAGTCGGATCGCAATATCCGGCTGCCGCAGGAGTGCCCGAGTTGAAAAAGGAGGCTTCCCGTTTTGTAAAAGCTTTCTTGAATCTGGAAATCTCTCCGCGCGCTTGTGTGCCTACCACCGGGTCGGTGGCCGGTTCATTCGGCTCGTTCATAGCCTGTACGCAGCGTATTCCGGGGAAAGACAAGGTATTGTTCATTGATCCCGGATTTCCTATTCAGAAATCCCAGCTTCGCATTATCGGCGTGGAGTGGGAAGAATTTGATATCTATCATTATCGTGGACAGGCCTTGCGTGAGAAATTGGAAAGTTTCCTGAGTAAAGGCGATATAGCAGCGATTATCTATTCTAATCCGAATAATCCGGCATGGATTTGTCTGGAAGAGGAGGAGTTGCAGATAATCGGTGAACTGGCAACCCAATACGATGTGATTGTCATGGAAGACCTCGCTTATTTCTGCATGGATTTCCGTCGGGATATGGGACATCCTTTCGAACCGCCCTATCCGCCTACTGTGGCAAGATATACGGATAATTATATCCTGATGCTTTCTTCTTCCAAGATATTCAGTTATGCCGGACAGCGTATGGCATTGACATGTATCAGTGATAAACTGTTCGACCGCCAGTTCCCTGCATTAGCAGAACGGTATAAAGATGCAGGGGTATTCGGTCCTACACTGATTGCTTCCATCCTTTATATGATTACTTCGGGATGTACGGCTTCCACTCAGTATGCATACGCTGAAATGCTCCGTCTGTCTACCGAAGGTAAAATCAATTTTGTGGAAGATACCCGCGAATATGCCCGTCGTGCGGAACGCATGAAGAAAATATTTACCGACAATGGTTTCCACATCGTATATGACTATGATGCTACCCAGGTGGTGGGAGATGGTTTCTTCTTTACCATTGGTTACGGAAATATGACAGGGGGTGAATTGCTCCGGGAGTTATTGTATTATGGAGTAAGCAGCATCTCGCTTTCTACTACCGGTAGCGAGCAGGAAGGTGTCCGCGCCTGTACTTCCAGAATGCGTGAGGAACTTTATCCGGTGATGGAAGAACGCATGAGAGCTTTTCATGAAGATCATTGAAAATAATGTGCTAATAGGATAATGTGCCGATTGTCATATGGTGTGTTTGTGCACCGGTACATTGGCTAATTAGCACATTGAAAAATTATTTATTATGATTTGGAACAAAAATAAAGAGTGCATGAGCCGGGACGAAATGAGCGCTCTGCAGGGAAAACGCCTGAACAAGTTGGTGAACCTGGTTTATCATAATGTCCCTTTTTATCGTAACAAGATGCAGGAGATGGATTTATCTCCGGATGATATTCAGACTATTGAAGACATTGTAAAACTTCCTTTTACTACCAAACAGGATTTACGTGATAATTATCCTTATGGACTTCAGGCTGCTCCTGCTTCGGAAATTGTACGTGTACACGCTTCTTCGGGCACAACCGGGAATCCTACCATTGTGGGATATACACGTCGTGACTTGTCCGTATGGTCCGAAGTAATGTCGCGTTGTCTTTCGGCCTATGGGGTTACTCGTAATGATACTTTTTCTGTCAGTTATGGTTATGGATTATTCACTGGTGGGCTGGGTGCACATTATGGTGTGGAGAATCTGGGGGCGACTGTTATCCCGGCTTCTACCGGAAATACGGAAAAGCATGTTCGTCTGATTCGTGACTTGGGTATAACCGGTATTGCTTGTACTCCTTCTTATGCTCTTTATTTAGCAGAAGTGGTGGAACGTATGGGGCTTACCAAGAAAGATATCGGCCTCCGTATAGGAGCCTTTGGAGCCGAGCCATGGACGGAGAGTATGCGTAAGGAAATAGAAGAGCGGCTGGGCTTGAAAGGCTACAATATTTATGGATTGAGTGAAATTATGGGCCCTGGTGTTTCCTATGAATGCCAGGAACAACATGGTTCGCATATCAATGAGGATCATTTTTATCCTGAAATCATTAACCCTGAAACGCTGGAACGTCTTCCGAATGGAGAAGTGGGAGAATTGGTGTTTACTACTCTGACCAAGGAAGGTATGCCGTTATTGCGCTATCGTACGAAGGACTTGACTTCCCTGATGGAGGGTGAATGTCCGTGTGGAAGAACCAATATTCGTATGTCGGGTATTGTAGGCCGTAGTGACGATATGCTTATTATCCGTGGCATCAATGTATTCCCGTCTCAGGTGGAAAGTGTTATTCTGGATATGCCGCAGTTTGAACCTCAGTATATGCTGGTGGTGGATAGGAAGAATAATCTTGACTCTTTGCAGGTACAAGTGGAAGTCCGCAAAGACTTCTTCTCGGACGATATGGGACGTATGCTGGCTATGAAGAAAGCGCTGAGTGACAAATTGAAGAGCGTTCTTTCTATCAGTGCTGAAGTGAAGCTGATGGAGCCTAACAGTATTGCCCGTAGTGAAGGCAAGAGTAAACGTGTGATAGACAACCGAATTTTAAAATGAAAAAGTACGCAATATGACAATTAAGCAATTATCTGTTTTTCTGGAAAACAAGACCGGAAGGATAAATGACGTAACCAAGACATTGGCAAAGTATGATATCAATATGCATGCGTTCAGCATGGCGGAATCTACTGATTTTGGTATTCTTCGTTTGATTGTATCGGATGTGGAAAAAGCGGTGGAAGTACTTCGTGCCGAGAATTTTGCCGTGATGCTGACCGATGTGGTATGTATCAGTTGCCCGAATGTGGCTGGTTCTTTGGCTAAAGTTTTGGACTATCTGGCAGCAGAGAATATCTTTATTGAATATATGTATGCTTTTGCTCAGGGAGATACGGCACATGTGGTTATCCGTCCGTCTAATGTGGAGCGATGCATGGAAATCTTGAACAAACTCAATTGTAATGTTTTGACTAAAAATAGTTTGTGATTTCTTTGACATATTCATTCATTTTGTAGTAATGGAAATCCGGATAAGTATTAAAAAATAGTTTATCAGAATCTTTTTTAAAGTTAGAAAGCCGCCTCCTCTGAAGCGGCTTTCTGCTTTTCTATTAGAACAAACTCCAAGCAACTGTCAGTCCGGCCATTACAATGGCAACCATACTCATCAGTTTAATCAAAATGTTCAAACTGGGACCGGATGTATCTTTAAACGGGTCACCTACCGTGTCACCGGTAACCGTTGCTTTGTGAACTTCACTTCCTTTACCGCCGAAATTGCCTTCTTCTACATATTTCTTGGCGTTATCCCATGCGCCTCCTGCATTGGCCATGAAAATGGCAAGCACGAAACCGGAGGACAACCCACCAATCAGCAGACCGATGACTCCGGGAACTCCAAACACTAATCCTGTAGCAACCGGAGCGATGATAGCCAATAGAGACGGGAATACCATTTCACGTTGTGCTCCTTTGGTGGAGATTTGTACACAACGGGCATAGTCGGGTTCGGCTTCTCCAGTCAGAATTCCTTTTATTTCACGGAACTGGCGGCGTACTTCCTCTACCATGTGGGCTGCTGCACGACCCACTGCATTCATGGTCAGACCGCAGAACAGGAATGCCATCATACTGCCCAAAAACATGCCGCTTAGCACTTTAGGGTTCATCAGGGTTACATCGTAATAAAGCATGTAGTCAGTGAAACTGGCGTTATGAACATCTACGGTAATGCCGTTTGGTAATTCCAGAATGGTCTGCCCCAACCGGGTTAATCCGATACGGATTTCTTCTACATAGGATGCTAACAGAGCCAATCCGGTCAGAGCGGCAGAGCCGATAGCAAAACCTTTGCCGGTGGCAGCAGTTGTGTTACCCAACGAGTCGAGTGCGTCAGTGCGCCTGCGTACTTCTTTACCTAATCCGCTCATTTCGGCATTACCGCCGGCATTGTCTGCAATTGGTCCGTAAGCATCGGTAGCCAGGGTAATTCCCAATGTTGAGAGCATACCTACGGCAGCAATACCAATACCGTAAAGCCCCATGGAAATATTGGCGAAATCAAATCCGGAAGCAAGCCAATAGGATAAGATGATGCCTACTACTACTGCCAGTACCGGGATAGTGGTGGAAACCATACCTAGTCCGATACCGGAAATGATAACAGTGGCCGGACCTGTCTTTCCACTTTCGGCCAATCGTTGTGTAGGTTTATAAGATTGAGAAGTATAGTATTCGGTAGAGCGGCCGATAACAATCCCTACTATTAATCCCACTACCACAGCAAAAGAGATGTTTACCCAGTTTTCCAGTCCCAAGGCCCAAAGGATAAGGAAAGTGGCAACAACAATCAGCACAGAACTTAAGTTGGTTCCTGTAGCTAATGAACCGAGTAGCTCTTTCATTCCTGCATCTTCTTTGGTACGGACAGCGAAAATACCGATGATGGAGAGTAAAATACCTACAGCTGCAATCAGCATAGGCGCAATGACCGCTTTAAATTGCATTACAGTATCATCCGAACCAATGAAGGCAGCTGCGCCCAAAGCGGCGGTAGCCAGGATAGAACCGCAATAAGACTCGTAGAGGTCGGCGCCCATTCCGGCTACGTCACCTACATTGTCACCCACATTATCGGCAATGGTGGCAGGATTACGGGGATCATCTTCCGGAATTCCGGCTTCCACTTTACCTACCAGGTCAGCACCCACATCGGCTGCCTTGGTATAGATTCCACCTCCTACACGGGCGAAAAGCGCTTGCGTGCTGGCTCCCATCCCAAAAGTAAGCATGGTAGTGGTGATGACACATAATTTGGCGGAAGGATTCAAGGTATCTGACGGAATACAATAATCCAATAATATATACCAGAAGGAAATATCGAGCAGACCTAATCCGACAACGACCAATCCCATAACAGCTCCGCTACGGAAAGCCACGCGCAGTCCTTTGTTCAGAGAGTGCTGGGCTGCATTGGCGGTACGTGCTGAAGCATAGGTGGCCGTTTTCATTCCCAAAAAACCGGAAAGTCCCGAGAAGAAACCGCCGGTAAGAAAAGCAATGGGCACCCACGGATTTTGTAAGTTGAAGCCGTATGCCATGATAGAAAATAGAATAACTAATCCCAGAAATACCAGCCCTACCACTTTGTATTGTTGTTTCAGATAGGACATGGCGCCCTGGCGCACATAAGAAGCGATTTTTTCCATTGTCGGAGTTCCTTCGCTTTCAAGCATCATTTGTTTGTAGAAATACCATGCGAGTGCCAATGCCAAGAGGGAGGCAATGGGCACAATCCAGAAGAGATACGTTTCCATACGCAGTATTGATTTAAAAGTTGGTTTTGCCCAAAGATAGAAAAAATAAATGATATTCAATAGGATAGGCAATATTTTTATCAATTAATATTTGCGGTACTTTTCTAATTAAGTTTAGGGGAAAATAAATATCAATATCTGTACCTTGGAACACATAGACCTGTTTCTGTGTTTCATCAAAACACGATGAAAGATAAATAAGACTTTAAAAAACGATTTCACCACAGATTGCACATGATCTGTGGTGAATTTGATACATTACCCTTTTATTTGCCATACAGCTTGTCTATCAAATCAGCGCGTCCTATTTTACGCAATTCGTTGATGATGGCACGCCGTTCTTCGGGTTTATACCAAAAAAAGAACATCCGTTGAGCCAGTTTCTCTTTTTGTGATTTGGCAGAGAAAACCGGTTGTAACGTATATGGATGATAACCTGTGTACCAGGCTTCAGTAGCTACAGTCATTGGGGTAGGGGTGAAATCCTGCACCTGTTCCAGATGGAAATCCAATTTCTTGGTGATCACTGCCAGTTCTGCCATATCTTCTTCCGTACATCCTGGATGGCTGCTTATAAAATAAGGTATAATCTGCTGTCGCATATTCAATTCCTTATTTATTTTGTCGAAAGTCTTTTTGAAGTCATAAAATTGCGAAAACGAAGGTTTCCTCATGATTTGCAGCACTGAGTCGCTGGTGTGTTCCGGAGCCACTTTCAAACGCCCGCTGACATGATTGGCTATCAGTTCGCGGGTATATTCAGCCGTACTGCGGTTTACTGCCGGATCCTTACTCTGATATTGTAACAGGTCATAGCGTACACCGCTTCCGATAAAGCTTTTCTTGATACCGGGAAGTGCGTCTACCGAATGGTAAATATCCAATAAAGGACGGTGATCCGTGTTCAAATTGGGACATACTTTGGGATGGATACATGACGGGCGTTTGCAGCGGCGGCATATTTTCTCTTCTTTACCGCGCATAGCGTACATGTTGGCGCTAGGCCCTCCCAAGTCGCTCAGATAGCCTTTGAAGTCTGGCATTTCTGTTATGGCTTTCACCTCTTTCAAGATACTTTCCTTGCTTCGGCTTACAATGAATTTTCCCTGATGGGCGGAAATGGTACAGAAGGCACATCCTCCAAAACAACCACGGTGCAGATTAACTGAGAATTTAATCATATCAAACGCCGGGATACGTTTTCCCTTATACTTGGGATGAGGCATACGCGTATACGGCAAATCAAAAGAACGATCCAGCTCTCCTTGTGTCATTGGAGGATAAGGCGGATTGACTACTACCGTTTTGTTACCTACATCTTGCAAGATGCGGGAGGCTTCGTATTTATTGCTTTCCTCTTCAATGAAGCGGAAGTTTTCGGCTTGTTTCTTTTTATCTTTCAGGCATGTTTCATGAGAATGAAGCACGATATCGGGCTTTTCCTGAGTGTCATCAGACGGACACATGGGTTCTCCCTTACGGGTTATGTAGGCTGTTTGCAAAATATCATGTGGAATCGGAAGACTTTCTGCAGGAGCGGATTCATGGGGCTGTCCGATGGCGTCCGCCAATGTCTTCATTCTCTTGCAAAGTTCCGTAATCGGCTTCTCGCCCATTCCATAGATCAATAAATCGGCTCCTGAATCTATCAGGATTGATTTACGCAGACAGTCTTGCCAATAGTCGTAATGACTGACACGACGCAAAGATGCTTCTATACCTCCCAAAATGACAGGTACATCGGGATAGATTTTTTTTAAAATCTGTGTATAAACGATGCTGGGGTATTCGGGACGCATGTCGTGGCGGCCGTCGGGAGTATAAGCATCCTCGCTGCGCAAACGCTTGTTGGCAGTGTATTTGTTTACCATGCTGTCCATGCATCCGGCGGACACACCGAAAAAGAGGCGTGGACGTCCCAGCTTCTTAAAGTCGCGCAGGTCGTCACGCCAGTTAGGTTGAGGCACAATAGCTACTTTTAAGCCTTGTGCCTCTAATAATCTTCCAATCACTGCCGGACCGAATGAAGGATGATCTACATAGGCGTCACCGCTGAACAAGATAACGTCCAGTTCTTTCCACCCACGCATTTCCACTTCTTTCTTGGTTGTCGGCAACCAGTCTGTAAGTTTGTATTCTTTCAATGATACGTATTGTTTTTTATTTTGCTACAGAGATAAGTTAGTTATATCTCTTCTTCATCCTTATTTTTCTCCTTCTCCCATTGGATATAAAGCAGAATAAGTTGATGAAGTCCGAAAGCTTTCATGTTATTATGATAAATTACATCAATGCAAAGGTCAAGCAGTTCTTTATTATTTCCTTCCTCACTGGTTATCAGTGAGCGGATATTCAGCTTCAGTTTGTCCAGTACCGACTCGTCCACGATACCGTTACTATCTATTAGATGCTGAAATAAAGCATATTTCTCAATAGTTTGCAGGTTCTCTTCTGAGATTTCCATGCTACGTGTGCCAGAGGCGTTAGTCTGTATAGTGTACATAGTCGTTTAATTTTAATGGTTTATACGGACAAAGTTAGGCGTTTTTATGAAATAACCTCTTATTTGTTCTTTTATTTTCGTTTAAAAATATCACTTGCTGCCGAAGAAGCCCAGAATAGCACTCATTACCCGTGCTCTTTCCTTCACTCCTTGAATGCTTTCAAAAGGGAAGCCTAGAACGAAGGTACGATAAGTACCTTTGTAGGCAATGCCGGCACTATAATTTCCCGGATTGTAAACGAAAGCAGAGTAAGCCGGAGCCACCGGAGTCAGACAGTCGGGAGCGGGTACGGCATAGGTTTGTTCATTGATGGTACGGGGGATATTGAAACGGGTGCCGGCTCCGTATATTTCTCCCGAAGTGGAGTTGAGCATACTGCCTCCGAAACTATATTTCAATATGTTTTCGGTGAAGTTCAGTGCTGTGGGACTGTTCATGTTACTTCCTATATATGAACCGCTGAGTATCAGGTTGCCGCCTTTTTGGCAGTAGGAGGTGATCAGCTGCTGTAGGGTGTTGGAGAAGGGACGTCTGTCGGCTCCGAATATCAGGTCTGCAATGGGGTAATCTGCCAGCCGGACAAAACCATTTTCAACGGCTTCATCACTACACGACACAAAAGAGTACCCTCCGGTTGCCTGGATAGCTTTACCATGAATGAACGGATAGTCGAAAGTATTTCCGGCTATCAACCTTCCTTCCAGCTCGCTGCCGCTATACCCCAGCCCGTCTTTGGTTTCCCGCCCTATGCGGCTACGGTCGAAGCTTTGTTGCGTTCCGCAGAAGGCGGGCGTATTTATATAAGGTATCCCCGGATCCGTATTCAAATCAAAGCCTTGCAAGAAAGGAGATTCTACGGTAGCAGGTCCGCTCAGACGGTCGAATCCATTGACTATCAAGATTGTTCCTTTGCTTTTCTTTGCCTGATAGGCTGACAGGATTTCGGAAGGAAAACTTTCTCCCCCCTTGTTGACTGCGGTAACTTTAAAACTATATACCAGTCCCGGTTCGGCTTCGAAGATATATTCAGTACCGCGTACTAACGTTCCATTATCAAATCCACCATGTCCCAGGCGGGTGTAGACGATGTATTGTTGTGCTTTGGCAGTCGGTTCCAACGGATCGTCTACCGCTTGCCAAGTTAGTCGGAAGGTGTTTTTTCTGCTTCCGGGATGAATGGCAAAATTACTTACCGGTAAAGGTTGGACTACATAATCCGTTCCATGCATGGTACTCAGATATTTTAGTACAGATTTGTAAACAGAACGCCCTACGGTAAACTTGAAACGCGGATCGTGTCCTAGTTTCAAATCGGCAAAGTTCTGATGGGAGAGGAGTTCCAGAATCATCGAGGGAACGGCAGGCAGACGAGTTTCGCTGTAATTGCGGTTCCACAGGCTGCGACGTTGCCACCGGATACCGAATTGGGCGGAGATATCCCGTTGCAGGCCGGTCAAGACCATATCTGCCAAATCACGGGAAGCATAACGGGAGATGCCGGCATTCAGTTCACCGTTATTATAATCGGTGGTATAAATACCCAGCGTGCCTACTAAATCATCTTCTTTGGAAAAACCTGCATCGCTGTGCACTCCCAAGGTCATTTCAAAAGGAACGCCCAATCCCTTCTCCTTTGGATTGTACACAGAATTTCCGCTGAGATAATTGATTATCCGGCTGCGGGCGTTTATATCGTCGGTATAGTCATTCTTACTTTCACTGGGACTGTAAACCGGATAGGGAAAGCCCGACCATTGTGCGGCGTAGCGTGCCCCTTCCAGGTAGCGGGGCAGGCCGCTGGTTTTTCCACCGCGCAATATGTTTCCCATTCCTCCGCCAAAACGGACAGCATCGGCGCATACCACTCCTTTTTGTCTACTCTCATTACTTAATACCACCATGCCGTAATCGTTGGTCCCTTTATCAAACTCGAAAGTGCCCAGGTAAACCCAGGTGCCTCCCCCTATTTGTTGATTGACTAGAAATTCAGTGACACCCCCTTTATGGAAAACCAGATATTTGGCGTCACTCACACTTCCGGGTAAAGTCTGATAAGTCACATAGACGGCATATTTTCCTGTTTCGGGAATACGGGGAATCCATTGTGCAAAGGCTTTTTCCGGTTTTTTCTCGGTGGAGGCAAAGCGGGCTGTACCTTCTTCAAAAGGATTTTGTCCGTCCCTGTAAATCAACCGTTTTTGAGCGAATGCCGGGGTGGGGGCGGTTTTCCATTTACCTTTCCGGCTTTTTATCTCCTGATAGATGCAACCTTGGGGATGAATGTCATTATCCACAATCACTTCATTGCGCTGCCAGTCACGTTCACGGGGAGTATACACTATGGCTCCTGCATTTTCCAGCATGGGTATAATATAAGGTATGACGAATGATTGGGTGAACAAATCCTCTGTGGTACAGAACAAGCGTGGACGTTGCCATTCCCAACATCCTTTGTCATTCTTATAATATTTTCCGTGGCTTTGCCAAAGGGCGATGTGTCTGCCTTCTAATCCTTTGCTGGCAGTAAAGGGGCGGGAATTATTTTTTACCCATGGATTACCTTTATAATCTGTCCGTTGCCATAAGCGGCTTTTGTCCTGTTTCTTTCTCAGATAGTTGGGAACCAGGTCTTCGATGGATTTTCCATCGGCATAAATGGTTATATCGTAATAATTTACAGGGCCGGGTAAGCTTTGTTTGAGTAACCGGTAGATGGCTTCCGTGTTTTCGGGTGTGAACGGTTGGTAGCCGAAGCTGGGACTGGCATATACGTCCAGTTTCTTTTGGTTATGATTGACTTCATAACGGTCTAATTTGCACTTGCCTATGTTGGCGTAAGATGTTTCATATTGGGTGAAGAAATCTTTTAGACGTTGTTCCACATTGGCGTCTAACCCTTGTGCCAAAGTGTGCGATATTCCTACCATCACCAGCAGGAAGGACAAAAATATCTTTTTCATGTTGTTTTCTTCTTTATTTATGGTTGCGAAGTTAGGAATTTTTGTTAGTTTTGTCATTCTAACTAACCTATAATGAACCTAAATGAAACGAATTATCTTTAATTTCTGCTTCGTATGGCTCGCTGTTTCCGCTTTTGCCGGAAGTAAAGTAGTCGAAATGCGAAATTATGGTCTGGTACCGGACACACACGAGAATCTTTCAGCTAAATTGCAGAAGGCGTTACAAGACATCAAGACTCAAGTCGCTTCCGGCGATAAGGTCACCCTGCTTTTTGAATCCGGACGTTACGATTTCCACCCTGAAGGGGCGGCTGTCCGTGAGTATTATATTTCCAACCATGACCAGGATAATCCGAAAACGGTAGGTTTTCCTCTGGAGGATTGGAAGGGGCTGACCGTGGACGGACAAGGTGCCGATTTTATCTTTCATGGCCGTATGCTTCCACTTTCTCTGCTTCGTTCAGAGGATTGTACTTTACGTAATTTCAGCATAGATTTTGAAACTCCCCACATTACTCAGGTCAAGGTGTTGAAAAGTGGAGAGGAAGGAATTACTTTTGAACCTGCCGCATGGGTGAAATGTCGCATCAATGAGAAAGGCTTCTTTGAATCATACGGCGAAGGCTGGTCCAGTGCTCCCCAGGGAGGGATTGCTTTTGAAGAAAAGACAAAGCGTCTGGTATACCGCACTAGTGACTTATGGTGTCCTATGGAAGGGGTGAAAGAAGTTTCTCCACGTGTCTACCATGCTCCTCAGTGGAAAGACGCCCGGTTGATACCGGGGACAGTGGTTGCACTTCGTACTTATTATCGTCCTGCTCCGGGTATATTTTTGTCCGGTGACAAAAATACTTGTTTGCAGAATGTGAAAGTGCATTATGCAGAAGGCATGGGATTATTGGCTCAGTTATGTGAAAATATCACGTTGGATGAATTCAGCGTTTGTCTTCGTGGCGATAAGGATCCTCGTTATTTTACCACGCAGGCGGATGCTACTCATTTCTCCAGTTGCAGAGGCAAGATTGATTCCCGCAACGGGCTGTATGAAGGAATGATGGATGATGCGATTAATGTACACGGCACTTATTTGAAAATCAAGCAACGCCTTGATGACCATACAGTGATTGCTCAATACATGCATCCGCAAGCATACGGGTTCGAGTGGGGAGTGAACGGAGATGAGGTGCAATTTGTACGTTCCGTCACCATGGAACTGGCCGGTGGAAAAAACCGGGTGAAAGAAATCCTGCCTAACGATAAAGATACGGTGAAAGGTGCGAAAGAATACCGCATTATTTTTACGGAACCTTTGGATGCGGAGATTACGGATAAAGAAGGCTTTGGTATTGAAAACCTGTCTTGGTGTCCGGAAGTGTATTTTGCGGATAATGTCATTCGTAATAATCGCGCACGGGGTACTTTATTCAGCACTCCTTTGAAAACGGTAGTAGAGCGTAACCTGTTTGACCATACTTCGGGGACGGCTATTCTGCTTTGTGGTGATTGCAATGGTTGGTTTGAAACGGGAGCTTGCCGGAACGTGCTGATTCGTAACAATCGTTTTATCAATGCATTGACTAATATGTTCCAATTTACGGAAGCTGTTATCTCTATTTATCCGGAGATTCCCGATTTGGAGCATCAGAAGAAATATTTCCATGGTGGAAAAGGAGAAAAAGGAGTGGTGATTGAAGACAACTATTTTGAAACCTTTGACCGCCCCGTTCTTTTTGCAAAATCCATTGACGGATTGGTCTTTAAAAACAATGTGATCCGCCAGAATACAGATTATCCGGCTTTCCATCATAATAAGACTCGTTTCCGCTTGCTTCACACCCGGAATGTGAAGATAGAGAAGAATAATTTTGAGGATGGGGATGAGAGCGTGGTAAGAGAATAGATACAATGACACTGATTATGCGGATTTTGTTTTAATCCGTATAATCAGTGTTCCCTTATTTAAAAAGAATTATAACAGACGGGGATTATTCTACTTTCCCGATGCTGAAATTTTCAGGATATTTGCCTTTGAAATTCTTGTAATACAACTTGATCTCACGCATATCCTTGTCCAAATCACCGCTGGGATGTATCACCTTTTCGGCTGTAATGCACTTTTTTGCGTAATCGATGGCTACCAGAATAATAGGCAGACCGGCCCCTTGTGCAATATAATAGAATCCTTTTTTCCAGTTGGGATTGGCTTTGCGTGTCCCTTCCGGAGTGATAGCCAGATGGAATTTTTGACTCGATTTGGCAATCTTGATCATCTGGTCCACCAATGAAGTCTTGCGGCTACGGTCTACGGGAATCCCTCCCATCCAGCGGAAAATAGGGCCTAGAGGCCAGAAGAACCAGTCCTTTTTCATCATAAAACCAGTTTCGCGGCCTATAGCTCCCATAAACAGTTTGCCTATGAATAAGTCCCAATTGGTGGTATGTGGGGCGGCACAGATAATATATTTATCATAATCGGGAGCAGACACCTTGGTCTTCCATCCCAACAGTTTGTAGTAGATAAAACTACAAATAGCTTTTTTCATTCCTTAAATCTTATGCTTTTGTAGCTTTAGCCAGTTCGTCTGCAACCACTTTGATTTCTTTGTTCAGATCTTCGTTCAATTTCTTGTAGAATCCTTTTACGTTACCCGGCTCGGTGTGGCTGATGCGTGTAATCAGTTTGATCACATTGTGTACAGAGTTGCAAACCACTTCACGGTTAACACCTTCCATCAAACTGACTAAAAACAAATCACTTGCTATATTGGTTATTTTCTTCTTTAAATTTCTTCTACTTGCCATAAATGTAATGTTTTAAGTTAATACATAATTCTAAATTCGCGGTAAAGGTAGCATTTTTATTTGTATACGTTTTCATATTTGCGAAAAAAGAGCGAAATTTGCACGAGAATACTAAATGAAATTATACACCTTTAAATAGAATAATAGAATATGACTAAAAGTGCATTACAAATTGCCAGAGCTGCTTATCAGCCTAAACTTCCTAAAGCGTTGAAAGGCGCTGTAAAAGTAAAGGAAGGCGAACCTACACAGTCTGTTGCTGACCAGGAAGCCATCAAGGCTTTGTTCCCTAACACTTACGGTATGCCGTTGATTCAGTTCGTTGAAGGCGAAGCTGTCAATATGCCTGCTATCAATGTAGGTGTCATTTTGTCTGGTGGACAGGCTCCCGGCGGACACAATGTTATTTCCGGTTTGTTCGACGGTGTCAAGTCATTGAACAAAGACAGCAAACTGTATGGTTTCATTCTGGGCCCCGGTGGTTTGGTAGACCATAATTATATGGAACTGACTTCCGATATTATCGACGAATACCGTAATACCGGTGGTTTCGATATCATCGGTTCGGGACGTACCAAACTGGAAAAGGAAGAACAATTTGATAAAGGTCTGGAAATCATCAAGGAATTAGGCATCAAGGCATTGGTAATCATCGGTGGTGACGACTCAAACACGAACGCTTGTGTATTGGCAGAATACTATGCTGCGAAGAACTGCGGTGTTCAGGTAATCGGTTGTCCGAAGACTATCGACGGTGACTTGAAGAACGAGATGATTGAAACTTCTTTCGGTTTTGATACGGCTTGTAAAACTTACTCTGAAGTAATCGGAAACATTCAGCGTGACTGTAACTCTGCCCGCAAATACTGGCACTTTATCAAGCTGATGGGACGTTCGGCTTCTCATATCGCTTTGGAATGTGCTTTGCAGGTTCAACCTAACGTATGTATCGTTTCAGAAGAAGTAGAAGAGAAGAACATGTCATTGGATGATGTGGTTACTTACATTGCTCAGGTAGTGGCTAACCGCGCTGCACAAGGTAATAACTTCGGTACAGTGTTGATACCTGAAGGTTTGATCGAATTCATTCCCGCAATGAAGAGATTGATCGCTGAATTGAATGACTTCCTGGCTGCTAACGCATCAGAGTTCGCATTGATCAAGAAATCTCACCAACGTGAATATATCATCTCCAAGCTTTCTAAGGAAAACTCGGAAATCTATGCTTCTCTGCCCGAAGGCGTTGCACGTCAGCTTACTTTGGACCGTGATCCGCACGGAAACGTACAGGTATCATTGATTGAAACAGAAAAGCTGTTGTCTGATATGGTAGCCGTTAAATTGGCTCAGTGGAAGGAAGAAGGCAAGTATGTAGGTAAATTTGCCGCTCAGCATCACTTCTTCGGTTACGAAGGACGTTGCGCTGCTCCGTCAAACTTCGATGCTGACTATTGCTACTCGTTGGGTTACACCGCTTCTATGTTGATTGCCAACGGTAAGACCGGCTATATGTCTTCTGTACGTAACACTACTGCTCCTGCCGAAGAATGGATTGCAGGTGGTGTGCCTATCACAATGATGATGAACATGGAACGTCGTCACGGTGAAATGAAACCGGTTATCCAGAAAGCGTTGGTAAAATTGGATGGTGCTCCTTTCAAGGCGTTTGCCGCACAGCGTGAACGTTGGGCTATTGAAACAGACTATGTATATCCGGGTCCTATCCAGTACTTCGGTCCTACAGAAGTTTGTGACCAGGCAACCAAGACATTGCAGTTGGAACAAGGAAAATAATTCTTTCTTATTTCTATAAAGCATAAAGGAAACCCATCGGGGCTGATTGTAAAACCATTCTCCCGATGGGTTTTATTACATAGTATGTGGGAATAGGTAAAGGTAAAAACAGCTAAATAGGATAAAATGGTAAGAGAGAAAAGCACACGTCCTGCTCCCGTTAAAAAGAAGGCAGCCGCGAAACCTGTCCGCCGGGCTACACAGCGGAAGGCGAAAAAGAAACCGCAAAGAGAGATGCCGTCATGGCTTCGGTATGTCATTGCTGGGCTTATTGCTTTTTTATTCCTTGCCGCTTTCTTTTATTTCTTTATCCGTCCTTACTCTTACCGCTGGAAGCCTTGCTATGGCTTTAAAGCATACGGTGTATGTATGCCCTCGGGTTTTCAGGTGCATGGCATTGATGTTTCCCATTATCAAGGAAACATAGACTGGAAAATGCTGACTCAGACCCGACAGGGGAAATTTCCTATTCATTTTGTCTTTATGAAAGCTTCGGAAGGAGGAGATTATGGGGACAAGGCTTTTATCACCAATTTTGATTCGGCGAAAACACATGGGTTTATCCGTGGGGCTTATCATTTTTACAATCCGAAAACAGATCCCATCCGTCAGGCCGATTTCTTTATTAATTCCGTAAAGCTGGATTCAGGTGACCTTCCTCCCGTACTCGATATCGAGAAGAGAGGCAAGGACGAAAATCAGCTCCGTCGTGACCTTAAACTGTGGCTTGACAAAATAGAACAGCACTACAAAGTGAAGCCTATTCTTTATACTTCTTATAAGTTTAAAACTCGTTATCTGAATGATTCGGTCTTCAATTCTTATCCTTACTGGATAGCCCATTATTATGTAGACTCGGTGGAATACAGGGGAGAATGGAAATTCTGGCAGCATACGGATGTGGGTACGTTGCCGGGCATTCGTGAGAAGGTGGACTTGAATATTTTCAACGGTTCGTTGGAGGAATTGCAACTAATGACTATAAAGAAATAAAGGATACTGTGCCTGCGGTTTCGAAAACTTTCTTTATATTTGCTTTATGAACTTACTGCTCAATATTATTTGGCTGATTTGCGGCGGATTTCTGATCTGCGTGGAATATATTGTTTCCAGCCTGTTGCTGATGATCACTATCGTCGGCATTCCTTTCGGTTTCCAAACTTTGAAGTTGTCTATGCTGGCTCTTTGCCCTTTTGGGCGGGAAATACGCAGTTGTCCCGGTGATGGCGGATGTCTCAGTGTGTTGATGAATATCATCTGGATACTTGTAGGTGGAATCTGGATCAGCCTCTCTCATTTGGCATTCGGGGTGTTGCTTTGCATCACTGTTATCGGTATTCCATTCGGACTGCAACATTTCAAGCTGGCGGGCTTGGCACTTACTCCTTTCGGAAAGGAGATTGTATAAATATTGTATACCGATATGATCGTGTTGTCACTTTGGATAAAATGCAGCGTCCTACGTGCGTTTGTCACCACTTGATTCCGGTTCTAATTTTCAGGTAAGAAGAACAAAAGGACAAAAGAGAGAAAATCCGTTCTTTTGTCCTCGAATAAATCAATGTAAATCCTGTGTGATTGGTGGTAATCCTGTCTTTATCAAGTCCTTTTCATACTTAAAAATGGTATTATTTCATGATGAACTTCACAGCTGCCCAGTTGTTCTTTTCCCGATGGTGTACGAACTCCATTCCCAGACTTTCCGCTTTTTCGCGGATAAAAGGAATATCCTGCATATAAAATCCACTCATAAATATTTCTGAACCCGGATGCATACAGGCGGCATAATGAGGCAGGTCTGCCAGAAGAATATTCCGGTTGATATTGGCAATAATTACATCAAACGGCTTGCGGCCTTTCAACAAGTTGGCATCCCCCAGTTCCACTGTAATGTTATGGATATGGTTCAGTGCAATGTTGTCTTTTGAATTATTGACGCACCAGTCGTCAATGTCGATGGCTGTCACAGGATTGGCTCCGCGCATGGAGGCAAGGATGGCAAGAATAGAAGTGCCGCATCCCATATCCAAGACTGATTTTCCTTTCAGATCAGCTTCTAACATCTCGCTGATTATAGAGCTGGTCGTTTCATGGTGCCCTGTGCCGAAAGCCATTTGCGGGTTAATCAGAATTTCATACTCAGTCTTCGGGGTGTCTTTATGGAACGTGCTGTGAATGCAGCAACGGTCACCGATGACGATGGGTTGAAAGAAGTTCTTCTCCCATTCCTCGTTCCAGTTCTTGTCTTCGGCTTCTTTAATGGTATATGTCACAGTAGTGTCGGGCAGGGGGAAGCTCGCAATCATTTCTTTTAATGCTTCCTCATCGAACAAAGTCTGCTGGATATAAGCCTGTACTCCTGCTTCACATTCTACAAAACTTTCAAATCCTATTTCTCCGGCCAGTGCAGATACTACATCATTCACTGTTTCATTACAGGGATGTGTTGTAAAGGTTACTTCTAAATATTTCATACGCTTTCGTTTATTCTATCACTTTACGGAGCAGTGCCTCCATCTCATTTTTGAAAATACCCGCTTCATGTACTTTCACACCGTCCACATAAAACGTGGGAACGTAATAATAGTCGTATTGGTCGGCTATATCAGGATGTTGGTTTTCTTCTATCATTTCTATTTCTATAGGTTGGAATTCAGGGTGTTCTTCTTTTAGTTCTTCAATATAGCGCAGTGCTTTTTTGCAGAACGGGCATCTTTCCTGATAAAATAATTTCACTGGTTTCATGTGGCTGTTTATTTTAGGTTTATATACTCTTAAAAAGGGTAGTGGCAAAGATAGGGAGAAAAAATGAGAATAAGAGCAGAATCGGTATTAATTGCTTCTCTCTTTATACCCGTTCAGCATCTATTTATTTTCTTCATTCCGGTAGGATATCAACAGGAAGTTACTCTCAATAATGCTCTCATACTCTCATTAGTGGTATAATTCGCTTATAATGAGTGTGCTATTGATGATGGTAACATAAATGAGTATGAGGGCATTGACCTCATACTCATTTCTTGAAAAATAAATTATTCCAACTTGACCACGTGGTATAAAGTACCTCTGATACTGGCTCTTTTGGGTACATTCAGTTTATGTAGAATACGTCCGAACCAATTTATTTTATTGACGGATAGCTTATCACGTGTGTTTTCTTGGAGATAATTGAAAATCTCCATGGCAGTCAGCCATTCTCCCTCTTCATCAGTGGTTGCAGAAGAAAAGTTACAATGGAATAAATGCTCCAAAGGCGAAATTTGCTCAAATTCGCTGTTGCTTTGCCGCAAAACAGCCTCATCTTCATCATTCAGCCAGTAACGTTCCTGCTGATAAAGCAATGTCATGGCTTGTGCATAGAGCTGGCGGTAGTCTATGGTGACATGGGTATCAATGGGAGCGGTCACCTCGATACAGATAAAGCGACGGCTTCCCGTGGGGTCGGTGAGCAAATCCTTCTGATTGCTGGTGCCGATGAATGAGGCATAGCGGCGTAATTCGCGTACGCTGGTTCCATAGGGCTTTCGCAGGTTGGCCACCGGTTTTTGTAACAGATGTTTCAGAAAACCTTGCTGGTTCATCGTAATCTGGTCGAATTCGTCCAGGTTGATAAGGAAAAATCGTCCCAAGGCACGCTCCGCTTCCTGTTTGCTGCTGAAGTCCAGGCTGTCGGCATAGCCGAAACGCAGTTCGGGCGGTAGCAGGATGCGGCAGTAAGTGGATTTCCGGAATCCTTGTGAACCCACCAGCAAAGGCGAAGTACTGTTGCCATGCTGACGGTCCATCCCCCTCCAATGCGCCACCATGCCCAGAAACCAACGGTAAAAGAGTTCTTCCCAATGCGGATTGCCACAGGGAACGAGCCGGGCCAATGCGCGGATGCGGTCAGTACCGTCCCATCGGGGAAGGTCACACAAGTATTCTTCTACGGGATTGTAAAGAGGGACGAAATCGGAAGTGAGAAAGCGGTCGATATCGCGGTCCCACACTTGCAGTCCCTCTTTCAAGGCGTAAAGGGCGATGCTGTTTCGGGTACGTTTTTCCAAGGGTTTGAAATAGAAATGAACAGAGTCCCGCTGGCGGTATTCCACCTCGTCCAGTACGGTGTTGAAACGGAATTCGTACCGTCGTTTCAAAAACTCCTCCAGCCGGAAGGTGGCTTCCTGCTCTTTGTTGAGGCCACCTTTCTCGCCAAAGCCTTTCATCTCCCGATATCCGTTGCCGAAAGCCATGCGGATGGCTTCCGTGTTCGTTTCGTGGAAATAGTGCATTAGTGTACGCCGCACGGCTTCTTCTTCGGGGATGCCTGCTTTGAAGCATTGTTCTACCAGATGGGGCAGCAAGGGTTCCAGTCCGTCATCACGTTTCCAGTTTTCCATTTCGGCCAATGCTCTTTTTCGTGCCGATTGGTACATCAGTGTCAAAGTCTGTAAACTTTCACATCCGGGCGTCATTCGTTCCAGTGCGGTTTCGCTGTTTTGTTTGCGTTGGCGGAAAGACTCTTCATCGGGCAGGGCAAGCGGTTGCTCTATGCAGAAGGGGACGGACGAAGGGTTATAGTAAGGTTGTTCATCCACGGTCATGCGGCAGCTTTGCATCAGGTCCGGTTCCTTCAGTGTGATGCCGAAAGGAAGCATGGGCTGGTAGCAGGTCACCGCCAGCCGATAGGCGTGAGCATGAAACAGGAGAGCCTCCTGTATGGTGGGCAGAGTGCCGTCGGGGCGTGCGAAGCGTACCCATATCTTTACGCTCCGTCCGCTTGAACCGCAGAAAGCGACAAAGGTCTGTGGCAGTTGTGCTACTTGGCGTTTCACATATTCCACCTCATACAGGTCGGCCAGCCGGTTCACTTCCAGCTGCACTAGTCCGTTGTAATGTTTCATGCGTTTCTCGCCATTTTGCTTACGGGTATATTCTACAGCAGGATAGACACGCGGCAGTTTGTCGATATGGGCGTAGTGGGCGGACGATCCTGTCAGCCGGGGCAGTATTTCACGCAGTTCCGATATGTGTCCTGCTTTGTTCTCTGTCTTTATTTTCTCGAAGAATGTGTCCGAATCGCATAGTGACAAGGCTTCTGTCCCCTGTTCTTCATCTTTCCTGATGAGTGTAATTTTCATATTTGTCTTTCGTTTAAATGTTTTTTGGCTTTATGTACCTCCCATGGAAAAAGATGATGTTCTGTCGTGTGGAGAAGACCGCGTTTGGCGAGTGTCTATGTGTGCATATTTTTAGTAAAGGTAAGGTTTCTTTCCGGATTCTGCAAGTGCTTTCCGGATTAAATGCCGCCTTTTTCTTTTTCCTTTCTTTCCTGTGTTTTTATTCTTAGTCTCAGTGCGTATTTCCCTGTTCCTTATTTGTTTTCTACCTTTTCTTTTCTTATTTTTGTATGTTTATAATTAGTTAGCCACCCTTGTGATTAAGTCTAGTCACAAGGGTGATTAAAGTTAACCACAAAGGTAGTTAAACTTAATCACGTCCGTGATTAACAGATATTGAAAGTTCATTAATAAAAGAAGAACAGTATGGCAATACTATTTGATTGGTACGAGAATCCCAAATCCCCTGAGCAACAAGGGGAAGAGAATACGTTGCACCCGCGTCTCCGGCTGAACGGAAAGGTGAGCACGGCCCAGCTCCGTGCCCGTATTCAGAAACATTGTACGTTGACTGAAACGGATGTGGTAGCCGTGCTCGATGCGCTGTCACGTGCCATGGGCGAGGAGTTGGCGGAAGGCAAACAGGTGCATCTGGACGGCATCGGTTTCTTCCGTCCCAACCTGGTGAGTACCGGGCCGGTAACGGAAAAGACGAAACGTAAGAATACGAAGGTGAGGCTCAAGGGGATTGTTTACCGTCCCGATCAACTATTGATGGATGAGGTGGGAAAGGTAAAGGTGCAGCGTACCCGGTTCTCGTTTCATTCCAGTAAACTGACCGATGAGGAAATTGACGCATTGCTGACGGAGTACTTCACAACCTGTGATTTTGTGCAGCGGAAAAGTTTCCAGCTTCTTTGCGGTATGACACAAAGCACGGCCAGCCGCCATTTACGCCGCTTGTGCGAGGAAGGAAAGCTGAAAAATGTGGGACTTCCCAAACAACCGGTTTATAAGCCGATAAATGGGTATTATGTTGTGAATGAATGATTTAAAGTGAGAGAAGCAAGAAATTAGGAGTGAGGGCATGAGGGCAATGCTCTCACTTTTTAACATGCCCTCACTGTGGGTAGTGGTTTAATAATGAGTAGGTTATGGCTTTTAGTGAGGGCATGAGGGTATAAGTGGGTGCAACTTATTATAAAAAGTTGTTTTACCACCAGATTTGTTTACCATCAACGTATGTGAACGGACGTTCTTCTGTTTTCCGTGTGTGCAGAAATAGATAAAATAGTTGAAGTCCGTTACTAAAATAGGGAAATCCCTACCAACTAATAGGGATTTTCTTTGTTATGAACTGAAACCTCTGGCTATCTTTGCACTAGAAAAAGTAGATAGAATAACAAATAAAACAGGTACGAGTATGAAAAAGATTGTATTAACTTCGCTTATGATGGTGTGCTTGCCTTATTGGGCAATGTCACAAAGCGTTGATGACGACCTTTATTTCATCCCTAAGAAAAAAGCTGAAAAGAAAGAGGAGGTTAAGCAAGAGGTGAAAGTGGTGGTTCCGCAGAAGCAGAACACGACTACTGTTTACGCAGCCCCCGGTTCTACAGTGGTGGTGAAGGATGTGAAAGGAAAGGTTCGCGATGTGGATGAGTATAATCGTCGTTATACTTCACGTGATAATAATTTCTCGATGGAGAATGATACCTTGTATATTGAGGAGAAACCTTTGAATGAGAGAGGAGAATGGGTTAATGGTTTTGAGGGTTCTCAAGACGATTATGAATACGCGATGCGTATCGTCCGTTTCCGTAATCCCCGTTACGCCATTCCGGTAAGCAGTCCGCTCTATTGGGATGTAGTTTACGGTTTGCCTTCATGGGATTGGAATGTATATGATGACGGATTGTATGCATACGTCTTTCCCACTTACACGAACCGCTTATGGTGGGATTGGCGTTGGAATTATCCATATGGCGCCAGTTGGGGATTCAGTTGGGGATGGAGTTCGCCATGGTACTACAATAGTTGGTACTATCCCGGTTATTGGGGTGGCGGCTACTGGGGTGGCTATTGGGGCTACCATTATCACCATCACCATTATTATCCGCATTACTTCGGTCACGGTTGGGGTGGTGGCTACTGGGGAGGTAGTCATGGATGGTATGGCTCAAGCAGACGTAACCCGGGGATACATGCCGGAAGATATACCAATAGCTATAGTTCTTCACGCCCAAGCCGGAATAATTACGTGAATAGTTATGATAGGAATAGTCGTAATTCATACGTAGGAAATTCCAGACAAAATGTCCGTAATAGTGCTAATAGTTATCGTACCGCAACACGTAACGGTTCTTCATCAGGAAGAGTGGTTTCGGGATCTAACAGTGTAAATTCGGTTCGTCCTAATAGAAGTGCTATCAGAACCCGTACCGGAGAAACTCTTTCACCAAATCAGGCAGCAGGAGTTCGTCCGGGTAATTCGTATTCACGTCCGACAGAAGGAAGGGGTTCTTCCTATACCAGACCAAGCAGTACTCGGAGCAGTGTGGGAAATGCAGCAGGATCTGCTTATCAGAGAACAGGGGCTGCAAGTCGTGGCGCTTATCATAACAATAGTGGCGTTTCGAATTCTCGTAGCAGTTCATACTCTCGTAGCAGTAGTCCTTCTCGTAATAGTTCGTCTAACTCTTACCGTAGTAGTGGAACTTCTTCTTCCCGTAGTAGTTTTTCTAGTGGCGGTGGTGCTTCTCGCAGTTCCGGTGGCGGTGTTTCCCGTTCAAGTGGTGGTGGCAGATCGCGTACCAGATAAGTGGTAGATTAAACTAGACAGTTGAATTTAATAGAATTGATGTATGAAAAATAAAGTAATAGTAACCGCTTGTGCGTTGTTGGCAATGACAACGGCAAGCGCACAAAATGCTTATGATGCGGAAAAGTTGCTGGGGAATGACTTGAATGGAACAGCACGATTTGTTGGTATGGGTGGTGCCATGGGAGCTTTGGGCAGTGATATATCTGTTATAAGCTCCAACCCTGCGGGTATCGGCATTTTTCGTAGTAATGACGTGTCTATTTCTTTTGGTTTTAATAATACTTCGACAAAGAGTAACTTTAGTGGTGTGTCAATGAATGAAAACAAAACGCGCGCTTCATTTGACCAGATTGGATTTGTTTATAGCAATAAGATAGGCAATAATACTTCTTTGCGTTTTGTGAATTTCGGATTCAATTACCATAAAAGTAAAAACTTCAATCGCCTTTTCTCTATGGGAGGGGCGTTGGATAATTTGTCACAAAGCTTCCAGCTGGCTCAGGAGATGGAACGATATGGATTGACGGAAAGCGAGTTTAATGACATACTGGATGTGAAGAATCCTTATACCAAATATTGGAATCAGTTACCTGTTTTAGGAGTAATGGGGGTGAGAACCGGTGTGGTTGACTGGGTTAATGATTCTGAAAAGAATATTCATGCTCCATGGGGGTGGAATGGTTTTAACAATAACTTCTTTAGTAAGGAAACAGGAGGTATCAGTCAATATGATTTTAATGTTTCATTCAATATTGAAGATAGGGTCTATTTAGGAGCTACCCTGGGGGTCTATGATGTGAATTATGATCGTTATACTTCTTATACGGAAAATTTGAATGATGATAACGGTGCGGATAATGGGGGGTATACATTGGATAATTATTATAGGCTGGAAGGGACTGGTATGGATTTAAAATTGGGTGTTATTATACGGCCTATAGAAAGTTCCCCTTTCCGTTTGGGATTTGCTGTGCACACGCCTACATGGTATGATTTAAGAGAAAGCTATAATGCCGCTTTATCTTCTAATATTTTAGCTTGTGAGGCACCCTATAACCAGACATTGAGTGATTTTCTGGTAACTCCGGAATATGATTATTTGACCTATGATTATAATCTTACCACTCCGTGGAAATTTAATATCAGCGCAGGTACTACTTTTGCGGGTGCAGTGGCAGTAGGTGCGGAATATGAATATCAGGATTATTCTTCCAGTAAGCTCAAGGATGTGGATGGTTATGAATTGGGAGATCAGCCCAGCGTTGAGAATTATTTGAAAGGTGTCCATACTTTCCGTATCGGAATGGAAACGAGGATTATACCTGAGTTTAGCATTCGTGCAGGATATAATTACTCTTCGGCTGCTTTTTCTAAAGATGCTTATAGTGCCTTGTCTTTATATAGCACGCGTACTGATTTTAATAATACGGAGTCTAAGAATACATTTACGTTTGGTCTTGGATACCGTGGCAGTGTAATTTATGCGGATTTGGCATATAAATATGATATGTATAAATCAAACTTTTATGCTTTTGATGATATAGATCTTCCGGCAACTAAAGTGGACAATGAACGGCATCAGTTGCTTTTGACTGTCGGTGCTCGTTTCTAAGAATTAATTGTGAGTCTAATATAATTAACTTGTGATATACCGGGAATGCTTTATTGCTTTCCGGTATATTTTTTGCTAATGTTTCATCCTGGTTTTCAAACAAAAGGGTTATCTTTGTAAAAAGAGGTTTTTATGGAACAGAAAGATAAATACATACGGTTTGATTGGGCAATCAAGCGTCTTTTACGCAACAAAGCCAATTTTGGTGTCCTAGAAGGTTTTCTTACCGTACTTTTGGGTGAGAAGATTCAAATCATGGAAATCCTTGAGAGCGAAGGTAACCAGCAACGGGAGGATGATAAGTTCAACCGGGTAGATATTAAAGCCCGTAATAGCAAGGATGAAATAATACTAGTGGAAGTGCAGAATACGCGGGAGTTATATTATCTTGAACGAATACTTTATGGAGTGGCAAAAGCAATAACCGAACATATAGATTTAGGTGGAATTTATGCAAATGTCAAGAAAGTGTATTCTATCAGTATTCTTTATTTTGATATTGGCCAAGGAAATGATTACCTCTACCATGGTCAGAATACATTCCTCGGTGTCCATACTGGTGACTGTTTGAAAGTAACCACTAAAGAACAAGGGGCTATTATCCGCAAATTGCCTGCCGAAATATTTCCTGAATATTTTCTTATTCGTGTGAATGAGTTTAATAAAGTGGCGGTTACTCCTTTGGAAGAATGGATAGAATATCTTAAGACTGGAACTATCCGTCCGGATACAACGACTCCCGGATTGGAGGAGGCGAGACAGAAACTTATTTATTATAATATGAATAAGGCTGATAAACTGGCTTATGATCGGCATCTGGATGCATTGATGATACAAAATGATGTATTGAGTACCGCTAAATTAGAAGGATTAGAGGAAGGTCGTGTAGAAGGACGTGAGGAAGGTATCATGGTAGGTCGCCAAGAAGAAAAAATAGCTACAGCCCGTAACTTGAAATCTTTGAATATTCCTATTGCTGTTATTGTTCAAGCTACAGGCTTGTCTATAGATGAAATAGATAGACTTTAATGAATGAAGGTATGTCAGGATTCTGTTGTGTAATCACGGATTCTGTCATTTTGAGTCATGGTGAGGGATCTTGTGAGAACAAATGGATGTGATTGGATTCTTCATCTCTCTTTTTTCACTTTCCGTTTTTGTCATCCTCCTCCTATTTATCACGGAACTCTTTCTTTTTCCAAAAGTTGAATCCTGCATATATACGGACAGTTCCGAAAGTATTAGTGAGGGAGAAGTCCTTTTTTCGATAGTCGTATGTATGCATCACCAACGAAGCTCCTATAAAATATTTGTTGGTGTTATAGACCACGGCAGCACGTGTTATCAGGTCAAAATTGATATCCTTTATCCAATGATTGTCAGTATTAGGTGTATCGTCTATTTTTGATTTTTTATAGGCAATGGCCGGTAAGAGTGAAAGATTGGAAACCCAGTTTTTTGCAAATACCCAGTTATAGCCATAACCCACGTTGATGCTGTAATCAGAATATTTCACTTTCTTGAAAAGTAAAGCATCATGTAGTTGGACTCTCACTTCACCGGGAAGCTTTTCGTAATCAAAAGATATGTTGTGCTGGGAATAAGAAAAGCCCGCCATCAGGGAACCCGCGCTTTTACGCTGGTTGGTGGACTGGCTATAGGCTGCCGGATAAGAGAATTTTTTATAATTGAAAATCCAATAGGCGTTCAGTCCTTTGATTTTACTTTGCAATCCGTTGAAATTCAAATTTTTAATGGGAGTATTCAGATCAAAGCCGCTGGAAGAACGTATCTTGAAATCGCTTCCTGTCTTTCTGTAATATAAATCCACACCAAATTTGGAACTATAAAGATTCAGTGCCATTTCGGTTTTCTTTGCCTTGTTTTTATGTCCGCCGAAAATATCTTTTACATCGAAAGAATATCCTAGAAATATCCAGCGCCATCCGAAATAGACTCCCAGCTTGAAACTGGCATTGGGGGAGAATCCCAAACTTTGTTCGCCGTTGTTTCCTTTGCTACCTAACCGATAGTATTCGTACCAACTGCTGGATTCCAGCATGAAAGCCAGATTGTAAAGGTTGGGCGAGATATAGGTAGTGTCAATCGCATTGAATTCTTTTCCTACTTTCCTTATTTTTCTTCCGGTATGGCGGACAGTCGTTGCTATTCCGTCAGTCAATGTAATGAGAACACCCTTGTTGTCCTGTACTGTCGAGTCTTTCTTTTCCGCTTGTGCATATACATTAAAGGCAGAAAGAAAAGACAGACAGAGCAGGCATAATTTACGGATGTCCATAGGCGGAAATCAGAGTTTATTAAGTATACGGTCCATTACCCAGTTGGTGGGTGTCGCACTGATGCCGTCGCAGGTACAGACAGCTTTTCCCTGCAGGTGTTCTACTACGGCTTTTATGAGCGGAAGTTGTACATGAGGGGGATTTTCGGGAAGAAATTCCTCGCGTCCTCTTTCAGTATGCAGGGCGATGGGATCGTAAGTGAAAACGGAAAAACAGATCATCCCCTTGTCTCCGATGATTTCTATACGGTCTTCCTTGGCCGATTCATGGGCGACAAAACACCATGATCCTGATCCCGGCAGACCGGAATCAAATTTGAAGCAGGCACTTATCGTATCTTCTGCCGGATATAACCCGCCACGGTTGCTCTTGTATCCTTGGGCTTCGAGAATGCAGCCGAACATATCTTGTAATAAATCCAGCTGGTGAGGAGCCAGATCATAGAAATAACCGCCGCCGGCAATATCAGGTTGTACACGCCAGGGCAGGTTGGTGCTGTTGTAATCCAAATCACGGGGAGGCTGGGCGAAACGTATCTGTATATTGATGACATTACCTATTTCACCATCCTCTACCATTTGGCGTACTTTTTGGAAATAGGGAAGATAACGTCTGTAGTAAGCGACGAAACAAGGGATATCAGTTTCTTGTGATATGCGGTTGATGCGTGCGCAGTCCTCATAGCTGGCTGCCATTGGTTTTTCAATATACACGGGCTTTCCTGCCTTCATAGCCATAATGGCGAAAGTGGCATGAGAGGAAGGGGGAGTGGCTATATAAATAGCATTGACATCTTCATCTCCTATTAACTGCTGCGGATCGGAGTACCAGCGGGGAATGTTGTGTCTTTTGGCGTATGATTGAGCTTTTTCTTTGTCACGGCTCATTACAGCCACTACCTCTGAACCTTCGATCAGGGCAAAGGCTGGTCCGCTTTTCTTCTCGGTCACTTCTCCGCAACCGATGAAGCCCCATTTTACTTTGTCTAATTTAACCATGGTAATAACTTTTTTGTCATTCCGCTTAAAATAATAACAATTTATATTGCAAAGATAGGACTATTTTGCAATTTCAGCCGGATAAAAATCAGTTATTGTAATATTTCTTGCGCAACAGTTTGAATGCAGGAGTCTTGACGTAATCATTTAACCAGGAATTCAGGCTGTCAAGCAATATTGGAGAATGTTTGCTTACTCCCCATGAATAGAATTGTGAGAAGCTGATGGCTGTTTCTATATCCAATTGTGGAAAATCATTGATGGAAGCTTTGGCAATGCTCTCGTCGCATACGGCATAGTCTATGTCACCATGTGCTACCATGGCCAGTAATTGTTCTTGTCCGTATTTCTCCACTTCTTTGATATAGATGGTATCGCCTATTTCGTTACTTAAATTATGTATGCGCAGAATGGCAGGTGAGTTTTTGACTAGATGAAGGGTCTTGCGGGCTAGTTCCAACTGGCTGTGAATGTACAGACTATCGTTTTCTTTTTCGGGTTTACGCTGTACCAGTACTTGTTTGTTCAGTATAATGGGGCGGGTAAACAACAGGGAGTCTTTATATTCTGTGGTAACTACCGTGCTGTTAGCCAGTATATCGTATGTTCCTTTTTGTACGCCTTCCAGTCTTTTGGAAAAGCTCATTTCGGGAGTGATTTCCGGTTTCAGTCCTTTGCTGTGTGCAAAAGCATGGAGCAGTTCGTAGTGGAAACCGGAAACGGTGTCGCCGTCGGCATAAAAACTGATTGAGTTGTACTCGGTAACGGCACGCAGGATTCCCGATGCCGCTATTTCTGCATAATCGCGGGGCAGACTGGTTTCAGCCTCCGTTTTCTTTTTGAAGAAGATGGAGGATAGGGTTGCTGCAAGGATACCCATCAGAACGTATTTCAGATATTTTTTCATATAGACTGTCAATCAAAGAAATTCCATGAAAGGCCGAACTTTATCATTCGCGGATTGATTGGGTAGTGTGGCGCCAGGAAGTAATTGGATTTTCCCGAACCGGCATTGACATGATACATCATAATAAAGAAGCGGGTACGTTTTAAATGCAGGTTGGCATAGACGTTGACTATCGGAAAAGCTCCTATCTCGATTTTGTCATCAGGATTCTGGTTATAGAATTGTCCGATGACGGGGGAGTAGTCTGGCGCGTAATATTTACTGAAATAACGCACATCTGCTCCCATTTCTATCTGGAGTACTTTTTTGGCGAGACCGAATTTCATGTACAAGTTGCCGTAAGCCGACAATTCCGGTAAGGGTAGAATGTCTTGCTCACTTGATTTTTGATAGGCTACTTCACCGTCGAGATGAAAAATTCCTACTTTTAATTTTTGTTGCAACATTGCAGTGAATATTTGTATGTTGCCGGAGTGTTGTCTTACGGCTGCATTGTTCTTGAAACCGGTGACATTTCCTTCACTGTCTTTTACCGGTATGCTGGTATTGGCCAGATAAGTGTAATTCTTTATATTTTCCACTCCGGCACGCAGCTGGGTTCCCCATCTGTCCAGACTTAGTTTTCCTTCCAGGCGGGTTCTCATTATTTTGGATAAATCGTTGTTGTCCCACCAGTAATGTTTGGACTGGAAATGCCTGAAATAGAATACGGGGTTCTGGTTCTTGATGAATGCATTTACATCCAGTCTCACCGTATCTCCGAATAAACGGAGATTCAGATCCCCTCTGCCTTCTACGCTGAATTGTCCTGCGTCTTCACCGGCTATGGCTAATTCTCCTAGGATATTGTAATGTAATAGTTTTCCTTGTTTTTTGGATAGTTCGCCGCCAATGGAGAGTGAACTTTCCTTATAGTTGTTGATAATGCGTTGTCCCGGTATGTTTGTTGTGTCGGTCAAGGCGAAGTTTCGGTATTCATAACTTAAAAAGGCGGTAAGTCCGGCTTTTGCCCATTTGTTGAATCCTTCTTGTAAAGCAATGCCAATGGTGTTTTTGATGGATGTACGCTTCGTCTTGTCTATAGAGTCGGTCCCCAGATAGTTATGTTCAAAATACTTCTGATTCTGTGCGTCATCGTATGAGATGTATTTGCGATTGTTCAAGTCTACTTGTAGTGTATGTATGAAGCTTGTGACAGGAACAAATACCTGCGTTATTTTTACAGAGTCCGTATCCACACTGTCCTGTTTTTCTTTATAGAACCCTAGGTTGTAACGATGTGTCAGGAAGGCATGGTAGCTGGTGTTGTGATTCCATATCTGACTCAGTCGGGTTGGGATTTCGTTGGCGGAATATTCTTTTTTGCCTTCTGCCATATCCAGCGGGTTGGTGATATACCGGTCGTCCGTGATACCTCCGTTTTCTGCCATCTTCAAGTTATCGTTGTTGAATATGAAATGCATGTCATATTTATCTCCCCGGTAGCTGGAGAACAGGCCACCGTTGAAGAAGGCTGTGGACTGATCTTGATAAAGCCCCCGGCCATACAGGTAATCTATGTAGAATCCGAACCCTAGCCTTTTGTTTGCATTGATGGCAAAATAGGATTTGAAACGTTCTTCTCCGTCACGGCTGCCTCCTCCTTTGTAATAGGTCAGGTTTGTGAATGGAGAAAGTGTATTGGTGAATATGACATCTTCCGGACGTTGTACGCAAAAATCGTATGGGTCGGTGAAAAAGTATTGGCTGGGGTCCCGACGGTCAAAAAAGATGCGTGAGAGGCGGGGGGAGCCCAAATTTCCCAGGTAATTGTATTGTCCGGTATAGCCGCCCATGTCATTTGAGTTTTGGAAAGCGTGCTGCAAGGTATCTACGGGGATATAAGTGACATTGCCAAAACGACTGTCCACTTTCCATGAGTACAGTCCGATGGGGATTGTGCTGGCATCTACTACGGCTGTCGTGTCTATGGGGTTTCCGTTACGGTCATATTGATCTCTGTTCAGTCCGCTTGCTGAGGAACCGAACTGGTTGTTCAGGGTATTCATTGTCCGCTGTGCCATCAAGGAAGTATGGAAGCACAGGAATAATAAAAAAATAATAGAGAATATTCTTTTCATAACGGCGGCAAAGATACAATATAAAAATAAAAGGAAGAGCTTTTCCGCTATGGAAAGTTCTTCCTTTTATTATTCGTTTAGAGTTATTTTAACTTACTGAGGTTTAATAATCTCCATTCCGATTCGGATGGCTTCTTCATTCATCGGTATCAGATGATGGTGACGTTCGGGTAATGTTTTGCGTAAAGCTTTTATTACACTTTCAATGGATACTACGGGACGTAGTTTTAGCAAGCCTCCTAAGACAATCATGTTGAAGGTCTTTGCCATTCCTTTTTCGTTGGCGGCATCCATTGCGTCAATACGATAGATTCGTATGTCCCTACGTGTCGGAGGCTCGATGATTCCGTATCCGTCATAAATGAGAATACCACCTGGTTTAATTTTGCCTTCAAACTTTTCCAATGAGGGTTGGTTCAGTATGATGGCTGTGTCATATTGGCTGAGAATGGGTGAAGAGATGCGTTCATCACTGACAATCACCGTTACGTTAGCGGTTCCTCCCCGTTGTTCGGGACCGTATGCCGGCATCCAGGTTACTTCCTTGTCTTCCATCAGTCCGGAATAGGCAAGTATCTTACCCATGGATAGCACACCCTGACCGCCGAATCCTGCTATAATGATTTCCTGTTTCATGGTTTCTGTCTTTTTATTCTTTATTTTTCAAATCACCCAGCGGATAGAAAGGGAACATGTGTTCCACCATCCAGTCATTGGATGCTTGCGGAGTCATTTTCCAACCGGAATTACAAGTCGATACAATTTCCACCAAATTAGAACCTTTGCCATTCATTGAATTTTCAAATGCCTTGCGGATAGCCTTTTTGGCTTTGCGGATGGCGGGAACTGTATGTACGGACTGGCGGGTAACGTAGGCGGTGCCTTCCAAAGTGGCGGCAATTTCTGTCATTTTCAGCGGATAGCCGTGAATGGCTACATCACGACCATAGGGGCAGGTGGCTGTTTTCATGCCAACCAGAGTGGTAGGAGCCATTTGCCCACCGGTCATTCCATAAATGGCATTGTTGATAAAGATGATAGTAATGTTTTCACCACGATTTAAAGCATGGATAGTTTCGGCAGTACCGATACATGCCAAGTCACCATCTCCTTGGTAGGTAAATACCAGACGTCCGGGCCATAAACGCTTAATGGCGGTAGCTACGGCTGGTGCGCGTCCGTGGGCGGCTTCTTGCCAATCGATGTCTAGATAATTGTATGCAAATACGGCACATCCTACTGGTGACACACCGATTGTCTTATCTTCCATGCCCATTTCTTCAATAACTTCGGCTATTAACTTGTGAACCACACCGTGGCTGCATCCGGGGCAATAATGCATCGGATTGTCATTCATCAGTGTCGGTTTCTTATAAACCAGGTTTTCGGGTTTTATGATTTCTTCTTTTGTCATAGTTTCTCCTCCTATTGTTTATAACATGAACCGCATAAAGAATTCCACCAGCTTGAGAAAAATAGCTGCTGCACAGACATAGATGAATACTTTGAAGTCACTTGCCACGAAGTAAGTGATGACAGCTGCTAATGCCAGTGCCATGAAAAGTATGTTCAATATATTTCTGATCAGATCGATATTCATACGGTCTTATTTTATTAGTTTCTCTTTCAGTGCAGTGATTACTTCATCCGGATCGGGGACAATACCACCCAGACGTCCGAAGTGTTCTACAGGCACTTTACATTTTACAGCCAGACGGACATCTTCTACCATTTGTCCGGCGTTCAATTCTACAGTGAGGATACCTTTTACCTGTGCGGCGCGTGCTGCAATAGCTTTCGACGGGAACGGCCATAGGGTAATAGGACGGAGCAAACCAACTTTGATGCCTTCTTCCCGAGCCATTTCCATTGCCTTTTGGGCAATGCGGGCGCAAGAGCCGAAAGCTACGATCAAATATTCTGAATCTTCGCAGTGAAGTTCTTCGAAGCGTACTTCATTCTCTTCTATTTCTGCATATTTTTTCTGAAGATGAATATTGCGCTTTTCCATTTCGGCGGGATCGAGTTCTAATGAGGTAATGATGTTGGGGGTACGGTGGTGGGTTCTGCCGGTAGTGGCCCACGGACAACGGGCAATGACTTCTTCATCTGTCAGGCGTGTGCGCTGTTCGGGTAATACTACTTTTTCCATCATCTGCCCGATAACGCCATCTGCCAGAATAATGGCGGGATTGCGGTATTTGAAAGCCAAATCAAAAGCTATACCTACGAAATCTGCCATTTCCTGTACTGATGCAGGTGCCAGGGCTATGAGACGATAGTCTCCGTGACCGCCACCTTTCACTGTTTGGAAATAGTCGGCCTGACTAGGTTGGATGGTTCCTAATCCGGGACCTCCGCGCATGACATTGACAATCAGGCAGGGGAGTTCGGCACCGGCAATGTACGAGATGCCTTCCTGCTTTAAACTAACGCCGGGACTGGAGGATGAGGTCATTACCATTTTACCGCTTGCTGCACCGCCATATACCATGTTGATTGCTGCGACTTCACTTTCTGCCTGTAACACCACCATACCGGTAGTTTCCCAAGGTTTCTCTTCGGCCAGCGTTTCCAATATTTCCGATTGGGGAGTGATGGGATAGCCAAAGTAACCGTCTACTCCGATACGGATGGCGGCGTGGGCTATGGCTTCATTTCCCTTCATTAAAACGACTTCTTCTGCCATATTTGTTACATTTATTGTTGTTTTACTTTATACACAGTAATGCATCCGTCCGGACAGACTGTGGCACATGATGCGCAACCATTGCAGGTATCCTCTAATACCTGGTGGGCGAATGTGTATCCTTTTTTATTCACTTGTTTGGCATTGAGCGCGATTACATGTAGCGGACATGCCACTACACATAGATTGCAACCTTTGCAACGCTCTGTGTCTACTACAATAGCACCTTTAATCTTTGCCATGGGTTAGTTATTATTGATTATACATGTCTTTGTTATAGAAATTCAGAATATTCATAATCATGTCACGGGCGGAAACGGCGGGACTTTCCGGATTACGCTCGATGGCTTCCAAATAATTGTTCAAAGCTTGTTGCCAGTTTCCCATTTTGCGGTAGGCGTTACCCAGTAAGTAATAGGGTTCATCGTTGACGTGCGCATCGTTTCGGATGAAATTAGTTAGCGCATGAATAGCTCTCTCCGTATCACCCTGTTCGATAAGTGTCTTTATGTCCTGTAATTCTTCCGTCATAAGGCATGATTGTCTCATTGTTGTTTACAAAGATACTCTTTATTTGTTATGAAAGGGAAGATTGGAGCAGAAAAAACGACTTTCTTGCTAAAAACATTTAAAAAAAGGAGAGAAAGATAGGGAAAAAATGGAAGAATGATTTCTTCTAATGGTTTGATTATTATAGAAATGGTTTCAAGTGAAACGGTTGATAGAGGAACGGTGTTATTTATTCTTAAAGGGGGGATATGTTTGAATTGTATTTGTCATGATATTTTTGGGGGGAAGTATATGGTAAATCGTTTGTATGTTTTTTAGGGGGAGTTGTCAGGTTATCTCCCCCCCTAAATATTTTATGTATTATCGTATAGAATTAACTGTCACGGCATAAATATATAGAAGAAAAGATTATTTTATTACTTCACCTACATACATATTATATGCCTTCTGGCCGTTGTTACTGGGGTTCATTTTTTTTGCTTCCTCACCGGTAACTGTCTGTTTCATCAGTTTCTTACAGTTTACTATCAACCACGGCTCACTACTACCTTGCTTGTAGAACGAAATTTTATAATTGTCGCTTTGATCCATTAGCATATTGCCCATTGATTTGGATTGGTCAATTATGCAGAATGCTACTTCTTTGCCGAATAACTGACCGAAACCTCCCCAACATTCTTTACCAATTTCGAATTGTTCATCGTTTCCGGCAGTAATTGTCATACGTGAAGATGCCTTGATTTGGTCATCTATGCTTTGTTCTTTGCTAGGAGTTACATTATTGGCTACTTTTATTTCGGTATTACCCTCAGAACCACCGATGATAGCCGGTTGGGCAGGGGGAGTTACCGGAGTGGCGGTAATGATTGTGGTTGTATTTGATATCGGAGTGGCTGTTACACCCGAAGTAGGAGCAACTGCAATTTGTGAGTTGTTCAAGACTTTGTTGCCCAATGTATCTTGGATGGATTTGAACAGTGTGTCTTTCAAGTCAATTGTTTCTCTTCTGAATTTGCCGCAGATGGGAGCCAGTTTGGTTTTCGATTTGTTTAAAGCCATATCGTCTACAATCCATTCCTCTGCGCTGTATTTTTCTCCTCCGTCACGAGCTTCATCATACCAATAGCGGATACGGGTCATTTCGATATCACATTTTCCGTTTCCGCAGGTGATAAACATCTGATAATAAATTCTGGTTCTGTCCAATGACAATGCAGAGGATGAGAATACCAGATATTCTTCGCCACCTGCTGCAATGGTTCCTTCATCTTCATTGGTGTAAAGAACACGTGCATTGAACTTGCCTTCGGGCTTGAAACGTTCTGTAGCCCATTTCAGCATTGTCTCATATAGCTGGTCTTTCGTTAAAGACGGTGCCTGTATTTCTGTTTTGAAAGAAACTTTACCGTCATCCAAAGTTATTGCTCCCGCCAGATATTTGGGATCTGTCTGTGCCATAGCGATGAATGGCAGGCATAAGAGCATTAAAAAAAGAATTTTCTTCATAGTAATATATCTTATTTTATATTTTAATCTAAGCAAAGATAGGAATAAAAAAAAAGAGAAGCTATAAAGCCTCTCTTTTTTTACTTTTATTATTATTGCGTGAATTTTACTTTACAGGTATCTTTTCAATGCGTTTTTGGTGACGTCCGCCTTCAAAGCCGCTGTTAAAGAATTCATCTAATATTTTTTCAGCCATTTCATGGTCTATGAATCGTCCTGGCATTACCAGAACATTGGCATCATTGTGTTGACGTGACAAATGGGCTATCTCGGGAATCCAGCATAGTGCCGCACGGATACCCTGATGTTTGTTCAATGTCATGCTGATCCCTTCACCGCTTCCGCAAATAGCTACTCCAGGTCCGCATTCTCCGGCTTCTATAGCCAGTGCAAGCGGATGGGCGTAATCTGCATAGTCACAGCTTTCTGTACTGTATGTACCGAAATCTTTGCATGGATAACCTTTTTCAGTCAACCATGTTTTTACAAACTCTTTCAGTTCAAATCCTGCATGATCGGATGCCAGTCCTACTTTTTTCATGCCAGCATTTCTTTTACTTGGTTATACACGTTCTGTGCGGTAAAGCCCAGCTTTTCATCCAATACTTTGTAAGGAGCGGAGAATCCGAATGATTCCAGACCGAATACTTTACCGTTGGCACCTACCAAACCTTCAAGGTTTACAGGAAGACCGGCAGTCAGACCGAATACTTTAGCCTCTGTGGGAATGACACTGTTTTGGTATTCCTTGCTTTGGCTGCGGAACAATCCCTCAGAAGGAGCGGATACGATACGTATTTTTATGCCATCCTTGCGGAGAAGTTCTGCACCTGCTTCCAAAGTGGAAACTTCGGAACCTGAAGCGACTAGGATTATATCCGGATTTTCGTCGGAACCTGCAACAATATAAGCGCCTTTTGCAGCCTGTGAGTAGTCGTTTCCTGCAGGCAGATTCGCGATATTCTGGCGGGAGAAGATTAGTGCGGTGGGGGTGCTGGTATTTTCCATGGCCAATTTCCACGTTACAGTGGTCTCTTCCGCATCTGCCGGACGGAGTACCAACATAGAATTGTGCCCTTTGTGGTTTTTCAGTTTTTCCATCAGGCGGATTTGTGCTTCTTGTTCTACCGGTTCGTGAGTAGGACCGTCTTCACCTACACGGAATGCGTCGTGTGTCCAGATGAACTTGACGGGAAGTTCCATCAAGGCAGCCATACGTACGGCGGGTTTCATATAGTCTGAGAATACGAAGAAAGTAGCACATGCAGCAATCACGCCTCCGTGAAGTGCCATACCTAGGCAGCAGCAAGCCATGGTTAATTCGGAAACACCTGCTTGCAGAAACGCGCCGGTGAAGTCATCTTTAGTGAATGCATGTGTTTTCTTCAAGAAACCGTCGGTCTTGTCTGAGTTTGACAGGTCGGCCGAAGAAACAATCATGTTTTCTACTTCTGTAGCTAGTACACCGAGAACTTTGGCAGAAGCACTGCGTGTAGCATCTCCGGCTTTTTGTTCAATAGCATTCCAATTTACTTTCGGAGCTTTGCCTGAGAACCACAGTTCCAATTTAGCTGCCAGTTCGGGATTAGCTTTAGTCCATTCAGCTTTAGCTGCATATTTTTCTGCAACAATTTTTTTCAGTTCTTCTGCACGTTTGGCATACAACTCTTTTACTTCAGGGAAGATTTGGAAAGGATTGGTTGGATCGCCACCTAAGTTTTTGATTGTATTGATGTAAGCATCACCTCCCAAAGGGGCACCGTGGGTGGCACAGTTACGTTCATAACTGGAATCATCCGCTTTGCGTGCACCTTTACCCATAATGGTCTTACCGATAATTAATGTGGGCTGACCGGTTACGGCTTTCGCTTCTGTCAGAGCTGTGCGGATTGCATCGGGATCATTACCATTGATAATAATTACTTTCCAGTGCCATGCTTCGTATTTCTTGGCAACATCTTCGCTGGTAACAGCATCGGTAGCGGTAGACAGCTGGATGTCGTTTGAATCATAAAACATGATCAGATTGTCCAGTCCCAAATGACCTGCCAAACGTCCTGCACCCTGAGAAATTTCTTCTTGAATGCCACCATCGGATATATAGGCATAGATAGTCTGGTCCATGACATTACCCAGACGGGCTTTCAGAAATTTGGCAGCGATAGCAGCACCTACTGCAAAAGTGTGTCCTTGTCCTAACGGACCGGAAGTATTTTCAATACCGCGCATGATGTCCACTTCAGGGTGTCCCGGAGTCGGACTTCCCCATTGACGGAACTGTGCCAGTTCTTCCATGGTGAACTTGCCGGTCAGTGCCAAAGTGGAATATAACATCGGTGACATGTGGCCTGGATCAAGGAAGAAACGGTCACGTCCTTCCCAACGCGGATTTTCAGGATCGTAAACTAAAAACTCAGAGAAAAGTACATTCACAAAATCAGCGCCACCCATAGCTCCACCCGGATGTCCTGAATTAGCTTTCTCTACCATCGAAGCAGCCAGAATACGGATGTTGTCCGCTGCACGGTTCATAAGTTTCTTTTCGTTCATATTAAAATAATATTATAATTTGAATGCTATTAGTGAGTCGGTTTATCCTTGCTATTTTATTTAATATCTGCAAAGATAACTCTTTATGTGTAAACCACAACATGTAAAGAGGCTCTTTTTTAAACCTGTTTGACTCACTTCTTAAATTGGGTCGCTGCTTCTTCAACAGGCAGTCCTGCCTTATAGTTTTCGATATATGTGTTGAATCCGGCTACATCTTCGGCTGTTGGCGATATTTCAATACCGGCATCACCGGTGAATACTTTGTCTTCCAGAAAATCTGCCAGGGATTGTTTCTTTTCATTGTTGACAAGGTAAGAACCTAGCAGGGCGATTCCCCATGCGCCACCTTCACCGGCAGTTTCCATTACGGAAATAGGGGAGTTTATAGCTGCTGCAAGTATTCTCTGGCCTACACCTTTCGTCTTGAATAATCCGCCGTGTCCTGTGATTCTGTCTACTTTGATTTTCTCTTCATTGAAAAGAATGTCATTACCTATCTTAAGAACTCCGACTGAAGCGTATAAATGGGTACGCATGAAGTTGGCGAGGCTGAATTTGTCATTTGCAGAACGTACAAACAATGGCCTTCCGTCGGCAAGTCCTGTCACGGGTTCACCTGAAATATAATTATATGAAATAAGACCACCGCAATCTGCATCACCTGCGAGCGCATGATTGTAAAGTTTTCCATATAATTCATTCATATCTACAGGTATACCCAGCAGTTCTTGGTATTCCTTAAACAGATTGATCCAGGCATTGAGGTCGGAGGTGCAGTTGTTGCAATGTACCATAGCTACAAGGCTTCCGTCGGGAGTGGTGACCATGTCAATCATTTCGTATGGCTTGGACAACTCTTTTTCCAACACAATCATGGAAAATGAGGAAGTGCCTGCTGATACATTCCCGGTACGTTGCTTGACAGCGTTGGTTGCTACCATGCCAGTTCCGGCATCTCCTTCCGGAGGACAGACAGGTATACCTGCTTTTAAATGGCCCGACACGTCCAGCCTCTTGGCACCTTCTGGTGTAAGGAACCCTGCATTCTCGCCGGCGGGTAAGACTTTGGGCAGGATATCTGTCAGTTTCCAGGGGTATCCTTTAGGAGCTACCAACTTGTCGAACTTGGCTATCATTCCGGCAGAATAATTCTTGGTAGCCGGGTCTATGGGAAGCATTCCTGATGCATCACCTATGCCCAGAACTTTTTGACCTGTAATTTGCCAATGAATGAAACCTGCAAGGGTGGTCAGATAGTCAATGTCACTTACGTGCTCTTCATTGTCTAAAATAGCTTGGTATAAATGAGAAATGCTCCATCTCAGAGGAATATTATATACGAATAATTCAGATAAAGCGGCTGCTGCCGGACCGGTATTGGTGTTTCTCCATGTACGGAAAGGTACAAGGATTTCTTCTTCTTTATTGAATGCCATATAACCATGCATCATGGCACTGACACCGATTGCTGCCAAGGTTTCTATTTCTGTGTCATATAGCTTTTTTACGTTGGAACGGAGATCTGCATAGCAGTCTTGCAGGCCATGCCAGATAGCTTCCACACTGTAAGTCCACAGTCCGTCTACCAATTGATTTTCCCAGCTATGGCTTCCTTGGGCAATGGGCTTGTTTTCCTGGTCAATCAAAACAGCTTTGATTCGCGTTGATCCGAATTCTATGCCTAGAATAGCTTTTCCTGCTTCGATGGTTGATTTTGCATCTGATTTCATATTAAAACCTATAATTTAAGGTACAACAATAATGATGATAAAATAAGGTGGGATGTGCCAAGAATCTTATTAGCCTTGACACATCCCCTCTTCATGGATGAATTAGCAAAGTGCTTTGTTCAGCATATAGTAGACTTCGTTCATGCGAAGCTCTTTCTTGAAGTTGCTGATGGTAGTATCTTTGTCAATACGGATCATTTCGATACCTGCAATTTCAGCATAGTCTTCCCAATATTCTGCTGTCAGATCATAAGAGAAGCAAGAATGATGTGTTCCACCTGCCAGGATCCATGCGCCTGCACCTACTTCGAAGTTAGGCATCGGAATCCACAGGGCGGAAGCAACCGGTAATTTGGGCAACGGTTTCGGTTCGATGCATTCTACGTCGTTCACGATCAGACGGAAACGGTTACCCAAGTCTACTACAGTGGCGGTACAACCTGAACCTACTTTTGAAGTGAATACAAGACGGGCTGTCTGGCTCTTGCGAATACCTATACCTAGGAAGTGTACTTCCAGACGTGGTTTGGAAGCGGCGATAAGAGGACAAACTTCCAGCATATGTGATTGCAGGATAGCACTGTTTGCACCATCGAAGTTCAATGTGTAATCTTCCAAGAAAGAACAACCTTGGGAAAGTCCTTGGTTCATCACCCATACAGTGCGGTAGAGAGCTGCTGATTTCCAGTCACCTTCCGCACCGAATCCGTAGCCTTCAGCCATCAGACGCTGGGAAGCCAGTCCCGGAATCTGATCGAAGTAGCTGCCGTCTGTTTGGCCCAAATCATCAAAATTAGTAGTGAATCCTTTAGCGCCTTTGGCTTTGAGGATGGCACGAAGAGCTAATTCGGCTTTTGCAGCATTCCATACTTTCTGATAAGCTTCGGTTGATTTATCTTCTAATGAAGCATCGTGGTCGTATTCGTTAAAGTAAGTTGCTACAAGTGCTTCTACATCTGTATCCTTGATATTTTTATGGTATTCCATCAGTTCGCTTGCCGGACAGTAATCTACGTGGTACCCCATACGTTGTTCTGCTTCCACTTTATCACCGTCAGTTACAGCTACATTATTCATCTGATCGCCGAAACGGATGATCAGCATATCCTGAGAGTCTGCCCAACCTGCACAAACGCGCATCCAAACGGCAATCTTGTGCTGGGTGTCTTCGTCTTTCCAGTAACCTACCACTACTTTGCGGCGGATGCGCATACGGGTACAGATATGTCCGAATTCGCGGTCACCATGGGCGGATTGATTCAGATTCATGAAGTCCATATCCATGGTATCCCAAGGAATTTCCTTATTGAATTGAGTGTGTAGATGTAACAGTGGTTTCTTTAACTGCTGCAGACCGTGAATCCACATTTTAGCAGGGGAGAAAGTGTGCATCCAAGTGATGACACCGATACATTTTTCATCGTTGTTGGCTGCTTTGAACACTGCTTCCACTTCTTTAGAAGAATTGGCTGTTCCTTTATATACTACTTTTACAGGAAGTTTCCCTGATTCGTTCAATCCGTTTACCATTTCATTGGAGTGAGCGTCTACTGCTACAACTGCGTCACCTCCGTACAGAAGCTGTGCTCCTGTTACAAACCATACTTCATACTGATCAAATGCTTTTTCCATAATGTTATATTTTAAAAGGGTTATTAATTTCTTTGTTTCTTATTTCTGTCCATAATAGGCATTGGGACCGTGTTTGCGGCTGAAATGCTTTTCTATTAATAAAGAATTCATCGTTAAATGAGGGTTGGCGGCAAAAGCGATACTTGCCATTTTGGCTACCTGTTCCATGACTACTGCATTATGCACAGCATCATTGGCATCTTTTCCCCATGCAAAAGGACCATGATTTTTTACTAGTACTCCCGGAGTATGTACAGGGTTCAGTTTCTTGAAACGTTTCACAATCACATTGCCTGTTTCCTGTTCGTAGGCACCTTTTACTTCCTCTTCTGTCATATCTGCGGTACAAGGAATGGCGTCATGGAAATAATCGGCATGAGTCGTTCCGATATTGGGAATATCCATTCCGGCTTGTGCCCAGGCGGTGGCATAGGTGGAGTGGGTATGTACCACTCCACCTATTTCGGGGAATGCTTTATATAGAACTACATGGGTGGGAGTATCTGAAGACGGACGAAGAGAACCTTCTACCACGTTGCCGTCCAGATTTACTACAACCATGTCTTCAGCTTTCATATCATCGTATGATACACCACTGGGTTTGATTACTACCAAGCCTGTTTCACGATCAATGGCAGAAACATTTCCCCATGTAAAAATAACTAGTCCGTGTTTCACCAAATCCAGATTGGCACGGAATACTTTTTCTTTTAATTTTTCTAACATAATGAATAATTGGGTAATGTGGCAATATGCTAATTTGTCAATTGGCAAATTATTGCATCGGCACATTATTTTAAAGTTTAAATTTCGGATCCTTTCTGTAGGCCTTATCATTAAATTTATAAAGATAAGCACCTCGTCGGGAACCTGATTTGTCTATCAAATCTGTTTTTTCAATGAAATCCATTTCGGCTACCCGCTTGCGGAAATTCCGCTTGTCCATCGGTTCGCCATAGATTGCTTCATATAGATTTTGCAACTGTGTCAGGGTAAACAATTCGGGCAGCAGGTTAAAACCAATTGGATTGTATGATGCTTTGTGCTTCATTAGTTCACGTGCTTTGGAAATCATGATCGGATGATCGAAAATGAGCTGTGGCAGTTCGTCTATTTTTGTCCAATGGGCATTGTGCTGCTGCACTAGTTCCCTGTCATATTCATTTACATTGACTAAAGCATAATAGGCTACTGATATAACTCGTTCTCCTGGATCGCGCTCTAAGTCGCCAAATGTGCCTACTTGTTCCATATATACATTTTCCAATCCGGTCAGTTCTGCCAATACCCGTTTGGCGGCAGCGTCTACACTTTCGTCTTCTTGTACGAATCCTCCCATCAAAGACCATTTTCCCATAGCTGGTTCAAAATTTCGTTTTAGTAGAAGCAGTTTTAATTCTCCTTCGTCAAAACCGAAAATGATACAGTCTACAGATACATAGAATTTAGGATTTATGTTATAATAGGTGGTCATGGTTTAGTGTCGGTTTAAAATTAACAGGCTGTATTCTTCAAGATAATTCAAAGCATACAGCCTTTAATTTATGGTTTACCAGAAATAAGCATAGAATAGTGCGCAAAGCAGAACTACACCTAAAGAGGTTATAACATCCCATTTGTTCCAGCTCTTTCTGATAAGTTCCTTGTAACTGCCGGTAAAGGTGATGGCTTCCACTTGTTTGGCGGTTGGAGCCGGAGTGAAGCATGATACAACAACCATTAACAACAAAAGGAATACAAGTAACCATATTTCAAAAATAAGCCAGTTTGTCTGCCAAAACCAAGTTGTATTTTCCCAAAACCAGCCAGTCATCACATCTTTTCCGGTGTTGGTGAGGATATTAGTCAGCAAACGGATCATACCAATTAGGAAACCGACAATCATGGCAGTTTCACCGGCTTTCGGAGTGATTTTCTTGGAGAATATACCAAGTGCAAATACGGCTACCATTGCAGGTGCAAGGAGAGACTGTATACCTTGCAGATAGTCGTAAAGGCTGCCGAGACTCATCATTACAGGAATCCATGCCATGCCGAGGATAACTACAACTACGGTAGCGATACGTCCTACCATAACATAAGTAGCTTCACTTTTGTTCTTAAACATGGGTTTGTAAAAGTCTTCTGTAAAAAGTGTGGCACATGAATTAAAGAAAGCAGCCAGTGAAGCAACCAATGCACAGATGAATCCAATAGTTACAATACCTTTTACACCGGCAGGCAGAACATCCTTTACCATTACAGCAAAAGCTGCATCTGTATTTGACATATCAAATTCACCTTTTGCAGCCAAGGCGGCAGCTACCATCCCCGGAATAAGAAACATGAAGACAGGCAGGATTTTAAAATAACCGGCTGCAATAGTACCTCTACGGGCACGCTTCATTACTACATCATTATCTTCGCCTTTACGTTGTCCAAGTACACGCTGTACGATATGCTGGTCGGTACACCAATACCAGAAACCGATGATAGAAGCTCCGATAAATACCCAGAATCCAGGATAATCTTGATACATCGGGTCTGCTTCAGTCCAGTGAAACATATGGTTGGCACCATAAGCGTGTCCGTCTGCTCCTATATTCATGGCGCTACGCGCATGATCCATCATTTCTGTCCATCCTGTAGCAATATTACCGTCTCCCAAGGCTGACAGTCCCAGGAAAAGAACCAAGAAAGAACCAATGATTAAAATAGGGGTTTGAATAGCTGAGAGGGTCATTACTCCTTTCATTCCACTCAGTACGGTGAAGATGCCGGTCAAGACAATAAGTCCGATTGCCCCATACCAAAAAGGAAGTCCAAGTAAAAATTCCAAAAAGATACCTCCGGTATAGGCGGTTACACTAACTTTAGTAAGAATGTAGGCTATCAATGTGATGATAGAAAGCCATGAACCGGTACGTGGGGTATAACGGTATTTAAGGAAATCGGGCATGGTAATGATTTTGCCCATTTTATTGTTTAATAGTTGGTAGAATGGAACAAAAAGCCATCCTAGAAGAAGAATCATCCAACCTTGCATTTCCCAGTGTGCCATACCTACTCCGGATTTGGCACCGGTTCCTGCCAAACCTACCAGATGTTCCGAACCGATATTGGCTGCAAAGATAGCAGCACCAATGATGTACCATGGCTCACCTTTACCAAATAGATAATCTTCACTGCTTGCTCCTTGTTGCGAGCGTTTGTCTTTTTGTACAGAGCGCCATACCGCCCATATCACAGCTACAATGCCGACTGCCAGTATTGTCCAGTCCAGCCAGATGAATTCATGTGAATTCCAATTCATGATATTAAATATTTAAAGTTTAACAATTATTTTTCAACACCGAATTTAAAGATACATTGGCTGTGATAGGTCTGTCCCGGTTCCAGGATTACAGAAGGCCATTGTGATTTGTTGGGGCTGTCGGGATAGTGCTGTGTTTCCAGACAAACAGACGCGCGTTGCGGATAAGTAATTCCCTTTTTCCCTTTTACAGTTCCATCCAAAAAGTTGCCTGTATAGACTTGTATTCCCGGTTCATTAGTATATATTTCCAAAGTGATACCACTAGTGGGGCTGGTCAGTTTGGCAGCCAGTTGGTTGATATCACCTTTCGTGTTAAGTACCCAATTGTGGTCGAACCCGTTGCCGAATTTTATTTGTTCGTTTTCAAAATTAGTCACATCGGGGGCAATAGTTTTAGGAGTATTGAAATCAAATGGAGTTTCTGTTACTGCTATCATTTCTCCAGTGGTCATGAATGTGCTGTCAACGGGAGTGATGCTGTCTGCATTTACATAAAGAATATGGTCGGTGGCTGGATTGGCAGGGTTTCCACTCAAGTTGAAATAAGAGTGGTTAGTCATATTGATAACAGTCTTTTTGTCAGTTGTCGCTTTGTAGTTTATGTCGATGGCATTGTCTCTTGTCAGTGCATAAGTAACAGTAGCGGTTACATTTCCCGGAAAATTGGCATCTCCATCTGGTGACTTCATTGTTAGTGTCATAGTACTGTCGTTTAATTGGTTTGCTTCATAAACTTGGTATTGCCATCCTTTAGGACCTCCATGCAGGCAGTGGCCAAAATTATTTTGGGGCAGTTGAATGGTTTCTCCATCTATTACGATGACTCCTTTATTAATACGGTTGGCATAGCGTCCGATAGAAGCACCGAAGTCGCTGGGGATATTTTGGTAGTCAGCAATGCTGTCAAAACCCAGCACTACGTCTTTTAGATTTCCGTTTTTGTCAGGGACCATGATAGATACAATACGTCCGCCAAAATTGGTTACGCATACTTCCATTCCGGCTGCATTTTTTAGCGTATACAGTTTAACAGGTTTTACGCCATCCACTATTGTTTCATAATTAGTGGGGGCTAATCCGGACTTTGTAAGTGCTTCTTGAGATTGTTTGGGAGCGCAAGCACTTAACAATGTCAGTGCGATACCGGTTCCCAGAAAGGTTTTTTTCATGCTTTTCATGATATAAAAGTACTAATTAGTAATAGAGTATATGATTTTGGGTGTAAAAGTAACACTATTACTAATACATTGGATATGAAAAGAGTATGTTGTGCAACATAAAAGTGTATTTCCTACACTTTTATAGCATAAAGAAGAAAAAAACCGCTTTGGATTCAAAGCGGTTTTTTCATATGTTAGCGAATTTGAGATATTTTTTATACCAGCTTGCGAGAACCGTCACTGATGACTACATCGTAAACTTTTGGACTTCTTCCGAATTTTTCTTTGAATCTTTCTTTGGCAGTGGTGATGAATGTTTCGTATAGTTCATTTTTAACTAGGTTGATTGTACATCCACCGAAACCTCCACCCATTACACGTGAACCGGTAACACCGCAGTCGAAAGCAACATCATTCAAGAAATCAAGTTCCTCACAGCTTACTTCATACAATTTACTCATGCCATAGTGAGTTTCATACATCTTCTGTCCTACGGTTTCGTAATCACCTCTTTCCAAAGCGTCGCAAACATCGAGTACACGTTGGATTTCTTCAATGACGTATTCTGCACGCATATAGTCTTCTTCACTGATCTCGGCTTTTGCTTCCTGCAACATTTCCATTGTACAATCACGTAAAAATTCTACATGAGGATGTTTTTTCTGAATGGCAGATACGGCAGCTTCACAACTTTGACGACGCTTATTGTATGCAGAAGAAGCCAATTCGTGTTTGACTACTGAGTCAACTAATACTAAACGGTAACCTTCCGGTTTGAAAGGGAAATATTGATATTCTAATGAACGACAATCCAAACGGATCAAACTACCTTCTTTTCCAAATACAGATGCAAATTGATCCATAATACCGCAATTTACACCACAATAATTATGTTCTGTTGCCTGACCTACCTTGGCTAATTCAAATTTATCTATTTTGTTGTCGCCGAAAAGTTCGTTGATAGCGAAAGCGTATGTACTTTCCAATGCAGCAGATGAAGACATACCTGCACCCAAAGGTACGTCACCCGCAAAAGCAGTGTCAAAACCTTTCACATCTACACCACGTTTGATCATTTCACGGCAAACGCCGAAAATATATCTTGCCCAACTGGCTTTAGGAGCATCTTCTTCGTTCAAACCGAACTCTACATAGTCTTTTAAATCAATAGAATAAGCACGTACCTTATTGGTACCATTAGGTTTGATTTCAGCAATCATACCTTTATCTACTGCTCCGGGAAATACAAAACCACCGTTATAGTCGGTATGTTCTCCAATAAGGTTAATACGTCCGGGTGATGCATATACTGAACCTGTTGTACCATCAAAATGTTTGATGAAGCGACTTCTTACGTATTCTATATCCATGATATTAATAGTTTAAAGTTAATACTATATGTTTTTATAATTATTCTACAGGAATGTCTTTGTTTACGTTCTTGCATCCTATCAAACCATAGAACAACAGATAAGCAAGCAAAGCGATAATTAACCAATAGCTGGCCATATATCCCACAGCGTCAGAAATGAATTGCTGCAATAATGGGAAAATACCGCCACCGACAACCATCATCATAAAAATACCTGAAGCTTGTGCGGTATATTTGCCTAAACCCTCTACAGCGAGGTTGAAGATACCTCCCCACATAATGGACGTACATAAACCACAAAGTACCAAAAATAGGGCACTGACAGGTACAGAGGCCATTTCGAATCCATTTTCTACACTATATCCCGGCATAGAGACAGTGATTTCTTTTGGAGTGAAGATTGCGATTAATATAAAACAGATAGCTGTTGCGGAAACAACAATCAATTGTGTGCGTGTAGCTACTTTACCGCTGATGACACTACTTGCAGAACGTCCCACTAACATGAGCAACCAGTAGATGGCAGCAATAGCACCACCGATAGCGGCACCGTTGGCAAGCAGGCCCGCACCTTTTTCCGTTGGGTCGGCAAGGTAGAAATTTAATGTGCCTGGAATACCGATTTCAATGCCTACATATACAAAGATACCGATTACACCTAATACAGTATGGCGAAAATTCCAAGGACTATGAGAGAATTTCTCTTTTTCATGACCTGCTTTTCTTAGATGGGGCTCTGGAATAGCGATGAATGAAAGAGCGATAAACGCTGATACGAATACACCCATTGCGATGAAAAGCAGAGGAGCTACATCTGACATAGCTGTTTGAGGGGTGACAGAACCAATCAAGGCACCTACGAAAAGCGGAGTCAAAGTACCCGACAATGAGTTTAGAGCACCACCGGCTTGGATTAATTGGTTACCTTTGTTACCACCACCACCTAAAAGATTTAGCATCGGGTTAACTACTGTGTTCAGCATACATACACAAAAACCACAGACGAAGGCACCAAGCAGGTAGATAATAAAATTCATTTTAATGGCATATTCTCCTAAATTGAATACGTCTATATCTGCACCGAACAAACTGGAAATATATTGGATAAACAAACCGATGAAACCTACTGCCATGGCAATGAGGGCTGTTTTTTTATATCCGATTTTTACAAGCATATTACCTGAAGGAATCCCCATAAACAGATATGCAAGGAAATTCATCATATTTCCCATCATACCCAAGGTATTGGCACCTGCATATTGGTTTTTCCATATTGTGCCGAAAGGCGCAGCAAGATTAGTAACGAAGGAAATCATCGCGAAAAGGAAGAACATTGTAATGATAGCGATGATATTACCGTTCTGTTTTTGTTGATTCATGGTCTTGAAAAAATTATAAGTTTATAAATTAGGTTATTTCATAAAATTATTTTTCTACACCGAATTTGTAGATGGTTACTTGACTGTAAGTTTCCCCCGGATGTAGAACACAAGAAGGGAAATGGCCTTTATTGGGTGTATCAGGAAAATGTTGTGCTTCAAAACAGATGGCACTTCTTGCTGGGAAAGTTGCTCCATGAGCACCTTCGAAACCATTATGCCAGTTTGAAGTATAAACTTGTACGCCGGGCTCTGTAGTGTATACTTCCATGCTACGACCGCTTTCGGGCTCCACACATTTTGCTGCAAAACTCAGTGTGCCTGCTTCACGTTTGTTTAATACATAGCAGTGGTCATAGCCGGCACCGAATTTTAGCTGTTCGAATGGGTCATTGATTCTACTGTCTACTCTTTGAGGAGTACGAAAATCCATAGGAGTACCTTCTACTTTGGCAATTTCGCCTGTAGGGATTGATACATTATCTATCGGAGTATAAAAATCAGCATTAATGGTTACGATGTTGTTATCAACGGTTGCCGTAGGATTGGCAATGCCTGATAGGCTGAAAAAACCATGGTGAGTGAGGTTTACCAATGTTGTTTTGTCTGTTGTAGCGTGGTAAGTAATGATGAATTCATTTTGATTACTTAAAGTGTACGTTACGTGAATATCCAAATTTCCCGGAAATCCTTCTTCGCCATCAGCAGATAAATAATGCAATTTCAAACTTTGTGGAGTTTCCTGTTCTGCATCCCAAATGCGGGTATGAAATCCGGTAGGACCGCCATGCAGCGAGTTGGGACCATTGTTGATAGTCAGTGAATATTCTTTCCCTTCTAAAATGAATTTGCCTCCTGCTATACGGTTTCCGTAACGACCGATAAGAGTACTGAGGAAAGGTTCGTGGCTATTGATTACATGGGTTATACTATCATGTCCTTGAATGACATTGGCATATTTACCGTTTTTGTCCGGAACCATAATAGCTAATACTGCTCCACCATAGTTGGTAACAGCTATTTCAGCTCCGTTTTCATTTTTCAGAATGAAGAGGTCTGTTTGTTTCCCGTTCACTGTTGTCTGAAAATCGGCCCGTTTCAGGCCACATAAATTCTCATCGGAAGTAGATGTGTTTATCATGTTATTGAAAATCTTTTTATTGTATGTATAAAACTAATGCAAATAAAAAGATTTTCTTCGGTATTCCCAAACTTTTTCTATAAAAGTGAACGGACTAAACGTGAAATTTTAATAAATCCGCAACGATAAAGCTGCTTCCTCCAACAAAAATAAAGTCATTTTTGTTAGCTTTTTCTTTAGCGGCTGCTACAGCGGTTTCTACATCAGGATAAGCATCTCCGTGCAGCCTGGATTGCATCGCTAAGCTTTGTAATTCTTTTTCGGATAAAGCGCGTTTTACACTGGCTTTGGTAAAATAATATGTGGCATTTTTAGGAAGCATGGACAATACTCCACTGATATCCTTGTCGTTTACCATACCTATTACAATGTGTAATCGTTCATATTTCTGATGTTTTAATTGTTCTATGATATACGAAATTCCTCCTACATTATGTCCTGTATCACATATTAAAGTCGGTTCACTTTCTAATTTTTGCCATCTTCCCATCAGGCCGGTGAGTTCACATACTTGTGAGAACCCTTTACGTATATTACTTTCGGTAAGCTGATAACCTGCTTGTTTTAATAGGCGGATGGCAGATAAAAGCGTATTGGTGTTTTTAAGTTGGCAAAGCCCTTCCAGCTCTCCTTCCAGATTGAGGTAGTCGGTTGTTTGATATATTCGTTTACCTTTTTCATTTATACTGGAGGAGTGTAATAACTGTTCTTCTTCTGCAAAGTAGATAGGAGCGTTTACTTCTTTAGCACGAGTTGTAAATATAGGTTTGGTTTCAGGTGTGGTTTCACCAATAACTACCGGAGTCTTTTCTTTGATGATTCCGGCCTTCTCTGTGGCTATTTTGGCTAATGTATTACCTAAAAATTGTATATGGTCGAAACTGATATTAGTTATGACACATAGATCCGGACGGATGATATTTGTACAATCTATTCGTCCTCCCAGGCCGACTTCTATAATGGCTACATCTATTTGGCTCTGGGCAAAATAGTGGAAAGCCATTGCGGTAGTCAGTTCAAAGAAAGAAGGATGCAGAGGTTCAAAAAAGACACGGTGTTTTTCTACAAAGTCTATGACATATTCTTTGGATACAGGAATTCCGTTGACACGTATTCGTTCACGAAAATCTATCAGATGTGGAGAAGTGTAAAGTCCTGTCTTGTATCCGGCTGATTGTAAAATGGCGGCTAAAGTATGTGAACAAGAGCCTTTTCCATTGGTTCCGGCTATATGAATGGTTCGGAATTGGCGATGAGGATGGTTGAAATACTCGTCTAAAAGATAAGTATTCTCTAATCCTGCTTTGTATGCATCTTTTCCTATATGTTGGAATAATGGGGCACTATTATATAAATAATCCAATGTTTCTTCGTAATTCATGGCAAATGTTTTTATTTACCGCAAAGTGTCACAAAAGAATGCCAGGCAGATATAAAACCTAGTATTCTTTCTGTGACACTTTGTAGTATAAAAATTAATCGAAGAAGTTTTTGAACTTCTTGAATATTTTTTCTTTAATGCTTGTATTCGGTTTGAAGTTATCCGATTCTTGCATTTTCTCTAGTGCTTGTTTTTCATCTTTATTCAATGTTTCTGGAATATATACGCTTACATTGACTAATAAATCACCTGTACCGTTACTGTAACCATAACTATTGACGTTGGGCAATCCTTTACCTCTTAGGCGTAAGACCTTACCTGGTTGGGTGCCTGGTTCAATTTTTACTTTTACTTTGTTATCAATAGTTGGTATTTCTACAGTGCCTCCTAAAGCAGCAGTCGGAACGCTTAGTAACAGATTGTAAATCAAATCATTTTCATCGCGTATTAGGTCTGGATGGGATTCTTCTTCTATGACAACAAGTAAATCACCGGGAACACCGTTATGTTTGCCCGCATTTCCTTTTCCATTGACAGAAAGTTGCATTCCTTCAGCCACACCGGCAGGAATTTTCACTTCCACGACTTCTTCTCCGTATACAATACCTTCTCCTGCACAAGCTTTACATTTGTTCTTAATGATTTTCCCTTCTCCGTTACATTGTGGACATACGCTTTGTGATTGTACCATTCCAAAAATGCTTTGTTGGGTGCGGGTGATACTTCCTGTTCCATGACAAGTGGGACACGTTTCCGTTCCTCCTTCTCCTTCGGCTCCTGAACCATGGCAATGGTCACATGTTACGTACTTTTTCAGTTTGAATTTCTTTTCTACTCCCGTAGAAATTTCTTTTAAGTTCAGTTTTACTTTTACACGGAGGTCTGAACCACGGAACTTGCGTTGTGCGGAACGTCCGCCACCGCCGAAACCTCCAAAGCCTCCGAAACCTCCTCCATGTCCACCGAAGATGTCACCGAACATAGAGAAAATGTCATCCATGGACATACCTTGTCCGAATCCTTCAAAACCGCCACCGGCGGCTCCACTCATTCCTGCATGTCCAAATTGATCGTAACGGGCGCGTTTATCCGGGTTGCTCAACACATCATAAGCTTCGGCTGCTTCCTTGAATTTTTCTTCCGCTTCTTTATCCCCCGGATTCTTGTCCGGATGATATTGTATTGCTTTTTTGCGGTATGCTTTTTTTATAACATCAAGGGTGGCTGTTTTGTCCACCTCCAGAACTTCGTAATAGTCTCTTTTTGCCATGTCGTTTTATGATACTGTTTTATTGAGCCACAACTACTTTGGCGTGGCGTATTACTTTGTCATTCAGCTTATAACCGGTTTGTACACAGTCCAATATTTTCCCTTTCTTCTCTTCAGAAGGAGCTGGGACTAATGCAATTGCTTCGTGATAATCGGTATCAAAGTTCTCACCGTCAGTCTCTATTTTCTGAAGTCCTTCCTGGTTCAATACTTTCAGGAATTTGTTGTAGATCAACTCAATTCCTTCACGCATTGCTTTTACATCATCCGAAGTTTCTGAAGTTTTTACAGCACGCTCCAAGTCGTCCAAAATAGGGAGAATGGCAGTAATGGCCTTTTCTCCACCATTCTTAATCAATTCGGCCTTCTCTTTCATGGTGCGTTTACGGTAATTGTCAAATTCGGCTGAAAGACGCAGGTATTTGTCATGCTGCTCTTCTATTGTTTTCTGAGCTTCCGCCAATTCCTTATTCACCTTCTCTTCAGCGTTCAGTTCTTCTGTTGCTTCTTTCTGAGTTTCTTCATCAATGGCAGCTTCTGCCGCTTCCTGATTTTTCAAAACTTCCTCGTCTTGAGGTTGGTTCTTCTCTGTTGGGTTCATATTCTTATTAAACTTTTTGTTTTTCTTATTTTTACTCATAACAGTCAGGTCTTTTAGGTTAATTTACTGCTAACAAATTTCGTGCCTAGTTGTTTCCTTAGAGTGATAATTTTGCAAAAGTACGGAATTTCTGCCACACTGGCATACTTTTCTGAATTAAAATACCTACCTTTGCAATTTCAAAATAGAATAATTATATAAATAAGGTATATTAGGATGATTACAGTTTCGAACTTGGCCATTCAATTTGGTAAAAGAGTGTTGTATAATGACGTAAATATGAAGTTCATCAATGGTAATATTTACGGGGTTATCGGTGCGAACGGCGCCGGAAAATCTACTTTCTTGAAAGCAATTTCAGGTGAGCTGGAACCGACTAAGGGTTCAGTGGTATTAGGACCGGGAGAACGTCTGTCTGTATTGAGCCAGGATCACTTTAAGTGGGATGAATATACAGTCATGGATACGGTTATGATGGGACATACTGTGTTGTGGAACATTATGAAACAGCGTGAAGAACTGTATGCGAAAACTGATTTTACAGATGAAGATGGCTTGAAAGTTTCTGAACTGGAAGAGAAGTTTGCCGAACTGGATGGTTGGAATGCCGAGAGTGATGCAGCTTCTTTGTTGAGTGGGTTGGGCATAAAGGAAGACAAGCATTATATGTTGATGGGGGAACTGAGCGGTAAGGAAAAGGTGCGTGTCATGTTGGCACAGGCACTTTACGGTAATCCTGATAACTTGTTGTTGGATGAACCTACCAATGATTTGGATATGGATACGGTGACTTGGCTGGAGGAATATCTTTCTAATTTCGAACACACGGTGTTGGTGGTAAGTCATGACCGTCACTTTTTGGATTCTGTTTGTACTCATACTGTAGATATTGATTTCGGTAAAGTGAATATGTTTGCCGGTAACTATAGCTTCTGGTATGAATCAAGTCAGTTGGCACTTCGCCAGCAGCAGAACCAGAAGGCTAAAGCTGAAGAGAAGAAGAAAGAGTTGGAAGAATTTATCCGTCGTTTTAGTGCCAATGTGGCTAAGAGCAAGCAGACAACCAGCCGAAAGAAGATGTTGGAGAAACTGAATGTAGATGAAATTAAGCCGTCGTCCCGTAAATATCCCGGTATCATCTTTACTCCGGATCGTGAACCGGGTAATCAGATTTTGGAAGTATCCGGCTTGCGTGCGGAAACTGAAGACGGTATGGTATTGTTCAATGATGTGAATTTTAATGTAGAAAAAGGAGATAAGATTGTCTTTTTGAGCCGTGATCCGCGTGCCATGACTGCTTTTTTTGAAATAATCAATGGAAATCGTACTCCGCAGGCTGGTAAATTCGCGTGGGGTGTTACTATTACTACGGCTTATTTGCCTTTGGATAATACGGATTTCTTTGAAAGTGATTTGAATTTGGTAGATTGGCTGAGCCAGTTTGGCGAAGGTAACGAAGTCTATATGAAAGGTTTCTTGGGGCGTATGTTGTTTTCCGGAGAGGAAGTATTGAAGAAAGTGAATGTGCTTTCCGGAGGTGAGAAGATGCGTTGTATGATTGCCCGTATGCAGTTGCGTAATGCGAACTGTCTGATTTTGGATACTCCAACTAACCATTTGGACTTGGAATCAATTCAGGCTTTCAATAATAATCTGAAGACTTATAAGGGAAATGTGCTGTTCTCTTCCCACGACCACGAATTTATTGAAACGGTGGCGAACCGTATTATTGAATTGACCCCGAATGGTATCATTGACAAGATGATGGAATATGATGAATACATCACTTCTGATCATATTAAAGAAATGCGTGCGCGTATGTATGGAGATAATTAAATTATAAATATGAGCTGAAAAAGAAAGAGTCATTGGGAGCCATTGTTCCTGTGGCTCTTTTTTTATGGTTTAGCCGCAATTCTCATTCTGTATGAATCATAATGAGTTCAAAAATCTATGATAATGGACGATAATCCATGTCGTTATATTAGAATTAGGATTATTTTTGTGTCCATTAAAAACATGAAATGATACTTATGAAAAACTTAATTTTGATTTTGATTTTTGCAGCTGTTAGCTTGAATACGATGGCTTCCAATCCTGTACATGTGATTATAACTGCCGGACAGTCTAATACCGATGGACGAACTCCTAATGAAGATTTGCCGGCATATATTAAAGCATTGGCTACGGACACACTGACGTATACCGAAGGTGCCTACCGTTATTGTCAGATAGCTCAGAATGACGGGAAAGGAGAATTTATTCCTTTCTGGCCTCGTGCCAAACGTAGCGGAAAAAATAATATGTGGGCTTTTGATGCAGTGACATATTATTGGTTGGAGCAGTTGTTGCAGGAGAAATTTTATGTGGTGAAATGGGCTGTTGGCGGAACTTCCATTGCACCTGATTATAATGCTTCCAAGGGACGTTTTTGGTCTGCGGCTCCTGAATGGCTGGCACAGGCTAAGCCAACTTCTGATGGAGGAAATTCCTTGTTGCTTTCTTTCATTCAAGAGATAGACATGTGTATAGACAAAACTCTTTCCCGGCTGAAGGATGGCTATCAGATAGATGCATTTCTTTGGCATCAGGGGGAAAGTGATTATGCTAAAAGTAAAGATTATTACCGTAACTTGAAGACAATGGTGGCTTATGTGCGTATGCATCTGACAGAAAAAACCGGAAAGGATTATTCTCGTTTGCCTTTTATTTTTGGTACTGTTGCCCGAAGTAATAAATATTTCAGCAGAGAAGTGGAGAATGCGATGAAGCAATTGGCTGCTGAAGATCCGAACATGCACCTGATAGATATGTCAGGCGCAGAATTGCTAAATGACAGACTTCATTTTACGGCTCATTCGGCAGAGTATTTGGGACAACAGGTATATAAGCAGTTGGAACAAATTATTAAAGGAGTTATCGTCAGGACTGATGAATTGAAAGGAAAACGTTTGGGAATTATTGGAGATAGTTATGTGAAGAATCATAAGGAACCTGTTAAGAATACCTGGCATTATAAATTTGCCGAGAAGCATGGTATGGAATATTTAAATTATGGCAAGAACGGCAGCAGCATTGCTTATAGTAGCCCGCGTTGGGGGGAAGCGATGTATGTAAGATATAAGGAAATGCCGGATGATTTGGATTATGTTATTGTTGTGGGTGGGCACAATGATGGTTTTAAATTGGATTCAATTGGCGGTATTGATGTATTTAAAGAGAGGCTGGCAATGCTGTGTGAAGGGCTTATTGAAAAGTATCCCACAGCTAAGATTTTTTTCTTTACCCGATGGAACTGTAAAAACTTTGCGGGAAGTGATGCTGAGAAAGTGGTGGATGCTATGATTGAGGTTTGTGGAAATTATAGTATTCCTATTTTTGACAGCGCCCGAAAAGGAGGAATTTATGCAAATAATGATCATTTTAGAAAAATATATTTTCAGAACAGCAAAAATAATACAGATACTGCACATTTGAATGAAAAAGGTCATGAACGTTTCTTGAAAGTAGCTGAGAGTTTTATATTGCAATACTGAATAATGTAAATGTAATGAATTATTTTTGAAATGTGATGACGCAGAAATAATCCATTTACAAATTACTTACTGTTCGGAGGAAAAAGTGAGGTATTCTTTCTCCGCTAGGGAAAGTAATTCTCTTTTGATTTTCTAATAGTCGGTTTGCTTTGTTGTAAATGTCAACTGAAATGTCTTGCTCTCTGGACTTGGCAAAAGAGTGATTGGCAGTAATGATGCGTCGGGATGAAAGTTTCAGTGTCCAGCGTATATCTTCAGCAGCTACATAATGCCGAGTAGGACGCATGACGTGAATGCGCAATATATATCCTTTTGCCAGTGCCTCATTGACTGTTTGCAGATTTCCTGCCTCTAGCCGGATACCAATAGCTCATTTGGACATAGTGTAATCTTGCGCTTGAATGCTTCCCATCCATGATACGAGGTCTTTCGGATTATTTAAAACTGGATTTATTAACTGTTGGCTGTGCAGACGGATGGTAGGTATCATTTCAGATAATTTCCATCAAACGATAAAGGTAAAAGTCCACTTACGTTTTCTAATATATAAATATCAGTCTTACTATAAAGCAGTATCCGCATGGGTTTTCCATATCGTTTTTCAGTTTCTAATAATACTTGCCGACAGGCACCGCAAGGAGGAATAGGTGTGTCAAGAAAATCATTTTCTGTGCGGGCAGCAATGGCAAGTGTTTTTACTGCTTGATCCGGATATTGAGAATTGGCGTAAAACAAAGTGGTACGTTCTGCACAAAGACCAGATGGGTAGGCTGCATTTTCTTGATTGGTTCCGGTAATAACGATATCATTTTCCAACAGTGCGGCGGCTCCAACAGCAAAATGTGAGTAAGGAGCATAGCTTCTTTTCGTTGCTTCACACGCAGCGTCTATCAGTTTGCGGTCCTTCTCTGTTAGTTCGTTATAATGGCAAGCCTCTATGTTTATTTCCAGTTTGATTTGTTTCATGATACGTTCCTCTTTGTTTTCCTGCAAATGTAATGTTTTGTTTTTAATCTCCCAATGTTTCTTTTCTAAAATCTGGTTTTTAATTTATTTACTTTCTTATAGCTTGTCAGAGTTGAATGTGAAAAGAATAATATGGTTACCGATAAAAAAGGAGAAAGTTGCAACTTTTTCTTTTATTTGTGCGTCTAATGAATATATAATTAAAAAAGAGAAAGATTATGTTAGCAACAACAACACCTACTATCGAAGGAAAACGTATAACCAAATATTATGGCATTGTAACAGGTGAAACTATTATCGGCGCTAATCTGTTTCGTGATTTTTTTGCTAGTATTCGTGACATTGTAGGCGGTCGTTCCGGTTCTTATGAAGAAGTACTTCGACAGGCTAAAGATACCGCGTTACGAGAAATGCAGGATCAGGCTGCTTTATTGGGAGCTAATGCTGTAGTTGGGGTGGATTTGGATTATGAAACTGTGGGGGACAGTGGTAGTATGCTGATGGTAACCGCAAGCGGCACAGCTGTCAGAATAGAAGATTGAGGTAAAGCAGATGTGCCTGTTGCAATATTTTTTAGGTTTATTGCAACAGGTACGTTTGCTTTTACTGTATTAGGGTATTCCTAATATCTCTTTGGCCTTGTTTTTACTTGAAATGAAATCTAGTGAGTTGACAATATTATCGTAATTTGTTGTGTCAGCTATATGGTCTTTCAATACTTGTAACATTTTTAACTTGTCATTATCAAAAGTATAAAGTGACATAAGTTTAAGGCATTGTGCGCAACTTAATTTTTTATTTATAATGGCCTTTTCCAGAGTTGAATCTTTGAACACGGAATTTTTTGTTTCATTGTATATCTTTTCAAATTCGTTATCGTCTATTGAACCAACGGTATGGAGGGATATTTTGCTGGAATATAGGTCTCCTACTGAAGTTTCTTTAGCTATTTCATTGTAGGAATCCATGCCTGTTACCTTTCCGTTTCTAAATTCGATAATTAGAAATTTGCAAGACGTTGCAATTCCTCCGCTCTGATATTCCCATTGTTCCAAAGAACCATCGAAACGTCGGAAATCGGGTTTTCCAAGAAGTTGGCCTATTTCTTCTGTTGTCATTCCCTGCTGTACCTTCCATGCTTTCTGCTTGATACTTCCTGTGGTATGACAGCCGACAAGTGTTATACTGATAACAAGCAATAATAATTGTTTAAATTTTCTCATATATTTATGTTTTTGTGTGTTGTTTAGGTTGAATTACCATCGGTCAGTGATTCCCAATATTTTACGTGCATCATCTTGTTTAAATAAAGAATCCAGTGTCTTGATGATTTCTTTTCCATTTTCACGGTCTACAATGCGGTTGGAAACCATTCTTAATACTTTCATTTTTTCATCGTCCCATGTAAATATGGACATGAGTCGGGCAGTTTGTTTACAGGTGAAGTAGTTGTTTACAACTCCTACAGATAATAATTCCATTTGGTCGTCCTTAAATGCTTTGTTTTTTACTTTTTTATAGAGGTTTTCAAAATCATGTGGATTCATAGCTTTGTGTTTTGGTCTGTGCGGGCCAAAATGATCAGGGTGGCTGGGTGGAACTACCGTAATTATTTCATTTGGCGGACACACTGCAACTGGAGGCGGAGTAATGTTGGGCTCAAAAGAATCCATGTTTGTTACCATTCCGTCTACAAAATCGATAATAATTACCGTGTTTGCAGCTGTGGACATATTGGTCTTGGTGTATTCCCATTGTTCCGAGCCGTTGTCGAATCTACGGAAATCGGGTTTTCCAAGTAAATGGCTGACTTCTTCTTGGGACATCCCTCTCTGTACTTTCATAATAGTGCTACTAGTAGTCAAACCGCAACTGATGACTAAAGTACAAATGGTTAACGCTAATAATGTTTGTTTCAATCTTCTCATTTTTTTGTTTTTTTGTTTGTAACAAAGATAAGTTGGGAAAAGGTATATTCTTCTATCTTTTTCCCTATTTATTTTTAGGGATTTCCCTACTGTTTATATGGTAATTCTTCTAAGAACTGAAATTTATTGTTAGGAAGATTGAGTTTGAAATCTTTAAATTCATATTCTGGAAGATTGGTTGTATTTTTCTCTTGTTGGAAATGTGATTGATTATTTTAACTTCATCTATAATTAATGTAAAAACTTTATTTTCACTTTTAACTTCTTGTTTTCGGGTGGTTCTAACCTATAAACTTTTGACGAATAGATGATAAACGAAGATAAAATTAGGGAAGTATGGGCTTCCGACCCGGAACGGGGATTTAAATTGTTGATAGATTTTTTTCAACAGCCCATATATTGGCATATCCGGAGATTGGTTGTATCACATGAGGATGCAGAGGATATTTTGCAGGAAGTCTTTATTCGCGTCTTTCGCCATCTTCCTCAGTTTAGGGAGGAAAGTTCATTGGGAACATGGATTTATCGGATAGCGACCAATGAGTGTCTCCGTTTTCTGAATATGCGTAAAGAACAAGCTGTTTCGGCGGAAGAAGTTCAGGAAGAGTTAATGAATAAGTTGATGGCGTCAGATTATGTGGATTATGAGAACGAAATGGCGGTGAAATTTCAGCAGGCTATTTTGATGCTTCCTGAAAAACAGCGGGTAGTTTTCAATCTTCGTTATTATGATGAACTGGAATATGAAGAAATTAGCAGGATTACGGACACGAAGGTGGATACGTTGAAAGTGAATTATCATTATGCAAAAGAGAAGATAAAAGAGTACATGATAAATAATTAAAGATAGGATGGAAAAGGAGTTTGATTTTAAGAATATTGGGAAGCGGATGCCTTATCGTACCCCTGATGGCTTTTTCGGAAAAATGCAAAAACAAGTATTGGAGCGTACCCAGGCTGAGAGGTTTAATAGGCAGAATAGAATAAAATTGATTATTGGGGCTACTTTAGCTATTGCGGCTGTCATGTTGGGAGTTCTTTTCTTTCCGATATCTCAACCTGTGGCAGAGGAGTTGCCTTCTCATTCACTTATTGTTTCTACGGATTTAGGCTCTTCTTATTCAGATACTTTGGATCGTTATATAGAATCTATGTCTGATGAGGAATTAGCAGAATGGGTGGAATTGTCTGAAAATGATATATTTATAAATTGATTAATCACTAAAAACAAAAAAATGATGAGAACAAAATTTTTTTTAATGGTGTTGGCAGCCATTGTTATGGGAAGTCAGGTAACACTTTTTGCCCAAGAAAAGAAAGAAACTAAATCTGAAAGAAGGCAGTTTAATAAAGAACAGATGCTGGAAATACAGTGCAATCAAATTATAAAAGGATTGGCATTGGATGACGCAACGGCTACTAAATTTATTCCGGTGTATAAACAATACATGGAAGAAATGCAGGCTACTCGTCATATGGGAGTTTGTCGAAATGTTGCAAATAGAACGGCCGCCGATAAACAGATTCCCAAACCGGTCCCTACAGATGCTGAAGTGGAGCAGGCTATTAAGGCACGTTTCGCGCAGAGTAGAAAGATACTGGATATTCGTGAGGAATATTATAATGAGTTTCGGAAATTTCTTTCTCCTAAACAAATTCAGAAAATGTATAATATGGAGAAACACAATGGTGATAAATTTCGTAAAGAGATGAAAAAAAGACAAGGAATGAAAAAGCAGCATGATGGAAGAAGACATATGTCACAGGGCGATGTGAAGAAGTAAATATGGGTGAAATGGGGAAAAAATAGTACTTTCATTGTCTTTATGGCTTTATTCTTTTAGTGGCTGCTGTTTATGATAGCCACTATTTTGTTTTCTCATTGGAAGTATATATTTTTGTGAAGCTAACAGTAGCTATTTAATTAATAAAAATAATATGATGAAAGTAAAGAAATTAAGTGGCAAAGTTCAGGATGCACAACAAATACCGACCTTATTTGATCATGAGAACATAATGTATTATCCTATTAATATAGTGAACTGGAAAGAATATCCTTATCAACCTCAAGTCTCTTTTCGTATAGCCTATACAAATGATGCTATATTAGTTCATTATAAAGTAGTAGAAGATAGTGTTCGTGCCAAATACGGTGAAGATAACGGTAGTGTCTGGACAGATTCCTGTGTGGAATTTTTCTCTATTCCTGCGAGAGATGGCGTTTATTACAATTTGGAATGTAACTGTATCGCTACGATTCTTTTAGCAGCAGGTTCGGAGCGTAGTAATCGAGAAATGGCTCCTCTTGAAATAACAGATCAGGTGAAGCGTTGGGCTAGTTTGGGCAGAGAAACTTTTGAAGAAAAGATAGGAGAATGTACTTGGGAGGTTGCTTTGCAGATTCCGTATAAGGTATTTTTTAAGCATACCATTACCAAGTTGGATGGAATGGTTGTACGAGCTAATTTTTATAAATGTGGAGATGAATTGCAAAAGCCTCATTTCTTATCATGGAGTCCTATAAAAATAGAGAAGCCGGATTTTCATCGTCCGGATTTCTTTGGACTTTTGGAATTCGAATGAAATTCGTAATTAATTTAAAAAGATTGCATACAGCTGGATAAAAATGGTAAGTTTGCAACTATATATAACGGATAAAGTATAGTAGCGATTTTGAAACAGTTTTATATGATGAAACATACGTTGAAATTTATATTAATCGGGTTGCTTTGTTGTCTATGTAATTTTACAGTGCAAGCGCAAACCCGTAACCGGCAGTATGAGGAATATATTCATAAGTATAAAGATCTTGCTGTCGATGAGATGAAACGGTATCGTATTCCTGCCAGCATCACTTTGGCTCAAGGATTATTGGAATCAGGGGCGGGAAAAAGTACGCTGGCTCGTAAATCCAATAATCATTTTGGTATAAAATGTGGTGGTGACTGGACTGGTCGTACTGTACGGCATGATGATGATGCCCGTAATGAATGTTTTCGTGCCTATAAGCACCCTCGTGAGTCATATGAAGATCATTCTAAATTTTTAAAAGGACGTTCACGTTATGCATCTCTTTTTAAATTAAAAATCACCGATTATAAAGGATGGGCACATGGGCTGAAGAAGGCGGGATATGCTACTGACCCTCGCTATGCGTATCGTTTAATTGATATCATTGAATTATATGAATTACATAAGTATGATACCAAGGATGGTATAAAGTGGATGAAGGAATTCCCAAACCCGCATCAGCCTTATTTAGCTAATGATTTACTTTATATTGTGGTACGCCCGGGGGATACATTTAAAAAACTTTCTAAAGAATTTGATATCAGTCAACGTAAGTTGAGGAAATACAATGATCTTTATAAAGGATATGTATTGAAACCAGGTGATATTATTTATTTGGATAAAAAGCATCGTCGTGCGGATAAGGAACACATAGTTCATATTGTCCGTGAGGGAGAATCTATGTATTCCATTTCCCAAAAGTATGGTATTCGTCTGAAGAATTTATATAAGATGAATAAGATGAAACCGGAAGATTCTTCTCCTAAAGTAGGTGATATATTGCGTTTGCGTTAGTCATTATAGTACGGTAACTGATGTTTAAAAACGTACAGGGTGTCCGATTTCGGACACCCTGTACGTTTTGTTTGTTATTGATTATCAATAAGTTGCTTTCTTGGCACGGATGTTGTTTATTCTTTAGTACAAAAATGACAATAATAAAATTACAATAAGTTATGGACAGAGAAATCCCTAAAGAAGTGCGTGATAAGGAACGCAAAAAGAAGTTCATTAAATATGGTGCAATAGGTGTGGCGGCAGTGGTATGTATAGCTGTATTGATTTCGTTTATGCGAAGTAGCGTCAATAAGAAAGATTTGGTGTTTTCAGAAGTAGACAATGGAACTATTGAAGTAAGTGTCAGTGCTTCCGGTAAGGTTGTCCCGGCTTTTGAAGAGATTATCAATTCACCTATTAATACTCGTATCGTGGAAGTTTACCGTAAGGGAGGAGACAGCGTGGATGTAGGTACGCCGATTTTGAAACTTGATTTGCAGAGTACGGAAACCGAATACAAGAAATTGCTGGATGAAGAACAGATGAAACGTTATCAGTTAGAGCAGTTGAAAGTGAATAATAATACGTATCTGAGCGATTTATCAATGCAAGTGAAAATTTCTGCCATGAAATTGAACCGTATGGAGGTAGAACTTCGCAACGAACGTTATTTGGATAGCTTGGGTTCTGGAACAACGGACAAGGTTCGTCAGGCTGAATTGAACTTCAATACAGGAAAACTGGAATTGGAACAGCTCCGTCAGCAATACGCAAATGAATCGAAAGTAAAAGAGGCTGATTTGAAAGTGAAGGAATTGGAATTCAATATTTTCTCAAAGAGTCTTGCTGAAATGAAACGTACATTGGATGACGCTCAAATTCGTTCACCGCGTAAAGCGATTCTTACCTATATTAATAATCAGGTAGGTGCGCAGGTGGCGGAAGGTAGTCAAGTAGCTATCATTTCTGATTTGAGCCACTTTAAAGTGGAAGGTGAAATAGCTGATACATACGGTGACCGTGTGGCAGCAGGTGGACGTGCCATAGTCAAGATTGGCAATGAGAAACTGGAAGGAACGGTAAGTAGTGTGACACCGTTGAGTAAGAATGGGGTGATTTCGTTCATTGTACAACTGAATGAAGATAATAACAAGCGATTGCGTTCCGGCTTGAAGACGGATGTATATGTAATGAATGCCGTGAAAGAAGGGGTTTTAAGATTGGCGAATGCTTCTTATTATGTCGGTCGCGGTGAATATGAATTATTTGTTCAGGATAGTAAGGATGAAGTAGTGAAGCGTAAAGTTCAATTGGGTGACAGTAATTTTGAATATGTGGAAGTCATATCGGGATTGAAACCGGGTGACAAGGTGGTTGTCAGCGATATGAGCAGTTACAAAAACAAGAATAAGTTGAAGTTGAAATAAGAAGCAGCTATGACATAAACAACAAGATAAAACTCTCTCTTAATTAATACATTGATTGTTACGGGAAATGAAGTGTCTTTTCTTCCTTTTCACTCATTTCCCGAACATAATTTAATTTGTTCTTAGGCTATGTCGTTTTTTTGATTGTTTACTTTTTTATATTATTCATAATGCTTGTTGGCATTCTTATTCCGGTATACAGCATCAGTTGTATTAGTCCGGTAGATGTGTTGTGGGATGAATACGACTGACAAAAACGATCATACTGTCCGTTATCGGACAATATATTAAATAATAATCTGTTGAAAATTAAATGTTTATTGCTTTGGTATATCTTTTGATTCATAAAAATAAAAAGTGTATAAGATTAACAATTTAAATAAGAAAAATTATGGCAATGATTAAATTAACCGGTATCAATAAAATCTACCGTACCAATGAGATTGAAACATTAGCACTGGAAAATGTAAATTTGGATGTGATTAAAGGCGAATTTGTTAGTATTATGGGGCCTTCCGGTTGCGGTAAGTCTACCTTGTTGAATATTATGGGGTTATTGGATGCTCCCAGCAGTGGAAAGATTGAAATAAACGGTACTTCTGTAGAAAGTATGAAAGATAAAGAACTGGCTGCTTTTCGTAATAAGACTTTGGGATTTGTGTTCCAGTCATTCCACCTGATTAATTCGCTGAATGTGATTGACAATGTAGAATTGCCTTTGCTCTATAGAAAGATGGCTGCCAAGGAGCGTACCCGTTTGGCAAAAGAAGTGTTGGAGCGTGTCGGTTTAAGTCATCGTATGCGCCACATGCCCACACAGCTTTCCGGTGGTCAGTGTCAGCGTGTGGCGATAGCCCGTGCTATTGTGGGCAATCCCGAAATTATCCTTGCCGATGAGCCTACCGGAAATTTGGACTCAAAAATGGGTGCTGAAGTAATGGAGTTGTTGCATAAATTGAATAAAGAAGATGGACGTACCATTGTGATGGTAACCCATAATGAAGAACAAGCCAAACAGACTTCAAGAACTATCCGTTTCTTTGATGGCCGTCAGGTGCAATAACTGGAGGCTACTTCATTTTTTCTACGGACCATTAATGAAAAGGTACTATAATGATAAAAAAAACAATAGGACAAGTAATTTATCAATTGCGTAACCAACCGTTACTAAGTGCAATTACTATATTGGGAACTGCCCTCGCTATTGCTTTGATAATGGTTATTCTAATTGTCTATCAAGCGAAAACGGCGGACTATGCTCCTGAAGTAAATCGTTCACGCTCGCTTTACGTCAAATGGGAGCGTACGGTATATGACAAGAAAGAACCTAACAGCGCAGGTCATTCCCGACCTTCATTGTGGATGGCTAAAGAAGTCTTTTATCCGTTGAAAACTCCCGAAGCTGTATGCGTTACTTATGAAGCCGGTGAAGTATTAGTCAGTACTCCAGGAGCTGATGAAGAGGTCAATACACCGTTGTTACTGACAGATGCTGATTTTTGGAAGATATACCAATTTCATTACTTGTCGGGAAAACCTTTTACCCAGGCTGACTTTCAGTCGGGAATAAAGAAAGCTGTTATTGTTGAAAGTGTGGCGAGGCGTCTTTATGGAGATGTGGACGCTGCTATTGGGAAACCTGTACAGATTAATTTTACTGATTATACTGTTTGTGGTGTAGTAGAGAATGTAAATCGTTTTTGTGAGTTTGCATGGAGTGAGGTTTATGCACCTTATTCTTCGAATGCGATAGCCAATAAGGTGGAAGCGGGAGAAACTCAGGGAAATCATATCATTACTATCTTGGCGCATAGTTCAGATGATTTTGAGAAAATCCGTAATGAGGTGGCCCGTGGAGTGGCACAGATTAATACGACACTGGGTGAGAGAGAATTGCAACTGATGGGGCAACCGGATAACTTCCGTACTCAGTTGAATCGTAAATTTGCCAACTCGTATGAAAATCTGAATGCGGCATATTGGAAATATGGCATTATGATTATTGTTATTTTATTGGTTCCCGCCATTAATCTAAGCGGATTGACACATACCCGTATGCGTCGTCGGCTGGAAGAATTAGGTATTCGTAAATCTTTTGGCGCTACACAGGGAGAGTTGGTGTGGCAGGTTTTGAACGAGAACTTTGTATTGACATTAATCGGTGGGATGCTGGGACTTGGACTTTCTTATCTGTGTCTGTGGCTGATGAGTGATTGGTTGCTTCAGACTGCTTGGGGAGCAACAGCTACCATGAATGTTTCTATGGTCAGTCCTGTTGTATTTTTTGTGGCGCTTTGTTTTTGTCTGGTGCTTAATTTGCTTTCGGCATACATTCCTGCCTGGCGTGTTGCCCATACTCCGATTGTCGATTCGTTAAATCAAAAACTCTAAGGCTATGCTGATTCATTTATTAATTATTATAAAGAATAATCTTCGTGCCAATCTGTTGCTGATGGCTGGAATGTTCGTCATTGCTACTTCACTGTGGTATGCTGTGGATTATGTGTATGCTGTGGTAGTGAACCAACAGAAATCATTAGGATTTGATTGGGAGCATGTATATTATGTACAAGCGGCCGTCTTACCCAATGAAAGCGTGGAGTGTGACACAGCAAGTCGGTCTGATGATGAAGTGACAGCTGAATATTTGGAATTTTATAATCGGCTGCAACATCATCCGGCAGTAGAAAGTGCATGTTATACTTTGATGCATTTCCATTATATATGGAAAAACGGTAGTGGAACCATGTCTTATGATACATTGAAGACCAGTGCGATGTATCGGGAAGTCACTCCTTCTTATTTTACCGTGTTTCGTGTCAGAGGGGCTGATGAATGTTCGCCTGAAGAGTTGTCCCGGCGGGCATCACATACCAATGATTTTGTGGTGACGGAAAATACAGCTTGTCGGCTGTTGAATCCGGACATAAATAATATGACTGTAAAAGGAGTGGAGCTAGCCGGTCGGTTTATTCATAGTGGGGTTTCCATGCGCGAGGATGAACCAGATTCGGTGCGTGTGGCCGCCGTATGCGAGAATCAGAAATATAATGAATATTCCAATTGGAGTAAAGCCGTTTATCGCATTGTACAGTTGGGACAGGGAGATTTTAAGATAAGCTATGGCAGTATTCCTTATCATGATATATTTATTCGTGTGAAGGCAGATGCCGACCGTCCTGGCTTTGTGGAATCATTCCGGAAAGAGATGAAGAAACAGCTGCGTGTGGGTAATCTGTATCTGGCGGATATACGTCCTATGAGTTATTACCGGAATGAACATCTGGCTGATTATCGTAGCGATCTTTATACTTATTTGGCCATTGCTGGATTCTTTTTAGCTAATGCGTTTTTGGCCATATTGGGTACTTTCTGGTTCCGTACGCAGCAGCGTCGTGAAGAACTGGCCGTCCGTCTGGTTGCTGGGGCTACGCCGCACAGTCTTCAGACTCTTTTAATGGGAGAAGGCTTTCTACTGATAACCATCGCTTATATTCCTGCTTTGGTTGTAGCTTATAATTTAGGTATTTCTGATTTAGTAGAGACATGGCCTGTAGAATGGAGTTTCACACGTTTCCTGATAGGAGGGCTCGTTACTTTTCTGTTACTTTGGGCTATTGCCGCTATCAGCATTTGGTTTCCGGCACGGCAGGCCATGAGTATCCAGCCAGCTGAGGCATTGCATGGTGAGTAAATCAGATATTCATTTTATTAAAAGATGGAATTAATGAAAAACGGAGATACATTTGGGATCTATTTGGAAATATAGAACATTGTATCTCTGCTTTAATTTATATATCAGGAAATGAAATCGTGTGCGAAAATGAAGTTGGTGTTCATTTTCGGACAGTGTATAATAAAGATAATATGTTTATATTCAGTTTTTTGTGTCTTTGGCATGACTTTGGCTAGTATAGATATAAAGTGTATAAGAAAATAATAAAATAGAATTCGAAAATGATAAAACAGTATTACAAGCAAGCTTTGGCACAACTACGCCAACATCCGCTTATCAGTATTATCGGTATTGTGGGGACTGCGCTGAGTATTTTCCTTATTATGTTGGTAGTGATGATGCAACAAGTAAAGGTCGCTCCTTTTTCTCCCGAGTCCAATCGTAACCGTTTTTTACATGTACATTATATGAGTATCAGTCATAAAGATTGGGGAAATGGGACAAGTAATGGTCCGATGAGTGTACAGACTGCACGTGAAGTATACAAATCGTTGAAGACTCCTGAGGCTGTTACTGTTTATTGTTGCATGACGGTGTCCACTCCTGTTTCCCTACCTGGTGCGCCTGCGATAGGAGCTGATGTGCGTGAGACAGATGATACATTTTTTCATGTGTTCGATTTTCAGTTTACAGATGGAAAGCCGTATGATGAAGCTACTTTTACAGCTGGGCGCCCTGTAGCTGTTATAACAGAGAGCATATCACGTGCCTTGTTTGGTTCTATTCAGTCTGTAGGTAAAGAATTTCTGCTGAGTCATGCTCCTTATCGTGTAGTAGGAGTAGTGAAAGATGTTTCAACTCTTGCCGATATGGCTTACGGGCAAGTATGGATTCCTTTCACTTCGACCAACCTGTCTAATGACACATGGAGTGATAACCACATGGGAATGATGAGTGTAACTCTGTTGGCGCATGACCGTGAGGATTTTGATGAGATTCGTGCTGAGGCTAAGCGCCGTATGAATGAGTATAATTCAATACTTGCTGATCAAGGGTATACATTGATAGATCGCAACCGTCCTTATGACCAGGAAACCCAATCGATTTCTTTTGCTGCCAATTTGGAACCGGATTTAAAAGCGGCTCGTCGTGAGCGTGTCATTATCTTTATTATTCTATTATTGGTTCCTGCCATAAATTTGAGCAGCATGACGCAAAGCCGTTTGCGTCAGCGTGTAGCCGAGATAGGTGTGCGTCGTGCATTTGGAAGTACCCGCATAGAGATGGTGGGGCAGATTGTGATGGAAAATCTCGTAATCACTTTGTTGGCAGGGGCTATCGGATTGCTCATTAGTATATTATTCGCTTATTGGGGCACTGATATATTGTTTGCACAACCTTATAGTGTTACTCTGAATGCGCCTACTGTTGATTCCAGAATTTTATTGCAACCATCTACTTTCCTCTATGCATTGTTGTTCTGTTTTGTATTGAATTTGCTTAGTAGCGGTATTCCCGCATGGCGGGCATCGCGTACTAACATAGTCAATGCTTTGGGAGGAAAGATACATTAATAGATGAAAAATTAAGAATTTAAAAGAAGAGTTAGAATGAATAAGAAACTATTGACACAAATAAAGAATGAGTGGCGTTCCAATCTTTGGCTTGTTACCGAATTGTTGTTGGTGAGCGTTGTTATGTGGTATATTGTCGATTATATGTATGTTAAGGCAGCTGTTTACTATGAGCCACGTGGTTTTGATATCTCCCATTGTTATTTGATACAAATGGGACGCCTTACTGATAAAAGTCCTGATTTTATTCCTAATCAGACAAAAGAGCAGCAGCGGGAAGATGTGAAAGGACTTGCCGAGCGTCTTAAATATCGTCCGGATATAGAGGCGGTTGGTTTTGGTCAGAATTCTTATCCTTATAATGGGAGTAACAGCGGTACGGAGGTTAGATATGACACACTTCAGTCGCCGGGATGGACTATTCGACGTTTAGTAAGTCCTGATTTTGTCCGGGTTTTCCAGTATCATGGTACTCGTGGGGAAACTCCTGAACAATTGGCGGAGTTGCTTAGCCATCCCAAGAATTTTTTGGCTTCCGATAATTTATACAAGAAACGTTACGGAAGAGATTTGACTCCATTGGTAGGAAAACAGTTTTATTTGTTTGGAGATACGACGGAAACCTATACGCTGGGAGCATCGTTGGAGGTAGTCCGGTATTCAGATTATGAGCAGGCATGGAACAGCTACAGTATGGTGAAACTTTTGCCGGAGAATTGGTATGATGTGGGACTTGAATTGTGTGTACGGGTAAAAGAAGATCAGGATAAAGATTTTATAACCCGTTTGAAAGCTGATAGTGAGAAGCTATATCGGGTGGGGAATGTGTTTATAGCCGAAGTGCGTTCGTTTGATGATATCCGTCGTAACTATCAACAGTCACAAACCAATTCCATGCGCAGCTATATTTTGGGTATGGTTTTTTTATTGTTGAATATTTTTTTAGGATTGCTGGGCACGTTCTGGTTTCGTACTCAGCAACGACGTGGTGAGATTGCTTTGATGAAATCTTTGGGAGGAACAGACCACAGTGTCTTTGTACGCCAGTTGGTGGAAGGATTACTGCTATTGGTTATAGCCACTATTCCGGCTGTTTTTATCAATTGGAATCTGGCAAATAGTGAATTGAATGCTTGGATGAATGGTACTACTATTGAAGGTGGACGCTTCATAATAACAGTTCTTATCTCCTTTATTTTGATTGCATTGATGATTGTAGTAGGCATTTGGATTCCTGCACGTAAGGCTATGAAAGTTCAGCCGGCGGAAGCATTGCATAATGAGTAATTTCTTTTTTTGTTAAAAGATTTTAGAGCATAGCACAAACATGATAAAACTATATTTCAAACAGGCTTTTTTCCAACTCCGTGAGAATAGGCTCATCAGCTTGGTCTCTATTATAGGAACGGCATTGGCTATTTGTATGATCATGGTCATCGTTTTGGTGTTGGAAGTGCGCATTACGGATTGTGTGCCTGAGGTGAACCGTTCACGTTCTCTTTATATGAAAGCGATGTCTATTCATCAGAAAGGAGATACTAGTGATAATTCATCAAACGGCTGTATGTCACTTACGGTGGCTAAAGAGTGTTTTAAGGCGCTTACTGTTCCTGAAACGGTAACTATAGTGTCTACAGGAGGCAGGATGCGTATTTCTGTACCTGCGGGAAAAACGATGACAGTGGATAATCTTGAAACTGACGATACTTTTTGGAAAGTGTTCTCTTTTGATTTTATTGCCGGAAAGCCGTTTACGGCTGCCGATAGTGAAAGCGGACTTCCTAAGGTTGTAATTAGCGCTTCTGTGGCCCGGAATTTATTTGGTACGGTAGAAGCAGTGGGGCGTACAGTCCAACTTAACTTGGCCGATTATACGGTAGTGGGTGTTGTGAAAGATGTATCCAAACTGGCTGTTTCTTCGTATGCGCAGATTTGGATACCTTTCAATTCAACTGAAATAGCCAGGAAGTGTTGGTATGACAATGCGATGGGAACTTTTCGTGTGGTCATTCTGGCACATTCGGAGAAAGATTTTCCTGCTATCAGAGAAGAGGTGGAACGTCTGCGTCAGAAATTTAATGACGGATTGCAGGATTCTGAAATCTTTTATCGTGGACAACCCGATGATCGTTTCTCTTTTATCTTTCGTCACTGGGGAAGAGAGTTACAGGCGAAGGAAGCTTATTTGCACTACCTGTTGGTGATTGTTATTTTATTGCTGGTACCGGCTATAAATTTGAGTAGCATGACTTTGTCCCGTATGCGGAAGCGCATGTCGGAAATAGGAGTGAGGAAGGCATTTGGTGCTACTGCCAATGTCTTGTTGAGGCAAGTGTTTTATGAAAACTTATTATTGACGCTCATAGCCGGAGCAGTAGGAATGCTTTTCAGTTATGCATGTACTTTTTTATTGAATGATTTCTTATTTTCCAATAGCGAGAACCGTGCCCAAATAGGAGAAACCAGTCTTTCGGCAGATATGTTGTTCAGTCCCTGGATATTCTTGGCCGCATTCATTTTCTGCCTGCTCTTGAATTTGCTGTCAGCGTGCATTCCTGCCTGGAGGGCATCGCGCATGAATATTACGGACGCTTTAAACCAACGTTAGATCATGAACAGGAATTTATTGAAACAGATATGGAACGAGCGCCGCAGCAATGCGTTTCTGTGGATGGAACTTTTTGTGGTGTTTGTCATATTATGGTATATTGTGGATGTGGTATATGTCACATTGAGCATCTATAATTTGCCGATGGGCTTTGATATAGAAAATACGTATGTTCTTCGTTTTGAGCGGATGACTTCGAAGGCGGCTGCTTATCAGCCTGGCCGTACTATGAAAGAAGATGTTGCCGATTTGCATGAAATTGTAAACAGGCTTGCGCATCGTCCGGATGTGGAAGCAGTCAGCCTCTCGCAAAACTGTATACCTTATAATGACGGTGCAAACAGTTTTTCATTTTATCTGGATACAGTCCCGGTACGTAGTTTGAAACGATGGATAACTCCGGAGTATTTTAATGTATTCCGTTATCGCAATATAGACGGTTCGGATAGTGAAAGCCTTGCTGAGGCACTGACACCGTCCGGCATGGTCTTATCTGTGAATATTGCCGATGTTTATCAGGATGCACCTTGGCATGGTAAGGAACTTTTAGGGCGTAGGGTGCCTGTTTGGCGGAATGAGCCGGAGGCGGAGCACCTTTCTATAGCTGCTCTTACCGAGCCGGTCCGTTATGATCATTTTACAGCTCCGGATGATTACGGCTCCCGTTATGCTGCTGTGTACCTGACAGATGAGGTAATGGAATCCTTGGGCGAAACGGTTTATATAGAAGTTTGCCTACGTGTTCGTGAGGGACAGAATGATGGATTCATAGACCGTTTGATAGTGGATGCCGACCGTCAATATCAGGTGGGCAATCTATATCTTTTGGATATAACTCCTTTGAGTGATGTACGCACTGCTTATGAAACGGATTCGGTGAATGAGTTGAATACGCAATTTTGTATCATATTTTTCTTATTGCTGAATATCTTTCTAGGCATTATCGGAACTTTCTGGTTCCGGACACAGCATCGGCGTGTCGAAATTGCGTTGCGTATAGCTTTAGGTTCTACCCGTTGGGGAATCTGCGGTCGTCTGATGGGGGAAGGAGTCTTTTTATTGTTGGTATCTGCTATTCCTGCATTGGTCGTAGCGTGGAATTTGGGATATGCCGAACTGGTGGAAGTTACACGTATGCCTTTTACGGAAGGTCGTTTTGCGATTACAATTCTGGGCACTTTCATTCTGATTGCTGGAATGATTGTCATTGGAATAGGATACCCTGCCCGTCGTGCCATGAGTATCGAACCGGCTGAGGCATTACATGAAGAATAAATAAAATGAAGAGATAAAACGAATGAAACAGCTATTATTACAAGCATTTAATCTGATACGGCAGAATCCTTTTTATGCTACAATCAGTATTATAGGAACAGCTGTCACTATCGCTTTTGTTATGGTGGTAGTGATGATTTATGACTTCCGTACAATGGATATGGCTCCGGAAAGTGATCGGAGCGATATGATGTATACAGGTTCGGGAATGACCTATCGTAAGCAGGATCATACCAACCAGAACAGCGGTATGGGACGCAAGGCTTTTGAAGCATTGTTTTCAGAGCTCTCTGGTGTAAAAGAGGTTACTTGGTATCGTGGCGTTTCCAAGACCCCTTGTAACTTGTCCGCTTCGAATGAGATATTCAACTATTTTGTGCGGCCTGTGGCTGATAACTGGTTTAAGTTCTTTGATTATGAATTTATAGCGGGACGTCCTTTCACACAAGAGGAGTATGATGCCCGTCGGTGTGTCAGTGTGGTAACCGAGCGTATGGCCTTGCAGCTTTTCGGCACGACGGATGTGGTAGGAAAAGAATATCAAAGTAATTTTTTTCCGACTAAAGTGGTAGGCGTGGTGAAAGATGTCAATGCTATTTTCCAGACAGCATACGCTGATGCTTTTGTTCCTTTCTCATTGGAAAATGAAGACTATTATGCTACTTGGACAGGGGGCTTGGGAGGAATCCGTCTGGGATTGCTCAAACTGCTGCCGGACACTCGTCCTGCAGAGGTACGGACTGAAGTACAGCATCGGCAGGATCGTTTGAATAGTTCAACGGCAGAATATGCTTTCGAGATGAACGAACTCTATACTCATACGGAATATACCTTTTTTCGTGGAAAAGATATTAGTGCACCGTTGGTTTACAGTATGTTATTGATGGTCTTGCTGATTGTTCCTGCTATTAATATCTCAGGTATGACCAATGCCCGAATGCAGGAGCGTGTGACAGAGATTGCAGTTCGCAAGGCGTATGGTGCATCACGTATTTCCATTATGGTGAGGTTGTTTTTAGAGAATCTGTTTACGGTCTTTTTGGGTGGAATTTTAGGATATCTGTTTTCGTGTGTGTTGGTTTGGCTGGGACGTGTATGGTTGTTTGGTAGCGGCGAGGTAGAATTATCAGATATCAGTCTGGATGGAGGTTTGTTGTTGCATCCTGCTTTATTTGTGTTGGTTTTCGGCGTATGTGTTGTTTTTAATTTATTGTCGGTATTGATTCCGGTATGGATGGTCACACATCGTAATATTGCGACTACCATCAAAGGAGAATAGGAGGAAAGAAAAATGATAAAGAGTTTATTCAGACAAATGTGGAACCAGAGGCACGCCAATGTATGGGTGTGGGTTGAATTGATTGTTGTTCTTATCTTGCTATGGTACAGCATCGATCTGGTTTATAATTATGAGGCTGCTGCCCGTCAGTCTAAAGGATATGACACGGAGAATGTTTTTGATATTCAATTGAATATTAAGCCGGCTTTGCAAAATGATTCTGTATTAATGAGTCATTCTGCTGAATATTTGGAACAAATCTATCATTTAATCCAACAATATCAAGGGGTGGAGGAAGCTTGTTTTTATTATGGGACAATACCTTATACGGGAAATAATATGTATGAGGGATATGCTCCGCATTCGGATTCGACCCATGTGGTAGGCTGTTTCATCCGTTATGTCAGCCCTACTTATTTCAAGGTATTTCGTTTGCAGCCATTATCAGGCTCATTTGAGGCGGAGCGTTGGGACAAGAATGAATACCCCATGCCGGTGTTGATGAGTGAAACGTTAAGTGATTCCTTGTTTAGCGGACGCAATGGAGTAGGGGAGACTTGTTTCAATCCTTATTTTCTGAATAGTGTGCAACCGGAAACTAATTATAAGGTAATGGCGGTACTTCCTGCTCATAAGACCGATGAGTACGAGCGTTACGAACCTTTTATTTATCTTCCCAGTCCGCCGCTGACTCATTGGCATCACATTGCGGTGCGTGTGGCTTCCAATTCCATACCGGGATTTACCGAACATTTTATGCAGGATATGCAAGGGAAATTATCTATCGGCCCTTATTACTTATACGATATAAATTCGTATGGCGATATGAAGGAAGCTTTCGATATAGAGCAAGGAACGGTGAATTATCTGAATACTACCTATGCCGTTATCCTTTTCTTTGTTTTCAATATATTTTTAGGGATGCTGGGTACTTTCTGGTTTCGGACTCGTAAAAACCGAAGTGAGATAGCTTTGCGTATGGCACTAGGTTGCAGTAGGATGAATGTATTTGGTTATTATGTACTTGAGGGCATCCTTCTCTTGGTTTCGGCTGCCATTCCCGCTGTTTTTGTTTGTGCGAATATGCAGATGGCGGATCTTACTGTGCATACATTAATGGAACCTGCTTGGGGACGTTTTTTGCTTTGTTTTGTGTCGGCCATGCTGTTGTTGGGGATAATAATTTTGCTCGGCATTTATTTCCCCGCCCGGAAAGCGATGGGGATTGAGCCGGCAGACGCGTTGCATAATGAATAATGTTATTTCATTGTCACATGATCAGCAGTGTTCGTATATGAATGGAGTGTCCGATTTCGGACACTCCATTTTTGTCGTAAGGTGTTATAAAACAGTGAAATAGTTTTTTGGCATACCATTTGCCTTACCTTTGATAAAAAGAATAATAACGCAATGAAAAAACAAGTAATATCTCTATTTTTAGCCTTTGGCATATCGTTGGTTGCCGGAGCGCAGCCACAAGAAAAGCGACGTGCCATCACTTTGGAGGAAGCCATTACTATTGCCCGTGTGCAAAGTGTAGATGCGGCCGTAGCTTTAAACGAGCTGAAAACCGCTTATTGGGAATATCGTACTTTCCGTGCGGATTTGCTTCCGGAAATGAATTTTGAAGCCACTATTCCCAGCTATAATAAGAAGTATAATTCTTATCAGCAGGATAACGGTGCTTATACATTTGTACGTAATAATTATATGGAAATGAATGGTGAAGTTTCTATCGATCAGAATATTTGGTTGACCGGTGGTAAACTCTCATTGAATACCTCTCTTGATTTCTTGAAACAACTGGATGGAGATAAATCAAAACGATATATGTCTGTTCCTGTGGCATTGACTTTGGAACAACCTATTTTCGGAGTGAATACAATTAAATGGAACCGCCGCATCGAACCGGTGAGATACGCTGAAGCTAAAGCCGCATTTCTTACTGCAACCGAAGAGGTAACCATGACTACTATCAACTATTTTTTCAATTTGTTGTTGGCTAAGGAAAATGTAGGCATCGCCCGACAGAATCTGAAGAATGCAGATAAACTGTATGAAGTGGCTAAGGCAAAGCGTAGTATGGGGCAGATCAGTGAAAATGATTTGTTGCAATTGGAACTGAATGTATTGAATGCCCGTTCTACGTTGACTGAAAATGAAAGCAACTTGAAAAGTAATATGTTCAAACTCCGTTCATTTCTAGCATTAGGAGAAGATGAGGAATTGGAACCGGTTGTTCCCGAGACGATTCCGACTGTATTGCTGAACTATCCGGATGTTTTGGACAAAGCACTTGCCAATAATTCATTTGCGCACAATATTCGTCGCCGCCAGTTGGAAGCAGATTTTGAAGTGGCTAAGGCGAAAGGTAATTTACGTGAAATCAAGCTCTATGCACAGGTAGGTTTTACAGGAACAGACAATGAATTTAATAGTGCATACCGCCGTTTGAAAGATAACCAGATTGTAGAAGTTGGTTTTAAAATTCCTATTCTTGACTGGGGAAAACGTCGTGGTCAGGTAAAGATTGCTCAAAGTAACCGCGATGTGACTGAAAGCAAGCTACGTCAGGAGACCATGAATTTCAATCAGAATCTGTTTATCCTTGTAGAACAGTTCAATAACCAGCAGGCCCAGTTGCAGATAGCAGACGATGCGGACAAGATTGCCCAGAAACGTTACAGCACCAATGTGGAAACCTTCATGGTCGGTAAAATCTCGACATTGGATTTGAATGATTCCCAGTCAAAGAAAGATGAGGCTCGTCAGAAGCATATCAATGAGTTGTTCTATTATTGGTACTATTATTACCAGTTGCGCAGCTTGACATTGTGGGATTTCAATACCAATACTAATATTGATGCCGATTTCGAGAAGATTATCAAACAATAGGATTTTCACTATTCAATTCTGTTTGAATATAAAATGGGGTTGTCTTTGTACTTATTAAAATAATAATTTCTACATTTGCAGCATTATGATATTAATTATAGACGATGACAGTGCCATTCGTTCTTCTCTGAGCTTTATGCTGAAAAGGGCGAAATATGATGTGCAGGCCGTACCGGGTCCCAAAGAGGCTATTGAAATAGTCCGTTCGGTTGCGCCCCAGTTAATCTTGATGGATATGAACTTCACCCTGTCCACCAGTGGTGAAGAAGGATTGACTCTTTTGAAACAGGTCAAAGTGTTCCGGCCCGATGTTCCCGTTATATTGATGACAGCATGGGGAAGTATCCAGCTTGCCGTGCAAGGGATGCAGGCAGGTGCATTTGACTTTATTACCAAGCCTTGGAACAACGTGGCGTTGATGCAACGGATAGAAACGGCTTTGGAACTGACTTCACAAGATAAGAAAGCAGAGGTTCCGGTGGAAGATAATGACGGCTTCGACCGTAGCCATATCATTGGAAAGAGTAAAGCACTGATGGATGTGCTGGCCACGATCAAGCGGATAGCGCGTACCAACGCATCGGTCTTGATTACCGGTGAAAGTGGTACAGGCAAGGAGTTGATAGCCGAAGCGGTACATTTGAACAGTCCCCGTAGCAAGAAACCTTTTGTGAAAGTGAACTTGGGAGGAATTTCTCATACTTTGTTCGAGAGTGAAATGTTCGGTCATAAGAAAGGTGCGTTTACGGATGCCACAGCCGACAGGGTAGGACGTTTTGAACTGGCTGATAAAGGTACGATTTTCTTGGATGAGATTGGCGATTTGGATTTAAGCTGTCAGGTGAAACTGCTTCGCGTGTTACAAGAACAGACTTTTGAAGTCTTGGGCGACAGCCGTCCCCGTAAAGTCGATATCCGTGTGGTCAGTGCGACGAATGCCGATTTACGACAGATGGTGCAGGAACACACCTTCCGCGAGGATTTGTTCTATCGTATTAATTTAATTACGGTGCATCTTCCGGCATTACGCGAACGCCGTGAGGATATTCCGTTATTGGTCCGTCATTTTGCCGACAAACAATGTGAATCGAACGGTCTTTCCAAAGTGGAATTTACTTCTGAAGCGATGGATTATTTAAGCCGTTTGCCTTATCCGGGTAATATCCGTGAATTAAAGAATTTGGTGGAACGTACCTTGCTGGTCAGTGGAAAGGAAATATTGACTGCGGATGATTTTAAATCACAATACCAGCATCCTATAGAACAGAAGGTGACAACGAATCTGCAAGGCATGACCTTGGAGGAGATAGAAAAGCAGACTATTCTACAAACGCTTGAGAAGTATAACAATAATATGTCACAGGTTGCCGTAGCCTTAGGAATCAGCCGGGCTGCTCTTTATCGCCGTTTGGAGAAATACAATATACAAGTGAATGATTAGCAAAAACGGAACCGGATAAAATATGAAACTGAAATTCTTGTTCTTCTTTTTAGCATTACTGTTGACAGCAGTATGGACTATCCTGCTCGTTCTTACATTGAAGGAACGCGGTGCGTTGTTTTATATAGGAGAGGGAGTTATTACATTCAGTCTTGTGTTTCTGGTTTATTTCTATCGCAAAGTCGTGAAACCGCTTGATATCATCGGCAACGGTATGGAGCTTCTTCGTGAGCAGGATTTCAGCAGTAGACTGACTCCTGTCGGACAAAAGGAAGCCGACCGCATTGTGTTGGTTTTCAACCGCATGATGGAGCAGTTGAAAGACGAGCGCCTTCGGTTGCGTGAGCAGAATCATTTTCTTGACCTGCTGGTCAGCGCTTCTCCCATGGGAGTTGTCATACTGACTTTGGACGGACATATTTCCATGCTAAATGCTGCAGCTCTTCGTTTTTTGGATTATTCTTCGGCAGAGGAAGTCAGAGGCCGATTGCTGTGCGAGTTGGCTTCCCCTTTGGCCGAAGAAATAGAACGTATTCCCAAAGATACTACTGAAACAATTCGTCTGAGCGACTCCATGATTTACCGCTGTTCCCGGCTTTCTTTTGTTGACAGAGGATTCTCTCATCCGTTTATTCTGGTGGAAAGTCTGACTTCCGAGGTGGTGAAAGCAGAGAAAAAGGCATACGAAAAAGTGATCCGTATGATAGCACATGAGGTGAATAATACGACTGCGGGCATTACCTCTACTCTTGATACGGTGGATGGCGCTTTGGAATGTATGGAGGATACGGAAGACTTGCGCGAAGTGATGAAAGTCTGCATAGAGCGTTGCTACAGCATGAGCCGTTTTATCACAAATTTTGCCAATGTGGTGAAGATTCCCGAGCCTCAATTACAATCAGTGGACTTGAATGACCGCGTAGCCGCTTGCAAGACATTTATGGAAACGGTTTGCCGTAACCGTAAGATTACGCTGCATCTTGATTTATGTAAAGAGAATCCTGAAGTGATGATGGATACTTCTCTGTTTGAGCAAGTACTAGTCAACATTATCAAGAATGCGGCTGAAAGTATCGGGGAAACAGGAGATATCTTTATCCGTACTTCCGTATCACCTACGATGTTGGAAATTGCTGATACCGGTGCCGGTATCAGTAAAGAGGTGGAAACCAAACTGTTCAGTCCTTTCTTCTCCACCAAGCCTAACGGACAGGGTATCGGTCTTATTTTTATTCGTGAAGTTTTGATAAAACATGGGTGTACTTTCTCTCTTCGTACCTATCCGGATAAACTGACCCGTTTCCGTATCCGTTTCTGATGATTTTCTACCACTTTACCACGCTGATGCTTCCGCAAGGAAGTGAAAAGGGAGGGTTTATAGTAAATGTCTTTCGGGTGTTTCTTTTTGTGCTGTTGGTTCTTTCGAAATCTCAGTTCAAAATGAAAACTCTTTTTATTATGCTAAGTCGTCCGCGATGAAAAATGTTTAATCAGGATTGAATGAAATCGGTTTGTTTGGTTTATCTTCACAATATTATGTGCTAAATAATTAAATTATGAAATACCCTATCGGCATACAGACTTTTAGTCAAATCCGTGAAAACGGATATGTTTATGTGGATAAGACCGACCTTATCTACCAGTCAGTGAGTAGAGGAAGTATTTATTTTTTCAGCCGTCCGCGCCGTTTCGGCAAAAGTATTATGAAGGGCGGAAAGAGGTGAGGTAATATCCGGACAAGCCTGAAAATATCCTGTAGTTTGGAATAAGTAAGTAACGTTATAAAATAGCTTGATACATTATTTTATTCATCGTTATCAGCCCAAATCCACAAAAAAGTTGGGAGCGTTTATGCCCTCATGCTCTCACTGTATATGTAACATGTTGATCATGAATAATTTGTGTAGTTGTGGTAAAAATAGTTGCTCTCCCTTATGCCCTCACTAATCTCTCATGCCCTCACTACGTTTTGAAGCATATTTCTGTATAACATGCTTGTTGTCAGCTATATATTCTTTTTTTGTAGGATATTCCGGCTTGATATAAAGTAGGGCGTTTTCTGGCTTTTTATCGTAAAAAGTGTGTGTAAAGGGTTTGTACTTCTATGGAGTGTGATCGCAAAGTTCCCGGTATTTCCGGCAGTGGTAAAAAGATCAAGACGTTTTTAAAAAAGCTCTTGTTCTTTTTTAAAAAGGCCGTTATCTTTTTTTGAAAGTTCTTGATCTTTTTAAAAAACGTCCTTATCTTTTGAGATGAAATTCCGGATCTTACGCGAAAACCTCCACCACAGAGTTTTGCAAAACTGCTGCCACTGCTATCACTCTTTCCACTGAAAGCACCATGAGCAGGACGTTTCATAGGGTGGTGGCAGCACTTTTTTTATATGGTAAAAAGGGCTGCTGCCACCACTTTTACCTCTTTTCTACCCCAAAAAGTCCGTAGGAGGGGGAAGAAACAGGAGGCGGAGGATGATCAAACGCTGGGAAAAGGCGGGAATACAGGCACACAGCACCCGGAAACCGGACCGGCAGAATATCGTCCACCAACGAACAAGATACTGACTACATCCTGATGGGAATCTGATTGCGGATCGCCAGAACTATGGTTGCATCCCGACAAAGCCATAGTTACAATCTGGTGAAACCTTAGTTCCAGCCTGATGGAACTGAAGTTTCAACCCTACGGAACCGGTTGGAACTGAACCTTATGGCTGAATATGACGCCCGTACAATTAATATAGGTGCTGAATACAGCTTTTGGAAAGATTATATCAATGCGGTGATAGAGTTCAACCGCTGCCGTTACTTTTCCGGCGGAGTGGTTTTTAAAGTCCACCTGAAATAATAAAAGGAGTGGCTGTCAGTCTTTGATTTTCTTTTTATACACTTCCCCTCTGCTCATTACTTCCTTAACGAAATTGTAAGTCTCTACCCCTCGGAAGTATCCATTCTTACAAACCGGATCATTGAAATATTCTTCATTACTTTTAAGCAGGATATAGTCATCTACGCTATTATCCCATACATATTTATTCTTGCCATATTTTTCAGCCAGTGCCATGGCATCCAGTACGTGTCCTATTCCGGCGTTATAAGCCGCCAAGACAAATTTCATCCGTTCGTTTTCATTTTTTATTGCGTTGAAAGAACGGGAAGTGGCAGCGATATATTTCACAGCGGCCTTTATACTCTCTTCCGGATTCTGTTCTTTACCGGGAGGAACTCCCATAGCACGCGCCGTCCGGGGCATGAGCTGCATTAATCCTTTCGCGCCTGCCCATGATACGGCTGTCGTATCAAAATTAGATTCTGTATAGGCTAGGGAAGCTAAAATACGCCAGTCCCAATCTATTTCTTTGGCATATTTCTTGAATAGAGTGTCGAAGTGTGAAATCTTTCCGTCTTTGACGGACAAGATGGAACCGTGAGGTGTCCGTTTGCTTATTTCAAAATAACGCTTGCTACTGGCCTGATAGGCAGGAGAAGTTATATTTTCCTGATGCCATTTAGTAGCAGCTTCACCTAGTAGCGGTGAGGTCTTACGTACGGCCCATGAGGCACGTTGGTCAAAACTGACAGCCAGGTCAATATTCAGATTGGGGTAATAAGTCTTGTTTAATTTGGCAAGGTCGTTATCACAGATGGCATAATCTATCTCACCATTGGAAACCTGCATGATTAAATCCTCGGTGGTGATGCTGTCATTATTGACTTCGTGTATCAATATACCGCCACCCAGTTCTTTATCCAGATTGATGAGACGTTCCAGATACTTTCCTGGTTTTACATAGACCTCTTTCCCTATTAATTCTGTCACATTATTCAGTGCTTTCTTCTTTTTTTGAGTATTGCGTTGTACCAATACCTGATGGGTGATAATATCTTCCCCGCAAAATTCTACACTATCTTTAAACTCTTTGGTGACAGGTAGATTATAGGCTATCAGGTCTCCTTCTCCTTGTAATAGTTTATGGACCAGATCACGGGCATTCTGTGCTACTTTTATTTTCAGCTTTACGCCCAATGAGCGGGTAAACTGATCGGCCAGCTCATACTGGAATCCCATAGGCTCGCCCCGATAGTCGAAATAAGAGGTAGAACTGTTCAAGGTCAGGGCTACTAATTCTCCGCTGTCTTTTATTTGCGGCAAATCATAATTTGTCACTTCGGCAGATTGTTGCCGGTTGCGGCACGCTGTCATGCATATACAGGCAAGGACTAATAGCCAGACATTTTTCATCTTCCTAAAATCTTTTCAATATATAGTTTAAGGATTTCAATGGCCTTTTGGTTGTTGCCTCCATTGGGGATAATAATGTCGGCATATTGTTTGGTAGGCTCTATGAATTCGTCATGCATCGGTTTCAGAATGTTCCGGTATTTGTCTATCAGCATTTCCAAGGGATGGCCGCGTTCCACCATGTCGCGGGTAATCACACGCAGCAAACGTTCATCGGGTTCGGCATCCACGAAAATTTTTAAATCCATCAGATCGCGTAACTCTTTATCATAGAGGCTCATGATACCTTCTACGATGATGACTTCCTTAGGCTCTACATGGACGGTTTCGGGCAGGCGTGTACATATTATATAAGAATAGGTAGGTTGTTCAATGGGATGTCCTTTACGTAATTCGGCTATCTGTTGTTCAAAGAGCGGCCAGTCAAAAGCGTCGGGATGGTCGAAATTGGTTTGTTTACGTATTTCCAAGGGAATGGATGACTGATCATTATAATATGAATCTTGTGGAATGACTGCAACGGAACCTAGGGGCAGGCTCTCTATGATTTTTCTAACTACAGTGGTCTTTCCTGAACCGGTTCCGCCGGCTATGCCAATAATTATCATAATAATAGAATGTATTTTAAAACAAAACTGTTACTTTTGCATCAGGCTAAATACTTTAAGCCCTGTGTCAATTACAAAAGTAGGATAATTAATTAAAATATCAAGTATGGTTAAGCACATTGTTTTATTTAAATTGAAAGAAACTCTTTCACAAGAAGAAAAATTGAAAGTGATGAATGATTTTAAAGCGGCTATTGAAGCTTTGCCGGTCAAGATAGGTTTTATCCGTCATATATTTGTGGGGCTGAATACCAATTCTGCTGAAAAATGGGATATTTGTTTGGATAGTGAATTCGATACGCTGGCAGATGTCAATGCCTATGCCGTTCATCCGGATCATGTAGCTGCTGCCGGCCTCTTAAAAGAGGTTAAGGCTGATCGTGCTTGTGTGGATTACGAATTATAAAAGATAGCTTATGAAAAAGATAATCAATCCCTGGAAGGGGATGAAAGGATATAATTGCTTTGGCTGTGCTCCTAATAATGACGCCGGAGTGAAGATGGAATTTTATGAAGACGGGAATGAGGTAATCAGTATCTGGAAACCTCAGCCACAGTTTCAGGGGTGGATTGATACGTTGCATGGAGGTATTCAGGCGGTGCTGTTGGATGAGATTTGTGCATGGGTAGTTTTGCGTAAACTACAGACTACCGGTGTTACGTCCAAAATGGAAACTCGTTATATGAAGCCTGTTAATACTAACGATTCGTATATTGTATTGAAAGCCTCCATAAAGGAGAGGAAGCGCAATATCGTATTTGTAGAAGCGGCTATTTATAATAATAAAGAGGAACTTTGCACCAAGGCTCTATGCACTTATTTCACTTTTCCGCAAGAGAAGGCGAAGGAAGAAATGCATTTTTTGAGCTGCGAGGTGGAGCAAGATGAGATAATACCTTTAATTTGAAAGAAAAAATAAAGTTTTTGCGATAATTATTTGCTGATATCAAATATAAACTTTATTTTTGTCGCAAATAAAAAGAAAAGACTATGGTTAGAACAGCTACACATCATCATCATTTTCCTAACGAATAACTCGGTGGGCTAAGATGATATTGTAGTATGATGATATAGGGCTTGCCGAAAACGGTAAGCCCTTTTTATTGCCGGTTAATAATTAAAAAACAGATAGAATCATGCTTAGAATTGCAGTACAGTCAAAAGGCCGTTTGTTTGAAGAGACAATGGCATTATTACAAGAGGCGGATATTAAAATCTCCGCTTCTAAAAGAATTCTTTTAGTACAGTCATCTAATTTTCCTATCGAAGTTCTTTTTCTTCGCGATGATGATATTCCTCAGTCGGTGGCTGGTGGAGTGGCTGATTTAGGGATTGTAGGCGAGAATGAGTTTGTAGAGAGAAAAGAAGACGCTGAGGTGATTAAACGTTTGGGATTCAGCAAGTGCCGTTTGTCATTGGCTATACCTAAAGATGTGGACTATCCGGGTTTGTCTTGGTTTGAAGGACGCAAGATTGCGACTTCTTATCCCGGCATTTTGAAAGATTTCATGGAACGGAATGGTATTCATTCTGATATTCATGTCATTACCGGTTCGGTAGAGATTGCTCCGGGAATCAGTTTGGCAGATGCTATTTTTGATATTGTAAGTTCGGGATCGACTTTGGTAAGCAATAGCTTGAAGGAAGTGGAAGTGGTTATGAAAAGTGAGGCATTGCTGATAGGCAATAAGAATATGTCTGAGGAGAAGAAAGAGATTTTGAATGAACTCTTGTTCCGTATTGAAGCGGTGAAAGCTGCCGAAGACAAGAAATATGTCTTGATGAATGCTCCGACAGAGCGTTTGGAAGAAATTATCGAAGTGCTGCCGGGTATGAAGAGTCCTACTGTGATGCCATTGGCACAAGAAGGATGGAGTTCGGTACATACAGTGCTTGACGAGAAACGTTTTTGGGAGATCATCGGAAAACTGAAGGCATTGGGCGCGGAAGGTATTTTGGTATTGCCCATTGAGAAAATGATATTATAGCCGGTCCATACGTCAGGCGAGATTTGTAAACTTATAAAAGAATACATGTATGAAGAAAATAATATATCCTGAAAAGAAAGACTGGGTGGAAATTCTCCGTCGTCCGGCATTAAATACAGACACGCTGCGCGATACGGTTAAAGAAGTGCTGGATAAAGTGAAGACGGAAGGAGATAAAGCGGTGAGGGAATATGAAGAACGTTTTGATAAGGTGAAACTGGACTTACTGGGGGTTACTGAAACGGAAATTGCTGAAGCGGAAAAGGAGGTACCTATTGAATTGAAGGCAGCTATTATGCTGGCACAGAAAAATATTCATACTTTTCATAATTCTCAGCGATTTGAAGGGAAAAAGGTGCAGACTGTATCTGGTGTAACTTGTTGGCAGAAGGCTGTTGCTATTGAAAAGGTGGGCTTGTATATTCCCGGAGGCACGGCGCCTTTATTTTCTACCGTATTGATGTTGGCTACTCCGGCACAGATTGCAGGTTGCAAGGAAATCGTACTTTGTACTCCTCCTGATAAAGAAGGAAAGGTTCATCCTGCTATCTTGTATGCGGCAAAATTGGCCGGAGTAAATAAAATATTCAAAGCAGGAGGGGTGCAGGCCATCGCTGCTATGGCATACGGAACGGAAAGTGTGCCTAAGGTTTATAAAATTTTCGGTCCGGGTAACCAATATGTAACGGCTGCCAAGCAGCAGGTTTCTTTGCGGGATGTTGCGATAGATATGCCTGCCGGCCCTTCTGAAGTCGAAGTGCTGGCCGACGAGACGGCTAATCCTGTATTTGTGGCAGCCGATTTGCTTTCACAGGCGGAACATGGAGTTGATAGTCAGGCCATGCTGATAACTACTTCTGAGAAATTAATGAAGGAGGTGGAGTATGAGGTACAACGCCAGTTGGCTTTGCTTACCAGATGGAAAATAGCCGAAAAGTCGTTGGCAAACAGCAAATTGATTTTGGTGAGGGATATGGATGAGGCAATTGCTCTGACGAATGAATATGCTCCCGAGCATTTGATTATCGAGACCAAGGATTATATGGAACTGGCAGAGCGTATTGTCAATGCCGGATCTGTATTTCTAGGTTCACTTACTCCGGAGAGTGCCGGTGATTATGCATCCGGAACCAATCATACTTTACCTACCAATGGTTACGCCAAAGCGTATAGTGGGGTGAGCCTGGATAGTTTTATCCGTAAAATCACTTTTCAGGAGATTAATGGTGAGGGTATTCAGAATATCGGTCCTGCTATTGAGGTGATGGCGGCTAATGAACAACTGGGTGCGCATAAGAATGCAGTAACCGTAAGATTAAAAACAGTATAAAGATGAAAGATTTGAAAGAATTGACGCGCCCGAATATTTGGGCTTTGAAACCCTATTCATCGGCACGTGACGAATATAATGGAGCGGAGGCATCTGTTTTTCTGGATGCCAATGAGAATCCGTACAATACACCTAATAACCGTTATCCTGATCCTATGCAGCGGGAACTGAAGAATATGATAGCTCCTATTAAAAAGGTAGACCCCGATACGATCTTTCTGGGAAACGGCAGTGATGAGGCTATTGACTTGGTATATCGCGCGTTCTGTATTCCGGGGGTGGATAATGTAGCGGCTATTGACCCTACTTATGGTATGTATCAGGTGTGTGCCGATGTCAACGATGTAGAATATCGCAAGGTGTTGTTGGATGAAAACTATCAGTTCAGTGCCGACAAACTATTGGCGGCAACAGACGATCACACCAAACTGGTTTTTCTTTGCTCGCCCAATAATCCAACCGGTAATAACCTGGATCGTAGGGAAATGGAAAAATTGCTGGATACTTTTCAGGGATTGGTGATTATAGACGAGGCCTATTCCGATTTTTCTGATGCGCCGTCTTTCCTTGCCGATTTAGATAAATATCCTAATTTGATTGTCTTCCAGACTTTTTCTAAGGCATGGGGATGTGCTGCCATTCGTTTGGGCATGGCCTTTGCGTCTAAAGAAATCATCTCTATTTTCAGTAAGATTAAATATCCGTATAATGTGAATCTGCTGACACAGAAAGAGGCTGTTATGATGTTGCATCGGCATTATGAGGTAGAACGTTGGGTAAAGTCGTTATTGGAAGAACGGACGCGTTTGGTCAATGAATTTGTAGAACTGCCTTGTTGTGAGAAAATTTATCCTACGGATGCTAATTTTTTTCTAGCTAAAGTGACAGATGCCAAGAAAATATATAATTATTTGGTAGGTAAAGGTATCATAGTGCGTAACCGTACCAATATTTCTTTATGTCGTGATTGTTTGCGTGTGACTATTGGTACACGTCCGGAGAATGATATGTTGTTGGAAGCATTGAAGAATTATGAATGTTGAAATATGAAGAAAGCGTTGTTTATAGATCGTGACGGTACGTTGGTTATCGAGCCACCGGTTGATTACCAATTGGATTCTTTCCATAAATTGGAGTTTTATCCTAAGGTATTTCGTAATTTGGGATTTATCCGCAGTAAGCTCGACTTTGAATTTGTGATGGTTACCAATCAAGATGGCCTCGGTACTTCTTCTTTTCCTGAGGATACCTTTTGGCCGGTGCACAACCTAGTGTTGAAGACATTGGAGGGGGAAGGTATCACTTTTGATGATATCTTGATAGACCGCAGTTTTCCGGAAGACCATGTGCCTACCCGCAAGCCTGGAACAGGAATGATGGGAAAATATCTTACCGGTGATTATGATTTGGCTAACAGTTTTGTTATTGGTGACCGTGTTACAGATGTGGAACTGGCTAAAAATATGGGATGTAAGGCTATCTTGCTGCAAGATAATATGGATATTCTGAAAGAAAAAGAACTGGAATCCTATTGTGTACTGGTTACTACAGATTGGGATAAGGTCGCTGAATTTCTTTTTGCCGGAGAACGTATAGCGGAGGTCCGTCGTACTACGAAGGAAACGGATATTTATATCAGCTTAAATTTAGATGGCAGCGGAAAGTGTGATATTTCTACAGGTATTGGTTTTTTTGATCACATGTTGGAACAGATTGGAAAACATGGTGGTATTGATCTTACCATTAAAGTAAAAGGTGATTTGGAAGTGGATGAACATCATACTATTGAAGATACTGCCATTGTTTTGGGTGAATGTATTTATCGGGCATTGGGCAGCAAGCGTGGCATTGAGCGTTACGGATATTGCTTGCCCATGGATGATTGTCTTTGTCGGGTAGCTTTGGATTTTGGCGGTAGAGCATGGTTAGTATGGGATGCTGAGTTTCATCGAGAGAAAATAGGGGAGATGCCTACCGAGATGTTTCCTCATTTTTTTAAATCATTGAGTGATGCAGCTCGTATGAATTTAAATATCAAAGCCGAGGGGCAGAATGAGCATCATAAAATAGAAGGTATTTTCAAAGCTTTGGCTCGTGCCATAAAGATGGCTGTGCGAAGAGATATTTACTATTTTGAAGTACCCTCAAGCAAGGGATGTATTTAAGTTAGCTTCAAAGACAAAGTAACTTAACTTATTTGCCCAACTAAGTTAAGTTACTTTGTCTTTGAAGCTAACTTACTTTTTTATATGGTTTATAGCTCTTCGCATTCTTTCAGCCATGAAGCTGCACTTGCATCGCTTGGCATACGCCAGTCACCTCGGGGACTGAGTGATACGGATCCCACTTTGGGACCATCGGGCAGGCAGGAACGTTTGAATTGTTGTTGAAAGAAACGGCGGTAGAATATAGTAAGCCATTTTTTGATTGTTGCCTCATCGTATGTATCACGAAAAGCGATACTTGCCAGGAAGAATATCTTGGCGGGACGAAAACCGAAACGTAGGAATTGATAAAGGAAGAAGTCATGCAGTTCGTATGGCCCTACCAAATCTTCTGTCTTTTGTTTGATATTGCCGTTTTCATCAGCAGGAATCAGTTCGGGGCTGATAGGAGTGTCTACAATATCGAGCAGAGTAATACGTGATTCATTATCCATGTCATTCAAAGCCACCCAATTTACCAGGTATTTGACCAATGTTTTGGGAATACTTCCATTGACTCCATACATAGACATGTGGTCGCCATTGTAGGTGGCCCAGCCTAGGGCAAGTTCTGAAAGGTCTCCTGTACCAATGACAAGACCGCTCAGTTGGTTGGCAACATCCATCAGAATTTGAGTCCGTTCGCGTGCCTGACTGTTTTCGTAAGTCACATCGTGTATGGTCATATCGTGGTCTATGTCATTAAAATGCTGGATGCAGGATTCCTTAATGCTGATTTCTTTAATAGTAACGCCTAATGAAGCCATCAGATGGAGAGCATTATTATAAGTGCGGTCGGTAGTGCCAAAACCAGGCATGGTGATGCCGATGATGCCTTTTCGTGGCAAATTCAATTTGTCGAAAGTTTTGGCACAGACCAAAAGTGCCAAGGTGGAATCCAAACCACCGGAAATACCGACTACTACAGTCTTGCAGTGAGTGTGTACCAAACGTTTGGCAAGCCCTGCTATTTGGATGGCAAAAATTTCTTCACAACGCTCATCCAATTCTTTGCCCTGAGGAACAAAAGGATGGGCTTCTATACTGCGTGTAAGACTAAGATCGCGTGTGTTAACAAATTCTGTACTGATGTGGATGGCGGGACGTCCCGGGCAGTTGCCGATATTGGCGGCAAAAGTGGTATTGGTCAACCGTTCGCCACGAAGACGCTCTACGTCTATTTCACTGATGACTAACTGTTCTTTGAATGAGAAACGTTCAGATTCGGTAAGTAATGTGCCGTTTTCATATATCAGTCCGTTGCCTGCAAAAACAACGTCTGTAGTCGATTCGCCGAAACCGGATGAACTGAATACATATCCTGCCAGGCAGCGTGCTGATTGTTGACTGACTAATGAACGGACATAATTATGCTTGCCTATCCCTTCATTATCGGCAGACATATTGAAAATGATTTCCGCTCCTTTCAATGCTAATGCGGAACTGGGGGGAATGGGGGCCCACATATCTTCGCAGATTTCAATGCCAAAGCAAGTTTCCGGAGTGTCGAAAAGCAGGTTGGCGCTGACCGGTACATTTTGTCCGCAGAGACGTACATTACCATCTGGGTGGTTTAGAGCAGAGGTAAACCAGCGTTGTTCATAGAACTCTTTATAATTAGGTAAATATGTTTTGGGAACAATACCCAGTATTTTTCCTTTTTGGAAAACAACAGCACTATTCAGCAGCGTGGAATTCATAACCACAGGCATCCCTACAATGGAGACGATATCCATTTGTCGGGTATTATTCATAATCTGCATTAAAGCCATTTCTGCTTCTTCCAACAGTAAAGACTGACCGAACAAGTCGGCGCAAGTATACCCTGTAATACTTAGTTCGGGAAAAATGATAATTTGTACTCCTTTCCCGTCTGCTATGGCAATTTGAGTTTCAATCTGTTGTGCATTAAATTTGCAGTCAGCCACTTTCACTATCGGAATGGCAGCCGCCACTCTTACAAAACCGTATTTCATATTATACCTAATTATTATATATACTTGCAAAATTAATCATTCTTTCCCGATTTATACCCCTAAATAAAAAAAATAAAAAAAAGTACGTGATTTATTTGTTTGTTGCGAATAACTATCTATCTTTGCACATGAAATAAAATTGTAATAGTTACAAAAAGGGAATATATGAAGAGTTACGATTATCTTATCAGTTATAACATTAAGCCGTCCGTACAGCGCATAGCTATTATGGATTATTTGTTGGCCCATAAAACTCATCCTTCTATCGATGAGATTTATTTGGCGCTATGCAAGGACATTCCAACCTTGTCCAAGACTACAGTGTATAATACACTGAAACTCTTTGTCGAGCATGGAGCAGCTTTAATGCTTACAATTGATGAAAAGAATGCGTGTTTTGACGGTGATACTTCCCTGCATGCTCATTTCCTTTGTAAGAAATGTGGTAAAATATTTGATTTGCCCTACAGTAATGAAGTGAAGCAAGTAGAGCAAATTGATATGAATGGATTCAAGGTGGATGAAATTCACCAATATTATAAAGGTATATGCCCCGTTTGTTCTAAAGAAGACAAAGAAAGAAGTTAGAAAGATAGAGAGTAGATGACTAACTAATAAATAAAATATTGACTAACTAATAAAAAAAGAAATTATGAAAAAGTTTATTTGTACAGTTTGTGGTTATATTCATGAAGGTGATGCAGCTCCTGAAAAATGTCCGTTGTGTAAAGCGCCTGCTTCTAAGTTTAACGAAATGGTAGAAACAGAAGGTGGCTTGGAATTTGCAGACCAACACGTTATCGGCGTAGCAAAAGGTTGTGATGAAGAAATGATTAAGGATTTGAACAACCACTTCATGGGTGAATGTACGGAAGTTGGTATGTATTTGGCAATGAGCCGTCAGGCAGACCGCGAAGGTTATCCTGAAGTTGCTGAAGCTTTCAAACGTTATGCTTGGGAAGAAGCAGAACATGCTGCTAAGTTTGCTGAGTTGCTGGGTGACTGTGTATGGGATACAAAGACTAACTTGGAAAAGAGAATGAATGCTGAGTCAGGTGCTTGTGCTGACAAGAAACGTATTGCTACTCGTGCAAAAGCTTTGAACTTGGATGCTATTCACGATACAGTTCACGAAATGGCTAAAGACGAAGCTCGTCACGGTAAAGGTTTTGAAGGTTTGTACAACAGATATTTCAAGAAATAATATACGATTTTTTATAGTATAAATGGAGAGAGGGGGAGTAATTATTATTGTCCCCTCTCTTTTTATTGGCTATATTTAGATTAGAGATGTATAGGCCTTGTTTCTCATTCTTTCAGTAATACTTCTTCAATAGCTTTCCTGAAAGTAGTTTTATTGGCCGCTCCTATAATGATTTGCGGCTGTCCCGTTTTGGGGATAAAGATGATGGTGGGCAGTGACTGTATCCCCATGGCAGCAGATAATTCTTTTTGTTTGTCTGTATCTACTTTGTAAACTACGATTTGATCTTTGTATTCTTTGGCCAGACTTTTTAGCAGAGGGGCAACCATACGGCAAGGACCGCACCATGTGGCGTAGAAATCAATAACTGCCGGTTTCTCTCCTTTGTATTTCCAGTCAGTGGAACCGGAGGTGTAGTCAAATATATTATCCAAGAACATTTGTTTGTCCATATGTATGACTTTTCCTTCATTTTTATCTGACTTATCTCGGAAAGGAGTCTGGGCACTGAGATATCCTGTTAATCCGGTAGTTAATAAAAGACACGTGATTGTTTTTTTCATATTTTATTCATATTGGGCTAGAATTATGCTTAAATCATTGGCACGCATTACACCGCTTTGTCGCCACAATTGCTTACCGTCTTTAAAAATCATTAGTGTGGGAACTGACTGAATCTGATAGTATGCAGCAATTTCTTTATGGTTGTCTACATCTACTTTGACAATTCTTACTTTTTCCCCTTTTATTCCTTTTAATTCTTCTAAAATAGGTTTCATGGCTTTGCAAGGTCCGCACCATTCAGCAAAAAAATCAACTAATACAGGGATGTTTGAGGTGATTAAATCTTCAAATCTTTCCATAATGTTCTCCTTTCGTTATTTTTATTATAATAAAAACGTTTATAGTGTGTTTTTTGTTTAAAAGTAAGTGGGTGTGTCCAAATTAGTTTTTGGAAATATGAACTTATAATCTGAAATTTGAGCATCCTAAAAGACTAAAGAAAGGGTCGTATCATTACTCCATACAGAGCTTGATACGACCCTTTTAAGTGTTATAATTACTATCTGTAACTTTTAGGAGCAGTCATTTTTGTTTTGACACCGCTTCCTTGTATTATAAGGTTGATGAACTATTATTTTTTTACAGAAGAGGGAGTATAACGTGCATTCAGTCCATCAATGATTTCTTGTGTGATGTTGTATGCCGGATTAGCGTATAGCAAATTGTCAAATCCTGTATTGCTGATAATTAGATCATATCCTTTGTTTTGATTATAAATTTTCAAGAATGAATTGATAGAATCACGTAACTGCAAGCTGTTCTTTTGATTTTCAGAAGCTAGTTCGTCGCTTAGTTTCTGTTGCAGTGCCTGCAGTTCTTGTTGTTGCTTCATCAGTCTCATCTGTTCTTGTTCAGCACGTTCACGTGTAGCGAAGCCATTATTTTCCAGTTTGCGTTGGAATTCTTTAGCATCAGCATCCAGCTTCTTTGCTTTTTCATTTAAAGTAGTGCGGATATTTTCTTCTTTCTGTATCATCACTTCATTTAAGTCATTCCAGAAATTGTACTTAGTCAACAGTGAATCGATTTCCACATAAGCTATTTTCATGTTTGAAGAACCAGCAACGCCGACAGCCGGAGCAGTGGAAGAAGTTGCAGCGTTGTTGTTGTCGCTACATTGTGCAAACACTAACACGATGGCTAGTGCTAGAAATCCATTCAGGATGAAATTTGTTCTTTTCATAATCTTTTTCACGTATTGTTTATTAATTATTATCCGTTTTGTTTTGCTTTTCAATTTCGGCTATGGCATTTTTATTAGGCTTGCGTGCTTCACGATCTTGTGATTGTACACATCCTACTCCTTTTTTACGGAGTGCCTTATTACCGCTTACATGTGTGTTTGGAAACTTTCCTTTTAGAAAGATTCCGATAGACAATAATGCTATACAGATAGCAACTATTAACACAGTTATAAGGATAGTATCAAGCATTTCTATTATTTTTGTGGTGCAAAGTTAGTGTAAGGCAAGGGAAATGCCAAATTTATTGAAGCATTTCGTATCTGCGGACTAAATTTGCGGAACAAATATAGAATTTTGCAATGATTTAGCTTTCTCTTTTCTCATTAAAAAAGAGGAAGTGTCCTATTTAAGAGAATTATTTAACTATTTTTTGCAAATTTGGAAACTGAATTTGCCTAAACAACATGATTATGAATAAAAAGGATTTAAAGCCGGCATCTGTCTTTTATTATTTTGAAGAGATATGTCAGGTACCCCGTCCCTCGAAAAGAGAGGAGAAAATAATTGCTTATTTGAAAGCCTTCGGTAGAAAACATGGTTTAGAAACTAAGACAGACGAAGTTGGCAATGTATTAATTAAAAAACCTGCCACTCCGGGTAAGGAGAATTTGAAAACTGTGATTTTGCAGTCTCATATAGATATGGTTTGTGAAAAAAACAGTGATGTGGAGCATGATTTTCTAATTGATCCCATTGACACAGTAGTGGACGGTGAATGGTTGAAAGCCAAAGGTACTACATTGGGGGCAGATAATGGTATCGGTGTGGCGACAGAATTAGCTATATTGGCTGCTACTGATATAGAGCATGGTCCGTTAGAGTGTCTTTTCACAGTGGATGAAGAAACTGGATTGACGGGTGCTTTTGCATTGAAACCAGGGTTTATGACTGGTGATATTCTGATTAATTTGGACTCGGAAGATGAAGGAGAATTATTCATCGGCTGTGCCGGTGGTGCAAATACTACAGCGGAATTTACTTATCAGCCTGTTTCTGCTCCACAGGATTATTTCTATTTCCGTGTAACGGTCAAGGGATTGACAGGTGGACACTCCGGTGATGATATTAATAAAGGTAGAGCGAATGCTAATAAGCTGCTGAATCGTTTTCTGACTCAGTTGGCTTCTAAATATATTTTATATTTATGTGAGATTGATGGTGGAAACCTGCATAATGCCATACCTCGTGAGGCACAGGCATTATGTGCGGTACCTATGAAGGATAAGGAATCGGTTCGTGTAGATTTGAATATCTATACTGCAGAACTGGAGAATGAATATGCTGCGACGGAACCGAACTTGAGAACCGAACTCTCTTCTGAATCCCCTTGTAAGGAAGCGATAGATATGACTACTGCCGGACATCTTCTGAGAGCTGTTTACGCTGTGCACAATGGGGTGTATGCCATGAGTCAGGATATTCCAGGATTAGTAGAAACTTCGTCTAATCTTGCTTCCATCAAACAGGTAGAGGGAAACAAGATTAAAATAGTGACTAGCCAGCGCAGCTCCATTCTTTCATCACGCAAGAATATGTCCGAGATGATCCGTTCTGCTTTTCTTTTGGGAGGTGCTGAAGTAATAACTGGTGACGGATATCCAGGATGGAAACCGAATACGGATTCTCCTGTTTTGAAAATTGCGATAGATAGCTATAAAAAACTTTTTGGTGTGGAACCTAAAGTAAAGGCAATTCATGCCGGATTGGAGTGTGGGTTGTTCCTTGAGAAATATCCGTCACTGGATATGGTTTCCTTTGGACCTACTTTGCGTGGTGTTCATTCACCTGATGAACGTATGCTGATACCTACTGTAGATAAATTCTGGCGTCATTTGCTGGATGTATTGGTTAATATACCGACAAAATAATTTATATGAAAAAAACAATTCTATTCCTTTGTTTGTGCTACCTGGTAGGGGTGACGTATGCACAGGAACCGTTCCGGGTAATGTTCTATAATGTAGAGAATTTGTTCGATTGTCAGCACGACACGTTGAAAAATGATTATGAATTTTTGCCGGATGCTCCGAAAGGATGGACGCAAGCGCGCTATCATGATAAATTGGCTAGGATAGCTAAAGTTATTATTGCCACGGGTGAGGAAAATGTCCCCGATTTGGTGGGACTTTGTGAAGTGGAAAATGATCATTGCTTGAAAGATCTGACAGAAAACTCGCCATTACGCGAGGCGGGTTATCGCTATGTCATGACTGATTCTCCTGATGAGCGTGGTATTGACGTGGCGTTGCTTTATCAACGTGGTACCTTTAAATTAGTAGGGAAAAACTGTATTTCTGTTCCTTATAAGGAAATAGAGCGTCGGCCTACACGTGATATACTTCATGTGACAGGGCAGGTAGCTTCCGGAGATACATTGGATGTGTTTGTGTGTCACATGCCTTCTCGTGCAGGCGGTGAGGAGAAGAGTGAACCCTACCGCCTTTTTACGGCGCAGATATTGAAGATAGCGGCAGATTCTGTTATGAATATCCGTCAGCATCCTAATGTAATGATTATGGGTGATTTTAATGATTATCCCACTAATAATTCTATTGCAAAAGTATTGGGGGCTGTGGCTCCGAAAAGTGGAGTGCAGGCCAAGAAATTATATAATCTGATGGACGGGCGTAAGGAGGGAACCTATCGTTATCGAGGTGAGTGGGGAGTACTTGATCAGCTGATTGTTTCCGGTTTTTTGTTACAAGGGCATGATAGTATGCGCACTTCATATGATAAGGCACAGATTTTAAAATATCCGTTCCTGCTGGAAGAGGATGAAAAATATGGTGGTAATATTCCATCACGTACCTATTGGGGAAAGAAATATCATGGTGGTTATAGCGACCATTTGCCAGTGTGTGTGGACTTTGAAATTGGAAAATAGGGAGAGATTGGTGGTTAGTGATGAATGGACTGCGCTATTATGCCGCAGGTGTTAATCACTAACCGCTATATATTTCTATTCATGATGATAAGGACCGTTGTTCAATATAGTCATCGCCCGGTATAGCTGTTCTACGAAAATAAGGCGTATCATTTGATGTGAGAAGGTCATCTTGGATAATGAGATCTTTTCTTGGGTTACATCATATATTTTGGGTGCAAATCCGTATGGCCCCCCAATGATGAATACTAACCGTTTGTTTACAGTGTGCATTTTGCGTTCTATCCAGTTGGCAAATTCTACGGAACGGAATTCTTTTCCATGTTCATCCAATAAAACCACTACATCGCCCGGCAACAAAGCTTTCAGAATTAATTCTCCTTCCTTCTCTTTTTGTTGCTCCATACTCAGGTTTTTGGTATTCTTGAGCTCGGGGATGACTTCCATATCGAAAGAAATGAAGTGCTTGGTACGTTCCACATAATCATTGATAGCGGTGATATAATGTTTTTCGACAGTGCGTCCTACTACTAATAATGTAAATTTCATACGTTCTTTTCTGGTTTACTTTGCAAAAATACGGAAAATCTCTACCTTTGCCTATCAATTCATAAAAAAACGATAACATTATGGACGAATTAGTAGTAAAAGACTTAATAGACAGACTGATAGACCTGTCTTTTGCTGAAGATATAGGTGATGGGGACCATACTACCTTGTCATGTATTCCCGCAGATGCAATGGGAAAATCAAAGTTGTTGATTAAGGAAGAAGGTATCTTAGCTGGCATTGAAGTGGCTAAAGAAGTATTTCGCCGTTTTGATCCCACAATGAAGGTGGAGGTGTTCATTCAAGATGGAACTCACGTGAAACCGGGTGATGTGGCTATGATGGTGGAAGGTAAAGTTCAGTCACTTCTTCAGACAGAACGCTTGATGCTGAATATCATGCAACGCATGAGTGGCATTGCTACTATGACCAATAAATATGTGAAGAAACTGGAAGGTACGAAAACTCGTGTACTGGATACCCGTAAGACAACTCCGGGTATGCGTATCATGGAGAAGATGGCTGTAAAGATAGGAGGAGGATGCAATCACCGTATCGGTTTGTTTGATATGATTCTGCTGAAAGATAACCATGTGGATTTTGCAGGCGGCATACACAATGCGGTGTCCCGTGCTAAAGAATATTGTAAGGCAAAGGGTAAGAGCTTGAAGATTGAATTGGAAGTGCGTAATTTTGACGAATTGAATCAGGCGTTGGCAGAAGGTGTGGATCGTATTATGTTTGATAACTTTACACCTGAAGATACTCGTAAAGCTGTAGAGATAGTAGGAGGACGTTGCGAAACCGAGTCTTCTGGTGGTATTACTTACGATACTATGTTACCCTATGCGCAGGCAGGAGTGGATTTCATTTCTTTTGGTGCGTTGACCCATTCTGTAAAAGGATTGGATATGAGCTTCAAGGCTTGTTAAGGAAATGTTTTATGATAAGAGAGAACTTCAAATTTTGGATCTTTTTTTGAAATATGAATGACGTAAGTGGTACGAATAAAATTAAAATAAATTCGTACATTTGCGTCATTGATATTAGTTTCTTTTATTTTCTTCTTTAAATCGGGTAGGTGTCATTCCTTTTACTTGTTTAAAGGAGGTACTGAAATACCTCGGATAGGAAAAGCCTACCTCGTAAGATATTTCGTTGATATTCATGTTGGTATTTGTAAGCAAGTAAACAGATTTTTCTATGCGTAGTTTATTGATATAGTCATTAACGCCCAACCCGGTTAGAAGTTTTACCTTATTATATAAGGATGCTCTGCTCATAGCCATTTTATCTGTGAGAAACTTAATGGAAAGTTCCTCTCCAGCCATATTTTCATTAATAAGTATATTGAGTTTGGCGATGAATTCCTCATCTTCTTTACTGTTTTTCTTTTGAGACTGTTCTGTTTCTATCCTTTTTTCGTTTTTTTCTTTTACTAGCCTATTAGATGATAATTCCGTTGCAGGAATGTTTTCTTCGACTGGTATTTTTTCTTCTTTGTTTTTTAAGATGTCGTTCAATATAGCTTGTAGGAAGTGGTTCATATTGCCTTTCATATATTTCTCTTTCCGTCGGAAATAAATGTAGCCTATACCGGCTGTGGTAATAATAAACAAGATGGCGGCTATGCCGATGAACCAGCTGGTCTTATACCAAGGAGGAGTAACGATTATGTTTATCAATTTTTGGGGTGTGGTATGATTCCCGTCTTTAGTATTGCAAGAAACCCGTATTGTGTAGTTGCCTGCGGATAGAGAGGATAAATTTAAAGTTGGATCGTAAGTTTCAATCAATTGTTTGCTTCTACTTTCAATTATGTATCGGAGCAGGTATTTTTGGAATATGTCTCTGTTCTTTATTCGAAGGTGGATGGAAAGAGAATTGTAGTTCCAAGGTATGTTTATTGTATTCTCTTTGATTTTTTTTAAATAAGGACTACCGTTAAGGAGAATGTCGGACAGGTATATTTCTGGTATCTGAGTTTCAGTTTCGGGAATGTTTGTGTTGATTTTTACCAATCCTTCGGATCCACCTAGATAGATGTAATTCTTATTAGATTGTTTTTGGTATGCGAATAAAATTTCGTTAGATGGGAAACCATCAGAACTATTCCAGATAGTAAATTTATTTTCTTTGATAATATAAGAATATAGTTGATTTTGAGCACAGATCCATAGACGTCCTTTTCTATCGGCAATGAGGAAGGATATGTTATTAAATAGTTTGGTGTGTATGCGATGGTATTTTCGACTTTTCAAGTCGAAGAATCCAAGTCCTTTGTCGGTTCCGGTCCATATTATATCGTTGTTGTCATAAGACATGGAAGTGATGGTTTCATTTTTTTCCAACTCGAATAGTAATCGGATACTGTCATTTTGTTGATCTACCCAAAAAGCTTGGTGAGCGTATTTTAAAAGAGAGAATTTATCGTTGGAGTATGATAGACAAAGTGCATTATTAGAGAAGTCGTAGTGACGATCTGTTTGCATCTTTGAGAATGTGTGGTTATGTGTATTATATGCATATGCATTACGACTGATTATATATATTTTGTTGTTTGCCACTTGATTGGCCAAAGGAAGGTAACCATAAAAACATTCTTTATAGTTGGTCTCTTTATCTATAATGGTGAAAGGACGATATTGCTGCGTCTTTTTATTGAACAGGAAAATGCCTTTGGTATACAAAGAAACCATTAATTCAGATTCAGATATTTCAGCAATGGAAATAACTTTATCTCCGTAGGTTGAGGGGAAATGGGTAAATTTGTCAGTAGAAGGGTCGTATAGGTTGATACCTCCTCCATCAGTTCCAATCCAAACTTTTCCATTCTTTTCTTCGTAAAGGCTGATGATTGATTTTTCACTGAGTCCGTTGGGATTGTTTAAAACGGCATCTTTATATGTCTTAATGTACGTTTCTTTAATACAGAATATGCCTCCGCGTACGCTTCCTGCCCATAAGTTTTTTTCTTGGTCTTTATAGAGCAAGGTGATGGAGTTTACTGGTAGGGAAGAATAGTCTCCTACTATATGTTGAAGTTGTGAGAATTGTTGAGTATGGGGAGCAAATTGGTTGATGCCACTTCCGTCTGTAGCCAACCATAGTTTGCCATTGTGTTCTGTTATGTCTAAAATATAATTGTTGTTTAATCCGGAATTTGTTTGAGTATAGTGTTCTTGGATTTTTCCTGTTTGGTCATAGCAATATAGTCCAGATCCATAAAAGGATGTGTAAATATGCTGGTCAAGAGTTATGTATAACGATGTCAGCAGGTTAGGACTGCTTGGAATAAAAAGACTAAATTGTTGAGTTTGACAGTTGTACGAGTAGATTCCTTTTCTTCGGGTACCTACTAAAATTTTGTTTTTATCGAGATAAACCATTTTTTGGATTCTATAATCTACCATGTTGATATTTTTTTTCTTTTCTTGTTTTTTTAATGTGAATGATCTTTGTTTTTTACTATGATAGTCGTAGCAATATATGGTATTCTCGCTGCCAAACCATATTCCACCTTTTACTTTGATAGAAGAATAGATCGCTTGGGAAATGATAGTATTAAATCGGTCCTGTTCGGCATCATAAAGGGCTAACCCTTTGGGAGTTGCTATCCAAAGATTTCCTAATGAGTCTTCTGTCAGATGATTGATATAATTACTAGGTAGAGAGTGGGGATCGTCTGAATGGTGCAGATAGGTTTTGATTCCCTCTTGAGTATAACTGTTCAATCCATTTTGGGTACCTATCCATAAAGTACCTTTATGGTCTAGCAGGATGGATTGGACAGTAGCTTGGGAAAGTCCTTGCTCTATAGAGAGCTGGGTGAACGAATAATTGACACTGTGTTCGGAAGAGAACAATTTTGTGTCTGCCCATAAGAATAAAATGATAATTAAGGTCCGATACATTGTATTTTTTATTTTTTGCAAAAATACATTTTTTTTCTTTTGATAAGAATTTAAGGATTATTTTTCAGTATGAAGTAATAAGAATACTAAGATATTTTAGAAATAAAAATTGAGAAATATCCCCTTATTAGACAGAAATGGACTTGATTTATACAATTTCTGATCTTTTTAGTTGATAAATAGACTAAGTTTGCACAGTTAAATTTTTAAAATAAGTTTTGTGAACCAAAATTAATGTAGTATGAAAAATGTTATACTTTTATTATTGTCGGTATGTGGTATGCTTGCTTGTACTCATACACCGAAATGGGAATTAGTGTGGGAAGATAATTTTGATGGTGCGGAACCTGATACCACAATATGGAGCCGCATACCTCGCGGAAGACCTGATTGGCAAAATACTCAGTCATTTGATAATCGTTGTTATGAAATGCGTGATGGTTGTTTAATATTAAAGGGAATTGTGAATGATAATATGGATGTAGATACGGCGAAGTATCTGACTGGGGGATTGTGGACAAAAGACAAGCATGCTTTTCATCGGGGACGCATCGAAGTAAGAGCTAGATTGCATGGGGCGAGAGGAGCATGGCCGGCTATATGGACTTTGCCTTATGAAATTGATAAATATGTTTGGCCTATGGGAGGAGAGGTAGATATTATGGAACGTTTGAATTATGATTCTATTGTTTATCAAACCGTGCATTCGCACTATACTTATACATTGGGGATAGAGAATAATCCGAAACATGGAGGCACTGCATCCATTAATCCTGAGGACTTTAATGTATATGGGGTAGATTTTTGGCCGGACAGTTTGGTGTTTCATGTGAATGGAAAACGACATTTTGTTTATCCTCGTATCGAAACGGAACAAGAAGGTCAATTTCCTTTTGATATTCCCCAATATTTGTTGATTGATATGCAATTAGGAGGTACTTGGGTAGGACCAGTGGACTCTACGGATTTACCAGTGGAGATGGAAGTGGACTGGGTACGTCATTATCAATGGAAATAAAGCTATTCTGATATTTGTTGTTGTAATACAAATTATAAATAACCTATTAACTTAATTAAATTGAAATTATGAAAAGACAAAGGCAAAAATTATTTCGCGTGGTTTTGGCAGGCGTCCTGATGATATTTTCATTTATGGTATACGCACAGGAACGTATAGTGACAGGTAAGGTGTATGATTCATCCGGTGAGTCTATTATAGGAGCTAGTGTAATGGTACAGGGTACTATGCAGGGAGTGGTGACTGATATAGACGGTGCTTTTCAGTTGAAGGTGCAACCTTCCCAGTCTTTAGTGATTAGCTTTTTGGGATATCAGGATGTGATCCTGCCGGTAGGAAGTAAAAATAATTTTAAAATTATTTTGGAAGAAGACTCCAAAAAGCTGGACGAAGTGGTGGTGGTAGGATACGCTACTCAGAAGAAAGTGAATTTGACAGGATCTGTTGCTTCCGTATCAGCAAAAGATATTCAAGATATTCCGGTGGCTAATACAACTACTTTGCTGCAGGGACGTTTGCCAGGTTTAGTACTAACTCAGAACGGTGCACAAGCTGGTAATGATAATCCAGAAATCAGGATTCGTGGTATTGGTACCTTTGGGAATAATAATCCGATGGTGTTGATTGACGGGGTGGAAGGTAGTATTTCACAAATTGCAGAAATCCCTTCTGCCGATATTGAGAGCATTTCTGTATTGAAGGATGCGGCATCGGCAGCTATTTATGGTGTGCGTGCTGCTAATGGCGTTATTTTGATCACTACTAAGCGGGGACAGGCATCAAGCAAAGTGAAGGTTTCGTATTCAGGTAGTTATACTTTGCAGACCCCAGGTATTGTTCCCGATTATGTGGATGGTTATAATTGGGCTTTGATGAAAAACGAAGTGAGCACTGGAACTTTTTCACCGGAAGCTTTGCAAAAGTTGCAAGACGGATCAGATCCGGATCATTATGCAAATACCAATTGGCTGGATGCTGTATTGCGTAATGCTAGTATGCACCAGCATCATCTGTCTGTATCAGGAGGTAATGAAAATACCCGTTTTATGACTTCGGTGGCCTATTCCAATCAAGATGGTATCATGATGAAGACAGGAGTAGAACGCTTTTCTTTTCGTTCGAATATTGATACTCGTTACAAACGTTTTACTTTTGGATTGAACTTATCCGGTAATAAGAATAATGTGACTACTCCTGCTGTCGCACCTTCCGGCGAAGGTGGAATCATGCGTTATGTATCCTGGTTTACTCGTCCTACTGTGCCGGTGATGTATTCTAACGGACACTACGGCTATGTAGATGGTTCGTCATTGAGTGCCGAACTGATGAAGAATCCTGTAGAGTCAATGTCTTTAGGGCACCGCAGCAATGAGTATTGGCGTTTTAACGGTAAGGTTTTTGCAGGTATTGATTTATGGGACGGATTGAAGTTCCAGACCAGTTTTGCTTATGCTTTTGATTTAAATGCAACGAAATCTTATTCTCCCAAATCTCCTGCCCGTTATGATGCAGAAGGAAGTATTAGAAAAGCGGCAGGGGAAACGAATAAGGAGGAGGATTATTGGTATCGCAATGCAACATGGACGAGTGAGAACCTGTTGACTTATAACAAACAATTTGATAAACATAATGTTAATGTGTTGTTAGGGCACTCTGTTATTGGCTCGCGCTTTTATAAAACGACTGCTTCCATACAGGGCTTTCCTACAGAAAATATTTATGAACTTGATGGAGGAACAATTAATCCGGGTGCAAAAGGCAATTCGGAAGAATATAAACTCCAGTCATTTTTTGGTCGTGTGAATTACGGTTATGATGACCGTTATTTGTTTGAGTTCAATATTCGCCACGATGGTTCATCACGTATGCCTAAAGCCAATCGTTACGCTACATTTCCTTCCGTATCAGGAGGATGGGTGTTTTCGAATGAAGAATTAATGAAAGACTATAAAAACTTCTCCCTTGGAAAGTTGCGTTTATCATGGGGTAAGTTGGGTAACCAGGAAATCGGTAATTATGCTTATGCGGCTACTTTGGGCGCAAGCGGAAATTATTTCTTTGACCAAGGTGGGGACAAACAGGCTGGTATGGTACAGACTTCTGTTCCAAATGAAGACATCAAATGGGAAACGACCCGCTCCATCAATGTGGCCCTTGATCTTGGATTCTTTAATAATAGGATACAGACTACTTTTGAATGGTTTGATAAGAAAACTTCTGATATCTTGATGCAATTAGCTATGCCAGGCATATTCTTAGGTTCTCTTAATGCTCCTTATCAGAATGTGGGTGCTGTCCGCAATCGTGGTTGGGAATGGAATGTGAATTACTCGGATAGTAAAGGCGATTGGGTTTGGAATGTAGGTTTCAACTTGTCACACGTGAAGAACGAAATTCTGGAAATGGGCGGTTTGGAAGAAACAATAAGTGGGCAAACAATCAATCGTATTGGCAATCCTATTGGCGCTTATTTTGGATATAAAGCGATTGGTATGTACCGTACAGAAGCTGATTTACAGCGTACTAATTCAAAAGGGGAAATCATTAAACAAAATGGTGTGGCTCCTAAATTGGGCGATATTATGTATGCTGATTTGAATGATGATGGTAATATTACTGCTGATGATCGTGATATTATTGGCAATCCTTTTCCTAAATATTCTTATAGCTTCAATTTAGGAGCTTCTTGGAAGAATTTTGACTTGTCTACTTTTTGGCAAGGAGTGGGAGGTATTTACCGTTACAGTTGGGAAACTTCTACCGATATTCGCGGTAACTTAACCGAACGTTGGTTGGATCGTTATTCTGCCGGCAACGTAAATGCTTCTATGCCGGCATTGGGTAATACTATGAATGATTCTTATTCTTCATTCTGGTTAGAAAATTCCAGTTACTTACGTTTGAAGAACTTGGAATTCGGCTATACATTCCGTCAGCCTGGACTTGCTAAGATGGGTGTTTCCAGTGTCCGTGTTTATTTTGCCGGAAGCAACCTTTTGACATTTACGTCTTTGAAAAACTGGGATCCGGAAAAAACATCGGGTGATGCTAGAAATGACGTACATCCCAATATGCGCACTTATTCATTTGGGCTAAATATTCAATTCTAACTTATAAGGAGGATATACATTATGGTAAAAAGTACAAAAAATATATGCAGAGTTTTATTTTTTTCTGGAGTGTTATTGGTTACCAGTGCATGTTCAGATAGTTTTTTGCAGACGGATTCTCCGAATCAGCCTTCTCAAACCACTTATTGGCAGACCGAATCGGATGCATTGATGGCTTTGACAGCTTGCTATGATGCCATGCAGAGCCAGAATTTATATGATGACAATATTGATGGCTGGAAGTTTGGATTTCTAGGACGTGAAACCAGTACGGATAATGGAGACCACACATGGGGTGATTGGATGCTGGGAAGTTCTATCTCGAAATGTGCTTCTTCCACTACCGATGAATGCTTTTCTATGTACTGGAATGCTAATTATGAAGTGATTAAGCGTTGTAATATGTTGGTAGAGAATGTGGAACGTATTCCGATGGAGGCTGAAAAGATAGATGCATACAAGGCGGAAGCAATAGCATTACGAGCTTTGATGTATTGCAATCTGACCTCCGTATTCCGTGATGTCCCTTATCTGACGAAACCTTTAACTTTGGCTGAAGCACAGGCTCCCAAGGCGGAACGTAGCCAGATTATTTCGTCCTTGCTGGAAGATTTGAAGACTTGGATTCCTAAAATACCAGTTATAGGGAAAGCGCAAAAAGGACGTATGTCCCAAGAAGCAGGTTATGCCATTATGGGACGAATTGCTCTTTTTAATCAACGTTGGGACGAGGCAATAACGGCTTATAAAAATGTAGTAGGAAAAGTGCAGCTTTTTAAGTCGGGTGACGGAACTGATTATGCTGCCAATTATGCTGATTTGTTTAAAGAGCAAAATGAAACGGCAGCAGAAGTATTGTTGAGTGTCCATTTTAAAGGTCCGGGATTAGGTGAAGGAAGTTGCTTTGGGGTTTGTTGGTCTGCTCCAATGAATGCTATTGAAGGTTCTATGAACTTGTGTGATGATTTTTATTGTATAGATGGGTTGCCCATCGATAAGTCACCTTTATTTAAAGGAAGTCTTGTTCAAGGAGCCCATACGAAGGCTAATCCGGATATGGGACGTTATGAGAATCGTGATCCTCGTATGAAAGGTACATTGATGTTACCTGGTATGGAATGGAACGGAAAACTGTTTACTAATAATTTGCCGGCAAGTTCTACCTGTTGTATTCGTAAATGGTACACTCCAGAAGATACAGTTAATGAATATGACGGTAGTCTTGACTTCTATGTTATCCGTTATGCAGAGGTACTTTTGTCACTTGCTGAAGCTATGATTGAGAAAGGTGGTTATCCACAAGCCGAAATAACAGGATATATTAATGAAGTTCGTGCTCGTGTTGGTATGCCAGCGGTAGAAGTAGTGGAAGGAACTAATTTGAATAAAGAAGAATTGCGCGCCATTGTACGTCACGAACGCCGTGTGGAATTGGCTTTTGAAGATTTGCGTTTTGCAGATCTTTACCGTTGGGGAGAATTTGAAAATGCTCAAAAGCGTATGCAGAAAGACCAGTCATTCTATGGCTTTGGAGTAGTTTCGCGGGGTAATCTTCGTGGTGCGCAAGATTTGGTTTGGCCTATTCCGCAAGGTGAGATTGATACGAATCCGATGTTGGAGCAACATAGTGAATGGAAATAAGAATGATTGAATTATCTATTGTAATATAACTGTGATGAGGTAAGAGATTGTTAAAAGGTATTTTCTTGAAATAAAGGACAAGTATGTGGTGATAAGGCTGCAACTTGTCCTTTATCGTTTGTTTCCTATTATATATGTTCTATTTCATAACGTAGCATATTTTGTTAAATTACAATGTGATGTTATTTATCTTTTCGTCTCTTTGTTTTATCTTTGTCGTTGAATATTATAAGTAATTAAGTATATGAAGAAAAAGAATGTTTTTAAATGGTGGGGAGTTGTTTTGTTATTATGTATGTGTTCTGTTCATGCTGAGGCGCAGGATTTGAAATCTATATTGACAGGAGTGGCAAAGGCGGCAATTGGTAACAAGGCTACTACGGCTCATTCTATTGTGGGGACTTGGTCTTATCAGGCTCCTGAATGTCAGTTCGAGAGTGATCAGTTACTGGCAAAGGCTGGTGGAGAGGTAGCGGCCAAAGAAGTGGAAGAAAAATTACAGACTATATATGATAAGATTGGTTTGACTAGTATTAAGTATATTTTCAAGGAGGATGGTACTTATTCATATATATTGAAAAGACGTACGGTAAGCGGCACTTATGTTTTTGATGAGGAAGCTAAGACGATTATTATGAAAAGTAAGTTGGGCATACAGACGGTAGCTTATGTGACAGTGACAGGTAATAGTATGAGTCTTGTGTTTAATGCCGATAAGTTGATGTCTATTCTAAAGGTGATTACTGGAGCGGCTTCCAAAGTAAATTCTACAGCTGCCACTCTTAACAGTGTAGCTGAAGCTTATGACGGGCTGATGTTAGGATTTGAATTGAAAAAGTAGATGCTTTTTGTAAAATATGGGATACAAGTCTTTTATAAAAGTTGAAAAATTGTGATTGGAAATAATGTTTAAGGATAAAACCGTTTTAACCTTATTATTATGGTTAAAACGGTTTTTTTATTAACATGTATTGTTTTTGTATATACTGGTCATGAATGTAATATATTGCATATATGTGAGAACGGTTTATTCTTGCTCTTTCAGTGCTGCGAAAATCAAACCTTCCAGTTCTTCCGCCAGTTCGGGGTTATCCTGAATCACTTGTTTGGAAGCGTCACGTCCTTGTCCCAGTTTGGTTTCGTTGTAGCTGTACCATGAACCGCTTTTCTTGATGATGCCTAAATCAGCACCCAAATCAATGATTTCACCAGCTCTTGAGATACCTTCACCAAACATGATATCGAATTCGGCTTTACGGAAAGGAGGTGCCACTTTGTTTTTCACTACTTTTACTTTAGTCTGGTTGCCGATTACTTCTTCACCATCTTTCAGTTGAGTGGAGCGACGGATATCCAAACGTACGGAAGCATAGAATTTCAGAGCATTACCACCGGTAGTTGTTTCTGGATTACCAAACATGACACCGATTTTTTCACGCAACTGGTTGATAAAAATACAAGTTGTATTGGTTTTGCTGATGGCTGACGTAAGCTTACGCAAAGCCTGAGACATCAAACGCGCTTGTAAACCTACTTTGTTATCACCCATATCTCCTTCAATCTCAGCTTTTGGAGTCAATGCCGCGACAGAGTCGATAACAATGATATCAATAGCGGATGATCGTATTAGCTGCTCAGCAATTTCAAGTGCCTGCTCACCGTTATCGGGTTGTGATATCCATAAGTTATCTACATCCACTCCCAGTTTGGCCGCATAGAAACGGTCGAAAGCATGTTCGGCATCAATGAAAGCTGCAATGCCGCCTGCCTTCTGAGCTTCAGCAATGGCATGGATAGCCAATGTAGTCTTACCGGATGATTCGGGACCATAAATTTCTATGATTCTACCTTTGGGATAGCCGCCTACCCCTAATGCGGCGTTCAAGGCGATAGACCCGGTAGGAATCACTTCCACTTCCTGTACGTTGTCATCACCCATTTTCATGATAGAGCCTTTACCAAAAGTTTTCTCTATCTTATCCATTGCAGCTTGCAGTGCTTTCAGTTTTTCACTATTTCCGGCACCTGGAGCTGCTGAGAATGGAATTTCTTCGTTATCTTTTTTTGCCATAAATCTGTTGGTTTATAAAATTTGTTGTGCGTGTTCTTTTGTTTTCACCTCTTTGGGAGAGATGATACGTTCAATCACGCCTTCTTCGTTGATGATGAAAGTCGTACGGAATATACCCATATATTTACGTCCGTACATACTTTTTTCTCCCCATACTCCGAATTGTTCTACCAACTTCTTGTCGGTATCGGCAATAAGAGTAAAGGGCAGCTCGTTCTTTTCAATGAATTTCTGATGCGATTTGGCATCATTCACACTGACACCGATTACTTCATAACCATGGGCGCGCAGTTCCGCATAATTATCACGCAAGTTACATGCCTGGGCAGTACAACCCGATGTCATATCTTTAGGATAAAAATAGAGTACTATCTTTTTTCCTTTGTAATCACTTAAACGAATTTCTTCTCCTTTTTCGTTCAAGCCTAATATTTCTGGGACTTTATCTCCTATGTTCATTTTTTTAGTGGTTAATGATTTATGGTTATTGTGGCCGCAGGTATGAATTACTTACCATGGGCCGTTAATCACTTTTTAAAGTTCTAAATCACCATCAAATACTTCATGCCAAGGCAGCCCTTGTTTGTTCAGTTGTTCCATAAATGGATCGGGATCAAACTCTTCTACATTCCATACTCCTGGACGTTTCCACAATCCTTGCAGGAACATCATGGCTCCAATCATGGCAGGAACTCCTGTTGTATAGCTCACTCCCTGCATTCCAGTTTCTTTGTAAGCTTCTTGATGGCTACAGTTGTTGTAAACATAGTAAGTACGTTCTTTGCCATCCTTTACGCCTCGGATGCGGCATCCGATAGAAGTTTCGCCTTCATAATTTTCTCCTAGATCCTGTGGATTGGGGAGTACGGCTTTTAGGAATTGTAACGGAACAATTTTCATTCCGTTATAATCTATTTCGTCAATACGGGCCATACCGATATTCTGGATGACACGCAGATGAGTCAGATATTCCTGACCGAAAGTCATCCAAAAGCGAGCACGTTTGATAGTCGGGAAATTCTTAACTAATGATTCCAGCTCTTCATGATACAGCAAGTAGGAATCACGAGGACCGATATTGGGATAAGTCAGATCCTTGTGGTATTCCAATGGTTTGGTGGTCACCCATTTGCCTTCTTCATAATAACGTCCGTTCTGAGTAATTTCGCGGATATTGATTTCAGGATTAAAATTGGTAGCAAACGCTTTGTGATGGTTACCGGCATTACAGTCCACAATATCCAAGTAGTGCATCTCGTCAAAATGATGTTTTGCAGCGTAGGCTGTATAAATACCACTTACTCCCGGGTCGAACCCACAACCCAGTATAGCTGTCAGTCCTGCGTTTTCAAAACGTTTCTTATAAGCCCACTGCCAACTGTATTCGAAATGAGCTTCATCTTTCGGTTCATAGTTTGCTGTATCCAGATAATTCACTCCAGCCTTCAGGCAAGCTTCCATGATGGTCAGATCTTGATAAGGCAGAGCTACATTGATGACGATTTCGGGTTTGAAACTATTAAACAGGGCTACCAGTTCGTCTACATTGTCCGCATCTACCTGTGCAGTCTTAATAGCTGGATTGCCGATAGCTTTTACGATTGCATCACATTTTGATTTTGTACGGCTGGCGATCATGATGTCAGTGAATACATCCGGATTCTGAGCCACTTTGTGTGCTACGACAGTACCTACACCGCCTGCACCGATAATTAATACTTTACCCATTTGCTGTTTTTTATTCTTGTTAAAATAAAATGCCCGGCAAACATTACCGTTCACAGGGCAAAGATAACAAAATATTTTGGGTATTAGTTGATATGATCTAGTTTCTTATTGGTGAAATCTAATGTTTTTCTTTCGTAGGACCATGTTTCATGGCCACCCGTGACTATATGAATGCGTATGGGATTACCCAAAGCCAAACGACATTCGTCGGTTGTCATTCCTTTCCGTACCTTACCGCGGCTTATCATGTTCCAAACTTCTTCTGTGATATTCGGATACTTGGCTCGTAAGTTACCTATGCCGAATAGAACCGTAAAATAATTGTCTGATTGTAAAATCACATCAACTACACTCGTATGGGTGAATGTAGCTTTTATCTTATAATTCTTTCCATCTATGTCTTCCAGCTCTAAAAAGATGTAAGGGGAGTTGTTTTGTGAGATTATATTTTTGATGGTGAATTGTGTATATCGGGGAAGTCTCACCGGAGTATCTGTTTCATCCAGACATTCCGTTTCCGCTTTCAGATAGACAGGTTTTTTCCCATATTTGCTCATCAGGTTCTTTGATTTTTTTGTATTTGCATCACTGAAGCTAAATGAATTTGGAAAATATTTATTTTTATTTTCCATAATAAAATCACTGTCTGCCATGCCGCAATTAGTCTTTGATATAGCTACCGGCTGATAGTAGGTGTTTCCTTTCTTGTCTTGGAATACGATTTTTACAGGGTATGCGCGGCTGCCCACTCTGACAGCTGTTACAGTTACTTCTTCATTCATACCAATCGGGACTTCTTTATAGCCCGATGTGCTGTTGGGGTCATCTATACGTACTTTGTTGGTACGCATATATAAGGTTTGTCTTTCCAGCAACTCTTTGGCTATGTCCACATCACCCAGGTAGGCAAGGGTAGGGATACCAGCTTTGGGCTTTAGGCAATATTGTTCCAAAGTGGTGTTTTTAAGTTCGTGATAATATTGTTGCCCTTCACATTCAAAGTTAAAATGTACAAAACCCCGTTCGGTAATTTCCGAACCTAGATATTCAAAAATTTTATGTTTTAAATCTCCTGTATCCACCTCCTTATTAGTCTCCGTCGATTTAAAAGGAGGAATAATGATGTCTTTACGTTCCGGTATCACCATGAATTTCATGCCTGGTGTCCAGTCACACAGGTTGTAATGCTTGAAATGATCGTTTATAAACTGTTTTTCCAAAGACTCTACGGAAATACTTGTTTGTTGTGAAGTAGTCGTGACTATATATCCGTTTTGTGCATAAGTGCATAAGCTACAGCTTGTTGCCCCAATTAAAATGGTTAAAAACTTTTTCATCGCTTTAAGTGTTAGTATATATAAATTCATACAAAGGTATAAAATTTTTGTGTATAATTGCTATAGTGAAAAATAAAATGGTTAGTTTTGCACACTAAACTAACAGATTTAACAAAAAAATAATATGAAAAAACTAGTATTAGAAATGATGGCTATTTGTGCCGGAGCATTGATTGTATCTTGTGGTAGTGGAAAGAATATGTTGTCTGTTTCTTCTCTGGATGGGGAATGGAATATTACAGAGGTGGATGGACAAAAGATATCTACAGAGAGAATGCCTTTCATTGGTTTTGATGTAGCTCAGAAACGTATTTATGGAAATAGCGGATGTAACCGTATGATGGGAAGTTTTGAAGCCGACTCTCTGAAGCCAGGTACATTGAAGTTTGGACAGATAGGAAGTACCCGCATGATGTGCCCTGATATGAAGACTGAGCAGATGGTATTGGGTGCATTGGATAAAGTGACTTCTTTCCAGACGGTTTCTGACAAGCCTAGTGTGATAACTCTATGTAATCAAGATGGTCAGCCGTTGATGACTTTGGAAAAGAAGGCGGCTCCGGAAGTGTCACTGTCTGATCTTTCAGGAGAATGGGTTATTGAATTGGTGAATGGAAAGAAGATTGTAGGTACGGCTGAGGTAACTCCTTTTATCGGTTTTAATTTGGATGAAAGCCGCATTTACGGTAATATGGGCTGTAATACTATTAATGGTGCATTAACGCAGGAAGATGGAAAACCCAATTCTTTGAGATTTGACAATGTTGCTACTACCATGATGATGTGTCCTGATATGGAAACTGAAACTATTGTGCTGAATGCTTTGAATGAAACAAAAAGTTTCAGCATGAAAGATAATAAAGTATACTTATTAGGTGAAAATGGAAATGAATTGCTGGTGTTGAAGAAACGATAATCCATATACATTCAAATAGATATGGTCGGCCTATTTTCTCATAAACGAGAAAATAGGCCGATTGCATTTATGGCATTATGGTAGGATGCTGACAAGTATTCTGTTTGGTGGAATTCTGACATTCTTGCCTTATATAAATCCATCTAAAAGTATCATATAACAAATAAATCAGTCATTTTGTCAGCCTTTGTCACATTCTTATTTTTGGCATACCGTTTGTTTTATGAAGGACGTGCGGTTGGTGCACCAAAGAAAAAAAGAAATCCTTCGTGAACCATTCGCCAAGAAATCAGTTTAATTGAAAACAAATAAATAAAGATATATAATTATGGGAAAGATTATTGGTATTGACTTAGGAACCACAAACTCATGTGTTTCAGTATTTGAAGGTAATGAACCGGTAGTAATCGCAAACAGTGAAGGTAAACGTACTACTCCGTCTATCGTTGCATTTGTCGACGGTGGCGAACGTAAAGTAGGTGATCCTGCAAAACGTCAGGCAATCACTAACCCGCAACGTACTATTTTTTCTATCAAGCGTTTCATGGGTGAAACCTGGGATCAGGTACAGAAGGAAATAGCCCGTGTCCCTTATAAAGTAGTGAAAGGTGACAATAATACCCCACGTGTAGATATCGACGGACGTCTTTATACTCCGCAAGAAATTTCAGCTATGATTCTGCAGAAGATGAAGAAAACAGCTGAGGATTATCTGGGACAAGAAGTTACAGAAGCCGTTATCACCGTTCCGGCATACTTCTCGGACTCACAACGTCAGGCTACTAAAGAGGCTGGTCAGATTGCAGGTTTGGAGGTTAAACGTATTGTGAACGAACCGACAGCCGCTGCCTTGGCTTATGGGCTTGATAAGGCTCACAAAGATATGAAGATTGCTGTGTTCGACCTTGGTGGTGGTACATTTGATATCTCTATCCTTGAATTTGGTGGTGGTGTGTTCGAAGTACTTTCTACTAATGGTGATACTCATTTGGGTGGTGACGATTTCGACCAAGTGATCATTGATTGGTTGGTGCAGGAATTCAAGAATGACGAAGGTGCGGATTTGACAAAAGACCCGATGGCAATGCAGCGTTTGAAAGAGGCTGCAGAAAAGGCAAAAATTGAATTGTCTTCTTCTACTTCAACTGAAATCAACCTGCCATACATCATGCCCGTAGACGGTATGCCTAAGCACTTGGTTAAGACTTTGACCCGTGCTAAATTTGAAGCTTTAGCTCACAATTTGATTCAGGCTTGTCTTGAACCTTGTAAGAAAGCTATGAGCGATGCAGGTCTGAGCAACTCTGATATCGATGAAGTAATCCTTGTAGGTGGTTCTTCTCGTATTCCGGCTGTTCAGGAATTAGTAGAGAAATTCTTCGGCAAGACTCCTTCTAAGGGCGTGAATCCTGATGAAGTTGTTGCTGTAGGTGCTGCTGTTCAGGGTGCTGTTTTGACAGATGAAATCAAGGGCGTTGTATTGCTGGATGTTACTCCGTTGTCAATGGGTATCGAAACATTGGGTGGTGTAATGACTAAGTTGATTGATGCAAACACTACTATCCCGGCTCGTAAGAGTGAAACCTTCTCTACAGCTGCCGATAACCAGACTGAAGTGACTATCCATGTACTTCAGGGTGAACGTCCGATGGCTTCACAGAATAAATCAATCGGTCAGTTCAATTTGACTGGTATTGCTCCAGCTCGTCGTGGTGTTCCTCAGATTGAAGTAACGTTTGATATTGACGCTAACGGTATTTTGAAAGTATCTGCAAAGGATAAGGCTACCGGTAAGGAACAAGCTATCCGTATCGAAGCCTCCTCTGGTTTGAGTAAGGAAGAAATCGAAAAGATGAAAGCCGAAGCTGAAGCTAATGCAGAAGCAGACAAGAAGGAACGTGAAAAGATTGACAAATTGAATCAAGCTGATTCTATGATTTTCTCTACTGAAAATCAGTTGAAGGAATTAGGTGACAAGTTGTCGGCTGATAAGAAAGCCCCGATTGAAACTGCTCTTCAGAAACTGAAAGATGCTCATAAGGCACAGGATTTGGCTGCTATTGATACTGCCATGGCTGAACTGAATACAGCATTCCAGGCTGCCAGCGCTGAAATGTATGCTCAGAGTGGTGCACAAGGTGGCGCTCAGGCTGGTCCGGGTGCAGGTGCAGGACAACAGGCTAATCAAGGTTCTTCTTCTAATAACAAAGAAGATATTCAGGATGCAGATTTTGAGGAAGTGAAGTAAGTTGCGATAAACAACGATAATTAAAAATAGAAATATAGGGTGTAGCTCAATGAGTTATGCCCTATTTCTTTTTATATCACTTTCCTTTGATTTTGCTTGTTATTCGAATTTTTATTGTATATTTGTACCATAATTGTTCCGCAATAAAAAAGTAGATAATATGCAACAAATTAGATAAGATTGAAAAATAACAAGAAATAACTCATTGTATGCCAGCAGCAAAGTTTGAAATAAAGCGTAAATGCCAAATTTGTGGAGAAGAGTTTTTAGCCAAAACTATAGAGTCTTGGTATTGTTCTCCTCGGTGTTCTAAAATTGCTTGGAAACGTAGGAAAGATGAGGAAAAGAGGAATCTTAGATTGGATGAAGTGGTGAAAGGTATTTCTAAAGACCAAGACTATATTAAGGTATCAGAAGCCTATGCCTTGTTTGGAATTAGTCGTGATACATTGTATCGTCTCATTCGTAAAGAGACCATTAGCCACATAAATCTTGGGACGAATCAAATCCGGGTAAGTAAAGCTGAACTTATGAAACTCTATCCTCTCCGAAAGAAAGCTCTCACAAAGCCAAAGCCTATTGCCAAGCTGTATAGTCTGGAGCCAAAAGACTGTTACACCATTGGAGAAATCACAGAGAAATTTCTTGTGAATGAAAGTACAGTTTATCTCCATATACGCAAATACTCTATCCCTACCCGGCAGATAGGTAACTTTGTGTATGTACCCAAGAAAGAAATTGATAACTTATATAAAGGTATGAAGCGATGAAGAAAGCATTAGTCAATACACGAGTGTCGGTAAAGCTCCGTAAGTCTGAATATCGTGATGAGTGGTATCTTTATGTGGAATCTTACCCAGTATTCCAATCGGGAAAAGATACTCCACAAAGAGTACGTGAATATCTCAATCGTACCATTACGACACCTGTTTGGGATAAGTCTCGCAATGCCAGAACTAATGCCGATGGCAAAACCACTTATAAGCCCAAGCGAGACCTGAACGGTATTATACAATGCAAGTCTCAATTAGACCAAGAATCATGTATCTACGCCGATAAGGTCAGAAGCCTACGGCAAAAGGAATATGATAATGTGGCTCTTTATGCCGATACCGATGCTGAACAGGCAGAACAATTAGAACGCTCCCGAAGTAATTTCATTGAATACTTCGACCATGTGCAACGAACAAGGCATACCCATAGTTCTGATTCTATTATTGTCAACTGGAGGCGCGTACATGAATTATTGAAGATTTTTGCAAAAGGCGATACCATTCTCTTTTCGCAAATAGACTTAAAGATGGTAGAATCGTTCCGTCAATTCATAATGAACGCACCGCAAGGTGGTACTAAGCGAGGTACGATTTCTCAAAACACAGCTTCTACATACTTCTCCATTTTCAAAGCCGGACTGAAACAGGCTTTTATAGACGGATACTTGACTATTGATATTTCTGCGAAAGTCAAAGGTATTCAGGAAAGGGAAAGCCGGAGAGAATATCTCACAGTAGAGGAATTGAATCAATTGGCTCAAACACCTTGTGACCCATTACTGAAACGTGCAGCTCTGTTTTCTGCTTTAACAGGAATCCGTCACTGCGACATTCAAAAATTGAAATGGTCGGAAGTGGAAATGTTCAATGGAGGCTATCGACTGAATTTTACCCAGCAAAAGACAAAGGGTGTTGAATATATGCCTATATCAGAGCAAGCATATAATCTCTGTGGAGAACAACAAGAAGGAGAACTTCTTGTATTTGCCGGACTGCCAGACCCTTCATGGATAAATCGCCCTGTCAAGAAATGGGTTGAAGCAGCCGGAATATCCAAACATATTACATTTCATTGCTTCAGACATTCCTATGCGACCCTGCAACTGGCTGGAGGTACTGATATTTACACCGTTAGCAAAATGTTGGGGCATACAAACGTGAGAACAACTCAAGTGTATGCAAAGGTTGTTGATGAAAAGAAAGAGAAAGCTACAGAAACCATTAAACTGGATTTATTGCCAACAAATAATAAACTTGGACGATTTGAATAATCAATATATAAAGATATAATATAACCAATAAGTAAAGAACTAAATGGATAAGAAAGTTTACTACGGAGAATACTCTCTAAAGCATTGGATTGAATTACTATTGAAACAAGATTTGGAGTTACCTCCTTATCAGCGAAGCTTTGTTTGGTCAGAAGAACAAGTGAAAGAATTTGTGAGAGGGTTGAAGGAGGAAATTTTTGTACCTCCTGTGACAATTGGAGTATGCAATAAGGATGGGATGAATCATAATTTAATATTAGATGGGCAACAACGTTTATCTAGTATTTTATTGGCTTATTTTGGAGTTTACCCCAAAAAAGATGCTTTTCAACGTAATGGTGATGAGGTAAATATGGCGGATGGTGCTGCGGAGGAAGATGTTGATGAACCAGATGTAGAATACATTAACTGGTCATTACGTATGTTTGCTGATAGAGGTCCTATAGAACGCAATGTACGAAATGCAATAACTCCCCAACAGTACAATTCTGTAGACTACGAAGTAACCGAAGACTTCTTTGAAAACAAATATCTTCCATTTTCATTCATTATCCCTAATGCAGATAATGAAGCGGAGCAACATGAATTTTATTCTTCCGTATTCCGTAACATAAATATTTTAGGAACTCCTTTAAATCCAATTGAAAGTCGTCAATCACTCTATTTCCTTAAATCAGAACTACAAAGTTTCTTCAATCCAGAATGCTGCAGAAATCTAAAAGTTGAATTGGTTGGGAAAAATCAAGCATACGATTTTGTTAGGACAATGGCAATTCTATCACAATATAAAAAAGATGGAAGAAGCAACCGACTTGCGCAGGGATATAAGCCTAAAATGGAAAAATACTATGAGGAATATATATATGCAGTTGTCAATGATAAAAATAGTGATATGTTTGTTCAATTTTCAACGATATTTCCTGACAAAAATTTCGCTCCCAGAATTACTCTATTAAATGAGACTTTAAACGAACTTGGATATAATCAATTACATTTCAGGTCTATCATTGATTCTGATGTTTATATGTTTGGTCTTGTGTACAATACCGTAATAGAAGGAAACAATATAGATCTTGCTCGTAAAGAAGCTCTAATGAGGGAACTTCAAAATAAAATATCCTTTTTCAAACGGAACGATGGTCACAAAGCCTCTCCTTCATTATTGAAATATATGCGTGCCCGTGTCGAACAATCTATAACTATATTCAATCGTTATGTCATACATCCAGCCCGCTAACCATATACCGTTTATTCTGAAGTCTGAAACGGAAATAATAAAAGATGCATTTAGATCTCTTGATGCTACTAATGGCGGTATTGAGACATACCCAATCTGTGACTATCTACTCCATTCTCTCTTTTTACGATTAACCGGAGCTCAAGAACAAAAGTTAAAATGTATATGTTGGGAAATGGCCTGCAGAGACTATGAGTACCGCTACGAACGATATGAACGCAAGCCATATGGCGAGTGTTCTAGTTACGATGACAAATGTATGGTGTACAACGACCTTTTGAACGAAATAAAAAAACTCGACGAGTCGTTTACTGTTACTGACGCCATTAAAGATGGAATACTTGATGACTGGAAAGTATCTATTCAACGAGTATTTGAAAATAGTTTGTTGGCGCAAAATTTTAAGAAGAGCTATGGTGAATATAAAGTGCTTGTTGCAAATGTACGTAAGAGTTGGATTATGAACAAGAAGCAGTTATTTACGAAAAAAGACAATATCTCAGAATTGGAAAGGCAAGCTACTTGTGGATTGGTATTGCAAGAATTGTTTACGGACTATGTCTATAAGGAACGTAATCGTTGTGCTCACAATACACGTTCTTATCAACACAACTTGCCTTCAATCAAGGAAATGATGTCTAAAGGATACAAACTGCAAAATTATTTTTTATACATGTCAATCATCATCTTGTTAGATAAAATCTACATCAAACTATTTGAAATTTATTTATCTAAAATGATGTAATTCATTTACTGTTTAGTGGTTATTTATATAGCCATCTGCGTAGAATTTACGTGGGTGGCTTTTTATTTTTATCTACGGTCATTTCTTGTGATTGCTTTATGATTCCTATATGACAGGCGACATTATCATAAAAATCCGCTACTGATATTCTCCACTATTGGCATTGATAATCAATAAGTAATCCTTATGATAGTCATGTTTCATTGCTGCCTTTTTATGTGATGTGTTGCACCATAAAATCAGTATTTGAAATCGCTGTTACTTTGCCGAAAAATCAAACAGTAAACAAGTAATAATATGAGCGAGAAGAACATTACATTTGAAGATTTGCCCAAAGCAATGTCGTGGATGATGGATAAGTTGAATGAATTGGATTCCAAAATTGACGGTCTGAATAATCCAACACACAATATCCCAACCGAGCAATGGATGAACCTGAAAGAGTTGTGTGAGTATATTCCCAGCCATCCGGCAGAACAAACAGTATATGGATGGACGAGTTGCCATCAAATTCCATTTCATAAAAGAGGAAAGCGTATCATGTTTCTTAAATCAGAAATAGACGAGTGGCTTCATGCCGGTAAGATAAAATCTGAAAAGGATCTGGAAAATGAAGCATCCCAATTCATAAGGTCAAAAAGAAATACCCGATTCTAATGGATTCTATCAAGTTATGCAATGCCATTAGAATGGAATTTGAAGGAGTCTTTGAGAACAAGATTCCTTTGGATGCTTTTCCGATAAAAATCCAAGATATGATATTGGCTTTATCCCGGCAAGAGAATTATTCCATAGAATACATGATGGCTTCTCTTTTGGTTGCAGTCTCAACCGCCATTGGTAATGCTGTCAATATTCGTATTCGTGGAGGATGGATTAGTAACTCTGCCCTTTATATGATATTGGTAGGTCGTCCCGGAATGGGTAAAACTCCACCTTTGGATTTTGCTTTCCGTCCCATTCGCAAGCATGATGCCAAAGCTATCAAGCAATTCAAACTGGAGATGGAGCAATACAACAATCTGGTAGAAAGCAATAAAGGTAAGAAAGAAGGCACTACTCCTTTGCCAAACAAACCTGTCTTACGGAGAACTATTATATCGGATTTTACTCCAGAGGCGTTAATGCGTGCGCTTGATGATAACCAGCGAGGTGTTGTAGTGTATGTGGATGAGATTATGGGGATGTTTAATGCCGTGAACCAATACAGCAGAGGGCAACTTATTGAGCAGCTATTGACAGCATTCAGCGGTAAGCCTTTGGATATTTCAAGATGCAGTATGCTTATACCGATTCATATAGAATATCCCTTTATAAATATTGTCGGTACGATGCAAACAACTCGTATGCACGAACTGATAGAGAAAGGTTATAAAGAAAACGGACTGCTTGACAGAATTATTTTTGTTTATCCATCGTCCCGAGAAATTGCTGATTGGCAATCAGATGTAGATTCGTCTTTTGATAAATACTCGACTATGTGGGAATCAATAATTGACAAGGTGATTAGCTTACCTTTTGTAGAGAATGAAGATGATAAAAATACACAAACTGTTCTGGATTTTTCTTCAGAAGCTAAAGCCTATTTTACAAATTGGCGTAATAATGCAATCCGAACCATCAATCAAATTCAAGATGATGGACTGGTAGATAGCAGAGTGATTAAAGCTCCAATGATAACAGCTCGTTTGGCATTAGTCCTGCAAATCTTTCGCTGGGCTTGTGGGGAGGTGCATAAGGATTTTGTGGATATAGATTCAACAAAATCGGCTATTGCTTTAAGTGAATATTTTGAGAGTTGTTATTCTGACATTCAGAAGTATATGTTAAGAGAGAGTATTGAACCTCAGAAAAAAGAATTACTTGATTGCCTTCCTAAACAGTTTACAACTTCCGATGCAATTCAAGCAGGGAAAGAAGTCGGACTATCAGAAAGGTCTGTAATGTATTCTTTGGTCAGTCTTGCCACAAATAAAATTATCAAGAAAGTAAAACGAGGTGAATATGAGAAACTGCAATAGACAACCTCATTTGCACTTTGCAGTTGTTGCAGTTTGCACTTTGTTTTCATATAGGTTTCTGCAAAACTGCAATAAGTGCAAACTGCACGGACTGCAACAATAAAACAATGAAGTATGAGCGAATATAGATTTTCCCTTCAAAAATATAAACGAGGTTCAAAACTATCATGTCCTAAGTGTGGAAAGAAACAGTGCTTTGTCAAATACATAGATAGTCAAGGAAAGATTATCTTTCCAGATTATGTGGGTAGATGTGACCATGAACAATCTTGCAAATACCATTATACACCCTTGGATTATTTTAATGACAATCCAACGCTGATGAATTATAGCAAGTATAATTCTACCAAAGTAAGTAATCCCAAGCCGTGTTTATCACCTTCCTTTATTGATAAAGAACTAATGGAGCGTTCTTTGACTAACTATCCCATGAATCCATTGTACATTTACTTGTCTGGGGTGTTGGGCAAAGATGAGACATTACGGATATTCCAATTATATCATGTTGGAACTTCAAAGAAATGGGGCGGTTCTGCAGTCTATTGGCAAATGGATTGGCAAGGCAATGTGCGAACCGGGAAGATTATGTTGTATGATTCCACAACAGGGCATCGGATAAAAGAGCCGAGATGTTATGTGAGTTGGGTGCATACAGAGCTGAATCTTCAAGACTACAATTTGAAGCAATGTTTGTTTGGAGAGCATCTTTTGTCAGAGAACCCAACCAAATCGGTTGCGATTGTTGAAAGCGAAAAATCAGCTTTAATAGCAACCCATTATATGCCGGATTTTATATGGTTGGCAACAGGCGGAATGCATGGGTGTTTTAAATCTGATGTGGTAAGCGCATTGAAAGGTCGGTCTGTTATGCTGTGTCCTGATTTAGGAGCAAAAGATGTTTGGGAATCCAAGTTAGATTTACTCACGCCCATTTGTGCTAAAGTGGTATTAAGTGATAGCTTGGAACAATACGCCACGGACGAACAGCGAAAGAACGGATTGGATATTGCGGATTTCTTGTTGATGACTGATACACCAGCGATGATACCTCAAAAGATGATAAAGCGAAATCCTAACTTACAGACTTTGATTGATTGTTTGCATTTGGAATTGGTGGATTCAAGTTAGAGGTAAGTTTTTGGAGAAGCCCAACTAAGGGAAGAGAAAAATAATTGATTAGCCAAATAAATATTGATGCCAATAGCCACTTCTTGTATTGGTGGATAAGCGGATTTACTTTGGACAAATGCAATGCTTGCATTGAGGTTGATAATGCTCCATTTCTAATGGGTATCCTTTGCAAGAAGTACCACCGTCCGACAAAATAGTTTCACTCATTTGTCATCTTGGAGGCTTCTTACATTACTCGCAGGCTCGCAATGAATTGAAATTTTTATAAATAAATTCCAGTTATAAACAGCTATGGATATACAACAAGACAACGATAAACAGAATGTTCGTACCCGTCATATTGATATTCGTTTGACTGAAAAAGAGTACGAAACGGTTGCTGCAAAAGCAGCTGAATGTGGAATGACACTCAGTAACTATGGACGAAAATTACTCCAAAATCACCATCCGAATAAGCGACTTTCTAATGAGGAAGTGCAAGGTCTAAATTCTCTATCGGATGCAAGAGCTGACCTTATCCGCATTCAGAATGTTCTCAAAGGTAAACCTGACGAGATAAAAAAGAGATATTTCCGTGATGAAAATTATATGCGTGCATGGATAGAAGCAGTCAACAGGCTTATCGTACGATGGGGACAGATTCGGGACAGTATAAATCAAATTTGAAGTTATGATAGCACAAGGGAATGCAATCTCTCACGGAGCGAGAGCCATTGAATATTCAATGGAAAAAGACAAGGCACGACTTGTTAAAGTGAATGGCTTGCCCGAAAATATAGAGCCTTTGGCTATGTGGTCACGGATGATGCAACACCAGCACCAATGTATGAAAGACAGGTATAATCCGAAGCCCATAACCTTGAACGCACTGCGTTTTGAAATATCTCCAGCCAAAGAAGAAACGATAGATTGGTCGATGAAAGACTGGCAGGATTTGGCAGATGAATTCATTTCTGTGCTTGATGGTATTGACAAAAGACCTGGCAAATCAGATTGTCGGTTAAGACCGACCAATATCAAAAATAGTCAGTATGTTGTTTCGCTGCATACTGATAGCAAGAGTGGCATTCCACACTTGCATATTGTGGCTAACCGAATAGATAATAATGGCAATACAAATGATGCGCATTACATCGGTGAACGTGCTGTTCGTGCAGCCAACATCATCAATGAGAAACGAGGTTGGGTACAATCTGCGCAACGTCGTAGCGAAAATATTCAGCAAATCAGCAAAGACTGTATTGCCATTTTGAAAGCCATGCCCAAATTTGATTGGGCTACTTATTGCCAAATGCTTAATGCTAAGGGATATGACATAAAACTAACGAAAGACGATACAGGAGTAGTCAAAGGATATGCCATACGAAAGGGGAACTCCATTTATAAATCTTCAATATTGGGTAAAAGTCGAAAATTAATGCCATCAAAAATTGAAGCTACATGGGCTGGATTACACAATTCATCTGAGCAAGCAATTCTGCCTCAATCAAAAGATGAAAAAATGAATGTGCAAGAGAATAGCAAAACGGTAACACAGTTAAATCCTCCATTTCATCATTATTCTATTGCAGTAGATGGAAAAATGTTTGATATAAATTTACCTCATTCTGTAAAGTCTGTGTTTAACAAAGAACTTGTAGATTCGGATGAAGGAATCAAACACGCTGATTTGCTTAAAGTTGCCACCTTGTTGTTCGCCGGATATTTGGATGCAGCCACTTCTATGTCATCTTCATGCGGAGGTGGTGGCAGTCCCGGTAGTGGATGGGGTAAAGACAAAGACGAGGATGAACGTAACTGGGCAATCCGTTGTGCAAAAATGGCAAAATGGCTCTGTAAGCCCATTAAGCGTAACAGAAGCAGATAGCATTTCATTTATAACCATACAACACTATGCGTAAAAGTAAATTTGACCAATCTCCTTTGCCTGTGCAGGATAGTAAGTACATGAATCAGGATGACAATATTAGTGAAATAGAAAATCGTGTAGAATTTGACACCGAATTTGTCAATCTTACAAATCAGATAGAGGACATCAAAGCCGTTATTCAAGAATTGGAACAGATAAAAGCCTGTGTAGATTCTTCAATGGAAGCCCTTGAAAAATCAACACAAGCTCTCAATGCAGCTATAAAAAAGTCCGATAATATAGCCAATGCTATTTGTCGCACTTTTATTCAAGTAGAGAATACTGTTATAACTGTAAAACTTAGCGAAACGGATAAATCCATCCTTGCTGAATATCGCCACAAATTGATTGAGGAAGAAAAATGCCTATTTGAAAAACAAATGGCTGAGTTGAAAGCTACTCATGAAAAACATTGGAAAGAAGTTAATAGATTTGCGAAATCTTATACTTCGTTTTCTCTTAATGGCTGGATAGCAAAAATCTCCGTTATTGGATTTTGGATATTATATGCGTATTTCTGTTTGACATTGGGAGGATGGATAATATATTCGATGTGTGTTTAGCGGAATTAGGAAGGATGGACGAACCGCCCTTCCTAATGTCTCACCAAGTTATGACCTTATCAACAATCTCTTGTTGTTCGGCACTACTGCGTCTCAAATAAATGCGAGTGGTTTCTATGCTTTCATGCCCCATCAGATCGGCGAGCAAAGAAATATCGTTGAACTTCTCCAAGAAATTCTTGGCAAAGCGATGACGGAACGAGTGAGGGTAAACTACTTTTTCATTCAAACCGTATTTTGAAGCATAGTTTTTCAACTGTTGAGCAATACCTCTGGTAGTGATACGTTCACCGAAGCGATTGAGGAAAAGATAGCCCGTGGTACGATTTGCCTTGTTAAACCATTCTGTTGCCTCCTTGCGTAAAGCTTTCGGAATGTAGATACGGCGTATCTTACCACCTTTGGTGTAGATGTCGAAATAGCCTATCTGCACATGCTCCACCTTCATTTGTATTAGTTCGCTGACTCTTGCTCCGGTGGCAGCAAGGAAACGAACCACGAAATACCATTCCTGATTTTCCTCTTTCTTAAGTTTGTTCTTTAGGAAAACATAGTCGGCATTGCTGATTACATTTTCCAAGTAGCTACGCTGTTGTACCTTGACGGATTTAAGTCTCAGACGAGATTTCCCCATGCAATCAAGATACTTGTTCATTGCCTGAATACGAAGATTTACAGTTTTAGGCTTGAACTTCTCAATGAGATAAGTTTTATAAACAAGCAGATTGCGCTTGTTCACTTCCTTGTGTTGGGAATAGTATTCTCTTACGGCATAGAGGTAAGTCGCGACCGTATTCTCCGCCATATTCCCTTGACGAAGATACGTTTCAAAATTTTCAATGCTCATGTCTGATACATTATTAGTTAAACAATTCGCTATCATTAATAATGTATAGCATCCACAAATTCATTGAGTTCCTATTATGAGAAGTTTATCGCCACTGGAGAGGTAAAGTGCATTGATGAGGAGATTCCGTTTGAGATACCTGCTACTTGGGAGTGGGCACGGATTAACACAATCGGTATTTCTCAATTAGGAAAAACGCTCGATAGAGGAAAGAACATTGGTCAGGAATACCCATATTTATGTTCTATAAATGTTTATTGGGATGGGATAGATTTATCAAAGATTAAAACATTTAAATTGCGTGATGATGAGTTGCCAAAATATAGATTACACAAAGGAGACCTCTTAATATGTGAAGGCGGAGATTATGGAAGATGCTGTGTATGGGATAGAGATGAGGAAATGTATTATCAAAATGCCCTACATCGTATCAGATTTTATTGTGGGCTATTCCCAATATTCTATAAGTTTGTTTTTGAATTATATCGCAATATCGGATATATTGTTGGACAAGGGCAAACAATAAAACATTTTACCTATGAAAGCATGAAATCCATTGTATTTCCAGTTCCATCTATAAGCGAACAGAAGAGGATAGTAGAGCTACTAAAAGAGGTGCTTTATTTAGTAAAACGGTATGATAAAAGACAAGATGCATTAAATTATCTGAACGAACGAATTAATGTGAAATTACAGAAATCAATCTTACAAGAAGCAATACAAGGCAAGTTAGTCCCTCAAATAGCCGAGGAAGGAACTGCCGAAAAGTTGCTTGCCGAGATTCGCAAAGAGAAAGAACGCCTCGTAAAAGAAGGTAAGCTAAAAAAATCAGTATTGTCTGATTCTGTTATCTATAAAGGTGACGATAACAAGTATTATGAGAGGATAAATGAGCAAATCGTTGAAATTGAGCTTCCTTTTGAATATCCTAATAGCTGGGTTGTATTGCGTTTGAAAGATATATGCCAACTGACTGATGGAGAAAAGAGAACCGGGAAGGGCATCTGTTTGGATGCAAAATACCTGCGTGGGAAATCATCTGCAGCCGTTATTGATAAAGGTAAATTTGTCCATGCCGGGGATAACATCATTCTTGTAGATGGTGAAAATTCCGGTGAAGTTTTCTCCGTTCCACAAGATGGATATATGGGAAGTACATTCAAACAGTTATGGCTTTCTTCTGTTATGTGGAAGCCATATATTTTGGCTTTCATCTTGTTCTATAAAGAGGAGTTGAAAAATTCAAAAAGAGGTGCGGCAATTCCACACCTCAATAAGGAGCTATTCTACAACCTACCTATTGGCATTCCACCTTTTGCGGAACAGCAACGTATAGCAGAACGAATAACCGAATTATCGCAGTTGCTCAAATAGTTTTTCTATTTGGGTAATAATGCGATATTGCTCTTTTAGTGGAGGCAAAGGCACAAGAGTATTATGTAGAGCTTTGGATGAAAAGCCTTGAATACCTATGCCTTTACCTCCTATCAATCCTGCCAAATTGTACAGATTGAAAATATAATAAAAGAATTTTGTACATAATGGAATATATGGACGCAACTTGTGTATGTGGTTTTGCAGCATTATCGGAAAGTCATAATTCCAAATGCAAGAGCGTCCTATATCTCCACCTTCGCAGACTAATAAATCTCCTTTGACAGCCATACAGCGATCTATTTCATTTTTTTCAAATGGCATTTCCTTTAGGTTATCAAGAACAAATCCATCCCAATAGAGATTGGATGTTGTTATGTATTTCATTAACTTACCTTTGGAATTTCCTTTATTAAGTTGTTTCCCGTTGTTGTGCATGAATATTGCTCCAATTCTGCACCATTGCCATTTGTCTGGTAAATCAAAGAGAATATCTTCTGTTATTTCTTTGGTTTCCTTATCTATCTGCTCATAATACTTGCTAATTGCTTAATCTTTGAAATAATTCGATCTTGTTCCATTAGAGGCGGAATAGGTACTAAATAAGTTTTTACAGTAGCAGTTGCAAGTTCCTTTTGTTTTGTACTACCATCCGATTTATCTTCTATCACAGATTGTACCGTATTGCTCGTGAAATAGTAATAAAGGTATTGGGGCATAACAAACTTTTTCATTGCTCTTATAACGGTAACATGACTATCTGCCACAGCCAACTCATACGGGTTTAAGCTACTCCAATAAATTGCCATTCGTCCTAATGTACCCAATCCTGTAGAGTTCCACATTAAATCTCCGTCCTGTAAAATACGTTTTTCACCATACGATGATAAAGTATCTGGATCTATGAATTGGGCTTTATCTATTGAGAATCCACTCCATTGATTACACTTTTGTGCTACAACAGGGTATTTCTTTATTAGAGAATACTTGGGAGACTTACCCCTTTGGATATAAGAACATATATCATAAAGTCTTACCCAACTCCAGCTATCAGGTATTTCAAATGGAATCTCATCAGTAATATCCATTTCTGTATTTCCAATCTTCTCGAAGTACTTGTTATCATCACCTTTGTAGATGATAGAATCTTTTAAGGCAGACTTCTTTAGCTTACCCTCTTTGACGAGATGTAATTTTTCCTGTCGTATCTGTTCAAGTAAATCTTGGGCTGTACCTTCTTCCTTCATTTGTGGTACAAGCCGTCCTTGAATAGCTTCTTGTAAGATGGATTTTTTTAATTTATTATTAATCTCATTATTCAAATCGCTTTCCTTTTGTTGTATGAAGTCATAGTGAGCAATAAACGGATTCAACTTTGAAATTTTATTAACTATTCTGAGTTCCTCTTCGAAAGGGGCTATTGGAACTAACATGGATAGCACATGTCCTAATTTCAAGTTGGCTTGTGCTGAACCACCACTTTGATGAGATACAGTATAATGGAAATATTCAGAATTTATGACATAGTATAAATAATCCAATATTCCATCTAAATGTGGTCGCATTTTTAGGACACGTTGATTAAGTAAAGCATAATTATCATTCCTGTAAATTGCAGTTTTTCCTAAAGGTTCTGGATTGTCTGATTGAGAAGATAAACACATCAGCATATCACCCTTTCTGATCAAACTTGCCAACATCTTATCAGAAGGAGATTCTACATAATCGTTATTGGGTTTTAATACAACTTCATATGTCATCAAATTTCCACTTTTGATAACAGGTAATCCCTTACACTCTTTATTTAATTCGGCAGAAGTGTAAGAATATCCATTTTGGTATGTAATTAGTTCGCCTAAACGACACCATTCCCATCCTTGCGGTATCTCAAACGGAATCTCCTCATCAATGCACTTTACCTCTCCAGTGGCGATAAACTTCTCATAATAGGAATTATCGTCACCACGGTAAATGATTGATTCGTTTTTGTCCTTCTTGATTTTCTTCTCTTTCACCAGCTTGGCTTTCTCGGCTCTGATGCGTTCAAGAAGTACAGATGCCGGTTCATCATTAGGGTCTTGCGGTACAAGTTTCCCCTGTATCGCCCACTGGAGTATGCTGTTTTTTAATTGCTTTCCATTCATCTTATTCTAACTGATTTAGAAGTTTTCGTCTTTCTGTTTTTCCTTCAGATAGAACTGATATAACTTTTTCCCTATCTTATCTTTTTTGAAGGTACGTTCATGATTCATAGGTGTCATAGACAAACGAATTTTTGCCACACCTTCATTTAAGATTTCAAACTGCTGTGGAGTAATTTTAAATTGAGCAGTAGAACTTATTTCTGTGACGGGGATTACAATATTTCCACTTATAACACCAGCAGATTGACTTCCATTCCCAATCACAGTTCCTCTTAGTTCAAGATATTTACCTGTGAATGTCCGAATTTTCATAGTTGGTTCAGTGAGGAAATTCATTCTGTCTGAACGTACTGTGGCTACTATCGAATAAATGGTGTCTTGCTTAGCCACACTGTATTTCATATTGCAACCTTCGGCTGCAAGTGCTTTATAAGTATAACCTACTGTTTGTGCTTTAGCGTTGAGTCCTAAAATAATACAGAACAGTAATAATATAATCTTTAAAGTTTTCATATTTAATCTTATTCGTAATCTTCGCCTTGTATTCCTAACTCTCCTTTGCTCATGGCATTGGCAATATCTATTTTCAGTTCTTCGTCATAATCTTTACTTGTCAAAAAGCTATTGACGATGCGTAGCAGCAAATCTTGGTTGATATTCGATGCTGCCACATGATAAATGATAGATTCCAATGTACGCATACAGATGCAAGCGTGCCAATAGTAATTGTTTTTGTGTAAGAAGTATGTACCCAAAGTCAGTGCAATACGCTTATTCCCATCATTGAAGAAATGACCAGAACAGAATCTATACATCAGATAGGTTAGTTTGTCAGCAAAGGTCGGATAGTATAAATCATTTTGCACAAAATCCAATGCTGCACGAATTCCTCCTTCATCACGCACTCCTTCAAAACCGCCATCACTGGCATCAATCATTTTGCCATAGATGTTTAAGGTTTCATCATAATCTATGTAAATAATTTCCTTATTCATCTTCTGCCTGCTTTAAGCGTTTAAGCACATCTTTGTTATCCGCTAAGATACGGTCAAAATCAATTGACTGGTCACCGATGAATCGTTCAAACTCTTCAGGAGTAACAGCTTGCAGATAATCTGCTATATTACCATGATACGCATCCCGGAAACTGAAATCCCTTGAAGCCATTTTGGTTCTGGCATCATTCAGATATGGTTTCTGCATTGGGTGTTCGGCAAGTTCATTCACAATACGTTCCACTTCGTCAATGGTAATCAATATGCCACCATTTTCTTTAAATCGTTCACTGATGGCTGCACCCACTCCGTTTTCAAAAGAAGAGATAACCAATAGAACTTCTGAGTACAACGTGTGTCGAACGTTATCCTTAGAGTCAAGTTTCAACACCTCCCTATATTCTTTGGCATTCTCCTTAAAAACAGCCTTGTAGATAAAATCCGTAATCTGAGAATACTTGTATGTAGGATGTCCATTCACATATTGATTGATGGCAGAAGTGAGATTTTTACGATAGTTTTCTTCTGTAATTGCAGCAGGAAGATAATGTACATCCCTGCGGTTAATATATTTAGTTCCTCCTCCGGTCTTTTCGTTGATGGTGGTAATCACAAAATCCAAGATAAGACTACGGACTTTTTTAGCTTTCTCACTCTCTGTAAGCAGCATACCCATGTCTAAGAATGAGCGGAAGTTAAACAATCCGAGCTGGGTCGTTTTGCTCCCGACATTTATGACGGGAGCAAATTGCAACTTCAACTCTTTCAAATGTTTACCCTTACATAAAATATATCCGTTAGCCGATAATTCATCGGAATGTTTTTCCAAGTAGCGTTCTATGGTTCGTTCTTCTACTTCGTAGAAATCGGCAACCATTTTTTTTGTAAAGCGATACTCTCCCTCAAAGAGCATTCCTTCAATGTCAAGATGCTCCTGAACTTTACTGATCGCAAAGCGGTTGTTGAGTACATTTTGCCTTTCAATGTTTGAGATGGTCAAATCTTTCATATCACTTCACGATTATCAGTTACACGATTTTATGTCTATACCGAGAATCTTTTGAATCTCAGAAAGCGTTTTGTCTATTTCATGGTCGAGTGCAGCACGTTTCTCAAAATACTGTTTGAGCAGTTCTGCCGGAGGGAGTATTTCTTCTTCCTCTTTCGGGAACTTGCATTGGTCAAAATTACAATCCAAGCCTATCAACTGTTGGGCGGAAAATACACGGCTCTTTTCTCCCTCTTCGTCACTTATAATTTCTTTCCTATCTTTCCACCATTCCTGAATAGGCAGCGTGTGTTCCACTTTCATTGGTTTGGTCTTTGAGAAGTGCTTGTAGCCTTCCGGCATATCCAAACGATAGAACCATGTCTCTTTGGTCTTGAATCCTTCTTTGCAGCCTTCGGCAGCCTCATTATTAAAGAACAGAATATTGGTTGCAATAGAGGTATATGGAGAGAATATAGAACCCGGCAAACGGATAATAGTATGCAGATTAAACTTGCGGAGTAGATTCTCTTTTAATGCAAGTTTAGCTCCATCCGTACCAAACAGGAAGCCGTCAGGGATAATCACACCGCATCGACCACCAACTTTAAGGCGGTACATGATAAGTGCGATGAACAAATCCGCAGTTTCACTTGAACGGTATTGCACCGGGAAGTTGCTTTTTATGCTATCTTCCGTGCTACCGCCATACGGAGGATTCATGCCGATAACATCCACCTTGTCGCTTTCCTTGAAATCGGTGATATTTGTTCCCAGTGAATCACAGTTTGCAATGTTGGGTGCCTCAATATCATGAAGCAATAGGTTTGTGATACTCAACAAATACGGCAACGGTTTCCATTCTTGACCTACAACTGCATTTTGTAGTTTTTCTCCATCTTCGGCAGAACGGACACTTTTAGCCATGTAGTTTAGAGCTGAGGTAAGGAAACCTCCTGTGCCGCTGGTGAAGTCGCCAAAGGTCTCACCTAATTTCGGGTCAAGCATCATTACAATAAAATCGGTCAATGCACGAGGAGTATAGAACTCTCCTGCATTTCCTGCTGATTGCAGGTCTTTCAAGATACCTTCGTAAATATCTCCAAATGTGTGACGATCGTCTGCATCGTCAAATTCGATTTCATTTACAATATTGACTACTTGGCGCAGAAGCGTTCCATTCTTCATATACTGGTTCAAGTTTGCAAATGTTTCCTGGACAATACTTTTAGCTCGTGGTGTATTGGCATCTATCGGAAGATTTTTCAAGGCAGGAAACAATTTTTCATTGACGAAAGAGAGCAGTGCTTCTCCTGTCAACGCTTCACCGTCTTTCTCGTCTACCGCCCAATTGCGCCAACGTAAATCTTCGGGGATGATGGACTTGTAATTATCATCTTTGTATTCCCATGTTTCTTCCTGAGTGTCATAGACTTTCAAGAAGAACATCCAAGTCATTTGTTCTATTCTCTGTGCGTCACCATTGATACCAGCATCTTGACGCATGATATTTTGGATTCGCTTTATGATGTTGTTTACTGCCATTTTTAAGCTGATTTATATATTTGATATTCAAGTTCTCTGATAGCTTGTTCAAAAGCGACTTTGCCACCGAATAACTTTATGATTTTAGTTGGCTTTCCTATGCTGTTGAAGGGCGGTATTTCCAAAATGTTTGCCTTTTCAAAATCAAGAATGCCATTTTCTGCATATTTTTCAAGAAGAGCCTCTAATACTTCACGAGCTTTGCCTTCATACTTCCCGAAGTAGTTGCGCTTCTTTACATTGTTCGCTCTTTCTTTTCTGGTCAATGGTGGTTGATCAAACGCAACGTGGCATATCACATCAAAAATGTCAGCATCCTTCAATGCAGGATTCGCTTCACGTACTGCATCTATCAGAATAGCATATTCCTTTAACTCATCCATAATAGCTTGCTTGCGTTCTGCCTCCGTCCACGTTTGGATAAAATCATTCAAAGTCTGATAATGACGCAATAATTGTTTTTTGGCAAACGACTGAACACTTTCCGTTCTCATGGTCTTGCCATCTTCACCCAATACAGATACTATCTCATGGGCAATACGAATGTCCTTACCATTTATTAGATATTTCTCACGAGGCTCAGACACAGTGGGTACTGGGTCATCAATAATTTTGTAAGGCTTAGGCTTTTTTCCACCTCCTTTGGGTGGTTCAGGGTCGCCATCAAATGCCGGGTCTTTGAATTTTGCTGTAGCGTTACGGAAGTCAAGGATTTCCAAATGCCATTTGCCTTTATCTTTTCTAAGGCGTGTACCACGTCCGATAATCTGCTTAAATTCTGTCATAGAGCCAATCTCTTTATCTATGACAATTAAGCCACAGGTTTTACAATCCACTCCAGTAGAAAGAAGTTCGGAAGTGGTAACAATCACAGGATAGGGTTCGTCAACACTGATAAAGTTGTCTAATTGTTTCTTACCCTCTTTATCCTCGCCTACAATACGTGTTACATAATAAGGTGATTTCTTACACAAATCACTATTCATGTTGATAAGCAAAGTACGCATTTCGGCTGCTTCCTCAATATCTGAACAGAATACTATCGTTTTTGTCATACGACCAATGTCGTGCAACATTTTAGTGATTCTGTTAGCAACAACCTTACGCCTTAACTTAATGGCAAGGTCACGACCGATGTTTTGTCTTTGATATAATTTCTGTTCAATCTCTTTACCTAATAAATCAGTCTCACCATCTTCAGGTGTCCATCCTTGTAGGTCAACATTGATAAAGTCGGCAGTAACTCGATATGGCGCTAAGAAGCCATCATTGATACCCTGAAGCAGTGAATAAGTATATACTGGCTCTCCGAAATAATCAAGATTACTCGCTCCTTCATCGGCTTTCGGTGTGGCAGTCATACCTATTTGAGTGGCAGAACTGAAATATTCCAACACTTTGCGCCATGCGGAATCGTCTTTAGCACTTCCACGATGGCACTCATCAACGATAATCAAATCAAAGAAATTTGGCTGTACTTCCAAAAACGGATCAGGCTTACCTTCTTTCCCGACCAATTGATGATACAAAGCCATATACACTTCGTATGACGAATCAATTTTTTCCTCACCCTCTCCAACAGAAGTTATCTTGGTCATAAACTTCTTGAAAGGCTTGAAGTCTT